>JABLTO010081952.1_pt1 | contig 22545 bp, 20 predicted proteins | sample 7160091 | NCBI WGS metagenome assembly JABLTO01 (sample SAMN14651225, study PRJNA627086) | human gut metagenome | isolation source: feces | host: Homo sapiens
CAATCACATCAAGACCTGCATCCTTCAATGCATTTAAGGCTGTTCTTCCAGTCGGTTTCAACGCATAGTCATGGCGGTTGCTGGTTCTCTTAAACGTACCCTTTTTCTTTCCGACATACGGTCTCGCAATGACTCTGCCAACTCGCCACTCATCTTTCATGGTCAGTTCCCTGGCAATCTCACAGCAGCGATACAGGTTTGCAAGATCAAATGTCTCTTCATTTCCACAGATCTGCATTACTGAATCCGCAGAGGTATAGACAATCATCGCTCCTGTATTGATTTCTTCCTCGCCAAGTTCCTCGATGATTTCTGTTCCACTGGCACTCTTATTGCCAATCACACGCTTGCTTTATAATTTATTTCATTTATTTTTGGTCATTATGTATGATTTATGTGTCTTGCTTTATTATTTATTTATTCGCAATCCTTTCGTTTGTCTAATTTTCACAAATTAAGTTTTGCAATTACCACATAACGCTGATATAATATACAAAAAACAATGTGCGTTTAACTTACTCATGGAGGACTTATCATGAACAAACACAAACGATACAACGTTGGAATCCTTATTGGGGGCGTACATACTTATTTTCCCAAAGAACATATCAGTGGTATTGCTACTGCAGCAAAAGAACTCGATATAAATGTCTGTTTTTTCCTTGGTACGCAGACCCAAGATTTCTTCGAAGATATGCTCGGCGGAACTCACAAAGATTCTTTTGATTATCAGTTCAATACCATCCACGATTACAGTCTTATGGGAGGTCTTGATGGACTGATCATCAATTATGGAACTCTGGGACTGCAGTTAAAAAATGAGACTGCTGAGAAATTTGCCCGCAAATTCAATTCCATTCCTACCGTGTTCCTTACGGAGATCGTCCATGCGCATAACTGCCATTCTCTGATCTGTGACAACAGACAGGGCATCCAGCTGGTCATGGAGCATCTGACCCAGGAACACAATTGTCAGAAAATACTTTTTGTAGCCGGTCCTGCACAGAATACAGATGCTAATGAACGTAAAAATACTTATCTTGAAATGATGGCGAAATATCATCTTCCGGTCAATCCCAAGATGATCGCACAGGGTGATTATTCAGAATTTGTAGATAAACAGATTGAAAAACTCCTCGATGATAATCCAGATGCCCAGGCTATTGTCTTCGCCAACGACGAAATGGCATTTGCCGGTTATCGTGTTTGTGAAAAACGTGGTCTCAAAGTAGGAAAAGATATCCTGATCACCGGTTTTGATGACTGTGAGCGTGCATCTGGTATGGAACCACCTCTTACAACCATTCAGCAGGATGGAGTCCTCATGGGCCGAATGGCTGTATACGACCTTGTTGATAAACTGGACGGCAAAAATGTCCTGTCCCGAAGAGTTCCTGTTTCTCTGTGTGTCAGAGAATCCTGCGGCTGTCAGGAACAGCTTCCGGAAATTCAAAATACTCCAGTGAGTCTTACCGAACAGATACACAAGCTGAACCGTACGATTACCAATATGAAGCTTGAGCTGATCAGTTTTCAACGTAGATCCTGGTTTATTTCGTCACTTGCCCGAAGTCTGAATGACTGCATGGAGGATGAATACGCTTTTCTTCTGGAAGCAATGGAAAACATGCGGGAATTGCGCACAAAATGCACCTACCTCTTTCTCCTGGATGAACCAATCGTATATCATCAGAATGAGAAATGGATTTGTCCGCAAAATCTGCGACTTGCTGCCTATTACCGGAATGAAGAAGTGGATGCATTTCATTTCTATGACCGCCAGCCTGTAACAGACCAAAAAGGTATCTGTCAGTTGATGAGCGATGATGAACGACATCAGTTTATGATATTTCTGCTCTTCTCAGGAGAAAAACAATATGGTCTGCTCGCATGCGATATACAACAGGAAGAATTTCCATTTTTCTATGTGATCAGCCTGCAGATCGGTCTTTCTTTGCATTATCTGGAAATCAGTAAAGCAGAAGCCCGGCGCCGACAGGAAATGTCCAGAGATCTGGAGCTCGTACGTGAGCGAAACCGGGTACTTGGATTTATTTCCAAATATGATGAACTGACTGGTCTTCTGAATCTGAGAGGTTTCACAGAACAGACAAAAAAATTCTGCAGCAGCGAAATAAATCAACGGGCCTACATTATCTGTGGAGATTTGGACCATCTGAAAGAGATCAATGACACCTGGGGACATCCGGCTGGCAACTTTGCACTGCAAAGCGTTGCAAGAATCCTCGGAGGCTGTCTGCGCAGTCAGGACACACTTGCACGTGTCGGTGGTGATGAATTCCTGATTCTTTTAAATTGTGAAGAAGAAAATTTCCAGGATATTTTCCGTAAACGAATTAAAGATGCCTGCACGGTTTTTAATGCTGAATCCGATAAACCATTCCTTGTGGAAATCTCTCTTGGAATTGCAGAATTCCGTCCTAAACCGGATACCGACACACAGGAAATCATCGCTCTTGCCGATAAGGAGCTTTATGAAGCCAAGAAGCATCGACGAAAATCCGTTCGCAGACCTGAATCTTAATTTATTACAAAGAGAAGTCCACGACCTTCATCTGTCATGGACTTCTCTCCAGTTATCCAGGACTTCTTTCTCGTTACCCAGGAATTAAGGTCTTGTTTTTTAAAGAAATATATAGTACAATTTCTGGTATGTCCTGTTAGTTTAATGGATAGAACAAGTGCCTCCTAAGAGAAAGCCGAGGCATTCCCCAGATTGGGGAACGTTCTAATGTTACCAAATCGAAAAAATCTGTAGATTGACAACTCGAAAAAGAGTTGATAATCTTATATATGGCCGAAGGGAAAAATCCCAAAAACCCAGTAAAATCAAGGGGTTGCGGCATGTGTCGTCATAGCTCAGCTGGATAGAGCACTCGCCTCCTAAGCGGTAGATGGTTCGAGTCCAAATGAGGCAAACAACTGAATAATTTTACAAATGTCCATGTAGCTCAGCTGGATAGAGCACACGCCTCCTAAGCGTGGGGTCGGAGGTTCAAATCCTCTCATGGACGCCAGCAGACAACGCTGCAAGCCTTTATTCATAAGGGTTTGCAGCTTTTTTTGTTAAGCCGCAAACTTTTGTTGAAACCATCTACCAGGGTTGGAGAGTTACTTTTTTGTTTATGCGTTACAATGAATTTCTTGCTAATTGGAAACGAACCAAAATGGAGCGCTTGCTAAGAAAAATTGCCTTCTTGCTAATTTGAGATTTTACCCTGCCTTTTGAGCGGTAAGCAATGCTGCGAGGGTACTTGCAAGCTCCGGAGATTTTTGAAGCTGTTCTACCAATGCTGCCAGGTCTAAGGTTTGTGCCTGAGGCTGTTCCGGCTCCTGGGGAGGTTTTACATTCCGCAGATCAGGATTAGCATAAAAGGCACTCTCAAACTTCTGGGCATTGATCTTACGGTCCTCGTCAAGGATGTGGGCGTACACTTTTGTAATCATATCAATTTCAGCATGGCCCGTATCTCCCTGTGTGGCTTTCAGATCGCCGTGGTTGAGTTTCAGCTTATAAGTAGTGCTGGAATGTCTGAGAGAGTGGAACACCACATTAGGCAATCCGGCTTTTTCTTTCAGCAGAGAAAATTCTTTCTCAATAATCCGGTTCTCACATGGCCTGCCATTAGGCAGCGCAACCACTAAATCATAATCCTGGTATTCCTCACCGAGGAAGCTCTTTAGCTCATCCTGTGCTTTTTTCCACTCACGGAGGATGTAAGCAACGGTTTTCGGTAGCCAGACTTTTCTCTCACTTGATTGTGTTTTCGGTTTCTTCAAGATCAGCCGAGTGCTGGTATTAGGCATAAGCGGAGTGAAGATATGGAAAATATCTTTTTCTCCTATCATTTCAATGGCCTGTTTGGAAGCCCTTATCAGTTCTGCCTCAATGTAAACATAGGCATTATCCGCCGCTATGTTTTCATCCTCAATGTGAACATTCTTCCAGGTCAGACCAAGAATTTCTCCCATCCGCAAAGAACACGCAAAAGCAAGGTTCATAGCAACATACAATTTGCTGTCAGTACACTGGTCCAGAGCGATACGGATAGTATCGGCATCCCAGATGTCACGCTTTTTGTACTCTGTTTTTGGTAATACGGTGTTCTCAAAGGGATTTTTTGCAATCAGCTCCCAGCGGACAGCCTGCTTAAAGGCACACCGGAGAAGTTTGATGATCTTCTCAATGTTCTGATTGGAAATAAACTCTGTTTTCGGTTTTCGGTTCCTCTTACAAACAGGAGGGGTCTTTTGGAGGGTCTGAATGTATTTGTCTACCACACGGGGAGTAATTGCCTGAACCTCCATATCACCGATGATCGGATTGATGTAGTTGGCAATCAGGGCGGTTTGGCTGTCATACATGGACACGCCCCATTGCTTTGCCCCATAGGTGGAAACAAAATCATACAGGAAATCAGATACTTTCTGATTGTTGGGAGGAAGAAAAGTACCGGTGTTGATCTGGTTCTCAACCTCTGCTTTCCGTTTCAGAGCCTCTTTATGGGTATGCCAGGTTTCCCACTTTTGTTTCGTTTCTCCATTTTCGTCTATGTAGTTGTAAACAACAGAATATGCTTTTTTTCGTTTGATGATGGATGCCATGATCGATCTTCCTTTCTTTGTCCGTTAGAACGCCTGAGCGTCTAACCATTCGTCAAATGATTTTTTGGAAATTCGTATGGCATTACCAACCCGAACGGTTTTGAAATGTCCCTCTTTTACAAGGTTATATGCAGAAGTACGGCCGATGTTCAACATCACGGCTATATCTTCAACCTTGTAAGTTCTCTGTTCGGGGACATTGCCAGGTGTACGATTTTCGGCCTGGTTCATAATGTCCTCCTTTCAGCAGCCGATCAATCATACAAAACATAACTTCTATCATCATTATGCCGCGCTTTATATGAATTGTCAGCTGCTAATAAAAAGTTTTCGATTTATCCATATTGAAAAAGGACAAAACAGACGGCCATTGGCATGGCTCCACGGGAATTTCACCCCCGCATGGTTCTCATTCGGCCCTACCCATTGCTTGCGACGCTATTAACGCTCGAACTGATGGCTGTAAGGGAGTATCATTGTCCTCTTTGGGTATCATGGCCCACAGCCTGCCAAAGCTGTTTCGTGGCATGGTATTGATCGCTCACTTAAAAAGGTCATGGCGTACCTGCCAGATGGCTCCACCTAAAGAGAATGTATCTGCCTGTCCTATGCTGTCACGGAGTTATCGTCCGGACTTTCTTTGTCAAGGTGCATTTATGGCTCCGGTATGGTTCAAATACCAGGCGAGGAAAGAGAGGACAAAACACGCCTGTAATATGTACCTTAGACCGGAAGAACCTTGAAACCTGTTACAATGCTATACAACAGCTTTGCCTCCAGGCGAAGCCTCATATCTTCATCTACACAGAGGTATTTGTTGCCGTATTCATCTTTCATAGGTCTCATGGCGAGGAAACGAATATAGCCCTTGTAGTGGTTGAGTACAGCGTTCAAGGCTCTCTCGTCATCCTCTGAGGCTGCCAGGATCACCGGCAGCGGTATGGGTTCTCTTATGTTTCGGGCCATTCAAATCCCTCCTTTTCCAAATACTCGCGTAGTTCTTTTAAGACATTGTTGCGTCGCTTACTGATGGTAGATCGGGCTGCATTTAGTTGTTGACTGATTTCAAGGTCGGTCATTCCCAGAAAATAAGATAGCAGAATAACATCTCGCTTATCTTCTGGTAACTGTGCCAATGCAGCCGCTAACAGTTCGCCCACAACAACCGTTTCTCTGCCAAGCACTTCAAAGATATATTCATCCTGAAAATACCTGTCATAGGAGGCGGCTTTCGTCAGTTCATCCTGTGTCATATCATCCAGAGATTTTTCCCGATCACGCTGCTTTGCATATTCATTGAGAATACGGTTAGCCTCGTTCTTCAAAACTCTGGTACAAAATCCACCAAACTGATTTTGAACACGCTGCTCATAGGAGTCTTTCATTTTCTCACCTCCTTTCGCAACCAGCAAAAGTGGGTGATGGACTTCCTCCCTTTCGCAGGGGTAATCACGGAAACCGCAATTTGGCTACCTTGAAAGAGAAAAAATTTGAAAAGTTTCTGTGAGAAACTGAGTACAGTCCAAAACGCAGAAAAGCCCGACTGCATAATGCAGCCGGGCAAAACAAAAACTGTTATATGATGATTTGTGTGTTCATCCTTATGGCCGTAATGATCTAATTTATCAGTCTGGCTTTTTTTGACAAGTTAGAAGGATGAAAAGCAAATAAGGACATGGTGATACCTCCTGGATACCGCCGTGTCCTTAAAAGTGGGTGACTTTAATACACCCTCTGTATTCTCATTTTTGAAAAAGAAAACAGCGGCTTTGATTGTTATTTCAAAACCGCCGTAGGGCTACTGTATTTTGTTTAGGCGCATAGATACCCAGCCGCCAAAACAACGGTTTTTTTATTATCCCGTTGGGCGGTTGTTTCCATTTAGATTGCTTTGAGTTCTCGGTTAAAATAAGTGACACCCGAAATTATAATAAGCGCAATACCCGATCCAATCATAATCCACTGCAAAGGAAGAATATCCGCCAATGGACCAAATATAGCCATACCAATCGGCAAAAAGCCGGAGTACATTGTTCCGAGTAATCCAAAGACACGCCCTTGCATAGATGTGTCTGTTTTTTCTTGCAGCATAGTGGTAATTGCCGTTTGCACCATTGTCAATGCAACTCCGTAAAATACCATCAAGCTAAGATAGAGAATAAAATTCTGTGAGAGACCCATTCCGATTGCAAAGGAACCAAACGCCAAAAGTCCGACTGATAGAGTTTTCCCCCGGCTCTTAAATCCTCCCCAGGTGCTCATAACAACTCCGCCTGCCATCATGCCTGCAAACCCGACTACTTCTACTGCGGTAAGATACCAGTAAGTATCACCGAATACCCGCCGGACAAGCAGTCCTGCAAGATAACCTGCTGGAACACAAAAGAAAGTGAATAGCCCATAAATGATTAAAAGTTTCCCAATCAGCTTGTCTGAAAAAGCTGATTTGACTCCAATTTTCATGTCAGAAAAGACACTTGCTTTCTCAATGGAAGTATTCTCTTTCGGAAGTGCCAGACAGGACAGTAGGCTTGTTCCCAAGATCGCCGTTACAATGTCAATCATAAGCGTTGTTCGTAATGTACTGATTGCAAAAACTGCTCCTGCCGCCGCTGGAGCCGCAAAATTGACAATAGACTGCATGGTTGCATTGATGCCGTTGTACCGCATAAGCTGATTTTCCGGAACAAGTTGTGGGATAACAGCATTGACTGCTGGAGTTTGTATTCCTGCTCCTAAAGATCGAATGACTGACATAACAAGCAAGCCGCCAAGCAGAGTAGGCTCCGATGAAAGATGTGGAATTGCCAATACCATTATGAAAGTGGCAAATGCAATCAGCATATCTGCGCCTATAATCAATTTTTTCCTATGGTATCGGTCTGCCCATACGCCGCCTACAAACGAAATGAGAAATTGTGGCAGATAGGAACAGACTGTAAATGCGGCAACCCACGCCCCGCTGGATGTTTGCATGGTCGCATACCAAACAAGTGCCATCTGAACAAGTGTAGAGCCAAAAAGTGTAATACATTGGCTGGCCAAGAAAAGAAGTATTCTTTTCTGCCAGCCGGTGTGCTGTGTGTCATCCATTTTACATATCCTCCTGTTTTTTAGGAGGGAGCACAAAGCGTTGTGTAGGGTAGCCAAACTCTGTCAGCAATTCTTTTTCAGCAAAGCCAAGTTGTAATAACATATCCCGGTGGCCTGTATCTGCTTTGTCCTGCTCTCGATAGGTAGTTGTGCTTATTTCTTTCCCCGGCAGATATATTTCCAACAAAGTATTCAGAAATAATCTTTGAAGTCCACGATTACGATATTGCGGATGCACTCCAAGAAATTCTATACTGCCTGGAGAATAGGTAAATGCCATAGCTCCAATGAGAATATTTCTATCTCTTAGCACAAGCGCACGCTTTTCATAAATACTTTCTTCCAATTTAGCCAAGTAATCATCTTCATCCATCACAGGATACCCATCAATAACGAGCCGCATTAAGTTCATCCAATCGGAAATATCTTCTTTTTTGGCTAAACGAATATCCTGCATTGTAAATTCCATAGCCGCTATTTTCTGATGTAGGGTAAAGCGTAATTGCAAAGGGTAAAAACTCCGTTTTTCACGGTACTCTGCGGGTGGTGATTTATACATAGCCTTAAAAGCCAATGAAAAAGATTGCTGGCTCTCATATCCGCAGATAAAAGCAATTTCGATAATAGGCTTATCCGAAAAGATCAGGAGTTTTGCGGCCTCTGTAAGTTGTCGGCGTTGTACATAATCATGGATTGTCATTCCTACAGTATCGGTAAATAGTCGGTGCAAATAATATTTTGAATAGTGAACAGCCTCCGCAACCGTTTCTAATTCCAATTTGCCGTCAAGATGACTTTCGATGTAGTCAATAACTGCCTCTATGTTGATGACTGATTGATTGCCCATTTGTGTTCCCTCCTTTCCATTGAACATAATAACAAAGTGGATAAATAATGTTTTAATAATTCTTGCGTGTTTTGAAAGTAGTTCTGAATACAGATGTTATTATAACTCTGCCTCATAAGGACAACAAGAATGGCTCTGTTTCGGGATACTTATTAGCTCCGAGCAAAAATTATCGTTCTATTTTTACTGCCTTAAATTTGGTTTGTGCTTTGCCAGACTGAATATTATTATCAATCCAGCTATATAAAATATCTAACTGAGGTCGGGTATGAAACCAGTGTTCTCCCGGCTCCCATATTGTTAATTCGCAATGATAGGTTTTCGCAAATGACTCTACGGTATTACGATCTGTAAGATGATCTTTCCCTGCATATAAAATTTTTGTCGGCACTTTCCATTGGGTAATCTCATTTTTTGTTGCGTACTCCCAATATTTCCACGAAAGCGTTTGTCCGAAAGATGTAGAAATAGTTTGCTCATGTTGAAGTCTTTCCTGTGAAACATTAGCCCACAGCATCATTTTTTGAATGAGCGATTTCATATCAAGAACCGGGGAAACAAATAAACTCTTTTCCAGCTTTTCATTTTTGAAACTGAGCATACTGAACCATGCGCCAATACTATTTGCAAATAGTGCGATATTTGCCCAGCGGTTTTTAGCATATTTCATTACAGTTAGAAGTTCTGGTACAATAGTCCACGGATTAAATAAGTCTCGTTCTTTTTTTCTTTCTCCATGCTCGGGTAAATCAATACTTAATACTTGCCACCCATAACGATTTGCAATAGACGCAAATACTTTTGCTTCTTCTTTATTACCTCCTTGCCCATGAACATATAAAAATATTTTATTAGATGAAAGCCCCCATATAATTGCTGGTATGTTTTCGATATATAAATGCGATGTTTCCATATTTTCTCTAACTAATTGAATTATTATTTTAACTAATCTAATTAGCATTATACAGAGAGAGCTGTTATATGTCAACGGGCATGGCAAAAAAGATAACTTGCTTATTGACTGAGCTAATAAGATTAGTTAAAATTGAGATATTATTAGAATGAGAGGTGTGTCTATGCGTATCACTAAAAAAACAGTAATTGATACAGCAGCAGATATAGCTGATAAAAATGGATTGCATGGTGTTTCTCTAAAAGTGGTTGCAGAACGGTTAAATATAAAGACGCCGTCACTTTATAATCACATAGAAAATTTAGATGATCTGTTAAGAGAAGTTGCTCATCAGGGTATGCGAAATATGAATATGCGTTTGGAAAGGGCAGCTATAGGAAAGATAGCTGGAAATGCAATTAAAGCAGTTGGGATTGAATATCTAAATTATATGATTGAACATCCTGGAGTATATGAAACAATACAGTGGGCAACATGGAATGGAACACATGAAACCGCACAAATTTTTGAAAATTATCTTGATTTATTAAGAACACTAATTAGTTCTTGTCAGATACAAAAATCAAGCACAGAAGAAGTCTTAAATATATTGACAGCTACTATTCACGGATATACAACTTTACAATTAAGATATGCCTTTGAAAATCCTGAACAAGTGAGAAGAAATTTATCAAAGGCATTAGATACTGTACTCTTAGGTATAGGAGAGCTGTATAAATAAAATTAGATTTCTAAGGGTGTATACAAATACAAACGCTCTTTTATAATATGCTCTATTTCAGTCAACACTATGATATGTGTACTCATATCTTAGAAGAAAGGTGAACGGTAAAATGTAGTTGGGTGAAATAAGCATGAAAAGAACAACAGAACTATATGATTTTAAGGCGTTCGGTGCCGCTATCAAAGCCGCACGAAAAGCCAAAGGAATATCAAGAAACCAGTTAGCGGATAAGATGGGGATTGCCCCACGGTATATTGCGTCCATAGAAAACAGCGGGCAACATCCAAGTCTGCAAATTTTCTATGAACTGGTGACATATTTGGAGGTTTCCGTCGATCAGTTCTTCTTTCCGGACAAGGAAGTGGATAAATCTACCCAGCGGCGGCAACTTGACAGCCTGCTGGATGAGATGGGAAGTAAGGAACTAACGATCATCACCGCCACGGCCAAAGGCATACAGGAGGCAAACCAGGAGGAAGAATAACCCTCCGGCACAACAAAACAGAAGTATAGAAACACTATGGGAAACCTGCTCTCATAGTGTTTTTTCTTGCTCTTTTTGGGTAGCCAAATCGAGGGTTTGAGGGTTACACAGGTATGAAGAACTAAAGAACAGCAAGCACAGCAAACGAGTACCCGTTTGCGATTTTTCCGATTTTCAGGTCCCTTGCCCGAAAATGAAAAATGTTTGTTGGGATAATCCCAAACCCTTAGAAGAACGGAGGAAACCGATGGCGAACCGAAAGAGAAATATCCAGATGAAATTCTGGGTGACAGCCGAGGAAAAAGGGCTGATAGATGAAAAGATGAAGCTGCTCCCCACACAGCGGTATGGGGCATATCTGCGGAAGATGGCGATTGACGGATACATCATTTACACCGATACCACGGACATAAAGGAGATGAACAAAATCCTGTCAGCCATCAGCCGGAACATCAACCAGATTGCAAAGCGGCTCAATGCGGGAGGTCCCGTCTATGCAGCGGACATTCAGGAGCTCAAAGAGAGGCAGGCTGAGATATGGCAGTTACAAAGACACATCCTATCAAAACAACGCTGAATAAGGCCATAGCCTATATCTGCAATCCTGGAAAAACAGATGATACCATCCTGGTATCCGCCTTTAGGTGTTCTGCAGAAACCGCCGACATAGAATTTTCCTGGACCCGCCGCCATGCCATAGACAAGGGCACCAACTTGGGCCGCCACCTGATACAGGCATTTTCTCCTGGGGAGATCACGCCGGAACAGGCTCATGAGATTGGCATGAAGCTGGCAAATGAAGTGTTGGGCGGCAAGTATGAATTTGTCCTCACGACCCACATAGACAAGGGACATATTCATAATCACATCATTTTTAACTCTGTCAGTTTTGTGGATTATCGGAAGTACCACTCCAACAAGCGGAGCTATCATTTCATCCGCCGCACCAGCGACAGATTGTGCAAGGAATACGGCCTGTCCGTGATCGTGCAGGGGCAGGACAAAGGAAAGAGCTACATTGAGCATACCGCAGAGAAAGCGGGAACCAGCTATAAGGCGAAATTGAAAGCCGCCATTGACCGGCTCATTCCCCAGGTGTCCGATTTTGAGGAACTGCTGAAACGGTTGGAGGTGGAGGGATACGAAATCAAGCGGGGCAAGTATATTTCCTGCAGAGCCACGGGACAGGAACGCTTTACCCGTTTGAAAACTCTGGGTATGGATTACACGGAGGAAGCCGTCACCTCCAGGATTGCCGGAGGCCCCCGTCCGTCTAAGCAGCCGAAGTTAGGCGATCAGAAGATCAGTCTGCTCATTGACATACAGAATAATCTCAAAGCCCAGGAAAGTTCCGGGTACGCACACTGGGCGAAGATCAACAATCTAAAGGAGGCTGCCCGCACTTTCAACTTTATCACGGAACACGGTATTACCCACTATGAACAGTTGCAGGGAAAAGTTGATGAAGTGATGGCCGAGCAGGACAGGCTTCTGTCCTCTATTAAAGAAAAGGAACATCGGATAGGCGAGATCGGTCTGCTGATAAAGCATGTCTCCGCCTATCGGGAAAACAGACCAATCTATGAGTGGTACAGGAAATCTTCCGACAAGGAAAAATTTCTGAGAGGACAGGAAAGCCAGATCATCCTCTTTGAGAGTGCTGCCAAAGCCCTCAAACAGATGGGCGTTCAAAAGTTACCGGATATTGCCGCCCTAAAAAAAGAGATGGACTCCCTCACCGCAGAGAAACAGCAGGAGTATGGAACTTATCAAAAGATCAAAGTTCAGGCAAAGGAACTGGATACCATCAAGAGAAATGTGGACCAGCTTTTATCTGTTCCATCAAAGGAAGAACGAGAGAAGAATCAGGAACGGGGATAGAGGTATACATGGCTTGTCTTGAAAAGCTATGATATAATTTGTATGATACTTAGATTTGAGATTGAGGTTAGGTTATTTATGGCAAATAGAGAAAACTGTGTTTATTGCGGAAAACCAATAACGAAACGAAGTCGGGAACACATTATCCAAAATGCGATAGGTGGGTTATACGAGTCAGAGGACATCTGTTGTCCAGATTGTAATAACTACATAAGCAAATATATTGATGTTCCATTTACCAAAATATTCAATGCAATTATTAGTAGAATTGAAAATTTTACTAAAACGAATAATAAGAAATCGAAACCTGTTTATACAGGAAAAGCGGCTTACGGCGGTAAGGTATATGATGTTTCAATGAAGGCTGGAAAAGTAATATCCTGCCCAGAATTAAGCAAGGAATTAAAATGTGATATATCCAAATTAAATTTTGAAATTCTTGCTTATGATTTTCCCATTGATAATATCCCTTTTACAAAGGGACTATCGAAAATTGCCTTTAACTTTGCTTTAGATAAAGGAATAAGTTTAGATATTTTGAAAGAAGGATTAAAAACAAAAGTTACTGAAAATGGAATTGAAGATATTTCCTTTAAGTATCCTGTCATACCATTTGTACCACTAAATCCTATGGATAAGCATATCGAATTGAACACAAGTATGGAACTGTATCATAATCTAATTTTATTTAGTCAAGGAGAAATGCTTTGGTGCTACATTGACCTGTTTAATACATTCCAATATTATGTGCTTTTGAGCGATAAATGGGATAAAAGTATTTCTGTCCATGAGACCTATTTGCAGCTACTACAAAAATTAAATAGATCAGTTCCTGAACTATACATTAGGAAGCCTAAACATATTTTGACTTATGCAATGTTTTACAATGTAGAGCCAAGCACAGATTTGGAGATATTCAAAAAGAGAGTAGCGGAAGCAATCAAAAAAGAGTCTCTTAAAAAAAGTATGGCAGATGTTATATCTGCGAAAATGGTAGATAAATATTTGACCCCAGAGTTATTGACCCAAACTGATACAGAAGAAAGGGATTTCTATTTGAAAAGTCTGTTGCTCTATTCCAATGAGGATGATAGCTTAAATGAAAAACATTTTAGAACCGTAACTTTAACAGGAAATGATTTGGAGATAACTTCATATCCTTTGTTGATAAATTTGCTGGTTCTTAATGGTGAACTTGATGTACGAAGATATACCTATGAAAAATTTAATCGGCTGAATAAATTTTTGACAGGTTTTGATAAAATAGAGAATGTTATGGATGAATAGAGATATTAGCATCGTGGAAATGTGCATAACAGACCATTCCACCGATGGAAAAAGCATTCACAGCACATGGAAAAGCCGGGGCTTTCCCACATCCTGTAAACGCCGTTTCCCACAGCTCCATAGTACGGCCAGTTATACACATTTCCACAGCGCCTACGACTGCGAACATCCATCCTTTCTTTCCTGCCTGGATAAAAGAGAATAAGAGCATAAAAAATAGGGAGTACAGCCACCACCACGCAAGCGGTAACTGTACTCCGTTTTTGTGTCTGGAAAAGTGGCGAAAATCGACACTTTTTCCTATCCTTTTTAGCCATAGTAAGGCAGAGGGTAAATCCTATTGCCTATGTATTTTAAGCCTCACAGAGCCGAAAAATCCTCTGTTTTCAACCCTTTTCCCGCCTCTTTTTTGTCCTATCTGTCTGGTAGAGAGGACAGGCAACAATTCCGGCTCGGAAACTCTGCTTGCAGCTATGGATACATTTTCGGCAGATTTTGTTGTACTGCCGTCTGCCGTTCTCCCCAAGAAAGAAGCTCCATTCCTGTTTCCACTTTTTACTTCGGCTCATAGTTCCGGCCCATCCTTTCCGGGCTTGCCGATCTCAGGGGGCTTTCGTTCGGCACATTCCTTTTTGGCCTGGGAGAGCTGTCCCAGGACAGAGGGTTTATCCATTCCCGGCTCCTTATCCTTTGCCCGCTCCCCGTTGTTGATGATACCGTCGATCATACCGTAGTCGTCCTCTACCTGGACCTCCGCATTTTTCAGAGGGTTCTCCAGACTTGTGAGATCGAGCAGGAAATTTTCACGATCATCCACGGTCAGATCAGGGAGGGCTTTTACCAGATCGACCACCGCCGCCTGGACAAGGGGGCTATCCTTAAAGTGTTCTATCAGGCAGAGGGTATCCAGATCAAGACGCTTTCCCTGTACCAGGGGATACTCCATACCGCTGTACATGCTGCCATCCTCCAGGGTGAAGCCGATACCTTTTATGCCGTGAAGCCGGTCTGCCGGGATTGCCTGGTATGTGGTGACCGCCTCCTGCAGAGTCAGGTTGTTATGGTATTCTCCCAAAGAGGGAAACTCCATACACTCCGCTGTATAAAAGGTGATCTGCCCCATATCTAGCTCCGCCTTTTCAGGCTGCTGTTCCAAAAACTCCGGCACCTCCTTGTATCCAAAGCGGTCACAGAAATGGGCTGTCTCTTTCCCATATTCCTGCAGGACTACCACATCCGATACAGAAAGGCTGTGCCCCCGGAAGTTATCCGGGCGGTGGATATTGAGGTCAGTATAAATGCTTTCCAGGTTCTCCCTAGGGGAGAACGAGGCAGCGTAGACCGCCTCATAGTTGGCCCGGTCAACGGAAAGACCGGCAGCCTCCAGATACTCTCTGCCCTCAAAGCGGTATGGGTGAAGTTCCTCCCCCTCTTTTAGCTGGTACACGGTGTAGGTGCTGATACCATATTCCTTTTCGTAGTCGGTGAGCCGCCCGATCAGCGGAGCCGTTTCCTCTTGGAGGTCCATTTCCCGGCTCATATTGAGAAGCCCGGTTTTGATAAGGGAAGTATTTCCATCCAGGAGGGCGTCAGCGATCGCCTCTCTTTGTACCTGCTCTTTGGGGAACGCCTGCTCATAATCGGCACTGTATCCCCGGAAATGTAAATCCAGATCGAGGGCAAGTTCCGTTGATACATCCAGGCGGTCAAGGTCAGGCTCCAGTTCCTCAGGGGAGACCATCACACGATATTCCTCCGGGATATTCTCACGGTTTCCGTCATAATATTCCTCAAAGTGGCTTTGATTGTCATATACATAACCGTAATCGGTGAAAGCTCCCGCGTCTCCCAGGGCAATATCACGCCCGTATGCCTCATAGTCAATATAGTTCTGCAGGTACTCCGGCACCTGCATGGTCCCCAGTTCGTCAATGTAATACCGGCCCAGATCGTCGTAGTCGTCAATGCCGGGGTACACATCATATTTATCAAGGTTGTCAGTCAGGTTGATAAGGTCTTTTAAGCTGTCGGTGTAGTCGCTAATCTCCATAGCGGCCTGGAAGTGTTCATATTCCGACTCGCTTAGTTCCTCCAGTTTGGAAGCCAAGTAGTTGAGCTCATCCAGGTTCTCATATTCCCCCAAGAGGTTATAGAGCCCATCTACATAGCAGTCATAGTCCGTGATGAACCATTCCTCATAGGGATTGCCGAAATCATCCGCAGAGCCAATGCCGATACGCTCAAACACTTCCTGCAGCTTTTCCGGGGTAGTAGGGAACTTTACCCATTCCCCCACAAGCTCGCCCTCGTTGTACTTTCCCAGGTTTGTGATAAATGCTGCAAACGGAAATTCGCTGTCATGGCTGTATCCCATATAATTGCACCTCCTTACAGTTCCGGCCCGTGTTTGTCTGCCTTTGGCGGTAGCATCTCACGGGCGGCACATTCTTTCTTTGCCTGTTTCAAAAAATCCTTGACGGAGGGTTTGACCTCTTTGTCCTGTTTCACCATAGGCTTTTCCCGCTCCCATTCATCCCCGGATAAGAGGACATACCCCTTATCCGTGAAAAATCCGTTGTCCGTTTCCCGCACCTTGCGCCCAAATGCCTCCGGGTCAATGCCGGCTTTCCACGCCTCCGGCATTTCCACCATGCCGCTCTCATAGAGCTGGTAGCACCCAGGGCCTCATCACTGTTCATCCCTGGAATGAGGATGAAATAATCAAAATTGTGGGGATACTCTTTGAACTGCTCAAAGTCTGTCAGCCGCAGGGGTGTTTCCTGAACAGCCAGCAGCTTGTTAAATTCATGGTCGGGCAGATCGGAAAGTTCCTGTGCCAGCATTGCCAGATCATCCACATGAGCGTACCTGGGGAGAGCCAGCCTAAGCCCCGGTACATCCGAGACATAATCATCAAAGAAATACATATCCGGTGTAGCAGAGATCGGCAGTCCAATCTCTGTAAAGGCAGCGGTGATTTCCTCTGCATTTGCCGGGAAATAGAGCCAGGTTCCGGCATTGTCACGTTCTCCGCTGTCATAGGCAGCCGTGTTGGTGATATACGCCTCGAAAATATAATCAGAGGAATTATCCTGCATTAGCGGCCTCCTTTCCCTTTGGTGAACTCGGTCTTAAAGTTGATATACTTCCCGCCTGTATCCTCCATCACGATCACCGCGTCGTAGGTGGTATCTTTCTTTTCGGAATAGAGCCCCTTGACTTTGGTTTTCCCTTTAGAGAGCAGATCGGCGGCCATCTTCTTTGTCAGCTCTTTTTTGCGGGAAGTCCAGAAACGGTCATTCTTCCACAGAACAAAGCCGCAGCCCCGGTCTCCGCAGTAAAAATTCTTCTTTCCCTCAAAGACCAGCTGGCCGCAGCGGGGACAGACACCCACAGACTCTTTCTGCGGGGCAAACAACTTTTGCTTGTCCTCGGAGATATGGGAGTAGCGGGCGATCAGTTCTTTTGCCATGCTTTCAATCCCCTCCATGAATGTTTCCGGGGAAAGTTTTCCCTTTGCCACTAAGGACAGCTTATTTTCCCAGTCAGCAGTGAGCTGGGGCGAGGTCAGGACCTCCGGGAGGACCGTTACCAGATTGATACCGTTCCTGGTAGGGATAAGGTTCTTGCCCTTACGCTCTATAAAACCGGAGGACACCAGCTTTTCAATGATGGAGGCTCTGGTAGCAGGTGTGCCAAGCCCTTTCCGCTCCACATCATCCGGCATATCCTCTGTCCCTGCGTGCTCCATAGCAGACAGCAGGGTATCCTCCGTATAAGGTTTGGGCGGCGTGGTGAAATGCTCCGTTACCGTGGCGGCCACATGGTCGAATATCTGCCCCTGGGAGAGTGCCGGGAGAGTTGCCACATCTTCCAGATCATCCTCTGGTTTCCCTTTCAGAGAGGAACGGAATAGCCGTTCGATCTCTTTCCATCCCTGAGAAACAACTTCTTTGCCTTTGGCAGTAAAGGTATGCTCCCCACAGGTGAACACCGCCGAAACGGTCTCATATACATGGGGTGCTGCCAATGCACAAAGAAGTTTGCAGCAGACCAGGATAAACAGGTTCCGCTCCCCGGTAGGGAGTAAGGATACCTCCTGCTTTGCCAGCTCCAAAGTAGGGATGATGGCGTGGTGGTCGGATACATCCTTATCGGAGATCACCGCCGCCACATCAGGAGTAAATCCACCAACGGCGGAAAACAGGGGCAGCCCTGCAGCCAGTCCGGCAACCGCAGAAACAGTCTCCGCCATATCCCCGGTGAGATACCGGCTGTCCGTCCTCGGATAGGTCAGCAGCTTTTTCTCATAGAGCGCCTGGGCGTAGTCCAGGGTCTCTTTGGCGGTAAACCCAAAGAGGCGGTTGGCCTCTCTCTGTAAGGTGGTGAGGTCATAAAGTTTTGGCGGTTTTACCGTCTTTTTCTCCCGTTCCAGGGAGACACAAACGGCCTGCCCGTTCTGGCAAGCCGTCTGCACGGATACCGCTTTTTCTTTTTCGTTCACCCTGTCGCTTACTGCCTCCAGGCCATTAAGGGAAAGGCGTACATGGTAGTATTTCTTTTTCTGAAAGAGCATGATCTTTCCGTCACGCTCTGCCAGCATTGCCAGGGTAGGTGTCTGTACCCGTCCCACATTCAGGGTTTTATGGTAGAGGACCGAAAAAAGACGGGTGGCGTTAATACCGATCAGCCAGTCCGCCTTAGAACGGCACAGGGCCGAATGGTACAGCGGTTCATAGCGGCTGCCCGGTTCCAGGTGGGAAAAGCCCTCCCGGATAGCCGTATCCTCCATAGAGGAAATCCAGAGCCGCCAGACAGGTTTTGTGCAGCCGGCCATTTCCACCGCCAGACGGAAGATTAGTTCTCCCTCACGCCCGGCATCACAGCCGTTCACCAGCTCCGTCACGTCCGGGCGGTCCATCAGGGACTTTACGATGGAAAACTGCTTTTCCTTTCCTGGGGATACCACATGCTGCCAGACTTCCGGCAGGATAGGCAGGTCCTCATAGTTCCATTTCTTGTAGCGTTCCTCGTAGGCTCCCGCCTCCGCCAGGGATACCAGGTGTCCGATACACCAGGTCACCAGATAACCGTTTCCCTCCAGGTATCCGTCTTTTTTATTCTTTGCACCCAGGGCAGCGGCATAAGCCGCCGCTACGCTGGGTTTTTCAGCGATAATCAGTTTCATACGCTTTCATCCTCCTTTGGTGTGTCGTCCAGATACTCAACCTCGGTATCTTCATATTCGTCCTCAAAGTCATATTCCCCCAGATCGTCATTTCCTTTGGTGGAGGACTTATCCTTTACGAACTTGAAGTAATAGAACGCACCGCCTCCGCCAATCAGAAGCAGGGGCAGGAGGATGAGGGCAGGGTTAAGCCCTCCTTTTTCTTCGGGTTCCTCCTTAGGTTCTTCGGCTGCCGGTTCCTTGCCTACACAGCCGGAACGGTCATTCTTGCAGACTTCACAGTCCATCTTCACACTGCCGGCCTCGCATTTTTCCGCACAGGTGCAGACCGCCGGTGCTGTCTGCGGTTTTTTGCCCTCGGTGAGAGCCAGCAGGTCTGCCTCATCCACCTGGTTCAAAAAGTGGACCGTATTCTTTCCATCTGCTGCCCGGTCAATGATAATGTAAAAGGTATTGCCGCTTTTGCTGGTAACGGTGATAAACTGTTTATCCTCACTGCCAGCCGACTCTATATCATCTACCAGGGACAGGTTGCCCTCCGGGGTGAGAGGGACAGGCTCCAGCGGGGGTTCCGTTTCCGGCGGAGGTGTTTCTGCAGGCGGGGTTTCCACCGCCTCTCCGCCACCGGCGTAGGCGGTCACAGAAAAAGCCGTCATGGAGAACATAACGGCTGTCAGTACCAGGAACTTCCTGAAAAATCTCTTATTCTTCATCTTCGGTTTCCTCCGTATCCCCGGAGTAATCCCCCTCCGGCAGGGTGATCTCACCGCTTGCATAGGCTTTCAGGAAAGCAGACAGCTCTCCACGGTCCATCTTGACTGCCTTAACCATGCGGATAATCTCCAGGTTTTCTTCCTCGGCGATCTTCTGCTCCAGGTCACGGACCTTTTTCTGCAGTTCGCCGATCTTAGCTTTCGCCTTTTCAATCTCACTTCTGTATTTCTCAATCGTCGCCATAAAATATCATCCTTTCTGAAATTTGTTACCAGTTCATCAGGCCGTAGCCGTGGATATACTGGCTGGTAAGAGGGTAGCTCTTAATCTTGCAGGCGTCGCCGCTGTTACCCTCAACGGTATAAACATTGGTTCCGTCTGTTCCGATCACAAGGCCCACATGGTCGGAACCGCCGCCGTCCCAGTCGAAAAAGATCACATCACCGGGGGCTACATCTGTGTAGTTGCCTGCCGCCCATTGCCCGTGTTCCTTGAACCAGGGAACGCCCTGGGAGGCACAGGCAGCGAACCTCGGCTCGCTGTATCCTGCCTGGTTGATACACCAGGAAACAAAACAGGCACACCATTCCACACGGCTGTCAAATCCATACCAGGACCAGTAAGGCTGTCCGCCTACATTTCCCACCTGGGCTTTTGCCAGATCAATGATTTCCTGATTGCCTGGACGGGTGCCGTTTACAAACTCCACGCCGCTTAGATCGGTGGATGGGCTGGTGTCGAAAGAACCGCCGCCAAAGAGCAGGGGCATATTTCCGCTGGTGTCTCGGTAGGCCCGGTACAGTTCAAGCTGTTCTGCGGTGAGGGTTTCCTCTGCCACATGAAAAAGGCCGTGGTTTTTTAAGGTCACGGTCATAATGTAGTAGGTATAAGGGACTTCCACCTCGTAGGTATCGGTATGGGTATTCCCATCCTCATCCGTCCAGGTGTCGGTCCTCGTTTCGGTGCGGTAGCGGGTTTCCTCCGTTTCCGTTTCGGTAAGTTCATACTGCAGTTCAAAAACTGTTTGGAGCTGCCCTTGTGCAGACGCCGGGGTGTAGGCCCCGCCAAAGTAAGCGGAAAGATAAGCCGCCAATTCGTGAGGGGCATGGTGGATACCGTCCAGATCAAAACGGTACTCGTCATAACCGAGGTTCAGACTTTCGTAATTGTCAAGCTCATGCTGCAAATCCTGTTCCATAGCGGTGTAAGCCGCCTCCACCTCTTTCATATCCTGTTCTTCTGATGGGTAAGAGGTGGCGGTGACAGCACCCAGGCCGCCGATCACCATATTGGTGCAGGAGGAAATACCGCCGGCCAGGGCCAGGATAAGAAGCCCGATCGCCAGGACCAGGAGCGCCCCTTTCCAATGCCTTGCAATAAAACGGGCTCCTTTTTCTCCTGCTTGGGCGGTTTTCTTTGTAGCGGTGCCTGCCGCCTGCTCGGTTTTTCCGGCTGCTTTGCCAGCGCTTTTCACATCCTTAGCGTAATTATGTTTGATCTTCTGTTTCTGCAGGAACCGGGAGAGCGGGTTGGAGGAAAGGTTTGGGTTCTCCGACAGGGCCTTGTGATATTGGAAATTCACATTGGCCTTATGGAGTGCCCGTTCCGCTTTGGCAGCCTCCCGGTAGGGTTTCAGACGGTGGTTGCGGAGGGCGGTCTTTGCCATGCCGGAACTTTTGGAAAGAGCACGCTCACCGGTCCGCTCGATACTATGCCCGGCCTCCACACCGGAATTTTCTTTTTCCACTTCATGGATTTTGCCGTGGGCTTTGCCCGCCACCATGCGGCCCGCCAGGGAAGCTGGACGGGAAACAGGGTTTGTCTTTGCGACTTCCGACATGGGCTTTTCCACTTCCTCAAAACGGAGTTTCGTTTTGCCCTTGCCCTTTGCCTCATCATAGAGCCGTTCACGGGTCAGCTTTTTCTTCTTTGGGATACGCTCCCTGGCAGCCTCCGCTTTATCTGCCGCCTGTTCCGCTTTGCGGATATAGCGTTCCAGTTCCGGCATGGCACGATCTTCCTCGGTAAAGTGAAGCCGCCCGGAAAAATCCGCCTCCTTTTCTTTGCCACTGATATTTTCGCTTTTGCCCGTGGTCTGGTTTTCCTCCACCGCACCCTCACGGGTGATCTTCTGGGTCACCTTGTCACGGGGCTTATACTGTTTCATGTTCCATCACCTCCCAGATACAATGTTCTTTACACCTGCCGGTCAGTATCTCCGCCATAAAGTGAAAGATAGGATACGCCTGGGGAGGGCAGACCGCATTCCCCAGGGTCTTTAAGCGGAGTGCCCGGTCTTTGGTCTGCTCCGTTATGCGGGGCACTCCCTCCGGCTCCCTGTTCCAGAGGACAGCTCCGTCCATCCTTTCGGGAAGCCCATAAGCCATTCCACCCAGTCCGGGTTTAAGGCCGCCTTGTCCGAGAGGGGATTTTCCTGGAAGATCACCTGGGCTGCCAGGTTCCCGTTCTTCTTTTTCGGGTCGTAGGCAGATGGTTTCAGGGTAGAGCGGAACCCGTCCGAGGCTACCGGCGTCAGGTAGAACACCGCAGCCGACAGGGGCAGGCTCCAGATCGCCCCGCTTTTGTTCTTCTTTCGGAAAATCCCATTGTCCGACAGGTACACATCCAGGCTTTGGGCGTCCTTTACAGTTACCTTGTCGGAGGCAAGGGGCGTAGGAAACATCAGCCGCGATGATAAAAGTTCGCTGGCGCTCATGCCATGCGCCGACACCGCAAGCCGGAAATACGAATGGGAGAACAGCGTATCCCGCTTTTGCCAGGTCAAAGA
>JABLTO010136209.1_pt1 | contig 22493 bp, 20 predicted proteins | sample 7160091 | NCBI WGS metagenome assembly JABLTO01 (sample SAMN14651225, study PRJNA627086) | human gut metagenome | isolation source: feces | host: Homo sapiens
ATATTCGTAAGCGGATATGGCGGAATTGGCAGACGCGCTAGATTCAGGTTCTAGTGAGCATTACGCTCATGCAAGTTCAAGTCTTGTTATCCGCAGCATAAAACCATTATGATTCATCGTGAGTCATAATGGTTTTCTTTTTTCTAATAATTTTGTTAATACCAGTTAATTTTATTAATCTCAGTCGATAAAATCTACATCTATAGGTGGTAAGTTTTTTTACTATTTATTTTTTGCATTGAAACAGTAAAATGTAATGATATCACCGGATTCTAATGTTGCGGTATAGCCGGCTACAGCATCTTCAAACAAGTCTTCTTCATCAACTTTATCGTAGGAAATGACAGATGGAATAGTGACAACTCCCTCCTGTCCTGCAAGATTAAACTGAATCTCATCGTCATCTGCATAATAATTAAAGAAGCAGGAATCAAAAGAAATCCAGAAGTTATTGATACGTATATTGCCCATAATTCCGCGGTAATTGCGGAGTAAAGTATGGAATTCAGCGGTTTTAGCCATGAAATGTTCCTCCTGTTTATCGTGCCTGTGGCATAATATTTATATTCTATCATGTTTCGACAATAATTGCTATTTTTAATATATGATGATAAGATAGATAGTAGAGTACAAAACAAATGTACTGGTTATTTATTTTGAGAGGAGGTATACATGTGGATGAACAGAGAGGGTTGAGTAAACGTCTGCAAAGAGCAAGTCATATTTTGATTTTATTATGCGTTATTTTAGCAGGGAGCGTTTTTTTTACAAAGGATGTGAATGCGGCGTCATTTTCGAATACACAAAGAGAATATATTAACGTACTGTCAAAGCTGATGATGGAAGGAACGGTGACACAAAATATGGATGTTTACAGTTCTGTCAGCCAGGGCTCTTCAGGAAGGGCATGCTTTCGGGCAGCGGCAATTAATAACAGGGCGGCGATTATGGCGGAACGAATTGATTTCCTTGATTCAAACTGGTCCCAGTATTATGCGGTAGAAAAAGAAGGGAATGCAACGGTATTTAACAGCACGAAGCTTATAAGCAGGACAAAGTTTCAAAGACGATATAAAAAGATCATCAAAGGTCTGGATGAAGCGTTAGAGACTGTAGAATCTTCTATGACACAAGCAGATAAGGCGATGGCGGTATATACGTATTTTGCAAAGAATACCGTATACAGCGAATCTGCAGATGCGCATACAGGATATGATGTTCTGGTGAAGCACGTCGGGGTTTGTGATGGTCTTGCGAATGCGTATGCTCTTGCAATGAACACGCTTGGAATTCCCTGTGCGGTCGTAAGTAATTATTCGAAGAACCATTCCTGGAACGTTATAAAGTTGAATGGAAAGTGGTACTATGTAGATTTGACGAATGGAGTTGGAACGGGAAAGCATGAAGGTGCTGTAGTTAGTTATGAAAGCTTTCTTGTTGGAAAGAAAGGGTTTTTAAAGACACATCCGGGATACAAGGCGAAAGATTTATATGGTCAGGGTAATTCGAATGATTTGAATATGAGGGGAATTCCGATTTCTAATTCGGATTATATAAAAGATAATAAAGAAATAAAGAATGCACTGAAGGCAAGAACATGTACATTTTACAGAAAAGGTTTCTGGTACTGGATTTCTCAAGATAATTCTTTGAAGTGTTCTACTCTTCAGGGAAAGAAAACAAAAACGGTATACAGTCCTTCCGGAGGCAGATATATTGGATGGATCGAACCGTATAATCATTACATTGTATTCTCAATGAATTCAGGTATCTACAAGATGGGATTTGTTAAGAGAAATCCTGTTTTGCTGAGAAAAGTAGATGAGAGGGAGGAAAGTTCGGAAGTTTCAGATCCGTTATGGAAGCTTATATATATTGGACGTTTTACGGTAAATAAACGGGGATATCTTTCTTATTATATCTCGGATTTTCATGGAGTGCGAAAGGGATATTCGAAAGTTTATCTTGGAAAGCGGATAAGAACAGGAGAGCTTACAAAACGAGGGAAGAAGTGCCTTTCTATGCAGGCTGGACAGGTAAGGCAGATGACACCAAGCCATATGCATGACCGGGCAGCAAGAACTTCCAGATGGACAAGCGGGAATCCTTCGGTTGTAAGTATCAATAATACCGGATACATGATAGCGAGAAAGGCTGGAGAAACGTACATTTCTGTAAGAATTAACGGAAAGCGCCAGAGGTTTAAAGTAAAGGTTTCGGGATATACTATTACGTATCGGAATGCGGGAGTGAATTCTCCGAAAAATAAGGTGCGGGCTTCTGGTAAAAGTAATATTTTATTAAAAGAGCCGACAAGAAGAGGATATTATTTCCGAGGATGGTATGATAAAGAAGGGAATCAGATTAAAGTAATTCCAAAGGGGAATAAAAAGAATATTATAGTATATGCCCGATGGGATAAAATAACTTCAGCGAAATAAGCGGCAAAAATCTTCTCACGAAATCAAGCACTAAAAGATTCCCAGAGTACATAAAAGAGACAGGAGGCACAGATAAGATGGCAGAAAGAGAAACAGAAAGAACGGTTAAAAAAAGAGCGGAAAGTGATCCGGCATACCAGTGGCATATTCAGGATTTATATGTATCAGATGAGGTATGGGAAAAGGATTATGAAGCGCTTGCAGGGCAGGCGAAGGAGCTTGCGGCATATGAAGGAAGACTGAAAGAAGGTCCTGAAGTTTTTGTAGAGTATATGCGTAAAAAAGAAGGAGTCATGAAGAAGTTTGAAGCCATATATGTTTATGCCAATCAGCGATATCATGAAGATACGGGGAATAGTTTTTACCAGGGGCTTGCAGGAAAGGCGCAGGCATTATCTTTACAGCTTGACAGTGCAGTTGTATTTGAAGAGCCGGAACTTTTAGCAATAGGAGAAGGTACGATAGAACTGTGGTTTTCACAGAATCCGGATATGGAATTATACAGAAGATATTTTTATGAATTATTCCGCCAGCAGGAGCATGTTCTTTCCAAAGAAGAAGAGGCGATTCTTGCGGATGTATCCGATATGTCTGCCGATGTGTCAAATATTTTTTCTATGTTTAATAATGCAGATATTCGATTTCCGTCAATTGAGGGAAAAGAAGGCGAGAAGATTCCGGTAAGTCATGGAAGATATACCCTTCTTTTAGAGAACAGAGATGTGAATATTCGAAAAAAAGCATTTGAATCTGTCTACTCACAGTATGGACAGTACAGGAATACGTTAGCGGCACTTTATGCGGCTAATCTCAAGAATACAGCGTTTTTTGCAAAGAGAAGACATTATAATTCCTCTTTAGAGATGGCATTAGACGGAGGAGAGATTCCGGTATCTGTGTATACAAACCTGATTGATACAGTACATGAGCATATGGATCTCATGCATCGTTATGTTGCACTTCGCAAAAAGGCATTAAAAGTGCCAGAGCTTCACATGTATGATTTATATGCGCCGATGGTTGAAGAGTTTGAGATGAAAGTCCCGTTTGCACAGGCAAAAGAAATCGTAAAAAAGGGGCTTGCACCATTAGGGGAAGCATACGGGAAGGTTCTCTCCGATGGAATGGAGAATGGCTGGATTGATGTATATGAGAATGAAGGAAAGCGTAGCGGTGCGTATTCCTGGGGAGCATATGGATGCCATCCATTTGTGTTGATGAATTATCAGGACAACTTAAATAATGTATTTACATTAGCGCACGAGATGGGACATTCCATGCATTCTTATTATTCAGATAAGAATCAGCCATATATTTATGCGGGATATCGTATTTTTGTTGCAGAAGTAGCTTCAACATGTAATGAGGCGCTGTTAATGGAATATTTATTAAAGAATACGGAAGATACAAAAGAAAAAATGTATCTGATCAACTATTTCTTAGAACAGTTTAAAGGAACACTGTACCGTCAGACTATGTTTGCGGAGTTTGAGAAGATTACACATGAGATGGCGGCGAAAAAGGAACCACTTACGGCAGAAGTATTATGTGACATTTATTATAAGCTGAATCAGCAGTATTTTGGAGAAGGTATTGTTATTGATAAAGAAATCGCATTAGAATGGGCGAGAATCCCACACTTCTATACACCATTTTATGTATATCAGTATGCGACAGGTTATTCTGCAGCGATTGCTATTAGTAGAAGGATTTTAAGTGGGGATGAAAAGGCGAAAGAAGGATATTTTAAGTTCCTGAGTGGTGGAAGTTCCATGAATCCGATTGACCTGCTGCGTCTTTGTGATGTTGATATGGCAACGAAAGAGCCAGTAGAGTCTGCATTAAAGCTGTTTGGTGAATTGCTTGATGAGATGGAAGAGATTTTAAAAACACAATAAAGTATTGGGAGAATGAATTTATGTATGAATTTACGTTATTAAAAAGTATGTTTTTTGAGTTAGATAAATATAAAATCGAGGGTGTTACACAGACACAGGAAGGACAGAGAACATTTCACCGGCTGGAAGTCTCTTATGACAGTGTGTCGGAAGTGACATCTATTACCGCAGAAGAACGTATTTTGCCGTATGTAGACAGATATTATCTGTTTATTAATGATGAGAGGGTAGAGACAGATATTCGTGACCCAAAGGTAAAGCAGGTTATTTATGAATTTTATAAGCAGTACCATCCGGAGTATTTAAAAGAAGATTTGCCGGATGATATGACAGATGTGGATATTTTAGAATGCTTTGATGTATTTAAGATGCCGGATTACCGGCCGGAACATGCATTTCCTGGTCTGGTAACCTTAGAAGACCTTAAGAATGGTAATGTTCACGATGAAGATAAACCAAAGTTTGCATTTCCTGGTCTGGAGTTGTATTCTAAGGGGGATGCATCAGATGAGGATAAACCGATGGTAGCATCTTTTAAAGGATACACGTCATTTGATGGAGATCGTGAACAGGCGAAAGATAAGATAGAACAGTTAAAGAGTCAGTTCGCTTCTCAGATCGATGCATTAAATGTAGATGAGATCTTGAAAAACTGTTCTGAGAATCAGGAGGAATAGAAAATGTACAGAGAAGTATCAAAGTTGATTTTATATCGTGATTTAGGAGAAGACAGTATTCTTTTAAAGCTCGCGGATATTTTTAAGAGATTTGACAGCTGCCATTACAGAGCAGATGAGCTGATCACCGATATTTATAAAGAGATGAAGGCACTGCTTGATCTGGCAACGACATACGGTTTTGATAAAAACTTATGGCATAATTATCTTACATTTGTACTTGTGACGAATGAGAATTCTTTTAGTATGACGAGTGAAAAAGTGGGGGCGAATAACGGGACAGTAAATCATTTTGCAAAGAATGATTTTCAGGTATTTATGAACCTGTTTCACTATGATTTCAGAGCAATTGAGGAGACACTGGGAATCGATTGTTTCCGTACGATCTTAGACTATAAGGCAATCGGCAAGACAGAGCGTATGTATAATAAGAACGTAAGTGAAAAGGTGCGTGCATTGTCAGATGAACTTGCAGCAGCAGAAGATGTGGATACTTTTTTTGATGCAGTTGTGAAGTTTTATAAAGATTATGGAGTAGGAATGTTTGGTCTTAATAAAGCGTTCCGTATTGTAGAGAATAACGGAAAGCCAGACTTTGTTCCAATTAACAATTTAGATAAGGTTGTATTAGATGATCTGACAGGATATGAGATTCAGAAGAAGAAGCTGGTAGATAATACAGAAGCTTTTGTTCAGGGAAAAGTAGCAAATAACTGTTTACTTTACGGTGATGCCGGAACCGGTAAGTCTACAAGTATCAAGGCAATCTTAAACCAGTATTATGGCGATGGACTTCGTATGATCGAAATTTATAAACATCAGTTTAAATATCTTTCTGCGATCATCAGCCATATCAAGAATCGAAATTATCGATTTATTATTTACATGGATGATCTTTCCTTCGAGGAATTTGAGATTGAATACAAATATCTGAAGGCTGTTATTGAAGGTGGAATGGAAACGAAACCGGATAATGTTTTAATCTATGCAACATCGAACCGCCGCCATCTGATTCGTGAGACATGGTCAGATCGTTCGGATAAGGACGAAGAACTGCATCGCTCCGATACAGTACAGGAAAAGCTGTCTTTAGCAGCACGTTTTGGTGTAAGTATCAATTACTCCAAGCCAACACAGCAGGAGTATTTCCAGATTGTAACCAATTTGGCAAAGAAATATCCGGAAATTACAATGAGCGACAAGGAATTATGTGCGGAAGCAAACAAGTGGGAACTTTCTCATGGAGGAATTTCCGGACGTACTGCACAGCAGTTCATTAACTACATAGCCGGAAAGTCTGATAAATAAATACAAATAGACAAAAAAAGAACCCCGGGGAAAGGGTTCTTTTTGTGCCTCTTAGAGGCATTCATTAAAAGGAGGAAGCCCATATAATTCTTCTATACGGGCTTCAAAATATGAAAAAAATCTTTAGCCACAAGAAATAGAGGGATTTCTTTGTTGCTGTCTATACTATAAAGAAAAAATATGTCCGTTTTTTGACGAAAATTTGAACAAAAGGTGAAACACATCGAAGAATATAGATACTAAAGAATGAGAATAATGAGAAAATAGGAAAAAATTATTTTGTAAAGTGTTCAAAATAGCTCGAAAACTCGAAAATAGGAGGAGATATCATGGGTGTTGTAATTGGAAAAATGGATGGGCAGGTAGAAAAAATTTTTTTGGGGAATAATTTAACAAGAAGTACAAAAAACTATGCTAAAATCCTGAAAGACAGGGACTTGTCAGAAGAAGAAAAAAAGCGTATTCTGGCAGCAGAAAAGAAAAAGCAGGAAGACGATATTATTTTGTAGGAGATTTTTATGAAGATTTCAGTGGCAATGGCATATTATAATGGTGGGATGTATATAGAAGAACAGATGGATACGATTTTGACACAGCTTGGTGAACAGGATGAAGTTATCGTATCTGTTGATGGAGCAAGTGATGGTTCAAAGCCTTTGCTCCTTAAGATGGCAGAAGAGGACAAGCGGATTCATGTTATAAAGGGACCGGGCAAGGGCGTTGTAAAGAACTTTGAGAATGCGATTCGTCATTGCAGTGGAGAGATTATTTATTTATCTGATCAGGACGACATATGGAAGCCAGATAAGGTAAAGAAGGTAAATGAAGCTTTTTTGAATCCAAAGGTGAAGGCAGTTCTTCATGATGCGCAGATTGTGGATGAGTGCGGAAATCCAACTGGTGCAGAAGGCCTTTTTGCGAACAGAGGAAGCAGGAAGGGAATACTCAAGAATCTTGTAAAGAACAGTTATGTCGGATGCTGCATGGCATTTCGCAGGGAACTGATCCCTGTAATCTGTCCGATACCAAAAGAAATGTACATGCATGATTATTGGATCGGAACTGCTGCGGAGTATATGGGTGAGGTCTGTTTTATAAAGGAACCGTTGATCGATTATCGAAGACATTCTTCGAATGTAACACAGATGACCCATGGAAGTATGAGTTTTATGATAAAGAAGAGAATAGATATCGTGCGATGTCTGGGGCTTTTGAAAAGGCGTGTGAAAGAGGCTGGTGAAGAGATAGAGAAGGTGAATGGATAGAAGATGGTGAAGAAGAAAGAAGAACAAACGACAGGTAAGAATATAGGTAAAAATATGTGCAAGATAGAGCAGAAGCTGCAGAGAAAGCATCTGATAGCCCTTTCTTTTTTCCTTCCGCTTCTTGTTATGACAGGCTGTTGTATTGCATTTGGTGTACAGCCATTTGGAGATAATTCGCTGTTGATCATTGACGGGCTTCACCAGTATATGCCGTTTTACTCTGTGTTGTATGATAAATTAAAAGGTGGGGAAACCCTTTTTTACAGTTTCCGTTCCGGACTGGGAATTAATTTTTTATCGTTATTTTCCTACTATTTGTCCAGTCCATTTAATTTACTGATTTTATTTTTTAAGAAAAGTCAATTAAATATGGCAGTGAGTATGATCATTGTTTTGAAGATCGCATGCAGTGGAATGACTGCGGGTATTTATTTTTCTTCAAAGAGTAAAAAGCAGGGATTTTCCCCAGTGATGATTTCGATGGCATATGCTCTTTCAAGTTATATGGTTGGTTATTGCTGGAATGTAATGTGGCTGGATGCCATAATGATATTCCCGATCATTATGATGGGATTGGAGCGGCTCATAGAAAAAAAGGATGGAAGACTGTATTGCATTGCACTGTTTTATGCGCTGTACTGTAATTATTATATCGCCTTTATGATCTGTATTTTTGCAGTGATATGGTATCTTCTCTATTCTTTTAAAAGTATAAAACAGTTTTTCTTCCGAGGGATAGCTTTTGCATTTTATTCTTTTCTGGCGGCAGGCATGGCAGCTATTTTACTCATACCTGCTTATATGGGAATTAAACAGACCGCATCAGGAGAGACAATGCAGCTTCCGGAACATAGCTTCCTGACTAGTGCAGCGGACTTGCTTAATCGGCAGTTTGCTTTGTGGAGTCCGATCAGCCATGACAACTTTGATGGGAATGCCAATCTGTATATTGGAATTTTTTCCGTTCTTGCGGTTGGGCTGTATGTATTAAACGGAGAGATCAAAGTCAGTGAAAAAATTAAAAAAGTACTATTAATCGGTCTTTTTTATCTGAGCTTCAGTGAAATGATTCTCAATTTTATCTGGCATGGTTTTCATGATCAGTATGGAATACCGAATCGTTTTTCTTTCTTACTCGGTTTTGTTCTTCTGTATATGCTATGGGAAGTATTTGAGCATTTAGAAGGAGTAAAAGGCTGGCATGCCGCATTTGCCTGTATGGCGGGAGTTGCACTGATGGCTTATGCGAAGCTAAAAGGAACGCAGGTATTAGAAGATAATGTCTATGGTGTGGCAGGAATGCTCTTACTCCTTTATGGGATGTTGTTATTCTTTTATACGCTGTCACGTAAAAGAAAGTATATATACAAGTTTATTTTCTGTGTAGTGGCAGTGATTGAAATTACAGTAACTGCTTTTATGGGATTTAATGAGAACGGACAGATTTCTGTTTCAAAGTTTTTCTATGGAACAAAAGATATGGAAAAAGCAACGGAATCATTAAAGGATGGAACCTTTTACAGAAGTGAGCTTGCCAGTGCGCTTATGGTAGATGAGAATGCCTGGTATCCGATAAACAGTGTGGGGCTGTTCGGTTCTACAGCGACAGACCGCATGGTAACTATAATGGATAATCTGGGATTTTACACCGGATGTAATGAGTATCTTTATAAAGGAGCGACACCGGTAACGAACTTCCTTCTGAATGTAAAATACCTGTATTACCATCAGGAAGACAGCCTGCAGACAGATTTTCAATATGTAAAGTCAGAAGGTTCTTTTGATATTTATGAGAATCCGGCAAAGGGAATGTCCATTGGATATCTCATGAATCGTTCTGTAAAAGACTGGTATTATGACAGTGCTTATCCTTTTCGGGTACAAAATGATCTCGGTGAGCAGGCATTTGGGGTATCAGAGTTGTTCCATAATATCAGGATTTCAGACCCGGAAACGAATGGCTGTACAGCATCAAGGACAAATGATGGAGAGTACTACTTTGAATATAAGGATTCCCGTCCGGATAACATGACATTTACGATTCCAATAACAAAAAATGTAGAGAATCTATATCTTTTCTATGATGGTACGCAGGTAGAGAATGCACAGATCAGCGTAGACGGGGTGAATGTAAAGTCCGGAGATATTGATGGCTATATGCTTCCGATTGGTAAAGCAGCCGCAGGTTCCGAGGTGAAAGTAACCTTTGAATTAAAAGGGGAGACAGAAGATGGCTATGTAAGACTTTCGGCGGCTGATTTTGATCAACAGGCATATGGTGACCTGAAAAAGATTGTTGCAACAAGAGCATTTTCTGTAGATCGTTATTCAGACCGATTGATAGAGGGAAGTGTCAATGCCGCGCAAGATCAGACTTTATTTTTCTCTATTCCATATGACAAAGGATGGAAAGTTACCATAGATGGAAAGGAAGCAAAAACACATAAGATTGGAGATGCTTTTCTTGGAGTAAATATTTCTTCCGGAAAACATAAAGTATCTTTAAAATATACTCCGCCGGGATTTACCGTCGGATGGAAGATAACTGTTTTATCAGCAGCTATTTTCCTGATTCTTTGTAAGATAATACATTCTCGGAAGCTTCGTCAGCTTCATGGCAAGTGATTTTGTGAGAAGATTTTGAATGTACAGGATATGCACTCTCGGAACTTTTGATACTTCATCTTGTGAGAAAACTCTGAGAGTACATTGATATAAAAAGGAGGCTTAATTATGTTTAAAAAGAAACTAGTTGCTTTATCAGCGATTATGATAGCAGGACTTATGACATTTCAGGCAAATGTATCCGCAGATGCGGTAGAAGAGAAACCATATTTGTCATTGGGCGCAGATCTTAGTGCCAGTCAGAAGAGTAAAGTGCTCGAACTTCTTGGAGTAAAAGAAAATGAGCTGGACCAGTATAAAGTAGTGAAGGTTACGAATAAAGATGAGCATAAGTATCTGGATGATTATCTGGATTCTTCAGTAATCGGTACTCATGCCTTATCTTCTGTTCTTATAGAGAAAAGAGATAAGGGCGAGGGAATTGATGTTACAACAAAGAACATTACGTACTGTACCGCAGGAATGTATGAGAATGCATTAACAACTGCCGGAGTGACCGATGCGAATGTAACTGTAGCCGGACCATTTAATATTACAGGTACGGCAGCATTGGTTGGTGCGATGAATGCATATGAAGATATGACAGGAGAGAATATTTCAAGTGAGAGTAAAGATGCAGCAACGAATGAGCTGGTCGTTACAAGTAAGCTGGCAGACCAGTTGAATGATTCTGAGAAAGCAGAGCAGTTTTTAGCATTAATTAAAGAGAAGGTTCTTTCCGATGATGCAAAAACAAAAGAGGATATTAATACAATTATTGATGAATGTAGTAAAGATCTTGATGTAAATATTACAGATGATCAGCGTGAACAGATTGCTGAATTGATGCAGAAGATTAATAAACTTGATTTAAATGTAAATGACTTAAAAGAACAGGCAAGCAAGATTTACGATAAACTCAGTGAAATGGATATTGATGCCCAGGGTATCTTTGCCAAGATAAAGACGGTATTATCGTCTATTTTTGCAGCGTTAAGTGGCTTACTGCAATAGGTTTACAGGAAGCTATAGAGCCGTACAGCATATAGAAGAATTGCGCCGGGGATTCCAAACAAGGTACAGACGGTACCGGTTATGGGATTAATTCCTACGCCGGTAACGATGTCTCTTGCGGCACAAAAAAAGTTAAAGAAGTAAATAAATCCAAGGCCGGCAGTGCTTCTACCGATAACGAAGAGAAGCGCTGACGGTCTTTTTTTTATGTATGCAATAAAATATCCGGCAAAGCAGGCGACACAAAAGATGAGAAGAATTTGATTCTGGGACATAGTATACCTCCAAAAAGGTTGTTTTTAGATTGTATGAAGAAAAAGCGGAAAATATGAGAGAGGACAAATGAAATTGATGGAAAATAAAATAAAAAAAGTAAAAACAGTAAAAAATGGGTAGACAAAATACTTGCGATGTGATATATTGATTTTGGAATAACTGTTATATATTTACATAATATAAATGGAAAGCAGAGAGCTTCTGGAAGAACACATAGGAATGTGGGAGGTGTTATAGTATGCGTTTTTCAGATATTCATATGATTATAATCGGAGAGGAAGGGGAATATGGGAGAAGATTGGTGAGATATCTGGAGACACACCTTTCTACTGCGATACGGGTATATCATTTTACAACAACAGAAAGTTTTTTAGCTTTTAAGGAGAGGGCAGACATTTATCTTTTAGATGAAGCTTTTTTTCAGAGGCTTTCCGAGGAGAAGCAGAATGTTTTGCTAAGAGAGAAGCGGCTGATCTTGCTGACTGCACAAGAAGAGGAAGGCACCTTTTGCAAGTATCATAATCCGAGGGAACTGTTAGACAGACTGAGCCGGTTTTCAGATGAGATGGAAGATCTAGCTAGGAGCGAAGGCAGAAGAGAAGAAGAAAGAGTGGAAGGGAGAGAGGAGGGAAGAGAGGCCGCAAGAACAAGATTAACCATGATATATTCTCCGGTTTATGAAGAGAAACTTAAGGAGATCGCGCGGTCTTTTATGAAGGAAGGAGATGTATATATCGGTGCGGAAGACCTGGGATATAAGGAGAATATTTCAGCATATGGGCAGGGAAGTGATATGGGAGATCTGTGTTACTATATTCATCTGCGTGAAGAGCATGTCATGGATATGATGCGGGACATGCTGGTAAGAGAAGAGGATATCGAAGTGTTACATCCTCCGGATATGTATTTTTATTTACGGGAACTGACGAAGGAAGATTATACATGGTTTTTTGACAAGGTAAGGAAGGAGGGGACATACAGGGAAGTATTTTGGGGAGCCGGAATGGGCTTTGTATCAGACCTGGATATACTGCGCTGTTTTGACAGGATTATTTTGCTGGATTCGAGAGAGAATATACGTCTGAATCTCTTCTGTGACCGCTTAGAAAAAGTGCTGAATCTCAGAAGTTTTCATCAGGGGGCAGCAGAGCAGAAGGAGCAGTGTCAGGAGTCTTTTCATCAGAATACTTTGTGGCAGGAATCTGTGAATTCTCGTAGGGAAGCTTCTGGTCAGGAATCATGGAAACGTGTATACAGGGAGGATATTTTGAATGGAACTGCCTGGTAGGAGAGAACTTCGGGAACAGATTTTACATCAGATGGATGGAAGAACGTCTTATGTCAGTGATGCAGATGTGTATAGAGAGATCGATAAGGCTATTTTGCGTTCAGGACATAGTGGATATGGAACACTTTCGGAGAAGGAAGAGCTAAGAAGGCAGATGTTTTCCTCCATCCGGGGTTTTGATGTTCTTGAGAAGTATTTAGAAGACAGCAGTATCAGTGAGATTATGGTTATAGGAGCTTCTCACATTTTTGTGGAGCAGAATGGCAGGGTAAGAAGAACAAGAGACCATTTTTTTGAAGAAGCCGATGTATATCGGCTAATCGAACAGATTGTAGCGCCGACAAACAGGATAGTGAATGAAGCTTCTCCTATTGTGGACAGCCGCCTTCCGGACGGTTCAAGAGTGCATATCGTATTACCGCCCATATCTTTGGAGGGTCCGGTTATCACTATTCGAAAGTTTTTAAAGGGAGGAATGACCATTGCAAGATTACTCGCTTTTGGAGAATTTCCCGAAGCGCTTACAGGGATACTTTCTGCTTTGGTGAAGGGAAAGTACAATATTTTGATCAGTGGGGCGACAAACTCAGGGAAGTCTTCACTCTTGAATGCACTTGCAGAATATATAGGACAGGAGGAACGAGTGATCACAATAGAAGATTCAGCGGAACTCCAATTGTTTCATGTTGATAATCTTGTGCGGTTAGAGACAAGGAATGCAAATGTGGAGGGAGCGAATGAGATTACGATGCAGGATCTGATCAAGGCTTCTTTGCGAATGCGTCCGGACCGAATTATTGTCGGTGAAGTTCGTGGTGCGGAAGCGATGTCGATGCTTCAGGCTTTATCTACAGGGCACAGCGGATCGTTTTCTTCAATCCATGCGAATTCCTGTCGGGATGCGCTCCGGCGTCTTGAAACGATGGTCCTTATGGGGATGGATATGCCACTTGGAGCAATTCAGGGTTTGATTGCTTCTTCTGTAGATATTCTTATACATTTGGGAAGATGCCTGAACGGAGAGAGAAAGATATTAGAGATAAGTGAGATTAAAGATTACAGTCGGACAGAGTATGAAACGCATACATTGTTTCAGTATGATAAAGATCATGGATTAGAGATTCGGGAAGATCTGTTCCATGTAGAGAAGCTTAAAGATTATGGACAGTATGAGAAGTATTGTGAGGCGGTGAAGTTGTTTCGTGAAGGAAGGGCAGAACAGAAGAAGGCGAGGGCGTAATCTCAGCAGTATAACTTCAGACAGAATCAATCTGGATAAGTGCAAGGAGAATGTAATCTTTTTTCTGGCAGGAGAGCTGGGATTATTGCTGCTGAATATATTGTGCTATGGAGATATGTACTGGATGATTCCGGAACAGGTATTAATGGTTCCCTGTTTTAAGATCTTGAAAGAAAGGAAGAAAAAGAAGGAACAGCAGCTATATCAGAAAGGGTTTCAAGATCTGCTGCAGTCACTGCTGACTTCTCTTCAGGCAGGATATTCTCTTAATAATTCCTGCAGGATCGCACTAAGAGAGCTGGAAAGTCTATATGAAGGGGAGCAGAATCCGATGCTTGGGCAGATGAGAAGAATCGTGCAGGGAATTGATCTGCATATTGCGTTAGAACAGCTTTTTATGGATTTTGCGGAGCGTACGAATCTGGAGGAAGCGAGACAGTTTGCGGTTGTGATAGAGATTGTGCAAAGTACAGGTGGGAACGTAGTGGAGATTTTGAAAAGGACAATGCAGCACTTGAAGTATAAGATGGATACGGAAGAAGAGATTCGGGTTCTTCTTAGCGGAAAGCTTTTTGAGAAGAATATTATGTTGTCTATGCCGTTTTTTATTTTGGTATATCTTCGCTTGGCAAACCCGGAATATGTTGCCTGTTTTTATAAATCCGCTGCGGGGCATCTGATTATGTCAGCGATGATTGGTATTACAGTAGCATGCTTTTTCTGGTCAGATAAAATTATGGATATTCAATTTTAAGATAGTATACAGGAGTTTCAGAATCCGTTGTTTTGGTATTCACAGATAAGGAAGAATCACCAAAATATAATCAGCATCAGTGGAGGCGGAAATCTTTATGTCAGAACGATTTTTATATACTATTTGGAACAGGCTTCCTTTTCGTTTTAGACAGCGCCTGAAGCAGAATGTAAAAAGAAATATGCAGGAACAATATGCAGAGTCAGAACAGGAATTATATAAAAGGACAGAGCAGTTTCTTTTAAAACAGGGAAAGATTATACTTACAGAAGTTATGATTGGAGGGCTGTTGTTAGCGGTTGTTCTTGCCTGGCATATTTTCAAGCCGGATTATATTTTGCTAAAGCGCAATCCCTTTGGACAGGGGACAAAGGAAGTCCAGATTTCTTTACAAAAAGGTAATAAGAAAAAACAGATACAATATAAGTTAGAGGAACAGAAGATTTCATTAAAAGAACGACAAAAAGTATATAAAGCTTTTTTTAAACAACTAAAAAAGGAGATGCGGGGAAGAAATCCTTCTTTGTATAAAGTAAGTGAAGCTTTGAATCTCCCGGAGAGTATTGCGGGATATCCGTTTGAAATTACGTATGAATTGCCGGAAGACGGCTCCGTTCATTTAGACGGAACGTTAAGTGAGGAAGTACAGACACAGTTACATAAAGGAGAACGTTATAGCAGATATATTATAGTGACAGCGCATTACCGAGAGTATAAGGAGAAGAGAAAGTATAAGATTTCTATTGTTCCAAAAGAAGCTTCTTCGAGAAAGAGTGCGTTTTACCAGGTGCAGAAGTATTTGAAAAGAACAGAGAGAGCAAGCCGTCATGAGTCAGATGTTAAAATAGTATCGTCTTATGGAGAAGCCAAGATCAGGGCGGAACAGCAGGAAGCAGGAGGAAGAGGAGCTGCAGTTTTATTTCTTGTGACGTGTCTATGTATACCTGTACATAATTATTTGAAACTAAAGGAAGAGGGCGAGAGACACCGTAAAGAAGCAGAGAAAGATTTTCCTGTGATTGTTCATCTTCTTACATTGTACATGGGAGCGGGGTTATCCTTTCTTTCCGCAGTGAGAAGAATTGGTTTTCATTATCAAAAACAGAAGGAAGCAGATGCGAAACAGAAAAAGTATGCGTTTGAGAGAGTGCTGCTTATGGAACAGCAGATGAATAACGGAATGAGCCAAAAAGAAGCCTGTCAGAACTGGGGAATGCAGTTTCATTCAGAAGCTTACCAAAAGCTGGCTCTGATTCTGGTACAAAGTTTTACAAAGGGTTCTAAAGAAGCATCAGCGATGATGGAGGCAGAAGAACGGGAAGCATTTCAAAGACGGGTGGAGAGAGCAAAGCAGGAAGGAGAGGAGGCCGCAACTCGATTACTTTTTCCGATGATCGTATTACTGTGTCAGGTAATGTTACTTGTAATGTATCCGGCGTTGATTCGGTTTCAGGGATTTTAGATTTTCAAAAAGATAGGAGGAGTAGCTATGTGTTTTTCAGTAGTAAAAAGAAGATTTACAAAGCGATGCGAGAAAAAGGATGTGCCGGCAGGTAGAAATCGACTGAGGATGATTCTGGCTTCCCAGGATGGAATGGGAGTGGTGGAAGTTATATTAATTATCGTTGTCCTTATCGGTCTCGTCATTATTTTTCAGACGAATATTAAAGGAGTGGTAGCATCTATTTTCTCCACAATACAGAAAAATGCAGGCTCTGTTCGGTAGACATTTGTCTGGGCAATTAAGATATAGCAGCAAGAAGATTACAGTGATATTTGAGGAAAAGGGACAGATAACAGTTTTTTTATCTCTCCTGCTGATTGTTCTTATAGGATTTAGTTTTGTTGTTGTAGAAGGGGTATCCAGTTATAGTGCAAGTGCACTGGGGGAAGACGCGGTAAAGAATGCCGGAGAGAATATTCTTGCGAATTATGACAGAGAACTCTTTAATAAATATCATATATTTTTTCTTGATCCACGAGAGAAAAATTATATTCTATCTGATGGGAAGGCAGATATGGACCAGTATTTTTCAGGGAATTCATTTTTTAATGTCTTCTGTAATTCTCTTAAGATGGCAGAAGAAGTGACAGCAGTAGAAGAAGATGGACTTTATCTTAAACATGAAATTCGGGAATGGATGAAGTACCGTCAGGAAGAGAAGGTGAAGGATACATTAAAGCAGCTCATAAATAATGTAAAAAAGAACAATGCGGATAGAAAAGAATATCAAAATGAAGCAGAGGAAGAAACAGGTAACATTGAGCAAAGTGGGGAAAATAAAGTAGAAGAAGATAAAGTAGAAGATACAGCAGAGGAAGAAACAGTGAGCCAGAAAGTACAGAAAGAACGTACAACGTGGAAGGAGATTAAGGAAGCGTTACAGCTTCTGACAAAGACAGGAATTTTATTTTATGTTTCCGATCATCCAGAACAGCTTTCCCGAAAAAGTATTCCAGAGGAGAATCTGCCATCAAGAGCGAAAAAAAGAGAACAGGAAGAACACAAAGTTGAGGAATTTTTGTTTTCCGGATCAGGATTAAAGGGGATAAAAAGTATGCTTTCTGTGGATTTCTCCATTAATACGAACAGTATATTGTGGACAAAAGAGAACTATATTGTTCCGTATATAGAAGAATGTTTTTTAGATTACAGTGAGGAAGGAAGAGAAGGAAAAGAAGGAAAAGAAGAAAAAGAAGAAAAGAACGATGTGCAGGAACAGGTTCTGGCATATGAAAAAGAATATCTAATCAAAGGACAGCCCTCCGATCTGGATAATCTTAAAAGAGTGGCGAATGATATTCTTTTGTTACGATTTATAAATAATTACATTTTTACAGGCAGGGATGCGGAAATACAGTCGCAGGTGAATCTAATGGCTTCGGCACTGACCGGTGTTGTGGGAATACCACAGACCGCAAAGGCAGTGCAGATGATGTTGAGAGCGGTTTTAAGCTATGGGGAATCTCTTCTGGAGCTGCACACATTATTTGAAGGAGGGGAGATTTCATTAACAAAGGACAGAGGAAACTGGAATCTGGAACTGAAAACAATGGTAAAGCAGTTAAAGGAAAAGAAGACCGTAAAAAAAGGAAAACACAATATATCATATAAGGATTATCTGAAAGTCTTACTTTTTATGAAGGGAAATTCTACAATACTATGTTATCGCATGATGGATATTATGCAGGAAAACACAGCGTGTAAAGAAGCAGGTTTTTTAATGGAAAATTGTCTGTTCTCCTACAAATGGGAGGGAAGCCTTTCTTTTGGATCAGTAAAAATGAAGTTTGAAAAGCAGGTTAGTTATTAGTGAAAATCGGGCAGATATTTTTTCTAAGAGTATCTGCTCGAAGAGGGGGTGAAGCAGGGTGCTCTTTTTAAGACACATAATAAAAAACTCCTTTTTGGGTATGTGTAATGTTCTATGTTCGAAAAATAAATTAATAGGAAAAGAAAAGCCTCTCCAGGCACGAGTCGAAAGATGGATTTTACTTAAGAGAAACAGAGCATCCTGCTTTGGCTCCTCCAGGGCATCGATAACCGTAGAAACTTCATTAGTTTTTCCTGTTTTTATATGCGTATTATGTTGTTTTATGGCATTAGCGCAGATGGTTTTAATAGAAACAGAAGTACATTATGCAGCATCTCAGACGGCAAAGGTATGCGCCCAGAAAGCAGTCGTACAGCAGCCACAGAATGCAAGAGGAGTGTTTTTTTCGATATATGAAGGCGGTTCCTTATGTGAGAATCTTATTGATGGCGGGAAGAGAGGAATTTCAATACATTCTACTTTATTAGAGGGAGAACAACTGCAGATAAAAGCGGCATACACATTAAAGGTTCCGGTACCCTTTTTTTCAGGATTGCGATTTCGAAAAAAAACAACGGTAAAAAGAAGGATATTTTCAGGGTATGTAAAGCATTGGGGAGAATATGAGGAAGCCGGGGATAATCAGATTGTTTATGTTGCAGAAAATGGAGTAGTATACCATAAAGATTCTTCCTGCTCACATATCTGTTTAAAAATTACCGGCAGTGCAGCAATACAGGGAGTTCTTCACTCATCAAAATATGCTGCCTGTGAGAAGTGTATAAAGAAAGGGAAAAATCCATCGGCATTATTTGTAACGGCCTATGGGGACTGCTATCATTCTACACTGGGATGTAGTGGATTAAAAAGAACGATAAAAGCGGTAAAGTTAAAGGATGTCGGAAACTTGCGGCCATGTTCACGCTGTGCTTCTAGGAGGTAATTATGATAGGAATAAGAAAAATGGATAATCGGGGGATGATGACAGTAGAAGCAGCCTGCATTGTACCGATTATTTTGATGATAATCGTTATAGAAATATTCTTTGGTATTTTTCTAATTGATATGTCAGTAGTAAAGAGCGAGACGATCCGACTAGCCGATGAGACGGCAGATGTATGGAAGACAGATGGGAATCTGATAGATGGAACGTATAAACCACAGCAATTATTAAGTCGTAATAAAAATTTTCTTCGGCATAATAACAGAAGTCAGCTTACCGGAAAGGCAAAAGCAAGACTGACAAAAAGAATTTCGACACGTTTAAGTGGTACAGCCCTGTGCAAAAACGGAGTGAGTTTTTCAGGAGATAAAGTATCAGCAAGTGCATCAATCCGGTTTTTGATTCCTGTGTGGGGGAGCAGGGAGTATACGGGAACAGCTGGCTGGACATTTACATGCAAAGAAAAGGCGGTTATAAGCAATGAAGAGGAACTTCTTAGAAAACAGACAGCGAAGAAGTAAGAAGAAATAAAGAATCAAAGAAAGATTGTAATAAAGAAAAATTGCAATAAAGAAAGATTACAATACAGAAATAAAAATCAAAAACAATGCACAAACAGATAAAAAGACAAACAAAAATAGAAGAGGAGAGAGTGTGAGGGATTGTGGATATTGTAAAAGAAGGGACACATACCTATCTGTTAAGTGTAATTGAACATAAAGAAATATTAAATAAAGAAATACTAGATAACGAAAGATCAGATAACGAAATATCAGATAAAGAAGATGTCGGTTTTGAAATAAAACAGAACATGACCGATTGTGGGTTGGATTATTATTTATCTGTAGAATATGAGGTATTGAAGCGTAATTCTCTAAGAATGCTGGTGCCGGTACAGCTTCGGGAAAAAGATGGAGAAAAAAGTCTGCTATTTGACATAACAGGAAGAAGATCATTAAAAATGCAGGAAAAAAATGAACCGTTATCACAGGATAAATGCAAAAGGATCCTGCAGAGTATAAGTGATTTAATACAGGAAATAGATGATTATATGTTGAACCTGAATTATGTGGAATTATTACCGGAATATATTTATGAAAGTGCAGACGGAACGATGCAGTGGATTTACAGTCCTAAAACATATAGGGAAAACCTCCAGGTCAGAATAGAAACTTTCTTTGAATGGATGCTCATCCAGATAGATTATGAGGATGATAAAGCAGTGCGGTATATATATAAGGTGTATAATAAAGTTCGTAAATTGGGATTTTCAAAAGAATTATTGGAAAATTATCTGTGTGCAGAAGAAAAAGAGGAAGAATATATAAAAAGAAATTCATACGAAGAATTTTTCAGGGAAGACTTAGCAGAGGAAAGAGTGAAAGAATCGGAAAGGGAATACTTTAAAGAGGCAGATCAACCTTCTGTTCAGAAAATAAATGCTAAAAAACCATCGCATCAGAAGTTCATATATATAAGCTTGCTTAGTATTCTCGGAATTGCCAGTATCGCAGCAATTGTGTTTGAGAGTATTTGTATAGTTTCCGGAATCACAAAAGGATTTACAGAAATTCTTCTCAGATATTGTATCGGGGGAATATTATTTATAGCAGCTTTTGTACTTGCAATATTAAAATGTTTTAGAGAACTTAGACGAATCAGAAAAGCGCCAGAGACATGTTTGACTGATTATAATAAGAAAAATAGAGAAAATGATAATGCAGAGCAATACAATATACAGCAATACAATAGAAGAGGAAGCAGACCTATGTCAGTAAAAACAGAAGCGGAATGGGATACAGAGACAGATTGGAATACCGAGGGAGAAGGAACAACTATTTTGAGTTTAGAAAAAGAATCTTTTTATCCGATGCTTCGAGATATGGAAACCGGCATTGTTTCTATCATAAAAAGCTGTCCGTTTTACATTGGCAGTGCAGAAGGGGTAAATCAGTTAAAAATATCAGACAAAACAGTAAGCAGAGAACATGCAGTGATATTAGAAGCTTTTTACGAAAACGGGGGAGAAGGATATATTCTGCGAGATTTAGATTCAACAAATGGAACGTGGATAGACGGAAGAAAAATAAAAAAAGGCAGCCAGGAAAGATTACAAGAAGGAGCAACGGTGCGCTTTGCACAAAAAGAATATAGATTTCTGTTGGAACATACAACAATCCAGTAATACAGTATGCGGGCTCTTGCACTAAAATACCATCCCTTATATAATGGGGATAATAAGATAAAGAAAGGTAAGCAGGAGATTTTATGGAATTTACAGAAGCATTGCAGGAATTCTTATTTCACCAGGGATTTCAGAGAATAAAATATGATTCAAAGATTTTATGGGGAAAGGATACCAATGGAAAGTTATCGCTGCTTGAGATTGTTCCTCCGGTATTACCGGGACAGAAAAAGATGTCGTTAGAACAACGGGAAAGAGAAATGGCGGATATCGAACGTCAGATTATGATAAAGTACCAGAAAAAAGTAGAACATCTGCTATTGATACTGAGACAGGGAGCGCCGGATACAGAGGAAAGAAAAGAAGCAGAAAGTTATCCGGATGTATGGTTTTTTGACATAAAGGCAGGACAGCTCTATATTTATGAGTATCAAAAATCAGAATATTATAATCTGGAAAATGATCTAGAGCCATTTACACAGAAATTTTTGCAAAAGAAAGCAGCAGAAGAGAAAAAAGAACTTCATCAGATATTAACACCAGTGAATACGATGCTTGTTCTTATCAACGTGCTCGTCTTTGCGGTATTGAGCTTTTTCGGAGATACAACAAATGCAGAATTTATGGCGACACATGGCGCGATGGATTGGGTAGATATTGTAGAAAAAGGACAATATTATCGCCTGTTCACGTCAATGTTTCTCCACTTTGGAGCAGACCATCTTCTCCAGAATATGCTCATTTTATTACTAATTGGATGCAGATTAGAAAGAATCACCGGAAAGCTGGCATATTTTATTATATATATCGGAGCAGGATTAGCAGGAGCGGTAACCTCAGTAATTTTTACCTTGGGAGCCAGTCCAAACACAGTAGGAGCTGGAGCATCTGGAGCAATCTTTGGAGTTATGGGTGGACTGCTATTCTGTATTCTGGCAGATCTTATTCAGAAAAAGAGACACAGAGTAGAAGAAATCGGATTAACAGGAATGATCTTCATGGTCTGTTCCGCATTATCCTATGGTTTCTTCTCTAATGGAGTTGATAATGCAGCTCATATAGGAGGACTTATAGGAGGATTTCTACTCACTATGTTAAGTAGACTATTATGTAAGAATAAATAGAGTTGGAATCGTACGAGACCGATTTAATCATATTGGAAATAATTAAAATTTGCAGAGCTGTGTTGATTTTTTTGATTGATTGAGTATAATAAAAGTAAGAACAGAAATGTTCTCGATGTAAGAGCATCGTTAAAAGTTGGGCTGCAGATGGAGCAGGATAAA
>JABLTO010230368.1_pt1 | contig 22482 bp, 21 predicted proteins | sample 7160091 | NCBI WGS metagenome assembly JABLTO01 (sample SAMN14651225, study PRJNA627086) | human gut metagenome | isolation source: feces | host: Homo sapiens
CAAGCCCTGCGCCAGGCGCTGCACCAGTGTCCGGTTGTAAAGGGGAAATTGAAAACTTTTTTCTGAAAAGATTGTCAAAGGGGAAGGGCTGTGCTAAAATGAAACGACAAAAGAGAGGACAATCCCAACGAGCTTATAGGAGGGGCTAGCATGGAACAGAATATGCAATTCCGCAGCGCCGGATTTGGCGGGTTCAACCGTCAGGACGTTTTGAATTATATCGAAGAGACCACCAAGGAGTACAACCAGCGGGTAGAGGAGCTGCGCGCCCAGTACGAGGCCGCCCAGGCGGAGGCGGACGAGCTGCGCCAGGCTTTGAGCAAAAGCAAGAGGCAGGAAGAAACCTTGCAGGAACGGGTGGACGCGCTGCTCCAGGAGAAGGACGCTCTGCTCACTCGGGTGAAGAAGCTGGAGCCCCTCCAGGCACAGGTCACCCTGCTCCACTCCCGTGTGGAAGCCCTGACCCCGGACGCCGAGGCTTATGCCGGTCTGCGCAGTCAAATCTCCGACATCGAGCTGGAAGCCCGGCAGCGTGCCGGTGAGATCCTGGCTCAGGCCAAGCAGAAGGCGGAGGAGATCACCACCAGCGCCCGGTCCCAGGCAGATGCCCTCCGTGACCAGACCCAGACTGCGGCGGAAGAGCAGCTCAGCCAGGCCCGTGCGCGGGCGGAGGACATCGTGACCCAGGCCAACCAGTCCGCCGCAGCCGCAACTACCGAGGCACAGCATCAGGTTGAAGCAGAACAGGAGCGGGTCCAGAACCTGCGCAGCAAGACCCAGAGCGCCCTGGCCGAGACCGGCGCCGTGGTGCGTTCCATCGTGGTCAACTCTGTGGCGGAGATCGAACGCATCAAGGACGCCCTGATGACCCTGAAAGCCACCTACACCCAGGCTCAGGACGACCTGACCCCCGAAGCACCCGCCGAGACCACAGAGGAACCCAAGGATGAGTAAGACCTATCACCTGCACACCAGTCAGCTCCGCGCCGCCATCGACCAGCTCCAGGCTGGCGACCGAGTGCTGCTGACCGGCACCATTTATACGGCACGAGACGCCGCCCACAAACGCCTGTTCGCCCTGTTGGACGAGGGCAAGGAGCTGCCGTTCCCCTTGAAGGACGCCGTCATCTACTACGCCGGCCCCACCCCTGCCCAGCAGGGACTGCCCATGGGCGCCTGCGGTCCCACCACTGCCAGCCGGATGAACGCCTTCGCGCCCCGGCTGTTGGACTTGGGTCTGGCGGCCATCATCGGCAAGGGACAGATGAGTGAGGACGTGGCCCAGGCGCTCATCCGCAACCACAGCTGTTTCTTCGCCGCCGTGGGCGGTGCCGGTGCGCTCATCGCCCGGTGTATCCATGTGGCGGACGTCATCGCCTTCGACGAGCTGGGCTGTGAGTCCATCAAGCGCTTCCAGGTGGAGGACCTGCCTTTGACAGTGGCCATGGACTGCCACGGGGGCAACCTCTACCAGAGCGGCAGAAAATTATATCAGGTTATTTGAGCGAAAGGGAGGATGAAAATGCGACTGTTAGGCGCCGTCATCGGCGATATTTCCGGCTCCTGGTACGAGTTCCGGGGGTACAAACAGCGTCCCGACACACTGGTCACCCAGCGGGACTTTTTCACAGATGACTCCGTGCTCACCTTGGCTGTGGCCGAGGGGATGATGAACGGATTTGAGAAAGTAGACCGTGCCAAATTGCAGGACGAGGATGTTCAGGCTGCATTTCGCCTGGAGATCGTCAAGAGCATCTGCGAATTTGCCCACCGCTACCCGGACGCCGGGTACGGCAACACCTTCGTCTGCTGGTACGCCGAAGCCTACAAGCGGCAGGTGTACGAGCCCTACAACAGCTGGGGCAACGGCTCCGCCATGCGGGCATCCTTTGCCGGTTGGGCGGCCCAGTCCCTGGAGGAAGCGCTGCTGCTGGGCAAGCTCTCCGCGGAAGTGACCCACAACCACCCGGAGGGCATCAAGGGCGCCCAGGCCATCGCGGCGGGCATCTATCTGCTCCGGAGCGGCAAGTCCAAGGCGGAGGTGCGGGAGTACCTGTCTCAGATGTATGACCTCAACTTCACCCTGGACGAGATCCGACCCACCTACCGCTTTGAGGTGAGCTGTCAGAAGTCGGTGCCCCAGGCCATCAACGCCTTTTTGGAGGCGGAGGACTTTGAGGACACCATCAAAAACGCCCTCTCCATCGGCGGCGATGCCGATACCCTGGCCGCCATGGCCGGCAGTCTGGCCGAAGCCTGCTACCCCATCCCGACGGATTTGGAGGATCGGGCGTGGGCGAAGCTGACCCCCGATCTGCAGGCGGTGGCGTGCAGAGCCGATGAATTTTTAGGATAACGCATGAAAAAAGTCAGGTTGAAAAACCTGACTTTTTTGTTACCAATTCAGCTGCAACCCCACGCCCACCTCGTGGATGGGGATGGCCCGATGCATCTCCGCCTTGGCCCGGAAGGAGACGCAGTGACAGGGGTAGAGGTGCTGGAGGTTCTGCGCCTGGAAGTAGGCGATGGTGTCCTGTAGACGCTGGTCGCACTGGAACAGGTGGAACCCACCGATGACGCCCAGCACGGGGCGGTCGGGGAAGAGGGTCTTGGCGTATTCTATAATGTTGCAAATGCCGCTGTGGGAGCAGCCGGTGAGGATGTAGAGGCCGTCCGATGTGTGGTAGACCAGGGCGGAATCGTCCATCAGCACGTCCGGCCGCCAGGCGGTGCCGTCCCAGGTTTCTCCGATGGGTGTCCGTGGTTCAAAGACTTGCGTGGTGGGTATCTCGCCCAGATAGGTCAGGTGGGGCGTCAGTTCCACCGGTTCGGTGGATCGGTGCAAGTTGCAGGATTGTGACAGTTCCCTTGCACTGAACGGACAGCCGATGTCCTGGCCGTCCACCCGTTTGGGCTGGAAGCAAAGGGGGTGGGTCAGCACCGTCTTGCCCTCCAAGAGGCCAGCGTCCCGGAGGAAGCGCAGGCCGCGGGTGTGGTCGTTGTGGCCGTGGGAGAGGACGATGGTGTCCACCTGGCGCAGGTCGATGCCCATGGCCCGGCTGTTGCGCAGGCACACGTCGGAGTAGCCGGTGTCCAGCAAGATTTTGCGCCCGTCCGTCTCGATGTGGAGGCAGAGGGCGGGTTCGCCCAGGTAGTACTGGTCGATGTGGGTGTGGTTGTCCGTCAGGACGGTCAGTTTCATCGTGTCACCTCGCAGGGAAAATGGGTTGCGTTTTTCGGGAAAAGTGGGTACAATAGAGAAGATAAGTTGGAAATCCAACGAAAGGAGGGACTTATGAACCGATTTATTCCCATCTTGCAGCGCTCCGCCCTCTTTCGCGGGCTGACGCCCGACGAATTGGAGCAGCTGCTCCGGCGGCAGCCGCCGGTCTGCCGGACGTATCAGAAGAAGGAATACCTGCTCCACGCCGGGGAGCCCATCGACCGGTTTGGCCTGGTGGTGGAGGGGAACGTGACGGTGATGAAGGAGGACTTTTGGGGCAACCGGAACATTCTGGCCAAGATCCAGCCCGGCGAGCTGTTCGCCGAGACCTACGCCATCGCCGCCCATCAGGTGCTGGGGGTCAGCGTCATGACCGACGAGGGCGCCACCGTCCTCTTCTTCCACATGGGGGAGTTCCTCACCCCAACGGCGGAGCCGGACAAGCTGTCGGGGCAGATGCTGCGCAATTTGTTGCAAGTCATCACCCAGAAAAATCTACAGCTCAATGCCAAACTGACCCACTTGACCCAGCGCACCACCCGGGAAAAGCTGCTGTCCTACCTGTCGGAGGAGTCCTTGCGGCAAGGACGTTCGGAATTCGACATCCCCTTCAACCGCCAGCAGCTGGCAGACTACCTGTCCGTCAACCGCAGCGCCATGTCCCAAGAGCTGTGCCAGCTCCGGGACGAGGGACGCATCCAGTTCCGGCGGAATCACTTTGCCCTCCTGCGCCCACCGGTCACTCACTCCGGCCGGCCGTGAAGCCCACGCCCAACGCCGACTTCTCCTGGTGGCTCAGTTGCTTGATTTCCCACTCCCGGCGCATGGCCTCCGACTTGGTCGCCCAGGTCTCGTAGTAATACAGGGTCACCGGCCGCCGGGTACGGGTGTATTTGGCCCCGGTGCCCCGGTTGTGGGCGGCCAGCCGCCGTTCTAGGCAGGTGGTCCAGCCGGTGTAAAAGGTGCCGTCGGCGCAGCGGACTACGTAAGTGTAGTTGGTCATTTCCGGAAGGGCAGGGGCTGGTCGGGGGTGCGGTAGTGCTCCAGCATCCGCTGGATCTCCTCGTTCACCGCGTCCACCTCCGTCCGGAAGGCGCTGGCGGAGATGCGGGTGGCGTGGTTGCCCAGGATAATCATCTGCACCGTGTGGTCGGAGGTGGCCACTCGCACCCGGTACTTCTTGCCCAGCTGGTAGGACGCCTTTTCAATGTAGGTGTCCGCCGTCTCCGCCTCCTGGGTGTACACCACGTCCACGTTGTGGTGCCGCTCCACGTGGCGGGTGCCGCCCTTGACCTTGTAGGCGTCGAAGACTACGATGACATGACACTTGTGATACCCCTGGTAGTTGCTCAGCATATGGATGAGCCGCTCCCGGGCGGCGTCCAGGCTGGATTTGGACAGCTCCTTCAGGTCGTCCCAGGCGAAGATGATGTTGTAGCCGTCCACCAGCAGGTATTCCTCCACCTTGGAGAACTCCTTCAAGGTGACCGACTTCATCTCCTTGGGCCGGCGAGGCGCCTTGGTGGGTTGGAAGTCCTTGGGCTTGACAGCGCCGTAGGTGCGCTCAAAAATCTCCAATAATTCTTTATCCAGGACCGCCCCATCCACGTCGGAACGCTTCCGGCGCTGGGGGTGGTCTTCTTCCGTCTCGACCACCTCCGGATGCCAGGCGTACTCCAGGTGCATACGCTGGTCCACCTTGTCCCAGTCCACAATGTCCGTGCCCCCGTGGGAACAGAACACCGAGTCCGCCGTGTTGTCAAAATCCCCGTCCGGATCGTAGCCCATGGCGGCGATAACCTCCTGGGCATTGTGGCAGGGCTGATAGTCCTGCACCCGCAGGAACAGCCGCCCGTGCCCCTTGGTGTAGGCGGCCACCTCCACCGGATAGCTCCGCATGGTGGCCACCGGCGCGGTGCCGGTCAACACCGCTCGGTCACCGGCCTGTTCCGGCCCCTCAAAGGTGCCGGACATCTTCTGGATGTCCGCAATGGCCCGTCCCACGTGTTCCGCAGGCAGTTCCAGCCGGAAGGCATACCAGGGTTCTAGCAAAATGCTCTTCGCCCGGCGCAGTCCCTGCCGAACGGCGCGATAGGTGGCCTGGCGGAAGTCGCCGCCCTCGGTGTGCTTCACGTGGGCGCGGCCGGTGAGGATGCTGATGCGCATATCGGTGATGGGGGAGCCGGTGAGGACGCCGATGTGCTCCTTCTCCATCAGGTGGGTGAGGATGAGCCGCTGCCAGTTCAAGTCCAGCACGTCCTGACTGCACAGGCTGCCGAAGACCAGCCCGCTGCCTCGGGGCAGCGGTTCCAGCAGCAGGTGTACCTCGGCGTAGTGGCGGAGCGGCTCGAAGTGGCCCACCCCTTCCACCGGTGCGGCGATGGTTTCCTTATATAAGATGTTGCCGGAGCTGAAGCTGACATCCAGCCCGAACCGGTCGGCGATGACCCGTTTCATAATTTCCAGTTGAATCTCGCCCATGAGCTGGATGTGGATCTCCTGCAAGGTCTGGTTCCAGATCAGGTGGAGCTGGGGATCCTCCTCCATCAGTGTTTTCAACTGCAGGAACGCCCCGTACACGTCGGTGCCCTCGGGCAGGAGCATCTGATAGGTAAGAACTGGTTCCAAGATGGGCTTTTCTGCGTCCGGCTCGTCGCCCAGGCCGTCCCCGGGCAGGGTGTGGGTGAGACCGGTGACGGCGCAGACCGTCCCGGCGGTGACCTGCTGGGCGGCGGTGAATTTGGCGCCGGAGTAGATGCGTATCTGGTCCACCTTCTCCGACCAGGCGTCCTCGGTGTCCGGGTGGCCGGAGAGGGTGGTTTTGACCGCCAGGGTGCCGCCGGTGAGCTTGAGCCAGGTCAGGCGGGTGCCCTGTTCGTCGTGGGAAATTTTGAACACCTTGGCGCGGAACCCTTTGGGGTAGTCCGGCACCTGGGTGTACCGTTCCAGGCCGTCCAAAAACTCGGACACCCCTTCCAGCTTCAGGGCGGAGCCGAAGTAGCAGGGGAACACCGCCCCCTTGGCGATGGCGTCGGTGAGGGCGTCCTCGGTCACGTGGCCGCTGTCCAAAAATTGGTTCAAAAGCGCCTCGTCGCACATGGCCACCTGCTCCTGGAAGGCGTCCCCCGCCTGATCGGGAGAGAAGTCTACGCAGCCATCTCCCAGCAGAGATTTCAGCTCGTCCAGCACCGCCTCCCGCCCCAGGCCGTTCAGGTCGGTCTTGTTGACGAAGAGGAAGGTGGGGATGTGGTACTGCCGCAGCAGATCCCACAGGGTGGCGGTGTGGCCTTGGACGCCGTCGGTGGCGCTGATGACCAGGATGGCGTAGTCCAGCACTTGCAGGGTGCGTTCCATCTCGGCGGAGAAATCCACGTGACCGGGGGTGTCCAGCAGGGTGATGACCTTGGTGGGCAGGGGGAGGACGGCCTGTTTGGAGAAGATGGTGATGCCCCGCTCTCGCTCCAGGGTGAAGGTGTCCAAAAAGGCGGTGCCGTGATCCACCCGCCCCATCTCTTTGATGCCGCCGCACAGGTAGAGCAGCCCTTCGGAGAGGGTAGTCTTGCCGGCGTCCACGTGGGCGAGGATGCCCACGACTAGTTGTCTGTTTTGTTCTTTCATATCGTATCCCATCCCATTGATCGGGTTATTTTCCCCTCTAGGATACACGAAAATGCCAGCGGATGCAAGAAAACAGCTCGAAAATCTCCGGTTTGTTGGCCGATTTCCCAGCTCTTTTCGCAAAAAATTGACGGGACGTCCGGACTCTGCTATGATAACGTCAGAACGCAGACCCGCGCGCACAGCGGAGGAAAGGAGGGCGAGGGATGCGTCGATTTTCTCAACTGCACCCGGCGGTGAACCTCCTGTTCTTCGTCCTGGTGCTCCTCATCACCATGCTCCAGCTCCACCCAGCTTTCTTGCTGGTCTCCGGCCTGTGGGCGGGGCTGTCTTTGGCCGCTTTGGGCGGGAAGTCACCCTTGGGGGTGCGGACGCTCTTGTTTTTGATGCTCCTCATCGCCCTGGGCAATGCCCTGCTGAATCCGGCGGGGGAGACGGTATTGTTCACCTACCTGGGCGGACGGACGTTCACCTTGGAATCGTTGGCCTGGGGCGGCAGTGCGGCGGTGCTGTTCGGCAGCGTGGTGACTTGGTTCGCCTGTTTCCACCGGGTCATGACCGGCGAAAAGCTGATGCACCTGTTCGGCCGGTTCACGCCCACCCTGGCGCTGCTGTTCTGCATGGTCCTGCGGTTTGTGCCGGAATTTTCCCGCCAGTTGCGCACCCTGTCCCAGACCCGCAGCAGCCTTGGCCTGGGGGTGGAGCAGTGCGCCACCCTGACGCAGAAAATCAGCTGCGCTTCCACCCAACTGGCCTCCTTCCTGTCCCTGGCGTTGGAGCAGGCGGCGGACACGGCCAACTCCATGCGCAGCCGTGGCTACGGCCTGCCAGGGCGGAGCAGCTACACCGCCTTCCGGATGGACGGGTTCAACGCGGCGCTGCTGGTGGTCATGGCGGCGCTGGGCGGCCTGACCTTGGTGAGCTTGGCGCTGGGCGCTGGGGTGACCCGCTATTTTCCCGGTATTGCCCTGGCTGGCGGACGCTGGCTGTGGGTAGGCGTCGGGGCGGAATGCCTGCTCATGGGGGTGCCAGTGGTTTTGAACTGGAACAAATAAAAACCCGTCTGCATTTTATGCAGACGGGTTTACATATGTTGAAACCATTGACAAATAGTCCAGAATGTGATACGCTTAAATTCTAAATGTTGTTGTAGATGCAAAAATGGGTTGCACGGCATATAGAAAGCTGGTGACACAGATGTTTAAAAAATTGTATCTACTGACTAAGATGATGGTAAACGTTGCAATCACCGCAAAAATTCTTCTCTCAATGCTTTTCTAAAACCCTAAACTTAATGTAAAGAAAGGAGGACTCGAATAGTTACGTAATAAACTAAGCAACGCTTTTTGCAATCTACAACAGAAAACAAACATATTATACCACGGCCTGAGTTGTAAGTCAATGTTTTTTGACTTACAACATCCCCCCACTAAAAATTTAATTTTAGTGGGGGGAATTTTTGCATTCTAGAGTAAGTTAAAACTCTGCCTGGATAGGCTCTACCCCATAGGCTTCCCGCATGATCGCCAGCGCATCCGGCAGGTCGTGCTCGGACACCAGCAGGGAGATGTCTACCTCAGAGGTGGTGACCAGGATGACCTGGATGCCGGCCTCGGCCAGCAGGGTGAAGACCTTGGCGGCGACGCCGGGGGTGTTGACCATGTTGGCGTCGTACAGGGCGACCTTGCAGTTGCCCGGCAGGATCTCCGGCTTCACTTCCGGGTTCTCGCCCCGAATCTTGCCCAGCACAGCCAGAGCACTGCTCAGAGCGCTGTCAGACAGGGAAAAGCTCAGGCGGATGGTGCCGCCCTGGGGGGCGGTCTGGGAGATCATATCCACGTTGACGTCCGCGTCCGACATGGCGGTCAGCACGTTGGCGATGGCCTTGCTGTCGCAGGGCAGGGCGGAGAGGGTGACCAGGGTGATGTCGTGGGCGTAGGTGATCTTGCTAATTCCGTTATTCATCGTAATCGTTCCTTCTCATTCGTTTACCAGCTGAGACATATCATACATCCCCGCCTCCTGGACATCGGCCAGGAACTTGGCAGCCTTGACGGCGCCGTTGGCGAAGATTTCCCGAGACTGGGCGCTGTGCTTGATCTCAATGACCTCATCGTGACCGGCGAAGATGATGGTGTGGTCGCCCACGATGGTGCCGCCCCGGACGGCGCTGATGCCAATTTCATTTTTGGGGCGTGCCATTCTCCGCTCGTGGCGGCCGAAGTTGTACTCGGCCTTGTATTCCAGGGCGGAAGCGGCCGCGTCGGCGATCATCAGGGCGGTGCCGCTGGGGGCGTCCACCTTGCGGTTGTGGTGGCGTTCCACAATTTCGATGTCCGAGCTGGAACCCAGGATGGAAGCGGCCTTTTTGACCAGCTCCAGCAGGACGTTGATGCCCAGGGACATATTGGCGCTGCGGAAGACCGGGATGGTCTTTGCGGCTTCATCAATCTGCGCCAGCTGCTCCGGGCTGAAGCCGGTGGTGGCGATGACGATGGGGATGCGGCGCTCCACGCAGAAGGGGAGCAGGTGACCCAGCGCCTTGGGGTTGGAGAAGTCGATGACCACGTCTGCCTCGCCGGTGAAGTTGGCGGGGTTGGTGTAGACGGGGTAGTCCAGGTTGGCCTGGTGGGAGGCGAAGCCTGCCACGATGGTCACGTCAGGGTCGGCGGCGCACATGGCCTGGACGACCTGACCCATCTTGCCGGTACAGCCGGAATTGATTATCTTTAGCATGGCAAATCCCTCGACTCAAGCGCCCGCGGTGGGGTTCTTCACTTCCAGACCGGCGTTCATCAGCGCCTTGGCCAGCACTTCCTTATGGGCGGCGCTCATGTCACAGAGCGGCATCCGCAGCTTGCCCACGTCCAGACCCATCATGTTCATGGCGACCTTCACGGGGATGGGGTTGACTTCGATGAACAGAGCGTCCACCAGGCCGATGGTGCTGACCTGGAGCTTGGCGGCCTCGTCGAACTTGCCGTCCAGGCACAGCTGGGTCATTTCCGCCATCAGCTGGGGATAGACGTTGGAGACCACGGAGATGACGCCCTTGGCGCCCAGTGCCATCAGGGGTACCACTTGGTCGTCGTTGCCGGACCAGATGTTGATGTTGTCGCCGCAGAGAGCCAGGGTGTGGGTGACCAGGCCGAAGTTGCCAGAGGCTTCCTTGATGCCGTTGATCATGGGGTGCTTGCTCAGCTCGTAGTAGGTTTCTGCGGTGAAAGCGGTGCCGGTTCGAGAGGGCACGTTATACATAATGATGGGGGTATGTACCCGGTCAGCGATGTAGGTGTAGTGCTTGATAAGACCGGCCTGGGTGGCCTTATTATAATAAGGAGTGACGATGAGCAGGCCGTCGACGCCGCAGGACTCTGCGTACAGGGACAGATCCAGGGCGGTCATGGTGCAGTTACTGCCGGTGCCGGCGATGACCTTGACCCGGTGATCCACCTTCTTGACGCAGTATTCGATGGCAGCCTTGTGCTCCTCGATGGTCTGGGTGGAGGCTTCGCCGGTGGTGCCGCAGATGGTGATGGCGCTGGTGCCGCCTGCGATCTGAAGCTCGATCAGCTCGCCCAGCTTATCAAAATCAATGCCGTTTTCGTTATAGGGAGTGACGATAGCCACACAAGCGCCGGTAAAAATAGGAGTCTTCATAGGTCAATCATCCTTTCAATCAAAAATCAAATCAAAACCGTAGATACACGAAAAAACTTATTCCTTATAATCAATGTAGCCCTCTGCCACCAGGAACTCGCCCAGCAGCACGCTGCCGCCGGCAGCGCCGCGGAGGGTGTTGTGGGACAGACCCACGAACTTGTAGTCGTACTGGGTGTCCGGACGGAGCCGACCCAGGGAGATGGCCATGCCGCCCTCCAGGTCACGCTGGAGCTTGGTCTGAGGATAGCTGGGGTCTTCAAAGTAGTGCAGGAACTGCTTGGGGGCGGAAGGAAGCTCCAGCTCCTGGGCGCGGCCCTTGTAGTTCTGCCAGATCTCTTTGATCTCTTCCACGGAGGTCTTTTTGCCCAGGGTCATGAACACCGCTGCCATGTGGCCGTTGGAGACGGGGACACGGAGGCACTGAGCGGTGATCTTGGGGGAGTCGGCGTTGACAATGACGCCGTTCTCGATGTGACCCCACATCTTCATGGGTTCCTGCTCGGACTTCTCTTCCTCACCGCCGATGTAGGGGATGACGTTGTCCACCATTTCCGGCCAGGTCTCGAAGTTCTTGCCGGCGCCGGAGATGGCCTGATAGGTGCAGACCAGGGCTTTCTCTACGCCAAACTTCTCCCGCAGGGGATGCAGGGCGGGGACGTAGCTCTGGAGGGAGCAGTTGGACTTGACGGCGATGAAGCCGCGCTGGGTGCCCAGACGCTGCTTCTGGTAGGGGATGACCTTCACGTGTTCCGGATTGATCTCAGGCACCACCATGGGCACGTCGGGGGTGAACCGGTGGGCGGAGTTGTTGGAGACGACGGGACATTCCATCTTGGCGATCCGTTCTTCCAGGGCGCGGGTGGCGTCCTTATCCATATCGACGGCGCAGAAGGTGAAGTCGATCTGGTCGCAAAACTCCTTCATCTGAGCATCGATGTCGTAGATGACGAGCTGTTTTGCTTCCTCGGGGATGGGGGTATCCATCTTCCAGCGGCCGCTGACGGCTTCTTCATAGGGTTTTCCGGCGCTGCGGGCACTGGCTGCGATGGCGGTGAGCTGGAACCAGGGGTGGTTTTCCAGCAGCGTGATAAAGCGCTGACCTACCATGCCGGTACAACCGACAACGCCTACTTTGTATTTTTTCATCTTAAACTACCTCCCAAAAACATCGCCAATACAATCTATGCAGACGAAGCAATTTTGTCATTAGGGTAAAAAAACGAACCAGTAGTTGAAAAACTGACTGATTCCGTACTATAATGTCAAGGTGGACGCGCACCTGCGACAAAATATGTAACAAGAAGCAGACAGCTCAACACTCGAACCGAGTTCAAGTGACAGTCGAAGGGCTCTTAACCCAACGCCCAGGTGACGCTGCGCTCCGGAAACCAGCATCCCTTCGGCGGCACACCCTTTCTCCATGGCTGAACAGGCTCCGGGTCTTACGCCCTGGATACTGATGAGTGCCGCGCCTCTATCCTGCATTTGTATGATCTGAAATTCATGGTAGCACAGTTTTTTCCCCTCGTCAAGAGTGAACCGGCTGTTTTTTGAAAAAAATGCAATCGGAAAAAGACAGAATTGCAAAAATGACTTGCAGAAACGGACAGTGCCACTATAATAGTAACTTGAACGCCAAACAAAGGACGGATTCTATCCCTATGAAGACAAAAGATTTTTATTACGACCTGCCGCCGGAGCTGATCGCTCAGACCCCCCTGGAAAAGCGGGACGGCTCCCGGCTGCTGACCTTAGATAAGACCACCGGCGCCATCGGCCACCACCACTTCTACGACCTGCCCCAGTTCCTCCGCCCCGGCGACTGCCTGGTGCTGAACAACTCCCGGGTGCTCCCCGCCCGCCTCATCGGCCACCGGGACACCGGCGGAGCGGCGGAAATTTTGCTGCTCACCGACAAGGGGGACAACGTGTGGGAATGCCTGGTGCGGCCGGGCAAGAAGCTCCGCGCCGGTGCTCGTGTCCACTTTGGGGACAGGCAGTTGGAGGCGGAGATCCAGGAAGTGCTGCCGGACGGGAACCGGCTGGTGAAGTTTTTCTATGAAGGTATCTTCTTGGAGGTGCTGGAGCAGCTGGGGCGGATGCCCCTGCCGCCCTACATCAAAGAGGAATTGCAGGACGGGGAGCGCTACCAGACCGTCTACTCCAAGGTGGTCGGCTCCGCTGCTGCGCCCACGGCAGGGCTGCACTTCACGCCGGAGCTGCTGGAACAGGTGCAGGCCATGGGGGTCAAGCTGGCCTACGTGACCCTCCACGTGGGGCTGGGCACCTTCCGGCCGGTGAAGGTGGATGACGTGGAAGCCCACGATATGCACTCGGAGTTCTGCGCCATCCCCCAGGAGACGGCGGACATGGTGAACCAGACCAAAGCCAATGGGGGACGGATTATCTGCGTGGGCACCACCTCTTGCCGCACCATCGAGTCCTTCGCCAACCAGGACGGGACGCTGCCGGTGAAGTCCGGGTGGACCAATATCTTCATCTACCCCGGCTACCGGTTCAAGTGCCTGGACGCCCTCATCACCAACTTCCACCTGCCCGAATCCACCCTCATCATGCTGGTCTCCGCCCTGGCGGGCCGGGAACACGTGCTGGCCGCCTATGAAGAGGCGGTGCGGGAGCGCTACCGGTTCTTCAGCTTCGGGGACGCCATGTTCATCTCTTGAGAAAGCGAGTTTATTATGTTTGAAGTCATCACCACCCAGGGCAACGCCCGCCGCGGCCACTTCACCTGCGCCCACGGCACCGCAGAAACACCGGTGTTCATGAACGTGGGCACCCAGGGCGCCATCAAGGGTGCGTTGGACGCCGGCGACCTGAAGAATATCCGCTGTCAGATCGAACTGTCCAACACCTACCACCTCCACGTCCGCCCCGGCGATACGGTCATCAAGCAGCTGGGCGGCCTCCACAAGTTCATGAACTGGGACGGCCCCATCCTGACGGACAGCGGCGGGTTCCAGGTCTTCTCTCTGGCAAAGCTCCGGAACATCAAGGAGGAGGGGGTCACCTTCCAGAGCCACGTGGACGGGCGTAAGATCTTCATGGGGCCGGAGGAGTCTATGACCATCCAGGCCAATCTCGGCTCTGACATCGCCATGGCCTTTGACGAGTGCGTGGAAAACCCCTCTACCCACGCCTACGCCAAGCAGTCCTGTGAGCGTACCCTGCGCTGGCTGGAACGGTGCATCGAAGTGCGCAAACAGCTCCTGGCGGAACCGGACTGCGTGAACCCCCAGCAGATGCTGTTCGGCATCAATCAGGGTGCCATCTACCCCGACCTGCGGGTGTGGCACGCCAAGGAGATCGCCAAGCTCCCCTGCGACGGCTACGCCATCGGCGGTCTGGCGGTAGTGGAACCCACCGAGACCATGTACGAGATTTTGGACGAGGTCGTGCCCCACCTGCCGGAGGACAAGCCCCGGTATCTCATGGGCGTGGGCACCCCCTGGAACATCATCGAGGGCGTCTACCGCGGCGTGGACTTCTTCGACTGCGTCATGCCCGCCCGGAACGCCCGCCACGGCAAGCTGTTCACCTGGAAGGGCGTCATCAACATCAAAAACGAGAAGTACAAGCTGGATGACCAGCCCCTCGATCCCGACTGCCAGTGCCCCACCTGCCGGAACCATTCCAGAGCCTACCTGCGCCACCTGTTCAAGGCGGAGGAGATGTTAGGGATGCGCCTGGCGGTGACCCACAACCTGTGGTTCTACAACGACCTGATGGCACGCATCCGGGCAGAGCTGGAGGCGGGGACCTTTGACGCGTTCCGGGCGGAATATAGCGAAGGGCTGATGAAACGGCTGTAATTGCGGAAAAAAGGGGCTTGTCTTTCCCAGGCAAACCCGCTATAATAGAGTGTAAACTGTCTGAACGTCTGTTGTGGCGTTCTGTATAATGGAGGTACGTTACTTTGGGTTATTCTATTGGCTTGATCGTTGTCATGATCGTCCTGTTCTACTTCATGCTCATCCGTCCGGAGAACAAGAAGAAGAAGGCAGCGGAAGAACTGCGCAACAGCCTGAAGATCGGCGATGATGTGACCACCATCGGCGGCATCCTGGGCACCGTCTGTGCCGTGAAGGAAAACAGCGTCGTCATCGAGACCGGCGCAGACCGCGTCCGCATCGAGATGACCAAGTGGGCCATCGGCACCAAGGGTTCTCAGACCAACCCCGAACCCGCTCCCGCTAAGAAGGAAAAGAAGGACGAGAAGAAGTAATTCTCGCTCTGTTTTTCAGTCTGAAAAACCACCTCCCGTCATATGCTGATGACAAAGCTATGACGGGGGGTTGTTTTTTTTGAGTCAGAAGGAGAAACAGTCAGAGCTGCAAGTGATGCAGCTGGTCAGTTCCCTCATCGCCGGGGTCTTATTGGCCTTTGGAGTCAGCGTGGTGGTGCTCTTCGTCACCGCCCACCTGGCCGCCGGCGGGAAGATCGGCACGGGGGCGGTGGGCAACGCGGAAGTCATCGCTTCCGGCTTGGGCTGCTTCTGCGGCAGCTGCTACCTGGCGCTCAGCTACCGCAAGCGCATCCTGCCCTTAGGGCTGGCCACCGGCGTGCTGTACTACCTGACGTGGACGTTCATCGGCGTCCTGGGCTACACCGACGTGTCCCTGCTGGACGGGATGCGCAGCCTCATCGCCGCCGTGGCCGGTGGGGGAGCGGCGGGGTTCTTGTGCGCTGGGGTGCTGCCGAAACGGAAGTGAAATATAGTTTGCAATCGGGTGCGGGGTGTGTTATAATGGTGAAAAATATGGTGAGGAGGAGAGTTTCTTGAAGCATATTAAAACGCTCAACGGCGCTACCCTGAAGAACAGCGCTGCTCACGGCGGTTGCGGCGAATGCCAGACTTCTTGTCAGTCTGCCTGCAAAACTTCTTGCACCGTGGCAAACCAGAAATGTGAACAGAGCAAGTAATTTATTACTTGCCGTGGCATAGAGAAGACTTCCCACCTGGCTCTTTTCAGCTGGTGCCGGAAGTTTTCTTTTGCCCGTTTTCCGAACCCAATGACGGCTTCGCGCCGTCTGACGATATTGAGATATAAAAAGAGGGATGACTATGATCCATACATTTAAGGCCCTGGGCTGTTGCATCGCCATGGACGTGGACAGCGGCGCCGTCCACGTGCTGGACCAGCTGAGCTACGACCTGCTCAACTGCGTCACGCCCCCCATGGCAGAGCACTGTCCGGAGGACGTGATCGAAACGCTCTCCCAGTACCCTCGGGAGGAGCTGGAAGAGTGCTGGCAGGAGCTGAAGGAGCTGGCGGATGAGAAGCTGCTGTTCGAGGAGGAGGACTACATCAACCCCCAGTGGGCGGTGGTGAAGAACACCCCCATCAAGGCGCTCTGCCTGAACGTGGCTCACGACTGCAACCTGCGTTGTAAGTACTGCTTCGCCTCCACCGGCGGCTACGGCAGCCGCCGTGCCATCATGTCCCCGGAGACCGCCAAGCGGGCCATCGACTTTGTCATTGAGAAGTCCGGCAAGCGGCACAACATCGAAGTGGACTTCTTCGGCGGCGAACCACTCATGGCCATGGACACGGTGAAGGAGACCATCGCCTACGCCCGCTCCATCGAGGAGGAGAAGGACAAGAACTTCCGCTTCACCATCACCACCAACGGCATGCTGCTGAACCCGGAGAACACCGAGTACATCAACACCGAGCTGAAGAACGCCGTCCTGTCCCTGGACGGCCGGAAGGAAGTCAACGACAACATGCGTCCCACCGCGGGAGGGAAGGGGAGCTATGACATCATCGTCCCCAAGTTCCAGGCGCTGGTGGAACAGCGGGGCGACCAAGAATACTATCTGCGAGGCACCTTCACCAAGGAGAACCTCCACTTTGCCGATGACGTGCTTCACATCTGTGACGACCTGGGCTTCAAGAACGTGTCCGTCGAGCCTGCCACCGGCAAGGACGGCGACCCGCTGGCCATCACCATGGAGGATCTGCCCGTGGTCTTCGCCGAGTACGAGAAGCTGGCGAAAGAATTGCTCAAGCGGCCTGACGTGAACTTCTTCCACTTCTACGTGGACCTGGAGCAAGGCCCCTGCGTCATCAAGCGGATGCGCGGCTGCGGCGCCGGCAACGAGTACGTGGCCATCACCCCGGAGGGGGACATCTACCCCTGTCACCAGTTCGTGGGCAACGACGCCTTCAAGATGGGCAACCTGTACGACGGCAGCTTCCACACCGACATCGCCGACCAGTTCGGCGGCGTGAACATCTACACCAAGGAAGCCTGCCGGAAGTGCTGGGCGAAGTTCTACTGCTCCGGCGGGTGCAGTGCCTCCAACTTCAACGTCAACGGCGACATCATGCAGCCTAGCGAAGTGGCCTGTGAGCTGGAGCGGAAGCGGCTGGAGTGCGCCATCGCCATGAGCGCCATCCGGTCTGGTCTGGCGGAGCCGGAAGGGGAGTGCGCCGACTGAGCGGGGACTGAAAAACCCTGCGCGGCAGCTGAAACCGCCCTGTGCGGTGTCAAAACCGAGGCGGAACAAAACCGAATCTGACGTGCAAACCGTCCTGTGGTCGTTATGTTGACTGCGGGACGGTTTTTCGCAGGACACGAAATTGACATAACGTTATTTACATAAGAATGTGCAATAAAAATTTCCTGTGAAAGATTGGGGAAAAAACTTGCGTAATCCATGTAATAGAGGTATAATGTTCCTCAGCAATGCAGCAAAAACAGCATATCACCCGGTTATCCCCAGATGGTGATAGCTGGTGATGACCAATTTTTGTCTGGCGTTATGGGAAGATTCCGCTTCTGAATGGGACGTGCCCTGCATATCCTCCATTGAGGTGATATACGTGAAGCGCACAGAACGATTTTTCCCCCGTTGGAACCGGAAAGACCAACCCCATGCCCGTGCCTTCCTGCTCCTGGGCGCAGCCTTTGTTCTGGGCGCTGGGTTGGGGATGCTGTGTGCCTGGCTCATCGGCCCGGAGGGGTGCGGGAACTTGAAGACCTTCTTCTCCCTCTACAGCCAGGTCGCGCCGGACAGCGCCTACAGCTGGTCCAACTTCCTCCACACCCTGTGGTATTTTCTCCGCCTGCCCCTGCTGCTGTTCCTGGTGGGCTTCTCCGCCCTGGGCGTCTTCGTCGTCCCGGCGGCCATGCTCTGCAAGGGCTTTTCCTTCGCCTTTGCCATCGCCACCCTGACCCTCCTCTACGGCCCTCACGGCCTCCTGGCCGCTGCGGTGTTCTTCGGGCTGGCGGAGCTGTTCTTCATCCCCGTCCTGTTCCTGGTTGCGGTGTGGAGCATGGAGCTGGCCAGCGGCATCGCCTTCGGGCGTCCCAAGTCCGCCGGGGCCAGCCTGCGCCTGAAGGGGATCTTGGCGGTGACAGCGGCCATCCTAGCCATCGCGCTGGTCACCTTCCTCTCCTTTCGGCTGCTGCTGTTATTGCTGCCCCAATACATGGCTTGACCACAAAAAGAGAGAACGAGTAACGATAGAAATAGGAAAGGGTATTATCGACCATGGATCTGCTGACCGAGTTCAAAACCTATCTTGTGACGGAGAAGGGTGCTTCTGCCAATACGGTGGCCTCCTACCTGCGGGACATCACCCAGTATGTCCACTACCTGGGCGAGGACGACCGGCAAGTGCTGGACGCCACCAGTGAGCGCATTGAGGCGTATCGCAAGGAGATGCTCCGGATGGGCAAGTCGGCGGCCACCGTCACCCGTGCCCTGGCCTCCCTCAAGTGCCTCTACCGCTGGCTCCAGCAGAAGGGGCGGTGCGCCGAGAATCCGGCCAAGGGCGTGAAGGCGGAGAAGGTGGAGCGGAAGCTGCCGCAGATCCTCTCCAACCAGGAGGTGGAGCTGCTGCTGGAGCAGCCCCGCTGCGTGGATGACAAAGGGTTCCGGGATCACGCCATGCTGGAGGTGCTGTACGCCACCGGCATCCGGGTCAGTGAGCTGATCTCCCTGAACCTGGACGACGTGAACCTGACGTCGGGCTACCTGGTCTGTGTGGGCAAGAAAAAGAGCCGGATCATCCCGTTGTATCCCGGTGCCATCAAGGCTCTGTCCGACTATCTGAAAAATATCCGCCCCCACCTGGTGGTACCGGGGGAGCGGGCGTTGTTTGTGAATATGAATGGGGTGCGCATGAGCCGGCAGGGGTTCTGGAAGCTGGTGAAATACTATCAGGAAAAGGCCGGCATCCAGACCGAGATCACCCCCCACACCCTCCGTCACTCCTTCGCCGCCCACCTGCTGCAGAACGGCGCGGACCTGCGCTCCATCCAGGAGATGATGGGGCACGCGGACATCTCATCCACCCAGATCTACACCAAGCTCATCAACCAGCACCTGATGGACGTGTACCAGAAGGCCCACCCCAGAGCGTGACAAGATGAACCCCCTAGTGAAAACGTTCACTAGGGGGTTCGTGCGTTCTGTGAGTTAGGAGCGGGTCAGGTAGCTGGCCATGATGTAATAGTATCCGCTGTCCACCTTCACCCGATACCAGGCGTCGCCGCTGACCGTCTTGCTGCCGCCCTTGACCACGTGGACAGGGGTGCCGGTGAGGAGCTTGGTCTTGCGAGTCTGGTCGGTGCCTGCTTGGGCGCGGACGTTGACCTTAGCGCGGTTGGTGTAGGCCCAAATGGTCTCTTTCTTGGTCAGGTAGCTGGCCATGACGTAGTAATACTTGCTGCCCACCTTCGCCCGATACCAGGTCTTGCCGCTGACCTTCTTGCTCCAGCCCTGGACGATGGCCACGGACGCGCCCTTCTGGAACTGCCCCTTCTTGGTGTGGCTGGTGCCGGCGCCGGTGCGGTAGTTCACGTTGGACTTGGCCTGGTATTTCACCAGCACCTCCGGTTTCAGGTAGTTGGCGCTCATATAATAGTCGCTGCCGCTGATGCGCACCTTGTACCATTTGCTCCCATTCACCGTCTTGTGCCAGCCGTAGTACACCTGCACCGCCTTGCCGCTGGCCAGGCTGCCCTTCTTGGCGTGGTTTGTGCCTGCGCCGGAACGGTAGTTGACCTTGGAGGTGGTGCGGTAGGTGGCGGTGAGGGTGGTGATCTGGAAGGTCTTGGACAGGGAACCGGTGTATTTGCCAGTGCCGGTGATCTTGGCCGTGGCGGTGCCCGGCTCGCTGTTGTGGTGATAAGAAACAGTGTAGTCTTCACCCCGGGTGAGGGTCTTGGAGCCGTGTTTTACGGTGACCGCCGGTTTCAGGGTGCTGCCGTTGTAGACGGCTTTGGTGTAGGGCAGGGTGAGGGTGGTGTTTCGGTCGGTGAGCTTGGTGGTGGTCGTGGTGGGCTTCTTGCCGGAGTCGGGGATATTGGTGGCGGTGCCGGAGACGGTCAGCCCCACCGCGTCAAAGCCGCCGCCGCAGAAGGTGTAGATGGTGCAGCTGCCGTTCTTCACCCCGGTGACCTTGCCCTTGGCGTCCACCTTGGCCACGGCGGTGTTGCTGCTGAGGAAATAGACCGGGTCGGCAGTGTTGGACAGGGTGTAGGGGAGGGTGTGAGTGGAGCCCTTCTTCAGGTTGTAGCTGGTGTTGACCTGGATCATCTCGGCGGAGACGTATCCCTTGGTGCCAGCGTAGGTGACGTAGAACCAATAGGGGTTGGCGATCTGGTACGCCTTGTTGGCGTTGTCGGTGGCCACGCCGCCGTGGATGGTGAACGTAGCGCCGGTGGGGATGGTTTTCAGGGTGTCATAGGTGTTGGCCGGGCCGGAGCGCAGGCGCACCTCCGCCTTGGCCTTGGCCTTTTCGGTGACCTTGGTGAAGTGGACGGCGTCCCGGGCGTCGGAGAGGTTCAGAAGGGAACAGGTGCTGGGCATATTTTTAAAGACGGGGATGTGGAAGACGCACTTGCCGTTCATGCCGCTGGTCTGATACCCCTTGTACATCCGCTCCGCCTCGTTGGCGGCGCCGTAGAGGCTGGACATATACTGATGGTAGTATTTGGCGTAGGCGGCACGGGGGCCTACATTGAACCGGGTGTAGTAGATGGTCTCCTGCCCCTGCTTGTAGAAGTTGGAATAGATCATGGACGCACCGCCGCTGATGCTCTTGGTCTGGGTATTCCAAGGACGCTGATAGGAACCCTTCTGGGACGCCCATTTCAGGCCGTCCTCGGCACCGGTGTACGCGCCGATGTTGTAGAAGTTGTAGATGCCGGGGTATTTTTTGTTCTTGCCGGAGATGGCAGTCTGGGAGAGCAGGCCACCGGTCTCGGTGATGATCTTCCCGGCCAGGAAATAGGGGTTCATGTCGTTCTTGCTGCCAGCGTTCAGGATGGTCTTGGCGTAGGTGTCCCCCTTGGCAAGGTCGGTGCCGCTGAGGACGGACTTGACCCCGGCTTGGGTGTAGCTGCTGTGGTTGTCGATGTCCACGAAGAGGAAGATGTCCTTCTCATTAAAATAGTTCCGGGGATCCATGTAGTAGGCGATGGTGTTGGAGTTGGCATAGGTGTTCTTCACCGCGCTGCTCATGAGGAAGCTGCAAGCGCTGGGACTGAGGTAGGACAGAGCGTTGTTGGCCTCCTTGTCCACCGCCGTGGCAAAGTCCAGGTTGGTCTGGTCGGCGATGAAGACCCAGTTGGGGTACTTCTTGTGGAGTTTGGCCAGCAGCGTCTGATAGCTCTTGGGGAACTTGGCAAGCTCAGTCTTGTAGTTGTAGCTGGCAAAAGTGGCCACGCCCGCTGCCGGGTCTTCCTCCGGCAGGAGGGAGTCGGCGTCGATGGTGTTGTGGACCTCGCCCTCGTCGGCATCGTAGTCGGCGGCAAGACTGCCCGTTGCGTCCGCCGGAACCGTCTCTTCCACGGCGTAGGTGGGAGCGGCCAAGGAGAGCAGCAGCGCCAAGGTCAGCGCCAGGGCGAGCCAGGGGCGGTTGCGGTATGAGTTCATGGAATTCCTCCCAGTTTGATTTCTTCTCTTTTTCGATGGGCGTTTACGCCCGTGAATGGGTTTATTATACGGGATTTTGGGAGAAAACACAAGGAAATGCACACGTATGGGGACAAAAAGTGCGCAAAAATCGGGTTTTGCATATCTGTAAAGCGAAAATGGTTTACAGATATACTGCAAGGGGATAAAGTGAAAACAGCTCGAAATCTCTGCAAAGTAAAAATACTTTACAATTAAAAGAACGAGATTAAAAGAACGAGAAAAAACAGCACTGAACTCTTCGATTCAGTGCTGCCGATGGTCGGAACGCCGGGAGTCGAACCCGGGGCCTCTTGGACCCGAACCAAGCGCGATACCAAACTTCGCCACGTCCCGTTGACAGTTTTTTATTATATGCCATCCCGGGAAAAAAGTCAAGGGAAAACGGGAGATTTTTACCGCCCACATAACCGGCACCCGCCCGGCATAGCTATGGAGGAGAACGGCACGCCCGTTCCAACGACTTGAAATGAGGTGGAACCATGTCCAGACCGACCCCATCCAACCCCCGCAGCCCACGCAAACACCCTGCCGACCGCCCCCGTTCCGCCCGCTGGGTGAAGCGGGAGGGCATCCGGCTGGGAGCTGCGCTGCTCATCTTCGCCCTGTGCTACGTGGGCGCCCGGTGGGTGCCTGCGGTGAAGGCGCAGGCGGAACCGTTCCTGCGGAACATTTTGTCCTGTTCCTGCGACTTCGAGGAGGCCGTTCGCTGCTTCTCCACCCAGATGGAGCAGGGCGGCGGCGTCCAGGACGCCCTGGAGGATTTCTGCGTCACCGCCTTCGCCGTCCAGCCCACCAGCACCTCCACCAGCCTGCAAGGGGACTACTCGCCCTTCCTGAACGCCCTGAGCTGGAACCGCACCCGGTGACTCGGTGGGGGTAGACTGGACGCCGGAGCGGCTGCGCATCTGCCAGGTGCGGGTGACGCCGGGGTTCCTCTTCGTGGCCGCCCTGCTGCTCTACCAGAGCACCCCGTCCTTCCTGGTCACCTTCCTCCTGGCCGCCGCCCTCCACGCGGGCGGCCACC
>JABLTO010149555.1_pt1 | contig 22479 bp, 23 predicted proteins | sample 7160091 | NCBI WGS metagenome assembly JABLTO01 (sample SAMN14651225, study PRJNA627086) | human gut metagenome | isolation source: feces | host: Homo sapiens
CCAGACCGCCCACATTGTGCGCCGCATGAAAATTAACGCCCTCCGGCTATTTATTCCGCAATAAAAGCGGCTCAAAAGAGCCGCTTCCATTTTGATTTTATTCGCAATAATGGATATCCACGGGATCCAGTTCGCTCATTTCATAATAGTGCCCCAATATCAACTGGAAGATCATCCGCTCCTCTGCATCCTCCATATTGAGTTCGCAGAATTTGATAATGGCGGCCTCTATGCCTTCTTCCTGAATGCATTTCTGAATTGCGCAGGCCGAAGCATCTGCCGGGTTCACAAAATAAAACCCCGCTGCTGCCGCTTTGGTAAGAAAGAACGGTACTCTGCCCGCCTTGATGCAGGCAATCGCAGGCCCGATCAGTCGATCCTTGCGCGCCAGTTTGCGGGCGGGATCTGCTCCCACGCGGGTAACTTCATCCACCCGCTTGATCATTTGCTCCCGGCTGCGCCTGCCATCCTTTCCGTAATGGCGGCCTTTGAGATTTTCATCCTTCTCTTCCTGCGTCAGGTGATAGACCTGATCGTATCCGAAATGTGCTTCCCGCGTTCCCAATTCGGAAGCCAGATAAATATGATCATCCAACGTTCCCTGGTAAGTATATTTATAGCCTTTCTGCATAGCCAGATTCGCAGTGATTGCGCCGTTTACATTGCCGCCCCACAGCTTAAAAGCAAGCCGTTCACGCATTTTTGTCAGTGGCCGTAAAGCTACTCCTTCAGGGATCGGCCCTTTAAAAGCTTCTGCATCCACCGGCAAGTCGGGTGATTCGGCCACACAGGAACAGAGCGGATCTTTTTCCAGCATATAAGGGCGCGGGTTTGCTCCCCAGCGGAAAGTGAGCGCCATACCGACTCCCACCTTCTCTTCCAGATACCTCCTCTGCTCCGGTGTCTGTAGTTTTTCGCGAATATGCTTCAAAATAATTTGATCCGCTTCCATATAGTTCAGGCAAAGCATGATATCCAACGTTTGTTGGTTGCCTTCCTCCACCCGTCTGCAGATTGCATCAGCAATCATATGGCCCACTTCTTCAAAAGCACTGGGATACAGATGCACCGTCGCATAATTCACCCGCGCTAATACTTCCAGCGCCTGTTCATACTCTTCTGCTGTGCTGACTGCTTCAAAATTATCAATTTTATACTCGATTGGCTCCTCCTGCCCTTCGAGATATTTGAATACCGTATAGTATCCCTGATCGCGCAGTGCCTGTGCCTGCTTCAGCGAATGGCACAGAAAAATGATTTTATATCCCGCATCATGAAATAAATCCGCAATATAACCCTTACCGATTTTTCCGGCGCCAATCAGCGCCACTTCTTTTTTTACAGTTTCCATCTCCTCATATCCTTTCTTTCCAGATTTTCTAACTCAAATCCTCTCTCATTTTTCATTATACGGAATCATTTTTCCTTTTACAAGCGAAAAAAAACGCAGCAGCCGGCCGGGCTGCCGCGTTTTTTAATACACCAGTTGCTCTGGATTTTTTCCGTCTAACGTTCTGTCCGCATAATATTGCGCCAAAATCAGTTCATACAATTTCTGCTCCAATGGGACCTGCAAATCCAACTGGCAATAACGTTTCACTGCCTGAGCGATCCCCTGCTCCTGCACGAATGCCAGGATCTCCTGCGCATCCGGATCTTCCGGGTTATCAAAATCAAAGGCATAGGCAATTGCTCTGGAAAGGAAAAAAGGAATTCTCCCGCCTTCCAGGCAGGCCAACGCCGGCCCTACCAGGCGATCATTCCGCCCCAGTTTTCGTTTCAGATTATTGAGCTGGCGGTTTAACGTATCCGAAGTGGTGCGCTTTGCCGCTTTGGGATCTTCTTTACGCATGCCTTTATGCAATTCTTCCTCGGTAAACCCAAAATGTGTCAGCGCGCCAAAAATCGCTTCCTGATGCCCCAGCGTTGCCCATTGCTGCACCTGAGCATCCTCATTGGCTTCTTTGACATAAGTATATCCCTTTTTCTTCGCAAAAGAAGCCGTCATCGCTCCTCGCACGTTTGCAGTCCACAATTTACAATTCAGCCGCGCCGTCATGCGATCCAACATGAGGAAAGGCACTCCTTCGGGCACCGGCCCTCGAAATGCTTCCTGATCCACCGGCAATTCCGGATAATCCGTCGCAGCGACGGCAATGGGATCCTCTGCCAGCATTTCTGCTGTAGGAGGATATCCTCCACGGTATGGCAGCGTTTGAATCAAGCCGACTTTTTGCTGCATAAACTGCCTCTGCGCATCATTTTCCGCGCGCTCCAGCATATATTTGCGCACTGCCTGATCCGGGCTGATCCAATTGGCTGCTATAAACAGATCCAACGTTTCTTCGTTGCCCTCGGCCATACGTTTTCTTGCCGCGTCCCCAAGCAGATATCCAATCTCACGGAATCCGTCGGCATAAGTAGCCATACAGGCAAAATTGGCATGGGATAAGATATCCACGCATTTCTCATATTCTGTCTGCGTACAATAAGCCTCATAATTCCGAAAAACAATTTTATCATAATCCCCCTGCGCATTAGAGCGAAATAAAGTGTAGTACCCCTGCGCATTCATTGCATCGACCAGCTGCTTGGAATATTCCAGAAAAATCAGATGATACCCGGCTGCCCCAAACAAATCAGCCAAATATCCCCGCCCCAGTTTTCCGGCGCCGATCAACACTAAGTCTTTTTGGTAATTTGCCATTTTTTCTATCCCCTCTAATATATATCCGCTTTTATTTCAGCAGTTGCTGCTGATAGGCCCGACTCATCTCAAAAATTTTCTCATAGATTTCGCGAACCTGGGCACCAAATTCCCCTGCCTGAGCCTCCCGATTCTGCAAAATCTCCAATTCACGCGCGCGATCCAGGACAGCCATCCCCTGCGCCTTTTTATAAGCCGCCACCTCTGCCGAAAGCTGCATACGGTCACACAGCAACTGCACTAATTGCGCATCCAGCGTGTCAATACGCCTGCGAATTTCCTGTAAATCCATTTCTTCTTCCATTCCAAAAGGGCGGAGCAATTGCTCCGCCATATTTTTATTCGCAATAATGAATATCTACCGGGTCCTGCTTGCTGATATCCCAGTAATTTCCCAAGATCAACTGATACAGCAGATTTTCTTCTCGCACAGAAAGATCTAACTGGCAATATTTTATAATCGCCGCTTCAATCCCTTTTTCCTTTATATATTCCTGTATTTCACAGGCTGCCCGATCCTCCGGGTTGGTAAAATAGAATCCCATTGCCGCGCCTCTGGCCAGAAAAAACGGAACTTTACCCTGATGCAGTGCCAGCAGTGCCGGCCCTACAAAACGGTCATCTCTGCCCAATTTGCGAATCGGATCTGCTCCGACGCGGTCGAGCGTATCCTTAATTGTCGTATCAACTGCTTCCGGATCAAAGCGCCGCTCTTCATGCCTTCCCAAATAGCGCTCCCGCTCTTCCGGCACCACTTTTACCTCCTGCTCCAACGCATGGTTCGCTTCACGGGAACATAACGCCGCGCATTTATGGATATATGCATCCTGATCCGACTCATAGTTGTATGTATAGCCCCGCTCCTTGCCAAAATAAGCATTCGCACAATGACTGACATTGCCGCCCCAGACTTTGTATTTGACCAGACCGCCCACATTGTGCGCCGCATGAAAATTAACGCCCTCCGGCATCGGCCCCTTCATCTGATCGATATCCACCGGCAGATAATCGCTATCCGCACATGCCACGGCGATAGGATCCATCGCCAGCATCTCCGCATTGGGCGTCGGCCCGTTGCCGCGCACCAGCCCATAGACAAAACCAATGTATTTTTCCAGATACGCCTTCTGTTCCGGCGTATCCAGCGCCTCCAAAGCAGCCTTTTTAAACAGTTCGTCGGCATACAGGAAGTTGATGACAAAAATCACATCCAGTGTCTCGGTATTGCCGTCGGCCATGCGCTTTTTTGCTGCATCCGCAATCATTTTTCCGATCGACTGGATCGCGCCCGGATAGACATGCACCGTAGCATAATTGGCGTGGGAAAGTACTTCCACGCATTGCGCATATTGCGTTTGCGTGCAATATGCTTCATATCCCTCAATACGGAAGTTGGTGATTTCCCCATTCCCAAACTCGCGATGCTGCATAAATACCGTGTAGTAGCCCTGTTCATTCATCTTTTGAATCAATGCGTCGGAATAATCCAGAAACGTCATTTTATAACCAGCTTTATGGAAAACATAAGCCATATAGCCGCGTCCGATTTTGCCGGCACCAATCAAAACAGCCTCTTTTTTGTACATTACCATTCTCCTTTCAGAATTTCAAATCCTCTCGTGTCCATTTTACCGCATCCCTCTGTCATTGGCAAGCGCCTATGCTGCCCCTGCAATTCCCATCCAGCCGACGCAGTGTATCAAAATAAACCGGAATGCAATGTTCATTCCGGCTTATTCTATGTCTTGTCAATTGTTTTTCATGTATCCCGTCTTTTATTTGCGGCAGAAAGTTACCTTAGCAATTCCGCTTTTTCGAAGCCCTCGCCCAAACCACAGCGCCGCCAGCACAATCAGCGGCAGGCAAATCACAGTATATTGCAGAATATCCCGCAGCGCCAATAACGTCGCTTCCAGAATTAATCGGCCCAGCTCTCCAAATCCATATTGGTAAGCGCTGACATAATAGGTCTCTCCGAAAACCATGATGGGAAACATCAGCGTCACTGTACGCTTAAAGTAAAAAATACCTTCCCACAACAAACTCTCGAATACCGTTTTCTGCTCCATTCCCTGCAAAAAGAGCATTACGTACGTCTTTGCATACAAATCCCTCGACCGCTGATAAATATGCGCCCAACTGCACAGCAGCAGGATCACCGATCCCGCCAGCGCCGTCATCGCCGCATACAGCACCACTGCCTTGACAATCTGCTTTGTCTGATCATCCCGGCGGTCGATATAACTTTCCACCCCGTACAGACCATCGCTCAGCTTCTGCAGCTGTGTTTCCGCCGCTTCACATTGCTCCTGCGTGCAATCCTCCTGCATATACAGTTTGAATCCCTTAATCTGATTTAAAAAATCCAGCGAAGCGGCCGTTTGTTCCGAAACAATCACGGTAATGCCCGGATTGACATCCGTATCCAGGGCACCGTAACCATAATCCAGCCAGAGATCCTCCTCCACCACACGGGCAATTTCCAGCGTCTGTTCATGATAGGCAAAGACATCTGTACGCCCCGCCGCCTGTTCTGTCGGCACCGTATAGGAAAGCATGGCAAAACGTACCGTATCTCCTGCCCGGAAAAGATCGTTGAAATGCTGCTTTCCTTCTTCGATGGAATCCGCAATGGGCGGGCAGACCATAATGCAGCTGCCTTCTTTCAGCGCTTCTGTCACCTGCAATTGCGGATACTGATCCTGCAGCAGCTTCTTCAGCTGGGTATCCAGCACCCAGACGGTGTAACCGCGCTGCGTGACATTCAGCCGTTTGGGAATTACCTCTATATCTTTAATCTCCTGGCTTCCCGGCACGTTATCCACGCGCTCGATCTGCTGCGCATAGGCGCTGTATCCCTCCGGGAAGATCAGGCAGGCAATCTGCCCGCCGTATTCCTTTTTCAAGTATGCCGCGCCCGGCAGGGAAGCCAGAGCCTCTACCTGTTCCTTATCGAAATAGTTCCCCTCCCAAATGGAGAAATCTCCGTACCGATATGTGTATTTTCCCTCTTCCGTGTAGATAGAGGCTTCTATGTTGCGCTGACTTTTTTGCACATTCAGGCGATAATTTCCCTGCTTCAGCTCCGCCAAGCCGCACAACATCAAAACAAATACCAAAGAAGTTGCCAATCCTGCCCAAAAAGCCGGACTGCGGTTGCTGTATTTGCGCCGCTTTCCAAAAGTATAAGCAAAATTTTTCCCAACTTCCATGGCCACCAACACTTTGCCTGTATGGCGCTCACTGTAAGTTGCATCCGCCAAAGGCAGAATGCTCTTTTTGGTATAAACGGCCAATACCACCATCGTCGTCAGGATTGCAATCAGCGATATGCCGAAGCTGCTAAACGGCTGCCAAGGCATGCCGCTCAGCTGTTTACAAAGGGCAAAAATTCCTTCTCCCAGCAACTGGCTCAGCGCAATGCTTGCGCCCAGCATCAACAGCAACCATACCGTCTCCAACCATATGACGTCCCGATGGCGAGCGCCCCTGACATACAGGCGATTGGCCAATGCCTTATAAGCCTCCATCTGTGGTCGCAGGGCAAAAAAGATAGCAGCCGCCACCGCAATCACTACCGGCAGTATGAGCAGAATCCGCTGCATTATGCCGAATATTTTATTGAGTCCCCGATTTTGATAGACCTTGCGATTGATCAGATAAGATCCGCTGTTCTTATCGATCGTACTGGCCACGCCTTTAAACGCTGTCTCCGGATTTTCCTGCTTACTGAACTGGGAAACACATACCAATACATGCTGTGTCTGCGCCATCCCGGCAGCTTCCTCCGCGTACAACAGCGCAGAAGGCAGTCTGTCCGAAGGCGTATCACAATCATAACCTATCCAGTCCCGCCGGTAATTTGCCGTAAATCCACATATGGTAAATGCCATATCTCCGTCCGGCAGCTGGAGCACAATGTGCTGGCCGATTTCCAGTCCATTCTCCATTTTGTCCCGCCAGCTGCTTTCCAGCGCTACTTCTCCCGACCGCTCGGGCATCCGCCCTTCCAACAGTTGGATGCGAGCCAGTTCCTGCGCTTCTGCATCATAGGCGCCCAATTTGATCTTCTCGCCGGTTTCTGCAATCGGATATTCTCCGCAGGAAAAAAGAAAGCCCATTCGTTTTACAAACATATTGCCTTCCAGCAGCTTCAGCTGCTCCGGAGTTACATCGTAAAAAATACCATGAAAAAGGCCATACTGTTTGGTATCTTCTTCCAGCATGTAATCATCAATATGAATAAACAAAGCTGGCAATACCCCCATCAGGCAGAAAGCCAGGCTGAGTACCGCAATCGTAATTACCGTGCGCAGCTTACGCGCACGGAAAATTGCAAAAGCCCTGCGCAGCATATTATTTCTCCTCCCCATGTGCCTGCTGCACCGATAATTCTCCATCCCGCATCTGATAGCGTTTTTCTCCATACTGCAGCAGTGCAGCATCATTGGTTGCCGCAATCAGCGTCACTCCCTGTTTTTCACACAGCCGCAGCAACGCCTCCATCAGTTTTTCCCGTTCCGCCTCATTCAGCCGGCAGGTAATATCATCGGCAAATACAATCTTCGGGCGCTGCAGCAATGCTCTGGTAACCGCAACCCGCTGCTGCTCATATTCCGAAAGAGACTGTGGGCGCATACGCAGCATATCGCGCAGCTCCAGTTCTTCCACCAGTTCGTAAAACAAGCCCCGCTCTTTATCCCGGTTAAAGCGCAGCGGCATCAGCAGATTATCGCCCACATTGAATTCGGGGATCAGATTCTCTTCCGGAAAAATAAATGCAAAATCCGTCCGATAAAGACTAGGCAAATCCAGCTCATCGTAAACAGATGCTCCTTCATAATAGATTTTTCCATCGCTGGGCGGCTCCATCCCCGCCATCATGTGCAGCAGCGTCGACTTGCCGGCGCCATCTCGCCCATAAATCACATGGACGCCTTTTTCCAGCTCCATAACAGTAGGGCGCACAGCATGAATGACGGTGTTTCCTCGGGAAAATATCTTGCTACAGTAATCCAATTTTATCAGACACATTTTTTTATTCTCCTCTTAATTGCTCCGCACTTCGATTTTCCAAACTTTCCGGGATTTTTACACAAAAACCTATGACGAGCTCTGGCATGCCACAGCTTTTATTGCGTTTACTTCATATAATCTACATCCACCGGGTCGTAATCGCCCAGATCATAGTAGTTGGCGACAATCAATTGATACAGGAAATTTTCTTCCTGGTTATTTAAATCCAGCTGACAGTATTTCTCTACCGCTTTTTCAATGCCGTTTTCCTTAATGAACTCCTGTATCTCGCAGGCAGCTGCATCTTCCGGATTGACAAAATAAAAACCTGCTGCTGCGCCTCTGGCCAGGAAAAATGGAACCTTTCCGTGCTTCATAGCCAGCAAAGCGGGGCCGATAAAGCGGTCGTTGCGCCGCAATTTGCGGATAGGATCCGCTCCTACGCGGTTGAGCGTATCCTTATCGTTGGTATTGACTGCTTGGGGATCAAAACGCTGCGGTTTGGAATTTTTATTGCTGTCCAGCAATTCCTGCGGCGCCTGATATTCCGTGCAAATGCCAAAAGACGCTTCCCGCTTTGCAAGGGCATTATTCTTAAAGATATACGGATTCAGCGAGGATTCGTAGAGATAGGTATATCCATATAATCTGCCGTAGAAGGCCTGCCCGCAATGCGACATATTGCCTGCCCAGACTTTATAGCAGAGGCGTGCAGCAAAATTATCCTGCAAATCCATCTCTATCCCTTCCGGCGGGCACCCCTTAAATGCCTCTTTATCCACCGGCCAATGCGTATTATCCGAAGCAGAAACACATATCGGATCCACCGCCAGCATTTCCGGTGTCGGTATGCCGCCATTGCGGAAAATCAACGTCTCCACAAAGCCTACATGCTCCTCCAAGAATTGTCGCTGCGCTTCCGTTTCCATGCGTTCCAGTGCATAGCCTCTGAAAATATTGGCCGGATCCTGAAAGTTAACACAGGTGAGGATATCCAGCGGTTCGGTATTTCCCTGCTCCATGCGCAGCTTGACCGCGTCACCGATCAAATGCCCGATGGATTCGCAGGCCCCGGGATAAACATGCACCGTCACATAATTGGTCTGCGCGATTGCCTGCAGGCAGGCGTCCCGCTCGGTTTCCGTACAGTAAGCAGTATAACCGCCGATTTGGAAGTTGATGATATCCCCTTCCTGTTTACGGCTCATAAACACCGTATAGCTGCCCTGCGCGTTGAGTTTTTTGACGAGTTCTTCGGAATATTCAAGAAATGTCAGCTTGTATCCCGCTCTGTTGAAAATGTCTGCCATATAGCCGCGGCCGATTTTGCCGGCGCCAATGAGAACCAGTTCTTTTTTTGCCATGATTTCCTCCAAAATTTCAAATCTATTCTTATCTTATACTGAAATGCTGCTTTCTTCAACCTTTCTGCCATATTTTTCTTAAATTGTGCTTTCTTTTGTGCGATACACAACAAAAAAGGGGCTATACAAGCCCCTTTTTCCTTATTTTTTCAATGCAATATATTGATCTTCAATCAGTTCCATCAATTGACGTTCCTCCGGAACGGTTTCATCCAACTTTGAGAACTCCCGCAAAACTCCGGCAACTCCCTCCTGTTCCAACACTTGATGCAATTCTACGCAGGTTGGGTCCTGCGGATTTTCATAGAGCATAGCCAATGCTGCAATGGAGGAAAGGAAGAAGGGAATCTTGCCGCCCTTGAGACAGGCCAGCGCAGGCCCGATTACCCGATCTGCTTTGGAAAGCTTGCGCCGCATATCCGCCACTACGCGGGCAAACCCATCGTTGGAAGCGGGATTTGCCCAAGTCGGCCAGGGATTTCCGCCAAAGTCGGCCACCACTTCTTCATCGCTCAGTCCAAATTCACTGGCGACACCGTGTACCGCTTCGCGATAGGCCAGCACGTGCACACATTTTTCCACATACGGATCATTGGCCGCTTCCCGCACATAGGTATAGCCCAGATAATCGCCATACAGCGACAGTCCAAAGTGCTGCATGTTGGTTCCCCAAATCTTGTAGGTAAAACGCGCAGGCAGACGATCCAACAGTTCTATGCGCACTCCTTCCGGCACTGTGCCTTTGATCGTATCCTGATCTGCCCTGAGCGGCGAACCATAACCGGCAGAAACTGCCAACGGATCTTTTGCCAGCATCTCCGGTGTCGGTGCCACGCATAATCTGCCCACCAGCGTTTCAATAATGCCCACTTTGGTTTGATAATATTCCATTGCTTCTGCTTCCAGCAAAGGCTCTATGCAATCTTTCAGCGTTTTGGTGGCCTGCAGGAAGTTGACGCACAGATAAATATCCAGCACCTCCTGCGGCTGCTCCTTCGCCCGGCGGTTGATCGCTTTCGCCAGCATACGCCCCAAATCCGCACAAGCTGCCGGATAAATAGGCAGCATTACATAGCTGGTCCGGCACATGGCTTCCACACAAGCCTCTTCCTCTGTGACTGTGCAGATCGCATCATAATTTGAAATAATCACTTCTTCAATACTCTGCTCGTCCTTGCTGCCGCGGAAAATCGTATATTTTCCCTGGCGGTTGAGCGCCTCAGTCTGTTTCGGATTATGTACCAAAAAGGTCAAATGATAGCCACCCTCCTGAAACAGCTCCGCCAGATATCCCCTGCCAATTTTGCCTGCTCCGGCAATTACAACTTCTTTTTCCCTCATAAATATTCCCCTCTCATATTTCTTATCAGCCAGATAGATATCACACCTATCTGCAAAGTGCCATATACTGATCCTCAATCAACTCCATCAACCGGCGTTCCTGCGGATCTGCCTCACTAAGGCCGGAAAATTCCCGCAGCACTCCGCGCACTCCTTCTCTTTCCAAAATCGCATGCAGTTCCACGCAGGTTGCATCCTGCGGATTTTCGTAAAGCATGGCCAATGCCGCAATCCGACTTATAAAGAAGGGTAACTTCCCGCCTTTGAGGCAAGCCAGTGCCGGCCCGATTACACGATCCTCTTTAGAAAGTTTGCGCCGCATATCCGCCACTACGCGGGCAACGCTATCGTTGGAAGCAGGGTTAGTCCAGGTCACCCAATGGTCAGCACCCAGCCGCCGCTCCAGTTCCTCATCACTCATACCGCATTCATAGCCAATTCCCCGAACCGCTTCCTGCTTGGCCATGTGGCGTACACATTGCTCTACGTAAGGGTTCGCCGTGGATTCCCGCACATAACGATAGCCAAAGTAGCTTCCATACAGCGCCACCGCAAAATGCTGCATATTGATATTCCAGATTTTATACACAAATCGGGCAGGCAAGTGATCTCTCACATCAATCCATGGGCTTTGGGGCAACTCTCCCTTAATGGCATCCCCGTCAATGCACAACGCCTCGCCGTACCCTGCCGATAGGGAAAGCGGATCCTTCTTGCGCATTTCTTCCGTAGGCTCTACCGAAAGGCGATTGACCAGCGTCTCACTGATTCCCACTTTCTGTTCAAAAAAAGAAAGGGCTTCCGGATTCAGCCAGGGCAGAATCGCCTGCCGGAGTTGTTGCGTGGCCCGCATGAAATTCACGCACAAAATCAGGTCCATTGTCTGTTCCGGATTTTTTACCGCCCTCTCATTGATCACTTCCGCCAGCATACGCCCAAAATCCGCGCAGGCTGCTGGATAAATAGGCAGCAAAACGTATGGTGCTTGCATCATCGCCTGCAGGCATTCCTGCCGCTCAGTTACTGTACAATAAGCATCATAGCCGGCAATCCTTACTTCCTCTATGCCGGTCTCTTCTCGATTCCCGCGAAAAATGATATAGGAGCCTTGGCTGCGCAGTGCCTGTGTCTGTTCCGGATTATGCACTAAAAAAGTAATGTGGTATCCACCCGTTTGAAAAACTTCCGCCAGGTATCCGCGGCCGATTTTGCCGGCTCCCGCAATGACTACCCTCTTCTCTCTCATTCCAATTGCTCCATCTCGTTGAAATTCTCTGCTCTTTATTATACAACAAACAACTTTATAAAAATAGTCTGCTCCAACCAGAAACTTTTTCTGCCGCTCTTTCCGCGCACATAAAAAAACAGTATCCGAAGATACTGTTTTTCATTTTTCACTTACTCTTCCGCATTTCCGGCATCTCCATCCGGCAGTTGCGGCTCCACAGGCTGCTGCCCCAGATCCGGTTGGCACTCGGGTTCTGCCGTCTGCTGCGGTTGCTGCTGCACAGGCTGCTGAACCGGTGCCGGCTGTGTATACATACCGGGGGCAGGCGGTACGAATGCCCCTCCCACAGGCACAGGCGGCAGTTTCTTCAGCTTAGCCGCTGCTACCACGCCTGAAATCAGATAATACAGGACCCACACATGAAAGGCGATATCCAGAATATCCTCGACCATAAAGCCCAGGTAAATCCAATAAACCAGCACCAGGCAATCCACCGAAAACAGCACCAGCGCTGCCGTCATCCAACCCCGATGTTTTTTGGAAAGGAAATAGCTCAGAGCAAATATGCCAATGACTAGTACAGAAATTGCATAGGCAATCCAGGTATAAGTCGAGCCCCCCAGCCAGGCATCCAGATACCAGCCGTAGGTAACCGCAACCTGTGGCAAAATTGCAGAAAATAAAAAGCTGACCTGCGCCTCTGCAATCATCAGCACTACATTCGCCAGCGTCAGCAGTAGCATCGCCAACAGGTTACCCCGAGCCCGCACATATTGCGCTTCGTATTTTGCGCGCAAATTCGATTGTTCCATAATAAGGCCTCTCTCATATCTCAGTTCTTGTATCTTCATTATACAGATACCGGCACTGTTTGTAAATCATACAATTTTTATAGCGGGAAATATTTACATATGTTATGATACTTCTGTATTTTCTGAAAAAATCTATCTCATTTCGGAGGAATTTATTTATGGATTCACATCTGCAATATATTATGGATCAGGCCAAAGCCTTGCTGGCCATAGACAGCCCTTCCGGCTATACCGAAGAAGTTACGGAATACCTGCTGCAGGAGGCAGCCCGCCTTGGGGTTCCCGCCCAAAAGACGATCAAGGGCGGCGTATTGATGGATTTTGGGGGGCAGGATGCGCAGGATGCCGTCCTCCTGGAAGCACACGTGGATACTCTGGGGGCCATGGTTGCCGAACTCAAAGCAGACGGTCGTCTGCGCCTGACACCCATCGGCGGCCTGAATGCCAATAATGCCGAAGCGGAAAATTGCCGCATCCGCACACGCTTTTCCGGTGTTTATGAAGGTACTTTTCAATTGTGCGATGCCTCTGTGCATGTCAATGGAAAATATAGTGAAACTGCCCGCACATTTGACACCTGTGAGCTGGTACTGGATACCGATGTCCATTCTGCCTCCGATGTCCGCGCCTTAGGCATTGATGTGGGCGACCCCGTTTGCTTTGACCCACGCCCCATCCTCACCTCCGGCGGTTATATCAAGAGCCGCTTTTTAGACGACAAACTGAGCGCCGCAATCCTGTTGGGCTACGCCCATTCTCTGAAACAAAGCGGCCGCATCCCCGCCCGCCGCATTTATGCGCATTTTACCGTATTTGAAGAAGTCGGGCACGGTGGTTCCTCCTCTGTTCCCGCCGGTGTCACCGAAGCGATTTCCGTAGACATGGGCTGCGTCGGCAAAGGCCTGCAGTGCAGTGAACGGCAAGTCTCGATCTGCGCCAAAGACTCCGGCGGCCCATACCACTACGGAGTCGTTACCGCCTTGGTAAGCGCCGCTAAAACGGCTGGCGTTGACTATGCGTTGGATATTTATCCTCACTACGGCTCGGATGTGGAAGCCACTTTGCGCGCCGGTTTCGATTTGCGCCATGGTCTGATCGGCCCCGGTGTATATGCATCGCATGGTTACGAGCGCAGCCACCTGGATGGTGTTTCCAATACCTTCCGCCTGCTGCAGGCTTATCTGGGATGAAAAAAGCAGGCATTGCCTGCTTTTTTCATCCCTAAAGCGTTCTCGGCTGTGCACTTTTCCTGCTCATAAGCAATGTGTTGTCGCTTTACAGCAGCCTCCCCTTGCCGCTCTTTCAACAAAAACACCGGTCTCATTCCATCCTCCGAAATATATGGAGGATTTTTTCTATTGCAGACATTACGCATTTACAGACAGTCATGTTGATTTTCTGCCAAAAACAGAAAAAGAGTACCCTTGTGATACTTGTCTTTTTTCGCTTTATATCCTTATATTAATTATAGAATCTATTTTGCCAGAAAGGATTTACTTATGCGTATTCAGAAAAAAAGCGTGTACCTTCAATTTTTTACGGCAATCCTGTTGCTCGTTTTCCTATGCACCTTTTTGCCATATGCTTCCGCCGCAGATTATAAAACATTTTCCTGTGATGTCGGCAGCTATTTCAGCTATCGCTTCGCGAATAACCCGGATAATTATGCTATTTACTATTCCGTAGATGGTACCCTGCCGCCCGGCCTGCGCATTCTCAGCTCCATCGATTCCGATGGCGCCAACCTGACGCTTTGCGGCACTTGCACTGCTGCCGGGCAATATCATTTCGAGCTCTCGATCAGCGATTATGGCAACTTCAGTATCGATTTTACTGTTTCCGAGCCGGTCAGCGAACCTTCATTTCTTACCACTTCGCTGCCATGCGGTGTGGTAGGAGAAGCTTACAGCGCTTCTGTCACTGCAACCGGAGGCGGCGCCCTGGTATTGGGGCAATATTATTATGGCGAATGTCAGGAACTTCCCGCGGGGCTTACTTTCCAGGATCAAGGTAACGGAAAAGGCACCATCTCCGGCACCCCCACTAAAGCAGGTACCTACAAGGTAGCTTTCTGCGCTTCCAATAAAGCGGGAGAGGGGTATGCCACCTACACCATCGATATCTCTGAGCCATCCAAAGCTTATATAAAATTCGATACCAAAAAATCTTTACCCAATGCCACAGTGGGCGAATCGTATTCTGTCAAAATCAAAGCGTCTTCTTCCGAAGGAGATCCAAAAGTGGAATTGCTGTCCGGTGAAAGCCTCCCGTCAGGGCTCAGCTGCAAACAGAATTACGGATATGCTCTCCTCAGCGGGATTCCCGCCAAAGCCGGTTCCTATCAATTCACCATGATTGCCTATTATAGCGAATATACGGCAAAGCAAACCTTCACCATTGTCGTCAATCCTTCGGCTGAAACGGTCAGCAGCTCTGCCTCCGCTGCAACCTCTTCCCAATTGATTTCCCCGCCCCTGTCTTCCGGCATTAGCGAAACGGCTTCCAGCTCAATACCGGAAATAAGCGCTTCTTCCATTGGCAGCCCCATGGTCATAGCACCGGCTCCTCCGGCTCAAAATCCCGGCCTCAGCCCTGCTGCCATAGTATGGATCTCTGTAGGAGGTGGGCTATTGTTGGCGGGCGGTGCCGTAATCATATACTTGCTGATTAAGCGCAAGCATGCCTCCCCCAACCTCCCCGATCGAAATCAATTGGATTAATCCGTGATTCCTTTATTTTAGTTTTTCATTTTTCTTAGCAAAGAGCAAATAAAAAAAGAGCCCTGCGTAATAACGCAGGGCTCTGGTGTGCCTGGAGGGGCTCGAACCCCCGACCTCTTGATTCGTAGTCAAGCACTCTATCCAACTGAGCTACAGACACACACTCTTTATAGCAAAATTACTATATCACTTTTCAATTTGCATGTCAAATGTTTTCTTGCAAACTTTATGTTTCGCCATGATAAATCATGCCCAAGCGATCCAGGGCAGCGCAGATACGTTCAAATGTCTGTGCACCCGCACACCGAATGCGATGCAAGTGCACTCCGCCTGTCAAGTCACTCAGCAGCGCCGCTTCTTTTCCCTGTACCGCATCTATAAACTGCTGCACTTCATAATACGTGCCGATATTGAGCGGTGCAGAAATCTGACCATACAGCGGATGCGCTACCACTACATCCAGTACTTCTCCGCCATAATAAACAATGGTTTCCAGCTCCTGCTCCGTCTGTTCCGGCGTATGGATGCAGGCAAGTGTATATAATTTACCGCTTGCATCCTCATGCTCCTGCATATAGCCCCGCGGCGTGGAAAGGATATGCTCGCCTGCAGCACGCAACAGCGCAATATCCCCCACAATCACTTGTCTGCTGACGCCCAGCTCCTTCGCAAAAACAGAGGCGCTGACCGGCGCCTCGCTTTCACGGAGCATTTGCATAATATATGCTTTTCTCTTTTCCGCGCTGAGGGGATTTTTTTCCATAATGCTGTTTCCTTTATGCCTGAATGGTTCTGACGCCAAACGTCTTTTTAAGCGGCTGCCATACCAGATAGGAAATCGCAAAGTCCACCATGCTGTGAATCAGCGAGCCCACGCCCACCAGCAGTATAATGGCCACGAAAAAGCCGTTGGCATACTTGGAAGGATCCGCAACATAGAAAGGCAGCACCACCAGCACCTCACAGGCAGCATGGATCAGGGAAATGACCGCTGCAAACAAAGTGCTCTTCTTAACGGAAGCAAGTATTTCCGGCTGTTTCTTTATCCAGAAAGCTCCTATTGTCGTGAAAATCACGTGCGTCAGCGCACGCAATACGACTTCAATCGGGAATCCGCCGATTAAAAATCCAAGCGTAGTTCCTAACGCGACAGAAATACCGACGGCCGGTGAAATAAACATGGCAATAAACACTGCAACATGGCTGGCCACCGTAAAGGATGCCGGAGGAATCACAATCTTGAGCGGGGAGAACATGGGAATGATGATGCCAACTGCGCAAAGCAAACCGGCCATTACCACTTTGAGAATGTTGTTATGCATTGTCTTCTGATTCATATGATAAAAACTCCTAAAAAATATTTGACCATTTAATTTACAGGTGTCTTGACACCTCATATCGATTATATCAAAGAATTATCATTTGTAAAGTTTTTTTAAAAAACTTTCATAACTTTTTCCAGCCTGCACATACTATGGCTATCGTTTTATTTTATCGAAAAGGAGATTTTTTACATGCCAGAATTAAAAGGAAGCAGGACAGAAGCTAACCTGGCCGCCGCATTTGCGGGGGAATCCCAGGCTTCTATCAAGTATGCATATTATGCTGCTCAGGCGCGTAAAGAGGGACATATCGAAGTAAGCGATATTTTCTCCGAAACAGCTGCCAATGAGCATGCCCACGGAAAAATCTGGTTTAAACTGTTGCACGACGGCCAAATTCCGGGGACAGAAGTTAACCTGATGGATGCAGCCCAGAGTGAGCATTATGAGCGATCGGAGATGTACGTCGGATTCGCCCGCGAAGCAGAGGAGGAAGGCTTTACGCATATTGCCGCACTGTTCCGCATGGTGGCACAGATCGAACATCGGCATGAGCTTCGTTTTCTTGGGTTCCATACCGACCTGGAAGAAGATGCGCTCTATCAAAAGGAGACAGATATTTCCTGGATCTGCATGAATTGCGGTTATGTCTGTTTCGGCAAAAATGCTCCCAAAGTCTGCCCGGTCTGCGCGCACCCACAGGGTTTTTTCCGCGAGACAAACGAGCAGACTCCGCCCACCTGGAATTGACTTGTCCTCTATTCCGCATTATAATGCTTCGTAGTATCGATTGTTATTATTTTCTACGGAGGTTGCTATGAGCGAAAATTGTAACGGCAATTGTTCTTCCTGTTCTACCAACTGTGAGAGCAGGCAGCAGGAGAGCATGCTGGCTCCCTTAAACGAATATAGCCGCGTCGGCAAAGTCATCGGCGTTGTCAGCGGCAAGGGCGGCGTCGGCAAATCCGCGGTTACGGCTATGCTGGCTACATTAATGGCTCGCAAAGGCTATAAATGTGCCGTATTGGATGCCGACCTGACCGGTCCTTCCATTCCCAAAGTGTTCGGCGTACATGGTATCGTCACCAGTGAAGACGGTGAACATCTGCTTCCCGCCAAAACGGCCGGCGGAATCGACATTATGTCCATTAATCTGTTGCTGGAAAGCGAGGATGCTCCTGTGATCTGGCGCGGCCCGGTCATTTCAGGTGTCATCAAGCAATTCTGGAGCGATGTGATTTGGAACGATATCGATTATATGTTTGTGGATATGCCGCCGGGAACAGGCGATGTCTCGCTGACTGTCTTCCAATCATTGCCGCTGGATGGTGTTGTGATGGTCACCACCCCTCAAAGCCTGGTAGGTATGATTGTCAAGAAATCTCTGAATATGGCGCGCATGATGAACATTCCTGTGCTTGGCTTGGTGGAGAATATGAGCTATATCACCTGCCCGGACTGCGGCAAACGCATTGATCTATTCGGAAAGCAGTCTTTGGAAAGCGAAGCGGCAGAGCTGGGCGTTCCGGTGCTTGGCCGATTGCCATTGGATCCCGCACTGCCTGCACTGGCTGATGCCGGCCGCATGGAAGCTTTTCAGGGAGATTGGCTGGATGCCGCTGCCGAAGTTATCGAAAAGCTTTGAAAAAAAAGCCCTTGCAAGGGCTTTTTTTTCGTGTTATAATGCTATTTGCATCCTTGCGCCCCGGTGGGGCGCCTGAAAAGTCCATGAGGAGGTGAAAACATGAATAGCTACGAACTGTTGTACATCGTAAAGGCAGATATGGAAGATGAGGCCAGAACCGCCCTGATTTCCAGATTCTCCGACTTGATTGTTGCAGACGGCGGCGAAATCGTTGAGACGGACGAATGGGGCAAGAGAAAATTTGCTTATCCCATCAACTACGTCAACGAAGGTTACTATGTGCTGGTGAATTTCAAAGCGCAGCCCTCGCTGATCGCGGAGCTGGAAAGAAATTTCCGCATCACAGAAGATACCATTCGCTTCATGATCGTCAAGAAAGACTGAGTTAAAGAAAAGAGGTCGCTATGAATAAGGCTTTTATCGTAGGAAGACTTACCCGGCCGCCGGAAGCGCGGACAACGCCCAATGGCGTCAGCGTCACCACCTTTACCGTGGCTGTGACGCGCCGTATGAATCGGGAAGAGGCTGATTTTTTGAATATTGTCACCTGGAGAGGTTTGGCAGATAACTGTGCCAAATACCTGGTACAGGGGCAGCAGGTAGCTGTCGTCGGAGAAATTCGCACCCGCAGCTATGAGGCCAAAGATGGCTCCCGCCGTTATATCACCGAGATTCAGGCCGATGACGTGGAATTCCTGGCCAAACCCGGCGTAGGCGGAAGTTCTCAGGGATATTCCAATGCCGGCAGTTATAGCGCGCCCGCAGCTCAGGCTCAGAGAGCGCCCGCCAGCAAGGAAGAGGACTTGTTCGCTTCTGAAATGGGGGATATCCTGGTAGACGACGAAGAGTTACCGTTCTAATATTTTGTTCAATCAATAAAGGAGAAAAGCTATGGAAGAAAGAGCGCAGAGACGTCCGAGAGTGAGACGGATCAGAAGAAAATTTTGCGCATTTTGTGCCGAAAAGGCAACCGGCATCGATTATAAAGATGTAGCAAAGCTCAGAAAGTTTATCTCTGAAAGCGGCAAGATTGCTCCCAGAAGAGCAACCGGCGTTTGTGCAAAGCATCAGAGAGAACTGGCTGTGGCTATCAAGAGAGCAAGAGTTATGGCTCTGCTCCCCTATATCGCCGAATAAATGCATTTTCGAAAGAGTGGCTGTATGCCGCTCTTTTTTTATTTTTATTCGCTTGTTTCCCTCTTTTCTTCTGTTTTGATTCATAGTATAATCAGAAAGAGATTTGATTTTTTATTTTTTTATATACAATTTGTTTTTCAGAAAGGATTTACATTATGAACAACGAAAAGCGCCTTGTACAAATCGGCGCCGGCAAGATCGGCCGAGGTTATATTGCCGATCTTTTTAACGAAGCCGGTTATCGCCTCACCTTCCTTGATTACTCTCCGGAGTTAATCAAATCCATGAATGCCCAAGGGTATTATACGATCTTTAAGCATCATGCCGACGGCACTTATTCCAAAGTAGTGATTCGCGATTATCAGGCTTATTGCACCCAGACACAAAATGATCAATGTGTATCTGCTATCGCGCAGGCCTCCTATGTTTCCATCAATATTTTCCCGGGTGCTGTAGATTCCATCTCCAAAATGCTGGCTGAAGCTATCGAATTACGCCTGCGCAACGGCAACGAAGCGCCGCTCGACTGTTTGATTGGCGTCAACTTCCTGTTCGCCTCCAAATTATTCCGCGAAGCAATCGAAAAGTACCTGACTACCGAGGCCGGTCAATCCTTCCTTGCAGAGAAGGTAGCTCTCATCGAATGTCTGGTACATCGCAATGGCGCATTCCCCACCGAAGAAATGTTGGTCGAAGATCCGCTTGCCTGCAACTCCGGTGACACCCCCTATATGACAGTAGATAACATTTTTAAAAACGGTCTGCCCGCAGGCGTCAACCTCCACCCGCAGGAGAATGTCCCCGCATGGATGATTCATAAAATCTGGGTAGCGAATATGTCGCACAGCCTTTCCGGATATTTCGGCAAAAAGGCAGGCTACACTTATATCGGCGAGTGCCATGATGATCCCTATATCATGCGCTGCGTGATTTTGGCCAAGCGGGAAGCGGTTTTTGCCATGCACGAGGCCTATGGTATGAGTTATGAAGAGATGGAGGCGCATGATCCGGTCGAAAAACAGAAGGAACATTATCTCGATCACGTAGCCAACTCCGTTGATAAAGATACCATTGACCGTGTCTGCGGCGACCTCATCCGTAAGCTGGCCAAGGGAGATCGCCTGATCGGTCCTGCGCTGGCCTGCATGCAGCATGGCCGCATCCCTTATTTCCTGGCCCGTGGTGCTGCCATGGCCCTTTATTTCAATAATCCGGAAGATAAAACTTCTGTGGAAGTACAGCAGTTCATCCGTGAGAACGGAGTAGAACAGGCCATTGCCAAATATTGTGGTCTGTGCGAGGACGACGCTGCCGAAAAAGCTCTGGCTCAGTTGATCACCGGCATTTATTACGAACTGGGGGATCAATATCCCTTTGATATTCAATATTAAACCATATAAAAAGCACTGCACTCCGCAGTGCTTTTTATATCGGTACCTTTTTCGAAAAAAATACGGCAATCACTTGACCTCAAGTTGACTTCAAGTGTTAAAATATGTTTATTGTCGTTTTTCATATTTATAACAGGAGGGTTTTATGGAAAAATCAAAAGTCTATTTTGCCGATATGCGCGTCAGCGGAAGCGATAACCTGCTTAAAAAGCTTAAACGCCTGATTCTGGCCGCCGGCATCGATACAATCGATTTCAAAAACAAATATGCAGCTATTAAAATTCATTTCGGTGAACCGGGCAATCTCTCCTATCTGCGCCCCAATTATTCCAAAGTGTTGGTAGATACCGTAAGCGAACTGGGCGGCAAGGCATTTTTGACAGACAGCAATACACTGTATGTCGGCGGGCGCAAAAATGCGCTCGATCATCTGGATGCCGCTTATCAAAATGGCTTCAATCCTTTTGTCACCGGCTGCCATGTGCTCATCGCCGATGGTCTAAAGGGAACGGACGAAGCACTGATCCCCGTAAAAAACGGCGAATACGTCAAGGAAGCCAAGATCGGCCGCGCGATTGCCGATGCCGATGTCATCATCTCCTTCGCTCATTTTAAAATGCATGAATTGACGGGCATGGGTGGTGCTCTGAAAAATATCGGCATGGGCGCCGGTTCCCGTGCTGGCAAAATGGAAATGCATTCCAACGGCAAGCCGGGCGTAGATCACGCCCTTTGCGTAGGCTGTGGTGCCTGCAAACGCAATTGTGCACACGATGCCATCACATTGGAAAACCGTAAGGCTACCATTCATCATGAAATCTGCGCCGGCTGCGGCCGCTGCATCGGCATTTGCCCCTTCGACGCTATTTCTGCCGGAGAAGATGACGCTTATGATATGGTCAACTACAAAATTGCCGAATACACACAGGCGGTTATCCAGGATAAGCCCAGCTTCCATATCAACTTCGTCGTCGACGTCTCTCCCCATTGCGATTGCCACAACAAAAACGATGCACCTGTCGTTCCCGATGTAGGCATGTTTGCCTCGCTGGATCCCGTCGCCCTGGATAAGGCCTGCGCCGATGCAGTCAATGCACAGCCGGTACTGCCGGGCAGTGCATTGGATGGCCTTCCCAACGATGGCGACCACTTCAAGGCCGTTCATCCGGAAACAAATTGGATTTCCTGCCTGGAACATGCGCAGAAAATGGGTATGGGATCTATGGATTACGAGCTGGTTACCGTTAAATAAAACACAAAAAAGCAGTGCTGTAAAGCTCCCTGCTGGTAAAACAGTAATTCTCAATTTTCTTGGAACAGGCACGATTTCGGTCATGCCTGTTCTGCTTTTGTTAGTACATCCACGGGAACAAAGCCGATGAAGTCGTAGGAGAAACGCCGTCAATGGTCAAGATGAACGGCTGCGCCGCCATTGACAGCGCCCCTCCGTTTCGCTTTTTGGCAGACAAGGCGGCGGTTGCCGCCGATTTCCATTTAACGAAATGGCGCTTGCTAACATGGGAAACGGAGAATAGCAAGCACAGCAAGTGTAGCTACACTTGCGAAAACCGGCGTGGTACGACCGAGATTTCCTTGCAGAATAGCAAGCAAATCCGGTGAGTACCCACACCGGAGCTTGCCAGAATGGCAAGCAATGCACGGCGGTACCCACTTCTCATTACCTGCCAACTGCGAAATGCACTTGGCAAGCAATGCTCGTGTTTATGCACCCGTGCAATCTTGTTGGGGAAACGCCCCAAACCCCTGAACGATTTCAGAGAAATCGGCTACGCTCC
>JABLTO010115055.1_pt1 | contig 22444 bp, 19 predicted proteins | sample 7160091 | NCBI WGS metagenome assembly JABLTO01 (sample SAMN14651225, study PRJNA627086) | human gut metagenome | isolation source: feces | host: Homo sapiens
CCCCGCCCCCGCCCGGCCCCAAACCAACCGCCGCTATGCTGCTTCCCTGATCGTGGCTACCGTGCTCCTTACCATGCTTTTTAGCCTCAATGACGGCATGGTCGTCAATATGCATGCCAGCGGTCAGGTGGCCCTCTTTGGGCCGGTGCGGCTGTTCTATTGCCTAGGGCTGATCTTGGCCGGGTTCGTGGCGGATAGGAAACAGCGAAAGCTTTTGCCCATCAGCACCCTGCTCATCCAGATTTTCTCCATCCTGCTTCCCGCCCTCCTGGGGAATTCCCTGTATCATAGCCACTTGGCCCTGCTGTATTTTTGTGGCGGGTTTTATGTGATCTTCTTTACCGTTTCCTTTTTAGCCTTTGCCCCGGATACGAGGGACCCGGCCCTATGGGCGCCGATGGGGCGGGCGGTGCGCAGCTTGACTACCGCCGCCGTGGTAGTGCCTATACCGCTTTTGTTTGAGTGCTTGGGGGTATTGGGGATGACGATACTCAGCTGCCTTCTGGTGGCGGCGCTGCTCCCTGTGGTCTGGGCCTTGCCAGGCGGCAGCGCCCATCGCCCGCCGCAGGGGGAGCAGGTGCATAAGCCCGCTTCCCGGGAAGCCCATCAAACCGCCTTTGCCGAGAAATACCGGCTTACCCCCAGGGAACAGGAGGTATTTATCCGGCTGATCAGCACGGAGGAGAGCATCCAGCAGATTGCGGAGGGCCTGTATATCTCCCGGCGCACCTGCCAGCGGCATATTACGGCCATCTATGAAAAGATCGGGGTTAAATCCCGGGTGGGGCTGTATCAGCTCTTTGTGGAGGAACAGGAGGAACCCTAAAACAGGAGGAACCCTAAATCAGCGCGGCACGCTCCCATGGAGCACGCCTTTTTTCGGGGGAAGGGCTTTTTACCCCCTATTTTGCGGCTTGGCGCACTTGCGCCAGGCCGTTTTTTTCATGTTGGCGCCAGGACGGCATACACAAAAGCGGTTCTTAAGGATAAGGTAAACACACAGGAGCGTATCGCACCCGGGGTGCGGTGACGGCATATCTAGAGGAAATCAAGCATCCTGTCTAAGCATGTGAGGATTCTTAAGGAGGAACGCGGTATGAAACAATGTGACAACGGCCATTTTTACGATGAAAACAGATTCGAAAGCTGCCCCTATTGCCAGGAAGGGGCAGGCGTGGGAAGGACTGTGGCTGCGGGCGCGGTGGATAAGACGGTAGCCGCCGTGCCGGGCAGCATGCCGGAAGCGGACCGGGGCAAGACGGTGGGGATCATCCAGAAGAAGATTGGCATAGACCCGGCGGTAGGGTTCCTCATCTGCGTCAGCGGGCCGCACCGGGGCGCGGATTTCAAATTGGCGGCGGGGCGGAATTTCATCGGCAGGGCTGCGGCCATGGACGTATCCCTGGCGGACGACGATATGGTTTCCCGGGAGGGGCACGCCCTGGTCTCCTACGATGCCAAGCATAACCGCTTTTCCGTATCCCCCGGCCAGGGCCGGGGCATCACCTATTGCAACGATGAGCCGGTGGAAGGGGCGCGGCCCTTGAGCGCCTATGATGTAATTGAGGTAGGAAAGAGCAAGCTGGTGTTCCTGCCCCTGTGCGGGGACAGGTTCCAGTGGACGGAATGGACAGAGGAATAGCCGATGGAGAGCGTGCTTTCCTGGCTGAACCAGCCTCTGTTGCCCGAAAGCGGCATCCGCCTTTGGATGGCCATAGCAGCCGGGCTGGTGCTATTGGCTGCCATCCTTGTAGGAAGTATTCTGAGGCGGCGAGCAAGGCGGAGGCGCAAGGTTCCAGAGCCTGTTACCCTAGAACCCCAAAAGCAGCCGGTACTGGAGCTTGCCAACCTGCAGGGGATAGGGATGCGCACCGAGCAACAGGACGCTTTCGGCATGTCCCCGCTGGATCGGTATGAGGAAAACGGCCTTCTGGCTGTCTTGTGCGACGGCATGGGCGGCATGGCGGCAGGGGGTGCAATCGCGGCGGAAACCGTCACCGGGCTGCTGGGTTTTTTCCCATGGCAGGATGACGGGCAGGCGCTCCAGTGGATTTGGCAGCAAAGCCGCCGGGTGTACGATCGGTTCCGAGGGCAGGGAGGAACCACTCTAATAGCGGCCCTGCTTCGGGCAGAGCAACTCCGGTTCTGGTGCGTAGGGGATAGCGACCTATTCCTGCTGCGGCAGGGGGAGCTTTATGCGCTGCATATCCCGCAAGAATACAGGTACGAGCTGGCTCTTCATGCGTTGGAAGGGGATTCGTCCTTGGAAGCGGCGTTTCTGGACCCTCAAGCCGGCGCCCTAACGGAGTATATCGGCAAGGCGGAGGTAACATGCCAGCATACCCGCATCCCGCTGAGGCTGGAAAAGGAGGATACCTTGCTGCTATGTTCCGACGGGGTGAGCGACACCCTTACCAGAAAGCAGATAAAGGAAGCGCTGGCATTGCCGCCCCAGGCGGCGTGCGACAGGCTGGAAGAAGACATCCTGGCGGCGGGGCTGCCCAGCCAGGATAATTATACAGCCATCATTTTGCGATATCATGGGGAAGGAGAAAATACCTAAATGGAAGCGAAACAAACATCTTCAAAACGGATCGTGGCGATCCTGCTGCTGGTTCTGGGGCTGATCGCCCTGGTGCTCGGTGTGCTGGGGCTGCTGGGGGGCAGCACCATGAAGCCCTACGATGCCCGCAACAGCGTGGTGCTGGTAGCGTCCACGGTGTCGGATGATCAAGGAAATACCTCCATGGGCTGGGGCACCGGCTGGGCCATAGGCAAGCCGGGCAAGCCGGTGGAATACATTGTGACAAACGGCCACGTGGTGGAGCAGGCGTATACCTATCCCCAGCTCTATACCAATGTCCAGGGGCAGATCCAGGTGGTATTCAACGCGGCGGAGAACGATTTCGTCATACCGGAGGTGGTATATTACTCCGCCCCCCAGGAAAAGGACATCGCCATCTTGCGGCTGCCCACCCCCACGGAAAAGCGCATCCCGTTGCAGCTGCGCTCCTCCGACACCGTGGACATCGGCGAGACGGCCTGGGCCCTGGGGTATCCGGGAATATCCTCCATGTATCAGCAGTATAGCACCTTCAGCCCGGACGACATCACCTTGACCCAGGGCATCATCAGCAAGCGCAACAAGCCCACAGGCAGCACCTATGAAGCCTTCCAGATGGACGTATACATCAACAGCGGCAATTCCGGTGGCCCCCTGGTGGATAAAAACGGCTTCCTGCTGGGCATCAACTCCGCCGGCATCCAGAGCGCCGAAGGCACCTCCGAAGGGGTGAACTACGCCATCATCGCCAATGAGCTCATCCGCATACTGGATAACGAGCGGCTGGAATATACCGTTGCCAATGTGAGCCTTGCCTGGGCTCCCAGATGGATGGGCTATGTCTTCCTGCCCCTTGGAGTGCTGGCGCTGGCGGCCGGTGCAGTCCTGCTCATAAACGACAGGAACCGTTCCCAACTTGCTGCACAAGCAGAAGGCGGGCAGGGCTATAAATCCTCCAAAGCACGGGGCCCCATGGACAGGCGCGCGGTGCTCCGGGGCGTCACTGGCAAATACGCAGGCCAGAGCTTCGACCTTGTAGGGGGCAAAGTAGTTATAGGCCGTGACCCTGCAATCTGCAATATCGTATTCGAAAAGAACACGCCGGGCATAAGCGGCCGGCATTGCCAGGTGGTCTATGACCCCAATCAAGAGTGCTTCCTCATCACGGACCTTGGCTCCTCCTATGGCACCTACCTTGGCAACGGCAAGAAGCTGACGGCGAACGTGACGGAAAAGATCTTCCCAGGGGATACCTTCTATCTGTGCGACAACGCCAACCGGTTTGTGGTGGCCAAGGAGTGACCTCATGGGCGGATATTGTCTGAAAGACGGGATGCTCCAGGCAGGCTGCGGCATGGGGGAAGGGATCGTACCGGCGGCGATCTACCATCTGTCCCCAGACGGAAGCTGGCGCAGGATGCCAACAATCCCGCCGCTCCAGGCGGGGGAAGGGCTGCTGCTGTATGCGGGGGATTTCTGTGTCGCCCCTGTGGAGATCCAGGTGGAGTTCATAAAGGCCGCCGATGAGAAGCAATGGCTGCAGGGGCTGATCCTGCGCCATGTGGAACGGATGCGGCAGATAGGCGATAGCCTATATGCGTTGGCGGAAATAAAGGAGGAAGCCCAATGAATCCAGACAGAATCTGTTATGGGTGCTTTCAAGAAAAGGGGGAGGGGCCCGTCTGCCCCCATTGCGGGTTTGACCTGCGAGCTACGCAGCCTTATCTGGCGCTGCCCCTGGGCACCATACTGAACGGCCGCTATATGACCGGCAAGGTGCTGGGCATGGGGGGATTTGGCATCACCTACCTGGGCTTTGATTTAACGCTACAGATCCAGGTGGCCATCAAGGAGTACATGCCAGCCTCCATCGCCACCCGCCATGCAGACCGGTACGGCGTTACCCTCAGCGGCCTGTCGGAGCAGGATTACCGCTACGGCATGGAGCGGTTCTTGGATGAGGCCAGGATCCTGGCCAAGCTCCAGAATACCCCCAACATCGTATCGGTACAGAACTATTTCAAGGAAAACAACACCGCCTACTTTGTCATGGAATATGTAGACGGCATGAGCTTAAAGGCCTATCTGGATGATCAAGGGGGCAAGATCCCATATACGCAGGCCCTCACCATATTGCAGCCCATCATGGAGGCCCTTTCCCAGGTGCATGCCATGAACCTGCTGCACCGGGATATTAGCCCGGACAATATCTTCATCACCACCCGGGGGGAGAGCCGCCTGCTGGATTTCGGCGCGGCGCGCTTCGCCCTGGGAGATGAAAAGAGCGTTTCGGTGATTCTGAAGCATGGTTATGCCCCGGAGGAACAGTATTCCAGCCACGGCAACCAGGGCCCCTGGACGGATGTATACGCCATGGGCGCCACCCTATATCGCTGCATCACCGGGGCGCTTCCGCCGGATTCCGTGGAGCGGCTGCGGCAGGATACATTGAAAATGCCCAGCGAGCTGGGGATCCACGTGCCAAAATACGTGGAGCAGGCCCTAAAGAAGGCCCTGGCCATCTATGCGGCGGACCGCTTTGCCAACATGGAAACTTTCATAGAGGCGCTCAATGGCCGCCCCAGCGTGCAAGAGCGGGTGGCGGCGGGGGTAAGTGAACGCACCCAAGCGGCCCGGAGCCAGACCGTATACCATGGGGGCGGCCGGGCGCCATCAAGCGTACCCGGTGGCATTTTAAGGCTGTGGGCGTACTTGAAAGCCAACCCAGTGGTGGCATGGGTGTCTGGAGGATGCCTGGCCTTGGTGGTAGCCCTCTGCATCATCCTGCCCCTGGCCCTTTCCAATCAGCACGAAGACTATGGGCCGGCGGGCAGCGCGGGAGAGGGGATTACGCCCGTAGCCGGGACTACCCTGCCGCCGACAACGGATCTCCCTGCTGTACAGCCCACCATAGCCCCTTCGGCCCCGCAGACGGAGATTGCGGCGCCGGTGGGATCTATCCGGCGGGACCTTGGCGCATTGAACGCCAGCTTGACCATGCCCAACACCTATACCCCCAGTGAAGACGGCTTCAGTTTCATCGATCAGCAGAACAACAGGGTGGTGGAATCCAGCTTTATGTGGAACATCGGCGTGCCCATCTATTCCCTGGCGGACGTGGAAGACAACCAGATGCTGTTGGTGGAACAGATCACAAATCAGATAGGCAATGTCCAGAACTACGAGGTGCGGGGCTCCGCCGCCAGCCAGATCAATGGGCTGGATGCCTTTTTGCTGGCCTTTGAGGCTACAGACGCCAGCGGGGTGGTTTTGAATGTCACCATAGTGGCGATCGACGGCCAGGCTGGATACGGCTGCTATCTGCTGCTGGGCGCCTGGCGGGCATCGGACACGGCGGGCGGCGAGGAAGTGGCTACCATATTGGACTCCTTCCAGCGTAACGGCCCTGTGGACACGAGCTACGCCATGTGGTACGGCGAGGACAGCGCCGTTAAGGTGATCGTGGACGATTCCATCACCCAGGGCAGGGTGTACGACATGGCCATACCCCTGGAGGACGGCAGCACGATATACGCGCTGTATCTATACCCGTCGGACAAAGCGGAGGAAGCGGGCTCGGGCAATCTCAGCGTGGAGGGCGCGGGCAACGTGGAGATCGGCGCGGCCGCCCATTATGGGGCGGAAACGCCGGAGGAGATGCTGGATTTCACCCTTTCGCTGGCCCAGATGCTGGATTGTGAAGCCAGCGACCGATACACCCTGGAGCTGGGCGGGCTGGAATGGCTGTGCCAGGACTACGTGGTACAGGATTACACCTTCTCCTATGCCTCCGCCATGATAGACGGGGCGTGCTATGTGGTGGGCTGCATGTATGACGATTCCACGGAAAATGCCATATTGGCCCTGTATCAGCAAGCCCTCTCCAGCGTCCGGCCCTGGGAGGGGTAAGCGCGAAGAGGGCGCCGGGGGCGGCCCGCCCGGCCTAAAAGGAGCGGAAAGGGCGCCCCGTTCCCGGGAGAAAGGAGCAGCATCATGCCGGGACTTAAACGAAACCTCAATTGCCCGCGCCGCCTGGCGATCTACGCGGTGTTCGACATACTGGACACCATGGGTGCGGAATATGCCCGGTCCATGACGGGGGACATCCAGGCCAGGGTCAACGTCCTGGGGAAAACCAGCGGTTACGCCTTTGCGGTAACGGAGCAGAGCCGGGATACGTCCATCCTTCATGTGGCCATACCCCATCCAGCGGAAGACCTTACGGAAGAAGGCAAACAGCTTGCGCTGCAATATCTTATGGACAGCATCCTGTACCATATGGATCAGGCGCTCTTCCCGGAGCAGAGCCGCTAAGGAACGGGGTAAGCGGAGCGGATGGGAAAAACTGTGGGGCCGCTGCAGCTTGTCCCCAAATGAGCCTGCATCGAATGCCCAATAAGCGGATCCGATGCGATTCGCTTCCGCGTTATTCCGATGGCGTGCCTCTGGCAGGCGCTCGCCGATAGCAAGGGGATCAGAGCGCGGAAAGACCGTAGTGCCGTATGGCAAATCCACCGCCTTTTGCAAAATGCAAAAGGCGGTTTTTCATACCCAAACTTCAGCAAAGGATGGCAAAAAAGCGAACCCGTAGGGAATGCGCTGTGCGAACCTGCGATCTTTCGCCGCACCGCACACCGCGCGCATAGATGCTATAGCGGATTCCGAAAGATTTGCGTCCGCAGGCGTAAAGCAAGCGATGCTGAACGAATGGGCCACACTGGTTTTCATCACAGCCGCTCCCGATCGCATGCATGATTCCTCCCTGGGTTGGAACCACTTCAAAATGCTGCTCCCATGCGTTGAACAGGTGAGATGCGCGGCACTTCGCCATGAACCAGCGTTCCATCCCCTATGAGGGTGAGCGATTGCCTGTATGGGAAAATCAAATGCGGGGAGACGGTGCCGGCGGATGAACGCATATAGGCGGCGTTCCATTCACGGGATGAATCGGACGTGAGTTTTGGCCTAACGGATCCCAAGATACGCCGGGCAGAGGGTAAAACAGGGCCGTCTACGACATTAGACCATATCTGGAATTCTGTGAGAAGATCAGCAAAGCTCCGGACGGCGGGCGATTTTGCCGCGCCTCGTTCCACACCCTAAACGGCTCTATGGCAGAGGAAAACGGCATGTTAGGAACTGTAAGAGAAAACGGCACGCCGCTTCGGGCTGTGGAGGAATGCGGAACATGAGATACAGCCGAAAACGCATTGCTTGCCAAGCCTAAGGGAGATGAAGAAACTGCTAAGACGCAGGCGACAGGAGATGCTGACAAATCTTCCGCATTGAACTGAGATACCTCGCCGATCGGCATAAATGGGGGCGGAGTTGCTTTGAGGATAGGAGCGCGCCGCCAAAAGGGCATAAAATCACGGAAGAACCGCTGCATACCATCGAAAAACGACTTTCAGCGGCCGTTCCCTCGCCGGGCTCGAACCAGCGGCATGTCGCTTAGGAATACGGCGTACCATTTCGTAAATTGTTCATATCATATCTTCCCGTATTTTTTCTTCGCAGATTGTGCTGCCTGGAGGCAGGTCAATTTGCACAAATTCCCTTGAAATATGCTGCCTTACAACAGCTTTTCAAATGTCGTATTAGCAAGGTATTAGCAGGAACCCCTTGTGACAGAGGGCTTCCAGGAGCCATTTCAAAATGCTATTAGCAGGGAGGATCATTTTATGAGCACCAACGAAAAAGGAGCGCCCCAAAGCAGAACATACACCGTGAATGACATCGCAGCCATTCTTGGTATCGGCCGCAGTTGGGTCGCTCAACTCGCTGACTCCGAATCGGGAGAAAGGACTTTCAAAAAAGAAGGGCGGCCTTATCCGCCGCCCTTCGGGGGTTCCATGATTCAGTCGATCCGCTTCCTCCGCCACAGCGCCGCGCATGCTGCAAGCCCCGCAAAGCTCAGCATGGCAAGCCCGAGCCACAAGCCCACCTGCGAGCTGTCGCCAGTCGTGGGAACGTCCACGAATTCCAGCACATCCAGCGTAAAGATGGGGCTGGTCGCCGTGCCGTAAGCATTTGTTACAACGCAGTAATACCGATATCCGCTGTTCCCCAGCGTGACTTCCGAGGTAGTATAGTCTGCGCTCGTCGCACCGGAGATCGCTTTGAAGCCGTTCCCTCTGTCTATATACCACTGGTACGATTGTCCATACCTTGCCGTGATGCGCATCGTCACAGTGTTTCCCACAGATACGGAGATATTCTGGCCCACCGTGGGGCTGGTGATGATGGGCGGCTGGTTGGGATTGGGATTAGGATTGGGATTGGGATTAGGATTGGGATTGGGATTGGGATCCACGGATGCAGCTTGAATGACAATGCTCAACTCCTGTGTATCGCTGCCAGCGCTGTTGGTTGCCTTTACGGTAAAGGTGAACGTCCCTGCGGTTGCCGGCGTTCCCGAGATGGTATTGCCGGAGAGGGTCAAGCCGTTGGGCAGGCTGCCGCTTTTGATGCTCCAGGCAATGGGCGCAGTACCCGTTGCCGCGAGGGTCTGGCTGTATGCTTCGCCTACCTTGCCGCCCTGCAGGGTGGTTGTGGTGATGACGGGCGGCTGTTCCGCTGCAGGGGCGGGAATGGGCGACAACGCGCTTGCATAGTCGGTCAGCTTATCGCCGTTCACCTGCTCGTTGAACACATACAGCTTTATCGTATCGCTCAACGTCACGCCGCTGGGGAGCGAAAGGCTCGCCCTTCCGCTTGTGCCATTGGTCGTATCGTCCAGCGACAAAATGCGTCCGTAGTAGGTAATCGCGCCGTTCTCCTCAATGATAGCGGAAATGTATTCATTGGGTCCGGTCTGCGCGCCGGAGTAGGAGAAGGTAAGCGTGTTTCCGCTCCACTTCGCATTGGAAATGGCAAAGCTACTACGGGTGCTGTCCTTCAGCGTCAGCTTCCAATCGTTGCCGCTGTAATTCTGCACCGCCGTCAATCCGCTGTCCATGCCGCTGGCGGATTTGCCGCCGGTCGCGGCGGAGGTGAAGAGCACGTCGGACAGGTTCAAGTTGAAAGCGGGGCGCACCGCGGAGCTCTTGTCGTTCACCCACTCGCCTTCGAAAACATCGCCACCATCCTGCTCGATAAACGCCGCATACTGATTATCACGGCCCGGCGAACGCAGCCACCAGTTGTCCAGATAACCATCATCTTCGCCATTCATATAGGTTTCCAGTCTTCCGCCCTCCGCCACATAGAGCGTATTGGTAGCGTACCGGTTGTTAGAGCCCTTTGGAAAATAACGGAGATCCAATGCCTCGTCAATCGACAAGAGGAAAATGCGGTCGGTGGTGTTATTGCCGCCTTCGCCGTCTGTGCTATAGTTATCGTCTTTGTTATCGTCATTGACGACCGTTGTTGTCGCGATAGCGACTTGCTCTTTGTCAGAAAAGGCAGCATCTAAGAAATTGTCCCCGGCATAATCGATGCCGCTGCTCCCGCCCGTATTCGAGGACGCGCCGTAGCCGTTGAGCCACGAGCGTATCGTGCTGGTATCCCAGGTTACGTATTCCCGCTCCGTGTGATACTGAAACACTTCAAGGTTCTGGTCGGAAAGCAGGAACAGTTGCTGATTGCCGCTGGACAGCACCCGCCACTTGACGGGGTCTTTCGTGCTGCCGTTGCTCTGATAGTAGTTCCCGAAATAGACGTTATCCGCTTGGCCGCCGCCGATGTTGGCGGCGCTGCCGTTCGACACGAGCTGGATCGCCTTGCCGGTATCTGCGGCAAAGGCAGCTGCCGGCAGCAGTGCCATCACCAGGCAGGCTGCGAGCAGGGTGCCTATCCAACGTTTCGCTCTGTTTTTCATTGCTGATAATCTCCCTTCATTTTATGTCCATGCTTGATTTCTTTCTTCTGCTATACGCAAAAAGCCGCCCTGTATCCCAAAATACAAGGCGGCATAAAAATGAACCCTTTCTGGAAAAAGGGCAATGCTATTTCGTTCGTTCGTTCGTTCGTTCGTTCGTTCGATTATATGGGCAAATTTCATTTTGTCAAGCCCTTCCTGCCAATGTTCACAATTATTCTACCTGTTTCGCAATCCCCTGTCAATAGACGAAACGGAAATGTTAGGCGAGGAGTATGTCGATTACGACCTGGTCATTACGCAGCCGAATGGCAGACCTTGTGAAAACAAGTTGATTGAGGAAGCGTTCAATAAGCTGAAAGCAACCGCAGGCCTGCCTAATGTGGTATTTCATTCGCTTCGCAGCTCCAGCACAACGTACAAACTCAAGCTAAACCATGGAGACATCAAGGCAACCCAGGGCGACACGGGGCATGCACAGGCAGATATGGTAACCGAGGTCTATGCGCAAATACTGGACGAGGATAGAAAGGTAAATGCGCAAAAGTTTGAGTCCATGTTCTATGCCAACCCAGATCTGCGCAACGTGACGCCTCCGCCGGAGCACACAGGTCGATTCGATCTGGCTGGGCTGATCGACCAGCTGCAACGCTCTCCAGAGCTTGCAAGCGCGCTAGCAAGGATCATCTCCATGCCAGCAGATGTTGGAGAATCGTCTTATTAGCAGAATGGGCCGTTTCTATTAGCAGATTCCAAAACGCGTTCGATTCCCAATTAGCAAAACCGCAAAAGGCATGGGGCTAGTTTATCATGGCCCGTCTACTCGATGGCGGCGAAAAGAAAAAAAGGAACCGCCGAAAATCCTAGGAAAATCGGCGGTTTTGGCGTTCCCGGGGCGGTTCGAACGCCCGGCCTGCCGCTTAGGAGGCGGCTGCTCTATCCTGCTGAGCTACGGGAACACATATTCACTTTTCAAGGCATGCCGCTCATTTGGGATTCGGCCTTCGCGCACTTAGGAGGCGGTCGCTCTATCCTGCTGAGCTATGGGTGCATGGGATAGATATGGTATTGGGGATTGGGCGTAAACACATGCCATGCTGTGGGCAGCAAGCGCATATGGTATAAACAGCATGGCATGTGCAGCTAACTTGGAGTGCAGCTGCACATGCCAGTTTAAGATTGGTGCTTATTATACCGTAACAGGGCGGGGCTTGTCAATGCACACGGTTATACGGTTATACATCGCCATGGCCAATGCGCGTGAGCGATTCGTTGGAGCCGATCATCACGAGCACATCGCCTGCATGAAGCGGCGCCTTCGGATCCAGCGTTACGATGATCTGCTCGCCGCGGCGGATGGCGATTACCGAAACACCAAAGCGATTGCGCACGTTGATATCAACCAGTGTCTTGCCAACCCATGGCGCAGGAATCAGCGTTTCATTGATGCTGTATCGATCGGAAAGGTCCAGATAATCGATGATGCTGCCCGAAACCAGAGAACGCGCAAGGCGCACGCCTGCTTCATGCTCCGGAAGGACCACTTTGTCTGCACCCGTTTTTTCCAGAAGCCGTGCGTGCAGGCGGTCCGAAGCTTTGGCAATTACGAGGGAAGCGCCCTGTTCCTTTACAAGCACTGTTGTAAGGATAGAGGTGCGGATGTCATCGCCCACGCTGATTACAACACAATCGAAATTGCGTATCCCGATGCGCTTGAGTGTGCGTTCATCCGTGGTATCCGCAACAATGGCATGGGTTACATGATCTGCTATCGCGGCAATGCGCCCTTCATCGCGGTCGACCGCTAAGACTTCGTGGCCAAGCGTGCACAGCGTTTGGGCAACGCTTGCGCCAAAACGGCCCATGCCGATGATGGCGAATGTTTTTGCCTGGTTTGACATAAGAAAAATCCTTTCCCGGCCGCTTTGATCAGCCGATGAGAATATTGCTTTCCGGGTAGCGGATGGTGGATTCATCTGCCCGGCCGCCGATTGCGAGCGCTATCGTCATGATGCCCGCGCGGCCAAGGTACATCAGCGCGCAGAGCACGGCGCGCGTAAACGTAGAGGCAACGGATGTGAGCCCTGCCGTGAGGCCAACTGTGCCAAGCGCAGAGGTAATTTCATAGAAAAATTCAAGCACATCGATATCCGGATGCGTATGCTGTTCCGCTATGGTGATGCCGATGAGCGCGGCAAAAAGGATAACGCAGGCTATCATGAACAGGCAGAGCGCCCGGCGCACGGAGCCGGGTGAGAGCCTGCGGCCAAACGCCTCGGTATCGCGGTGGTTCCGGATACAGGCATGCGCCGTGAGCAGCAGTGCTGCAACGGTGGTTACCTTTAAGCCGCCCGCTGTGCCTGCCGGGGAGCCGCCTATGAGCATCAAAACGGAGGAGAGCAGCTTGCTCGCATCCGTCAGCGTATCCTGCGGGATGGTATTGAAGCCGGCAGTGCGGCATGTTACCGATTGGAAGAATGCCGCCATGACCTTTTGCGGGGCGGTCAGACCGCCCATGGTGTCCGCATTGCCCGCTTCAAAAGCCAGGAACAGCGCCGCCCCGGCAAAGATGAGGAACGCCGTGCCGGTCAGCACGATTTTCGCATGCATGGAGAGCAGCGAAAAGCGCTTGCGCTCCCGCAGCTCAGTAATTACCGTAAAGCCGAGGCCGCCGAAAACGATGAGCGCCATGATGGTGATGTTCACGAGCGGATCGCCGACGTAGTTCGTTAAGGAGTCGAAATTGCCCATGATGTCAAAGCCTGCGTTGCAGAACGCGGATATGCTGTGAAATACGGCCATCCAAACGCCATGCCAGCCGAACTGGGGCACAAAGCGGATGCCGAGCAGCAGCGCGCCGCAGCCTTCGATGAAAAAGGTATACTTCACGGCGCTCATGCAAAGGCGTATGATCCCTTGCAGCCTGTCTTCCCCAAAGGCTTCGGCCAAAGTCATGCGGCTGCGCAGCGAGATGCGGCGGCGCGCAGCGCGGAAAAGCAGCGTTGCCGCCGTCATAAAGCCAAGCCCGCCCAATTGAATGAGCGCAATGACCACGATCTGCCCGAACATTGTAAAATGCGTGCCGGTATCCACTACAACAAGCCCCGTTACGCAGGAGGCGGAGACTGCGGTGAAAAGTGCATCAAAAAACGAAAGCGGCGCGCCATGGGATGCAGCGGGCAGCATTAAGAGAAAGGCGCCAATGAGCGCTACGCTTAAGTAGCCCAGCGGAAGGATCCGAATGGGGCTGATACCTTTATGAAAACTTTTTTTACTGGCTTGTTTCATCATCTTGCGGCCTATTATAGCACGCGTTTTATAAACATGCGAGATAAAATCCTGTTAAGAGCGCAAGGTTCTTGCTTGGAAGCGGAATCCGTGGTAGCATAATGAAAAGCATATATGTCGAAGCTCAAGCATGGATTAAATCTTTATAAAATACATATGAAACAAAGGAGAGATTTCTGTTATGTATGATCTCATCATCCGAAATGCAAGGGTCGTGGATGGAACAGGCGCACCGTGGTACCGGGCGGATGTTGCCATAGAAGGCGGAAAAATTGCCGCCATTGGCAAACTTTCCGGCGCGGCGCGCAAAACCGTGGACGCGGAGGATCATTACCTGGCGCCCGGTTTTATCGACATCCATTCGCACAGCGATGATAGTATCCTGCAATGTCCATCTGCAGAAAGCAGGATTCTCCAAGGTGTAACAACGGAGATCGCCGGGAACTGCGGTGCATCCGTCGGCCCTGCGCCCGAAGGGAAGGAAAACGGTTGGCTCAGCATGGCGGCGTTCCTCGAAGCGGTAGAAAAGGCCGAGCCTTCCGTGAACCTTGGCATGCTCGTGGGCCATGGCGCAGTGCGCGCATGCGCAATGGGCTATGGTGCGGAAAAGCCTACGGAGGCGCAGCTGCAGCGGATGCGTGAACTCGTAACGGAAGCTATGGAGGCGGGCGCATTCGGCATAAGCTCCGGGCTGATCTACCCGCCCAGCAGCTATGCGGATACCGAAGAGCTTATCGAAGTTGCAAAGGCAGTGGCGCCTTATGGCGGCTACTATGCCACGCATATGCGCGGAGAAGGGAAGACCGTTGTACAGGCAACGGAGGAAGCGCTGCGCATTGCCCGGGAAGCAGGGGTGGCGCTGCAGATCTCGCACCACAAGGTGACTTACAAGCCGGACTGGCAGGTAAGCTGCTTCATGACGACTGCCATGATTGCACGCGCCCGCCGGCAGGGCCAGGACGTAATGTGCGACCAATACCCGTACCGCGCTTCTGCGACAACGCTTTCAGTCAACATCCCGGAATGGGCGTTCGACGGCGGCGTTCCCGCGCTCATGGAGCGTTTGAAGGATCCTGCGCTGCGTGTGCGCGTGCGGGATGAAATGGAAGAATCCCATCTTGGCCGCTGGGGCGATATCTTTGTTTCCTATGTTACGACTGAAAAGAACCAGTGGATGGCGGGACGCTCGATCCCGGAGATCGCGGAGCGCCTTGGAACCGGATGCGCCGATGCGCTCATTGACATCGTGATTGCGGAAAACGACCACGTGGGCGAAATTTCCTTCGGCATGTGCGAGGAGGACATCGAGCACATCATGAAGCAGCCCTATGTGATGACCGGCTCGGACGGCGGGGCGATGGCGCTCACTGCGCAGGGCAAGCCGCACCCCAGGAATTACGGCACGTTTGTGCGCGTGCTCGCCCATTATTGCCGCGACAGGCGCCTTTTCCCGCTGGAGACGGCCGTACATAAGATAACGGGCCTGCCGGCTGCCCGCTTGAAGCTCGCGCAGCGCGGCGTTATTAAAGAAGGCATGTGCGCCGACCTGGTGCTGTTTGACTTTGATGCGCTCCAGGATACTCCGGACTTCAAGAATCCGCAGCAGGCCTGCGCGGGAGTATTGCAGGTGTATGTCAACGGCGTGCTGACCGCTGAAAACGGGCGCCATACCGGCGCGCGTGCGGGCGTGGTGCTGCGCCGGGCGCGTGGATAAGGAGGGTGCTTCATGCGGATCAAGAGGCAACAGCTTTTAACGGCTGCGCAGATCGCGCGGGAGTCTATGGAACGCAACCGGGTGCCTGGGCTTGCGATGGCGTTCCTTTGCGATGGCGAACCGGTGCAGATGGAAACGCTGGGCCTTGCGGATCCTGCCCGCAACCGCCCGGTAACGATGCGGACGCATTTCGAAGCGGCTTCGCTCACCAAGCCCGCGTTCGCTTATCTTGTGTTTCGGCTTGTGGATGCGGGCGTGCTCGCGCTGGATGAGCCGTTGTGTGAGTATTGGTCGGAGGGCCTGCCCACGGAGGACCCTCGCTTTGCCTCCGCTACGGCTGCGCATGTGCTTTCCCATGCAACCGGCCTCCCGAACTGGGGACCGCTCCCGCTGCCGCTTTCCTTTGCGCCGGGCACGGGGTTCCAATATTCCGGCTCGGGCTATACGTTCCTGCAGCAGGTGGTGGAGCGGCGCACGGGGCGCAGGCTGGATGACCTCATGCAGGCGGAGATGATGGATCCTTTCGGCATGGAGGATGCGGCGCTCATCTGGACCAGGCCGCTTAACCGCACGCTTGCAGCCACTTGGGACGACGCGGGCGTGCAGGAGCCGCAGCGCAAAAGCGCGCGCCATACGGTCGGCCTGGAACCCAACGCGGCGTTTTCCCTTTATGTCACGATTGCAGATTATCCGAAGTTCCTAACGCAGCTGCTTGCGGAGCCCGCGTTTGCCGCGCGGGTGCGGGCGGTGCGCAACCCTGCAGGGCATGGCGTAACATGGGGGCTGGGCTGGGGGCTTTATGAGGAACTGCTCTGGCATTGGGGCGACAATGGCGGGTTTAAATCCTTTGTCTGCTTCGACCCGGATACGCGGGATGGGCTACTCATCCATACCAACGGCGCAAATGGGCTTTCCACATGCTTCGACGTGGCGGCGCATTGCACAGGGTTCGATTTTTCCAACATCGCAGCCATGGTTGCAGGGGCAGAATAAGGATTTGCGTAAACTTCAAAGCGCGCTTTCCGGCATTGCCGGGAAGCGCGTTGTTTTTAAAACGATCCAAAAATAAAAGCGGGAGAAACGTTGGAAAAGATGGGGCGCAATGCCGCAATGCATAAAAGCAATAGCGCAAGTGCATTGGTGCGCTGCAGCGTGCAGCGATTTTGGCTAAACCTACAACAAACGGCATGAGCACGCAGGTTTGGTTTGGGTGAAAAGTTTAGCATGGTTTTGGAAAAGAGCCTGTACAGACAGTATTAGGCAAATTATAATTATAAATAATACGGAAGCATTCGAAATGCAACGGGGCGAGCCGGCAAGCTTCTCGCCCTGGGGGAGGGCTGCAATGCAGGCAAGGGAAAAACGATTCTCTAGGGCAGAACGCTCCTGGATCCTTTATGATTGGGCGAATTCGGTTTATGCAACCAACATCATGGCGGCGATTTTCCCGATCTATTTTGCCATGATGGCCGATGCAACCGGCGATAAGATTTATGGGTTTGCGGTTTCGGCGGCCAATCTCATCATTGCGTTCCTTTCGCCGCTGCTTGGCGCGATCGGGGATTTTCATGGCAGGAAAAAGAAGCTGTTTGCAAGGTTCCTGCTGCTCGGGCTTGCGTTTACGGCCGTGATGGCGGCATTTGATTCCTGGCAAATGATGCTTATCGGGCTTGTGATCTCGCGCATCGGCTTTTCGGGTTCCTGCCTGTTTTACGATTCCTTCCTCACGGACGTCACCACGCCGGAACGCATGGACCGGGTTTCTGCCTGGGGCTATGCCATGGGCTACATTGGTGGCAGCACAATCCCGTTTGTGCTTTCCATTGCGATTCTGCTTTTAATGAAACAAAGCATCCTTTCCTATAAGCTTTCCATCTTGATTACGGTGGCTTGGTGGGCAGTGTTCAGCATCCCCTTCCTGCGCAATGTGAAGCAGGAGCACGGCGTGGAAGAGCCGCCAAAGCAGTTTGTGCGTGCTGCGTTTTCCAATGTGGCAAAAACCTTCCGCGCAATTTTGCGCGATCGGCGCCTTCTCGTTTTCATTGTGGCGTATTTCTTCTACATCGATGGCGTAAGCACGATCATCAGCATGGCCACCAATTACGGTTCAACCCTTGGCCTCGGCACGATCGGCATGATCCTTGCGCTTCTGGTTACGCAGGTAGTGGCTGTGCCGTTTTCCATCCTTTTTGGCAATCTTTCCAAAAAGGTGGGCGCCATCCGCATGATTGCCGTAGCCGTGGGCGTATATTTTATGATTACGCTCGTGGGCTTCTTTATGGGGTATAACATCGAGCGCGCGGAGCTTTCGGGCGGCGATGTTGCGGCGGCATTGCAAACGAGTACGGTGCTTTTCTGGATCCTTGCAACGCTCGTGGGCACGGTGCAGGGCGGCATTCAAGCGCTTTCGCGTTCCTACTTCGGGCAGCTTGTGCCGCCGGAGCGCTCCAATGAGTATTTCGGATTTCTCGATGTTTTCGGCAAGTTTTCCTGCGTGATCGGCCCGGCGCTATATTCGCTTGTATATTCGCTTACCAACCGGCCGTCGCTTGGCATCTTGAGCATCATCCTTCTGTTTCTTGCAGGCGGCGTTGCGCTCGCCTGCGGCCGCAGGCATTTGGCTCCCGCCAGAGCGGATGAAATTGCGAAGGGATAAGTTTTTAGGCGCCTCGCCTGTTTGGGAGGAGGAAAAATGCATGCATGAAGGGCACAGAGAGCGGCTCCGTGAGACTTATTTAAACAATGGGGCATCCGCGCTGCACGACCACCAGCTTCTTGAACTACTGCTTACCTTTGCCATTCCGCGGCGTGATACCAACCCGCTTGCGCATCGCCTGCTTACAGCATATGGTTCGCTGGAACAGGTGCTTGCAGCCAACCCCTATGACTTGATGCGCCAGGAAGGGATCGGCGTGCAGGCGGCTGTGCTGCTTTCGCTTGTAGGAACGCTCATGCGGCGCGGCGGTGTTGCGCGCGCGGCGCACAAGCGAAAAACAGTGCTCAACACGCCGGAAGCAGCTTCCCGCTATTGCGCAGCGTTGCTTGCGGGTGCAAAATACGAGGAAACCTATGTGATCTCCCTGGATAAACGGCGCGCGGTGCTGCATGCCGATAAGGTAGCGTCCGGCACGTTGGGTGAAACGGTGGTGTATCCGCGCCTGGTGCTCGAATGTGCGCTGCGCCACGGCGCAAACAGCGTGATCTTGACCCACAACCATCCATCGGGAAGCCCGCAGCCTTCAAGCGAAGATGTAAACACCACGCGCGCAATCTTCGATGCACTGCAGGCGGTGAGCATCACGCTGCATGACCATATCATCGTTGGGGAAGGCTGCACCTATAGCATGGTGCGCGGCGCAGTGCTCGAGTTTGGAGAAGTGGGCGCGGTGCGCGCGATGGTTGCGGAAAACGAAAAATGAGGCTTCGGCCATGCGCTTTCAATTCGCAGAAAGGAAGGGTTTTATGAAGCAATCGGAACTGGCCTATCGGCAATGGATGAAAGAAGAAAAGCTGGATCCCGCGCTGCGCGAAGAACTTGCTGCGATAGCAGGGGATGAAAAGGAGATCGAAGAACGGTTCTATACGGAACTTGCATTCGGCACGGCAGGGCTGCGCGGCATCATCGGCGCGGGCACGAACCGCATGAACGTGCATGTGGTTCGGCGTGCAACGCAAGGGCTTGCGCAATACATCCGCACATTTGAAGATGGGCCGGAGCGCGGCGTTGCGATCGCCTATGATTCGCGCAAGATGAGCGATGTGTTCGCGCGCGAAACGGCGCTCGTGCTCGCGCAAAACGGCATCAAGGCATATCTTTATCAAACGCTGCATTCCGTGCCGCAGCTTTCCTTTACGGTCCGCCATTTAAACTGTATTGCAGGCGTTGTGATCACAGCAAGCCACAACCCTCCAGAGTATAACGGCTATAAAGTTTATTGGGAGCATGGCGGCCAGGCTGCACCGGACCAGGCGGAGGCAATCTATGCAAAAATACGCGCGGCGGATTATTTTGCAGTAGAGAGCATGCCGGAAGAAACAGCGCTTGCGCAGGGCCTTCTTGTAAGGATTGGCGAGGAGGTGGATGAAGCGTATTATGCGGCAACGCAGACGCTGCTGCAATATCCAGCGCTCATGCGCGCGCATGGCGGGGAATTGAAGCTCGTTTATACGCCGCTGCATGGATCGGGTTGCGTGCCGGTGCGGACGCTCCTTTCCCGCATGGGCGTTTCGGTGCACATCGTGCCGGAACAGGAGAAGCCCGATCCCGCGTTTCCAACCGTAAAAGCGCCGAACCCGGAGGATCCGGATGCGTTCACGCTGGCGTTTGCGCTTGCGGACCGCATTGGCGCCGATGCCATCCTTGCAACGGATCCGGATTCCGACCGGCTTGGCGTAGCGGTGCGCAAAAAGGATGGGGCGTTTGACGTGCTTTCCGGCAACCAGATCGGGAGCCTGCTCATCCATTATTTGCTTTCTGCGCGCAAGGAAAACGGGACGTTGCCAAAGGACGGGCTCGTGGTGAAATCGTTGGTGAGCACCCGCATGGCGGACGCCATCTGCGCGCGCTTCGGCGTTGCATGCCGCGAGGTGCCGACGGGGTTCCGCTTTATTTCGGAAATCATCGATGACTGCGAACGGACGCATGCCAAAACCTTCCTTTTCGGGTTTGAAGAAAGCTACGGGTTCCTTGCGGGCAGTTTTTCGCGGGATAAGGACGCGATCTGCGCCGCAATGCTTGTGGCCGAAGCCTGCGTGTATTACCGGCAGAAGGGCATGACGCTTTACGATGTGCTGCAGGAGATGTACCGCATGTATGGCTATTACAAGGAATCCGTAAAATCCTATACGCTTGCCGGCAAAGAAGGCATCGAGCGTATCCGCGGCGCAATGGCCGCGCTGCGGGCGGACAGCCCCAAAGAATTCGGGGGCGTTGCCGTTGAAGCCTGCGAGGACCTGCTGCCGGGCACCTGCATGTATATTGGAGCGGACCAAACAGCACATACATCCATCAAAGGGATCGATGTGCTTCGCTATACGCTTGCAGGGGATGCCTGGCTCTGTGTGCGTCCCTCCGGCACCGAGCCGAAGCTCAAGCTTTATATCGGCGCGCATGCGCTCGACGAAGCGGGCGTGGATGCGCAGCTGCAAGCGCTTACCGCTGCGGCAGATCAACGGATTTTGGGGCTTTTAGGCTGACAGACGCAACGGATGGAAGCAAAGGTGCAGCGGGGGAAGTGCCCGCTGCACTTTCTGCACGCCGAAAAATGCCGGGACAGATATTGCCGGAAACGCACCAAGGCGCGGGCATAAATGCATGAGGATCGTGGGGGTCGCAACTGCGGAAAGGGAGGCAAAATGAACATTCAATGGGATGGAGAACGATACACAAAAGCGTTTTCCTTTGTTCCTGCATATGGAAGCAGCGTGATGGAGCTGATCGATTTTGCGGGTGCGGATTCTGCAATCGATCTGGGCTGCGGCAATGGAGCTTTAACGAAAAAGCTGCAGGAGAAAGGATTAAGCGTTATCGGCATCGATGCTTCGGGCGAACTTCTTGCGATCGCTCGAAAGAACTATCCTAAAATCCCGTTTATCCAGGCGGATGCCACAGCGTTTTCCGTGGAAAAGCCGGTGGATATTGTGTTCTCCAACGCCGTTTTTCACTGGATCGAAGCGGAGAAACAGCCGAAGATGCTTTCCTGCGTTTTTCGCGCCTTGCGGCCGGGCGGGCAATTCGTTTTTGAATTCGGTGGGCATGGGAACAACGCGCTGATCCATGCGGCGCTTGGAGGAGCATTCCAAGCGCACGGATATTCTTACAGGATGCCTTTTTATTTTCCCAGCATTGGCGCATATGCGCGCCTTGTGGAGCAAGCCGGGTTCCTTGTGAAATCGGCCGTGCTTTTCGACCGCCCGACCCAATTGAACGGCGCTGACGGCCTTCGCGATTGGATCAAAATGTTTATCCAAACGCCTTTTCAAAGCATACCAGATCCTGCGGAACAAGAGAAAATCATCCGCCATGCGGTAGAAAGCCTAAAAAGCACGCTCTGCCGGGATGGGGTATGGTATGCGGATTATGTGCGCCTTAGGATGAAAGCCGTCAAACAATAGCGTTGCTTGCGCAGCGTGCTTAGGACAAGGTGCAAGAAACGGAAGCCGCTTTAAACGTGTTGCGCAGGAAAGAAAAAACGCTTACCAAGGCGTTTTAGCGTTTTATTAGAACAGACAAAATTAAGAAGGGAGTAGGGAATAGAATGGAAATTTCAGTCCGCCTTGAAACCGAAAGGGATTACCGCTGTGTAGAGGAAATTACCCGGCTCGCCTTCTCGTATCCCGGGCGGATCGAAAAGGGTGGTATCGGATGCCCTTATGAGCATTGGATGGTGCATGCGTTGCGCAAGCGGGATGGAATTTTAGCGTTAAGCCTGGTCGCGGAAGTGAACAAGGCGCTTGTGGGGCACATTATTTGCAGCAAGGCAGAGGTGCGCCTGGCGCATGCATCGATCCCTGTCCTTAATTTTGGACCGCTGAGCGTTTTGCCGGAATACCAGCACAAAGGCGTTGGCAAGGCGCTGCTCAAAGCTATGGTTGAGAAAGCGAAAGCAATGGGCTTTGGGGCGATTTTGTTTTTTGGGCGGCCGGAATATTATCCAAGATTCGGGTTTGCTGAGGCGTCGCAGTTCGGCATAACGGATTGTGAAGGCTGCAATTATCCTGCTTTTATGGGCATGGAGCTGATTCCCGGATACCTATCCCAAGCAGTAGGGGGCAGATTTTTTGAATCGGACATCTATGACGATGCGAAAAACAGCGCAGCAGTAAAGGCGTTTGATGCATCGTTTCAATAAAGAGAGGCGGTACAGGCGCTGGAAAAGTAAGATATCCTGTAATGCGCAAGCAGATGTCGTGTGCGCACAAAAAAATAATTTGTTTGCATAAAAAGGGTTGACAAAAGGATAAAGAGCTGGTATTATAAACGAGCTGTCGCGCGAGGGGCGCGGGGCGAGCACCTTGAAAACTATATAGTGCAGAAGAAAGAAGAAGAAACGCGAAGTAA
>JABLTO010145295.1_pt1 | contig 22422 bp, 12 predicted proteins | sample 7160091 | NCBI WGS metagenome assembly JABLTO01 (sample SAMN14651225, study PRJNA627086) | human gut metagenome | isolation source: feces | host: Homo sapiens
GAAACCGAAGCCACTGTCTCTGGAGCCAGAACTGTCACCTCCGAAGCCGAAGCCACTGTCTCTGGAGCCAGAACTGTCACCTCCGAAGCCGAAGCCACTGTCTCTAGAGCCGAAACTGTCGCCGCCGAAACCGAAGCCGCCATTACTTGCTCCGGAGCTATCGCCCCCAAAACCAAAGCCGCCGTCATTAAATCCGGAACCGTTGCTCCCGAAGCCAAAGCCGCTGTTACTGAATCCGAAGCCACTATCAGAGCTAAAATCGGACGTATTGCCGACAATTTTGATAACAAGAACACATTTATGTTGATCCAGGGTAATCGTACACTGATTTGAAGTTTTGTTAAGCGTAACCTGATGTGACCCTTTCGTAATGTTTCGGCTATTGAACTGGATGGTTTCGCCCTTAATAGCAGGTACTTTGACTATAAGCTGACCATTCTTGCCACCAGCCAGACAGCACTTAGAGAGAACTCCCACCAAGTCAAATTCATTAATTACAGTTTGGAGCGCAAAATGGGCATTTGAATCTGCTTTGATTGCATCCATCAAAGAACATGTAGCAACGTGAAGCGGTGTAGACACATTTTGCTTTGCAGGCTGAGGAACTTCGCTCGAAGGCGGAATATTGATTGTAAGTTCAAACTGTGCGGGTAATTTAGGCCTTCTTGCAAGAATAATGCGCCAGATGATGAAACCTAGAGCTATAATTGCCACGAAAATCCCAATAATAATAAAAATGCTATTCTTAACCTTAACATTGAGGGTTAAGGTTTGGCTATTTAAATCCCCTTCTTGGATTTTTACTGGGATGGATACAGAGCCAGGATGGATTCCTTTGACAACAAGAATAGGTGTTTGAGAATCGTCTTTCTCTGTTAACTCAATCGTATCATTACTGACGTCAAATTCAGGTACTGCACTAAGCGTTAGCGTATTATCCCAGGTTACATATTCTCCAATGTCAATTTCTGTAGTAGAACTGAGCGGTTTAGAATAAACGGAGACATTTAAAGCATCCTGTTCCAGGACAAGTTCTTGTACCCCCACAGAAATAACGCTTTTACTGCTCACTTTCTCAAAAGCTCCGTTATTTCCAATAACTTTAGAGACAAACGCATAGTTACCACTTGACTCAATAGGATATGTAGCAGTAAAGTACCCATCCCCATCAGAGGTCATGGATAAAGTAGTGAGTTCTTTTCCGTCACCATCGGTAACATTACATGTAGCCTGTAACTGGGACAGTAAATCTCTATCGCTGATCGGATCTGTACTGTCATCATTAAACATACCGACTTTAACGGTAACCTCGTCACCAACCGCATAAGTTTCTTTATCAAAACTTTGCTGAAGTGCAAGTGAATAGGTATTTAACAGACTAACTGAGATATCATCATTCTTGGAGCCTTTTAAACTCAGTATCCATTCCCCAGATTCGGGGAAAACCATTTTAACTAGCGTATATTTCTCCGACTCCTTCAACTGCGCTTGATTACTGTTCAATGCTACCTGAGTACCACCCGGAGTATACAACTTCGGATTGCTGACACCCTTTTCAGACAGGATAACAATATTGGCAATATAGACACTGCTGTTTGTAATAGGAATGGTAATTGAATACCGACTATTTGCATCACTCCACTTGATGTCACAATCTACAATGCTAATACGATTAAAATCAGCGAAAATTTGATTGATAATTTCAGGCAGTGAATTTGCAGACTTTGTCTTATAGGATTTCCCTCCTGTTGCCGAAGAAATATTATCCATCGCAGACGTGTCAAGAGAACCATCATAATTTAATCCGATTGTATACACAGGAATCTCTTGCTTTTTCAGCGCCTTTAATGTTTCCTGCAGTTCTGCATCGGATTCCTCTTCTGTACGGGGACCATGAGGAAGATCCGTATTCCCATCGCTCAATAAGACAATCATAGGATTACGGCCATCCTGTTTATCTTTTAAGATGATCCGCATAGCTTCTGTCAGACCCAGTGCGATATCTGTGTCCGCATTAGAAGGATATTCAATATCAGATAGGCTGCGCTTCAGTTCTTTCAACGTATCTTTATCTTTCAAGGAAACCAGTTCTTGTGATGCACAAATCTCATGAGAGTAAACAACATAACCAGCTCTACACGTTTTTTGATCACACATATCAACGAAAAGCTTTGCTGCTTCAGCCGCTAATTTGTTTGGATCAGAGTGCTTCATTGATCCGCTTCCGTCTATTGCAAAGACAACGTCAAAGTTCATTTCTCCGCTATCCCCTTCAATGTTAGTGGCATGCGTTGCGCAGACGCATCCCACAAGAAGGAAAATCGCCAGAGTAATTGAGAGGAATTTCTTCATTTGCAATACTCCTTTCTAGAATTGAATAATATTATGTTTCGCTTTTAATGCAAGAATACGCACAACGCTTTCATTAATTCTATTCTCTGAAATATCACCAGTTATAACGGCATTTTTAATTGCTGCTGCCGCCTCGATCAAATCTGCGGGAGCCAGGATAATATCTACTCCGGCTTTAACAGCCATCGCAGCTGCCTCTCCAGAGGAATAGTAATTTGTAATGGCTTGCATGAGCATGGAATCTGTAATGACAACACCATTGTAACCCAACTCTGAACGCAAAATATCTGTAACCATCGTTTTGGATAAACTTGCAGGCCGTTGATCTCCGATAACTGTTACGTTCGATATGTGTCCCATCATAATCATTTCAGCTCCAGCACATATACCCGCTTTAAACGGAACAAATTCAAAAGAATTCAATTCTTCAATTGATTTGTCAATTACAACTCGATTAAAGTGGCTATCAAACGACGTATCACCATGGCCCGGAAAATGTTTAAGCGTGCATATCACATTTGACTGGTTAAATCCTTGTACGATAGCTGTAACCATATTAGCAACCAGTTTAGGGTTATCGCCAAAAGAGCGATCTCCAATTACGGTATTGCCAGGATTAGAGCTAATATCACAAACAGGAGCGAAATCAACGTTAAAACCATATCGTTCAAGCGTTTTCCCAAGTGTTTTCCCAGCGCTATAAGCTTGCTCAACATTTTGAGCAGCGCCAATCGTTTTCATGGACGGAATTTGCTTCACTTTCATATTTGGATTGTTTCCTAAACGAGCAACAGATCCACCTTCTTCATCCACTGCCAAAAATAAAGGAATTGACGAGGCATTTTGAAGATCATAAAGCAGGTCTTTACATTGTTTCGGATGACGAATATTACTAGCAAAAAGAACAATTCCGCCGACCGGTGCATTCTCTAGCGCTTCTTTCAATTCTTTGTTTACTACTGTTTGAGGTTCAGTTGAGCGAACAAGTGCTTCAGGAGTTATAATAAACATTTGATAGATTTTTTCATCTAGCGTCATGTGGGAGAGGTAGGTAGATAAAGCATTTGTCATAGCATCTGGTTGTGTACTAGATATGGCCTCTATCTCTGATAAAGATTCCACATTAGTGCTAGTAGAAGCAGGATTATTTTTTCCATTAACAACATTTATGCAAGCATATACAATACATAGGCAAGCAACTATGAGCAAGCATAGCCTTACATTAACTGATGGAGATTTATATTTTTCTTTCTTCATTTTTAAGATCAGTCTGAGTAGTTATTCTTCAACCGGTATTTCAATCTCTGCGAGATAGCCTAGGGTATTGGGATTCACATAATTCGTTAATCTATTCAACTCATTGTATGCATCATTGAATGTCCACATATCTTTTTCCGTACTTTCGGAAGATGTATTCCAGAGCAATAAGCAGTCCTCATCAAGCTTTTTTTCCGTATTATTAATAACAACTGTATCATAGTTAGAGGGTTGATTGTCCCACCATAGGTTTCTGTCCCATAGTAAATTCATTGAGCTCCCATCAATCCAAGTGCTATTCGGCGACCACTTTTCCTTCCCTGCTGTAGATGCCCCGACCCAACAATAGATAAGGGAACGTTCTGTTGTTGGGCTTGCATTATACTCATTTAATAATTGATTAACCTGAAGGTACTCTTCATAATCATCAATAATCGCTAAATGGATATTATCAGAATCACTTTGCTCATTTAATTCTTCACATTCTGCATATGCTTCTTCCCACGAGCACGCAGATCTAACGATTTGATAACTAGATTTATACTGAATAGCATTTTCTCCCTTATTTAATGCCCCCACTTCGTTTGTGTTTCTTTGTTGGACAATTAATGGAGTTTTCGCGACTAGTCCAGCAACGGCAATAACGACTATCAAAGCAACTGCAGTTAACGTTGCTGAAATCGGAAATTTATGCTTAGCATCGGAAGAAGACAATTGGGACGTCTCATCCATTCCAACTGGCGGCTGATTTTCAATAACCGATTGCTTTTTCACTGCATCCTTTATGGAATTAGCACTTATCTCAAACTCAGACTTTGTGTTAACATAATGCTCATTTGTTGATTTTATGCTCTCATTTAACGAAGACTGAATATTCAAAGCTGAAGATTGCTTCATAAACGCTTCTATATCAAATTCAAACTTGCAAATAGAACATTGTCGCTGCATCTCTACACAGGGCGTGTTGCACATAGGGCAATAGTGAATTCGCTTACGACACACAGGACATGTTTCAATAAAATCACTAATCTTCACGCGACAATTTGGACATTTCACAGAGAATACCCCCCTGCCATCATAGTTTTTCAAAGACCGAAGCGAGAATATAAATCACTTTCTTTCTCAATACCATTCATGATAAATCAAGATCTACCCTCGTTTCACAACAAACTAATTAGTCAGACGGTAAAACAGACTGAAGCATTAACTCTATCACTATCAGAAGAATCCCGATTCCAACAAAGCCACAAAAAGTAGGCACTAACAGCAGATACATTTTTTTGGCAATTGCAATGTGCAGCATAAAAAAGCTGATATAGCAAATAACAAGGCGCAGTAAATCAAGTAGTACAAGTTTTATCAATACAAATAAAGCAGAATTCAAAATTGATAAACCTTTAAAAATAAGAAGAAAGGCAATTGTCCCACCAAGCTGAAGCGCAATTATTAAAAAAGTAATTACATTAGATATCCCCGAACCGAATAAATGAAATAAGCCAACAAGATGCTCCATAACTGCTGGAGCAATACAAGCCGCAAGCAGTGCCAGCATTAGTGAAGTGCAAATCCGCATAATATAATTGTTTACACCACGGTATTCTTCAAATCCCATCATATTGGACAGGAGCATGTACAAAAGTTCAAAAATAATCGCGGTGAAAATACTTTTGGCCAGTTCGCTCAATACATACGCAACCGTTATCGAAGGAAGTGATAACATCTCCAAGGATGTACTGGTAAGTTCTGAAAAAATATTGATAGCACAGGCATACCACGCATTACCGAATGGTATTAAAGATACTACATTTGAAATATCATTAGCTGCGTCCGCTTTCCCCAGAAATATGTAACAGATTAGAGGAAAAATCAAAAAATACAGAAGAAATAGACAGGCAACTAAACTGACAATTGACCGCTTTGGCTTTTTCCTTTGTCTCCACTTAGGCATATTATCCCCTTCAAGCTATTTAACGGTTAGCGATTCCAAAGTTTGCTCAAAAGAATAGTCCCGCCAATAAATAGAATTCCGCCAAATATGATAATTAAAATAGTCAACCAAATGGGTGTTTTGCTCATGTTTTCTCGGGAAACAGTTACGACGCCACTTTTATTCACGCGAACCTGAATATTTTTCTCCTTAATAACAACCCCTCTAATCTGTTCAGACGTAACCGGCACTAACGTAATATCTGAAGACACAACATCATCCTTTAAGACAATATGGTTGCCGTCTTGAAGATTATCACGCTGTACAACTACCATATTATCGGCAACGGTCAGATCGTTTTGCTCTTTTTTCAGACAAACAAACCCACCTTGTGCCTTTTGGGCAGCCTCATACAACTCACTTGCTTTCATCGTGAACACTTGCGTGTCATCTGAGACTTTGCCAGAGCCTTGACTATCTGCTTCATGATCGGTATTTTCCTTATCATCTTGTTGAACAGGTACATCTGTAGTCGTGTCTACCACATCTCTTCTTGTCTGTGTTTGGGCAGGTGTTCCAACAATCGACGGTTTTCCAGAGCAATCAATTGACAGAGAATCTACATTAGGGTTTTCCTTCTCAAAATTAGAAACCGTTTGAGCATTCACAATAATTACATCGGAATGAACCTGAGTTATACCATTCGCATCCTTTGTAATTGCAAATTCATTCTCGGTCAAATCAGCAGGGAAATTGACCTCTACAATATCTACTTTGGCATCCTTTGGCGACAAAAGTTTACCATTCTCAGCACACAAGTATAATGTCCCTTTCAATAGAGAAGACAAATCATCCGGTGTTATGGTATACGGTTCATCAATTTCCTTACTAATAGGGGTTACAGTCACTCCCGCAGAGTGATCCCCAGAACTGTCTCCTTCTGCTCTGCAGGCACTTCCAATGCAAGAAAAAGTGACGATAAGAAAAACACTCAATATTAAAGAACATGCTTTTTTCATAATATGTACCTCAGCCCCCTCTAAGATCTAATCTTCAGCCAAACAAAAATTTCAGCAATAGCAGCAATACCGCACAACACAATCCCAAAAATCATCCCAAAAATAGGAAAGAAATTGAAGAGTCTATAGATCACCGCACGCCCGATAAAGAATACAATAATAAGCGTCAAGTAGATGAGAGCAATCATCAGATAATCTTTCACGCTATTACGAGCCTTTACACTGCTACTCCTACTAATGTAGTAAATACTATACAACGCACGGGACTTCGTGTTCAAGACTGCATTGCTCATCCGTTCTTTCAACTCCCTAGTAGAAGCGTTATCAGGAAGTTTTTTATATAGCTTAACTACAGCCTCATTCAGCAGAGCATTTTGATCTTTAGTAGAAGAAATGAAGTCCTCTAAGTAGTGTGATAGATCCCTACGATATTCAGCACCAAAGCGATACTCATCCAAATAAGCTGAGAGCTCAAACCCTTTGAATAGATAACATAGTTTTTCTTCCATGGGTAAATGGCCATTATTTCGAACCACTCCAACATACAATTCTAACGCGGTACTATTTGCTTTCTGTTGCTGTGGATTGTACTGTAGCGCTGCAAATAAAAGACAGATTGCGCAATGAGCAGTAAATGCAGATGTAGAGCCATCAGATTTCATATGCTTACTCCGATATTCTATCCGAGGCAATGACATTTTCCGCTCTTTAGCCGTACAACGGCGCAACCGATCTAGTAAATCAGGGAATTGATCTGTCTTGTAGAAGGAATCGATAGCGTAGCATAGAAGTAAATTAGAGAAAAAGTTTCTGTTCCAAAAATACTTGTTAATCCACAAAGAAAGTTGCTTAACGACAGAAGCATTCACTTCAAATATCATTGAACCCATATTTTGTGAGTAGAATATGGTTCCAAACACACGTCCAATGCCAGTCATAACCTTGGTCGTAATTTCACCGACGGAGTAAAGTGAAATGGAAAGAACCGCTTTCTCCTGAATTGCAATTAAGTTCACCAATTTCTCCAACGCAACATGATCACCAGATGCAACTTCAGAGACTTCAGGAATCAGGTTCCAAAGTTTTACCATAGCGCGGTATAGCGTATCAATTGGATTCGTAAGAAATACAGCTGCTCCATCTGTTGCCTGTACAAGATGTTTGGCCCATTCTGGCCGTTTCAAAATAGTTTCAGCTAAATCAATATAGATAGGATCATTATCTGAAACCGCTTTGAGATAGTACAAATAGTAGTAGGTAGTTTCGCTAAATACGCTAAGGAACTCTCTTCTCCCTACTTTATCGGTATACTTACTACTGATAATATCGTTAAAAAGTTCAACTCGTTTCTGTAGCGGAGCACTATGAACAGATACCAAAAAGGCAAGCATCTCAGTTCCAGATGGCTTATAGCTCGAAAACTCTAATTTCAGGTATTCTACGTGCAGTAATTCATTCGCACAATGATCAGAAGTAATTTCACTCAAAGTTGAATAGATAGAATCCTCTAAAGTATCCACCCAAATGAGCCTAAAGAATTTGTCCCACCGTTCCAATTGCGATGTATCTTCAATCACCAACGGAAGCAACTGAAGGAAGGGCTCAAAAACTTCAGTAGGTATAAGCGTATATTTGTAAGACGCAGCGGCATGGAAAAAAGCTTCAACATACACGCCTCTAAACTGCTCATGTGTATATAGTACCTTGGCTTCACGTTTCATAATGGGAGCCAGCTCAGATGCACACCCAGAATCAGCTGCAAAGAACAATTCAAAAAGATCATAATAGTACTGCTTCCGATTATCCAAGGGAAGTGCCGGATCAGAAAGCTCTTTTAAGCATGTCTGGAGTATCATCAGACAACTATCCCAACTTTGAGCTGAAAAGAACGCACTATAATACTGTCTAAGGAGTTCAAAAATGGACATCTTCAATTTACGTTGCCCAACAATTTCTTTATCCACATAGATAGACGAAAGCAGATTAATCAGAGCATTAGATTTCTTTAATTCTTGACGCTTTTGGAGGTCATTGATAAGCTGTATAGTTTGCTTAATCACAACGGTGTCCCCGTTGCGCAATTTTTGTGTAAGCAATTCAACGACTTTTGAACATGCATATCCGCTCTGGACATTTTTTAGCAAGCAATAAATCAGAGACGGATAAACCTTCAGAGCCTTAGCGTCCTTCATAGCTATAATGGAGAGGATACGCTGTTCTAATTTCTCGCTATAGCTATAATTTTCAAGGTACAAATCAAAGAGTTCTTGGCACGCAGAATCGATCTTCGAAAACATAGGTAGCTGCAACCCAAAAACTTGAAGCATACTAGTCAGCAATGCCAACGAATCCTGTGCTGCACCAGAAGTTTTCATTAAATAGAACTGTGTTGCCAAATCCATAACACCAGAAAACTTTTTAATGCTGTCGACATTTTCGCCGAAAAAATTAAGTAAATACTGGTGAAAAGCAGTTATTTGTTCCGGACTATCCTTGTATTTCCATAGCAAGCGTCCCATCAAACGATAGCTACCAACATTCCTAATTTGATAGGTCGTTTTATTTAGATCAATAAGCGAAATACTATCTTTATAAAGAAACTTCGCAGTTCCATCTGGAACTAAAAAGAGGTGAATCCCTTGAAATCCAGTATAATCCAACGGTTGATGCCAGTAAGAAATGCTTCCTAAAAAACGAGTAATACAATCTGGGAGAATTGCATATAATGCGGACAAAAACTGTTCTCCCAGCTGACTCCCCCCATACTTCTCCCAATCATTTGCACCAATTCCCGGAGCCGCCAGTGCGATACGCCCGCCGCCAGAAACATGGTCACAAATAGCTGCAATCAATGCAGAAAAAGAGTCTTCAGAAAATCCGAGATCGTCAAAAATTTGATTAGATACGGCAGACGCAGGATAGTTAAAAAGATTGAGTGAAGCGTTAACCGTAATAGCATTACCACTATTCAAACCATTACAGCGCTGATTAACTTGTTCATAAACATCAAAGTTGTCAATATTCAAACAAGCTTCCGGATGATGTAAAAACTTCATCCGATCTTCCTGGTATAAAATGTAATGATGCGTAAATGTGACAATGCCTCTGTTATCACAAAGGTCCCGCACACGATAACTGCGGCCAATCATAGTAATCGCACCATTTTGGGAGATACGCAGGATACCACGAGGTTGGTTTGTTTTAGGAACATCCAATGCGTCCGGCAACGAACCGCGAGTGTTTAACATCTGATCTAACACAAATAATTGATTCGCACGCCTAAATACGTCGTCTAAGTTTTCAGACATAGCAGCAGTTTTAAAACCTGCCGTAGCTGAATAATTTGAATCAAATCGTCCTCTTTTACAACGAGCGAGTAATTGCTGTCCAATCATTTTTACTCCCTCCTTTTAAATAATCGATGATGCTTTAAAAAGCTCCATTTAGATTGACTTTCAGCATCAGTTTCAACGTTTGATGCTTCCTGTTCCTCTTCTGGTTCAATTTTAGGTTCTTTATGCTGAACAAAATCCCTATACCAGTTTTCATAGATAGATACATCAGTTGCATAATTCTTGTCTTGGATAGGGGGTAAAACGCCAAACCTCATGAGCAGATAAAAAATCGGAGCTTCAGCAAAGCGCGGCAGAATTTCAGACCCCATAACGCGAGTGATAGTACCACCATTATCAGCTATTCTATCCTTTTGTGTCTGAACTTTATTTCCAAGTGCAGAAACAGGAATGTTGACAGCATTCCCAAACTTCCTGCTAAGAAAAGACGCAAATGTAGGATCTAAATAGTTGATAAGTGCTTTGGTACTTTCATTCACTGGTTTTAAAAACGAATTAAACCAATTTTCATCAAATTTACAAGCTTGCCCTGTCGCAACAACAGGCTCTGCACAATCAATCCTAAGGCTTTTTGCATTGCTTAAAAGCAAATCTTCTTTGGAGAGCATAACAACAGTAGGTTTTTGAACCTGCTCGCCTTTGGGCTCCAACTCTTGGAACACAAAATCCTCCATAGCTATAAGAGGAAATGTATCCGTTGTTTGATTGCCGCGCTGATTATCAGGAAGACAAATGCGCGGACGATCAAGTGCCATCGGGTCAACAACCATAAGCAGACCGTTAGCATTATTACAGAGTTCAATAATGGCACGCTCATTATCCTGGCTCTTCGTTGCACCTTTGGTAAAAAGCTCTCCCTGAACATCGCGGATGGATAATAAGCATCTAGTGGTATACGAGGGACACCCCTCTTGCGTATAAGTAAACATACGACAATACGGCTGCTTTATCGCCGTCATAGTGGTAGAAGGTAATTGACGATTATTCAACAAATCACTCAAAAAGCCATCAAACTCACTATCCACACCAGAATCCAAAAAGGATAAATCCGGCGAGCTCGACACTACGCCCCCTTGGAAAAAGTACTGATGCTGGAACCACTTATGCAAAATTGTAAAATAAACCGTTTTTCCTGCAGAAGAATGTCCTAACAGACCAACCGTATAGATAGGCAATTTGCCTGCATATTGTGAAAGCAACTTATGACAGTTACAACATCTACGCTTTTTAATAATGCCACTGTAACGCTTATTATTGATTGGAAAATTTTCCAGTTCTAATCCTGTAATCAAACGCCCTCTAAACGTCTCAACCGGCAGTCCATAGCGTTCAATTTCTTCTAAAAGGGCGGCCTTTTTCTCAACCATATCAATGTTGCCATCTACAATACAAGTGCATTTAGCCCCTTCAGAATCACCTTTAACAATTTCAGCTATTTCACTATAGGTAGCATAAACAGTCCTCTGATCAGAACCTACTATGTCACCAAAACTTCCGCTATCCATTCCGACAGCTTGATTGTCCATAATCAAAGAATCGGAAAAATCTTCCCTAAGTAATTCACGCCCACTCTTTTCTACTTCTTCTTCGGCCAATTTGTATACAACAGCTCCATTATTCATGACTTGGCCACAATAAACACATTTTATTGGGTAATATTTAATTGAATCCATCCGATATAATTCTCCAATCTTATAGCGCTATATTCTGCTTCCCTTTACAGAATAACTTATACAACAAGCCAATTTTCTGTTTTTCTTTTTGCCTAACTTCAATTCCGCTGCCTTGTGCATCAACAATGGGATCAGATGCCCCCTTAGGTAACCAAAAATCTCGAAATCGTGTCTGTCCTCTATCCACCGCGGGAATAGGGATTTTAAATAAGCAATCCTGATAGCAATAGCTATACTGCAAAACATCTTCGCTTAACTTCACATTACTATCCAGGACTAGTTCAAATCTATCATATCCCTCAAATTCTTCTTTGTGGAACATCCATTTAACGAGACCAGACCCTACATAAGTTTTGCAATAAATCCGATCAGCCGGCAACTCCAAAAATTCTCTCCGTGAAATGCCATTTATATTTCCACGAACTGAGAATACAGCAAAACAATGGCACTCTAATCCTGCTGATACTAGTTGCTCTAATGGTATAGGTCTATATATCCCATCAGGATTTTCTGCTGCTTGAAAATATGAAGGTTTTTCTAAACAGTTCCCACTAGGCCTATCAAATCGCGCAATGCATACATGTGTGATACTAGTGTCATAAATTCTTTCCCACGAAAAGTGATAAGACTTACGCTGCGTTTGGGGATCATATACACACTCACAGGAAATACCTTTTAACACATCAACACGCTTACCCATCAACCTCCTCCTTTCACCCTATTCCACTAACCACATCTAAATCAAACGGTTCAGAAAACTTCAGAAGCCCGATTTGCTCGTCAACACAAAAGGAAAACGGCATATAAGCCCCATACTTTTCCTTTAGATGCGCCACCATGCTATTTCGCTCATTGCCAAAAACATAGCATTTAGGGGAACCTGAGGATACCAACCGGACCGGAAACAAAAGTTTCGAGTCCACTTCTTTAAAAATTTTCGCTAATTCTTCTTCTCTTGCCCTTGCAACTAAGTTCGACAAATTTCTCATATACGTTGTGCGATTCGGAATATTTCGGATAATATGATAACTCCAATCTAAAAGAGCCAGCATTTCCTGCTCAGTTTTGTCTGAAGAATAAATCATCCTGATCTGTTTCTCTGCATAATCTTTTTGATACTTTCTCAAATAATCTTTCGAAAGTTCCTCTGGCTGTGCAGAGCCAAAAGGAAGGACAATTTCATCATAAGTATGGCGTTTTCCAAAACTTTCTATCTCTGCTAGCAATTCTACATATTTTTCGCGGATATTTCGCACACTATTTCTTAACCGGTTGATAAAGTTGCTGTTGGGATGAAGATATTCATAATGCACCTTTTTTAAGTACCCCATAAGTTCATCACGTAAGGAGCTTTCCTCATGATAGCGCATAGAATTCTCACTGCTAGAGTGCTTTCTATCACAAACTGAAATATTGGCCTCACATGCACAATCAAAAATTTTTCCTAACCCGCACGCATTACTTTCCTCCAAAATTCCACAAAGATTTTTGAAAGAACCTCTACACGAAATAAAGTAACACCTTAAAAAAAGTTCTTGAAGTCTCTGCAAAATTTCCATAGTACTGTCCCACGGAGGCCGATAGTACCTATCCTTAAACTGTTCTAGACGCCTCTTATCCTGGACTTTATCGTTCGTGAATATTACACTCCACAAAGGTTCTGTGCTAATACTTTCTCCCACCATCGGGAATTTATCCTTCACTATATTTTGAAATTGTTCCTTTGCCGCTTGCCCTAACAGTCTCCCTAAAGTCTTGATAACTTTATCGTTATTATTACCTGCAGAATAGTACCACTGCAAAGTTTGTTCTAATCTTTTTAGAATAATGCTCTGAATAGGTTCAGTAATTACCACTGCTCGCGCCGTAAAGATCCCAGTATCATCAACACCAGGTGTAAATATTTGGCTTGAATTAAGACTTCCGTTTGAATCAATATATTGAATTACTGCAACCCACAATACCGTTTGTATTCGACTTTCGACAGAAAGTGCATGCCCGTTCTGGTCATAATCTGTAATCAGACAGATACGACTACAAGACTCTATGCTCTGCATTTTACCAATCGCCTGAATTTCTAACATACATTTCTGTATGGACTGCACACACGCTTTCTGACTTGCTCGGATACCGTTCGAATCACTCTCCAAAAAGGCAAATGGCTGCCAATAGGGTTGAAACCCCCACTCTCTCTTTGCACGCTGCTGAATAGAAATAAACTCTTGTGCTATTTTACTCACACAATTGATATTACTAAACTGTCCACAGAGGAATATAGGGCAGATAAGAACGGCAGTCAGATTATTTATTGCATGTTCTCTTGCTGCAGCATCACGGTTTTGCTGCACCTCTTTTGGCATAGAGCCTTCCTCAAAGTCACAAGCATAGTAATCAAAATAAACGCCATTATTTCGCACCAGATTATGACTTAGCCGTTTTAAGTGCTGAATGCACTCCTGCGCATATTCACTAGGTTTTTGTTCAGAACTATTCTGTTCAATGAAAAGAAAGATAATCATGCGATTAATCGGCAGAAGACCATTTTCCTGAAACCTATTCTCTTCCTCGACTTGTTTCAGGATGTGTTCTAGCTTATTCGCAATTTTAGATGTATTTTCATTTCCATAAGACATAAGGTTGTACCCTCAAGTTGTGATTGGGTATTGAACTGTGACGATATCGTCACAGTTCAATACCTATAAAATCGATTGTTATTTACTCAAACTGCCAGCCGTGCACACTCTTCAGCAATTGCGTGATACAACGCGACAATCGCTCTCATATCACCGTGTCCTCTCAGTTCTTTTTCATACGCAACATCCGCAAGCTCTTTGAACTTTGCTTCATATTCTTCAGCAGTCCGCTTAAATTCAGCACCCTCTTCGGGATTCGCATGATTCAGCTTCATCCGGTTCCTGAGCATATCAGGAATGATCTTATGCCGCCAATCATCACCGCTCGCATCAATTGCATCATAGAACTTACGATAAATCGTAAAGTGCGCACTGTAGTCATTTTTCAAATCATACTCAAAGCCACGCACCAACCGAATCGGCAAGGGATCAGTTGCATAACGAACCAGCATCATATCCCTCGTAGCCGGATCAACCGGAAGCAGTTCACAGAGCAGAGCTCTAGCATAAAGCGCAGGTGTTTCCAGTTCATCTCTCAGCCGATTTACCTTCTCCATCAACCCACACTGCTTCCGCAGAGCTGCTTTGATATACGGGAAACGCGTGCAATTTTCGCGGACATTCTGCAGATTTCCGCTCATGCCTAATGCATTAGGGCCTTCATTCGTGTAGAGACTTCCTGTGCCGCTAAGTTTCAAGCGGTGCTGCGCATCGTTGATTTCGGTGTCCCAAAGCTGGCTCGCAACACCTTCCAAGCGTCTCATCTTTTCCTCCGTCGTACCGCGCAGTACAAGATGATCCAAGTCAATACTTTCATCCGCCAATAACAGGAACGCCTCTTTTTTGGTGGGATCCGAGCTTTCCAGAATAATTCCGCCCTTGTAGCAATGATCAAAGTAGCTCTTCACACGTTCATTGAAGATATGAGTGCTCTCATCTCTGTAAGTATCGTTCCAAGCCGGTTCAATATTGGGAGAAGGCAACGTATCATCATTTTCTTCCTTGTGATCTCCCCACTCAGGATATAGATGGACACCGCACCCGATGTCAAGATTATTCAAGTACTCCTCATAATCCTTTTCCCATGCACCAATGTGATAGTTGCTATACACCGGATATCCAGCAGTCACCTTCACTACATACATACGATTGATTTCAGAGCTTCTCTTTTCGGTAACATTAGCAATACCTGCGTCTGCAACATAATTTTGCGCTGCTTGGAGCAATCTGGCGTCAGTGCGAGGAAGCGAGAGGAATGTAAATTCATTGACGGGTGTATGAAGTCCAGCACGCTCATTGTACATAGCGTAAGAGGTATCAAACAAATCCCGTACTCTCGCCTGGACAAATTCTTCCAAAGTCTGTCTGCCGCGGAGTGTATCCATAATCATCTCCATACTCAACTGCTGGTAGAGCGGATTGAACACTTCAGAGATGAAGTGGGCAAGGAAGCCAGCAATATTCTCTCCGCTGGCAATCGCACGATCCACATCATCAACCTCACGACCAATCCAAAATGTCAAATTTCCAGACACTGCATCTAAGAACATCCGGATTGCATTTTCGGTGCACTCTCTAAACTGAGCCTGGTACCTTGCCTCAAACTGCAACGGATAAATCAACATAGAGGGATCCGGATTCCTTTTCGCCTCATCATAAGCAACTTCCAAGAATGTCAAATTCTCACGGAAGATTACCGGCATCTGATTCAACGTATCCGCAAGCGGCTTTAAGATGCGGTTATAGTATACTTTGATCCGCTCCATGAGTTCTTTTGCCAAATCAAACAACTTGCTAGCAAGATACCCTTCTTCCTGGTTTTTCAGCCAAAGATCTAACTTTTCCAAGTAATCCGACAAAGCCGTCTTTCTCTTCCAAAAACCAACTTTTTTCCCGTCTGTGTATGCAGAATTCTTTTCATTCTCCAAATTCCTGTCAACTTCAACACGATCCTTGGCAATATCATTGTAGCGCTCTTTCTGCTTCTCAAACCATTTCATCAAGTTGCTTGCTTCATTAGAGGAAACCAAATGTGCCAAGTAGATAGGTCCACGCTCCGGATTTGTGATCTGTGCTTTAATGAAATCACGAAATTGACCTTCGAAATAACCAAGAAATTTGCCAGCATTCCAAGTGATCGTTTGTTGATACTGCACTAAATATACATGAGCGGCTTTAAATGCCCTATCCTCATCGCCCCAAACATCGTCATATTTGTAACCAGTAAAGTCGGGACGAGTAAGATTCTGAATATCCGTCGTACCCTGCATCAGAAAATGGATAAACTGGTTTTCACTGTATCCCATCTGGCTTAAATCATCATTAATAGACAATCTAGTAGGACGATTCGCAAAAACGCTTTTTTCCAACTGCAGAAACATTCTACACGCCAACAGCGTAGTGATCTCAGTATAAGGAATCTGTAGCGTAGCCGCACCCACAGAGAGATAACGATAGTTCGCCGGATACATCACATTGGCACTAATCGCCGCCATATGCTGACCGATATTATTGTACAGAGACTTCATAGCCGGCTCAGCCCCTGTAGTCTCACCAGCAACATAAGAAAACACATTCTCAGCCAGAGAATTCAAAATATCATTATATGTGAATCTGTGATTCCCATTTGATGCATTGACCAAATGACAGTAACTATAAGGCGCCTTAATCGTGTCAACAGTAAAGTTGCTATTATATTTTTGATGGAACGGACGGTCAGACATACCTTCCTGAAGCAAGAAGTCCAGCTCCTTCAAGCAAGCAAAACCATTGGTATGGTTTTTCTTTGTCTCGCCGCCTTTCAGATCATTCACATCAGGCAGGATAAAATAACCCAAAATGCTGCAAGGGGAAGCTCCGGCAACTTGACGGCAGATATAGCCCATATCTAAGAATGTGCCCGCACCTGTACCACCAGAAATGCCACTGAAAATGATAATCTGCAATTCACTTGCAGCCCCATTATTTGCCGTAAGACGAGCCATTGTTTCTCTTAAACGAGAAACAATAGTGTCAATGTTTTGGAATAGCAGCAAACGACCGACTTGTCTAGTGCTATTGGCGCCATTTTCACCACCGGAACCCGTTAAATCATCATGCACCCACTGATATTCTTCCGCGCCTTGTTCTTTCTGTCGTTTTGCACTCACAATAACTCCGGCTACGTCCGGAACAGTAATAGGGCAAAACTCCTGCCCATTGGGTTTCAGCTTTGTATTGCCACACTGAATATTTTCTGTTTCGCGATCTGTATCAAAAGCAAGAAACGCAATATTATCTGGCACATCAGCAGTAGGCAAGTGCGTGTCCGGATCAACCGGGAGCCTCATTCGGTTTGCAACCTGGTTCTTAACGCGGATCAAAGCATCCGCGCCACTACCGCCAAGACCGATAAACAGTGTTTTCTGGCGCGGGTCGCTGTCTACACGGGCACCATCAAAATAGATGCCGCCTGCCGAGGACAAGCTCAATGCCCTCCTTAAATAGTCGTCCATCTCATTAACCTCCACATTATATCTATACATAGGACAATTTGCATTTGTGTTTTCATGAAACTAATGTATTAAAATACTTTTTTGTAAGACAACGGGAAAGTATATTCAAACAAAAAATAGCTGTTTTCGACATTTTCAGTAAAATTATACAACGTGTTGATAATTTTGTCAACGCCATATGGAAGAAATGTAACTATACAACTATATTCTTTATTCCCGTAATACAATGAAAATTTTATTTCATCAATTGCAAGCCTAAATCGTTCACTGCATGGGTCTCACCTCCTATACTACGTATATGTCAGTCAGCTTCTTTTTCCCGATTAATTCTCAAAAAATTTTTATATTAGACAACAATCGCTCTCCCTCCACGCAAAAGCATCTTTGCTTTTGTAAACACTACCGTCTAAACAGCAAGACAATATCACCATAATCAAACAGCCGAACATTAAAACCGGATTCAAAAGCTAACCATTCAACTGTATTGAACACTTTCCTTTTAAATTGCGGACAGAATTACACAACATCACTTAAGTAGACAAACAAAAAAACACCCATTCATGACACTGTCATCATGAATGGGTGTTTTTGCTGTACTGATATGATTTCCGTCCGTTTTACGCGAACAGCGTGTCCAAGATCTCCGGCAAAGTGATGGTACCGAAATACCGCTCCAGCGGAAGCGCCGCGAGACGCTGCTTCAATTCGTCCTGACGATAGGGCGCACCCCGCAAAGTGTTCACCACCACATCCAAAGAGGTCAGGGACAGGAAGTCCCCATAAAAACGAACCTCTGCAACGATGCCATTGGTCACTTGCAGCCCCACTTCCAGGATGCCGCCGGGCCACTTGTGCTTGTTGGTGAAGGTGAAGCGGGGAGAGCGGCCATAGGTCCAGTCCCAGGTGTCATATTTGCGCTCCTTCAGCGCCTGCACCTGCGCCAGTTCCTCCGCCGTCAAACTGCCTGTCTCCAAGCCTTCGCCGCCAAATGCCCTTTTCAGGTACTGCCAAAAGGCCGGCAGCTCCATGTCCTCCTTCAGGAGGGCGCGGATGTTGCCCACCCGCGACCGGACGGACTGGGTGCTCTTAGATTCAAATTTAGCCGGGTCTGCCCGCAACGCCCCGGCGATCATGCTGGGGTCGGAGTCGAAGAGCAGCGTCCCGTGGAAGAGCATCCGTTTGCCCAGCAGGCGCTGTGCCGTACCGGAGACCTTGCGGCCTTCCACCAGGATGTCGTTCCGGCCAGACGCCTCCGCATCCAGCCCCAACCCCCGGAGCGCCTCCACCACTGGTCGGGTGAACTGCTGATAAGTCATGTCCGCAGCGTTCTCCACATCGGTGATGAAGGAGTAATTCAGGTTCCCCATATCGTGGTACACCGCACCACCGCCGGTGGTGCGCCGGACCACGTGGATGTGATGTTTCTCCACAAAATCGGGGTCGATCTCTGCGGCGGTGTTCTGGTTCTGTCCCACCACAATGGTGTTGTCATTCTGCCAGAGCAGCAGGTAGGGACGATCCTGCCGGTTTCTCAGCACGGTCTCCTCAAAGGCCAGGTTGTAGGCCGGATCCGTGCTGTGGGTCTCCAGATATAGGGTCGGCTTGCTTGCAGACATTGCGGGTTCCTCCTTTTGTGAACGCTGTTCCAGCGGTGACACTCACGCTACGATGATCTCCTGAAAGGCGCGGTCCATCAGCCACACCTCAGACACCTGTACCTTGCTCAGCGCCGCCTCTGTGGCCGGGCGATAACCATAAAGATCATCCTCCGGCAAGGGCAGATGGTGGACGAGCAGACGCCTGGGCCGGATGACCTCCTCCACGAAGGCCCTCCCCTTGGGGAGTGTGACCCAAGGGAAGGGCAGCACCGCCAGGTCGACGGCAGTGCCCGCCACAAAATCCGCCAGCTCCGGCGCACCGATGGCGCAGTCGCCAGCCAGGAGGACACGGAAGCCTTCCCGTTCCAACAGTGCGCCATAGTGAGGCACCGCAGCATACCGCTTCCCCTCGTGGGGCAGGCGGCGGAACTGAATGGAGAGATCCTCCCCCAGCCGCAGGTGGAATTGTTCCCCCTGCAGCAAGATCTGAACCGCCTCCTGTCGTTCCGGCAGAGCCAGGAACGCACCAGGCCAGCGCTGCTGTACCAATCGGGTTTGGGTTTTGGAGTAATGATCTGGGTGGCAATGGGTAAAGAACAGCAGCTCTGGGTCCTGAAAGGCCGGGTGGGAGAGCAGGTGTTGGAAGCGTTCCGGCGTCAAGGTGGAAAGTCCCGGCACTTGCCTGTTATGCAGCGCATCGCACCAAATCCGGTGTTCCCCCCAGTGCAGGGAGATGCCGGCGTTGACGCTGGGGGTGACGGAAAGTGCCATGGTTTTTCCCCCTTTCGTGGATTTTCCTCCTGAAACGAGGGGCGGGCAACGTTTTATTTGACTTCTACGTCCATGGCGTCCTCGTAATACTTCACCAAGGCGCACTGGTCTTCATCGATCATACCGTGGTCATACATCCAGTCCATCTGCTCCTTGACCATCTTGGTCATGGGGATCTCCACGCCCAGATGCTCGGCCAGTTCCATGGCGTTGTTCACGTCCTTCAGGTGGACGGCGATACGAGCGCTGGCGCTGAAGTCCCGGCTGAGGATCTTGGGCACCTTCAGATCCATGACGGCGCTCTGTGCAAAGCCGCCGCGGATGGCGTCAAAGAGGGTCTTGGGGTCCAACCCGGCTTTAGTGGCAAAGGCATACGCCTCGTCCATGGCCAGCAGGTGGATGCCCACCATCATGTTGTTGGCGATCTTCGCAGTGGAACCACAGCCGGAGGAGCCCATATAGGTAGCGCTCTTGCCCATCATCAGCAGATAGGGCTTGACCTCTTCAAAGACCTCCTGTTCGCCGCCGGACATGATGACCAGGCTGCCGCCGTTGGCGCCAGTCTCGCCGCCGCTGACGGGGGAATCCAGCAGGTGGAACCCCTTTTCCAGGGCGGTAGCATGGAGCTCCTGAATGACATAGGGGGAAGTGGAGCCCATGTCCACGATGATGGTGCCGGGACGGGCGGTATTCATGATGTCGGTGATGGTGGCCTTCACGATGGCGTTGGTGGGAAGGCACATAAAGATGATGTCGCAGGTGCGGTACAGCTCTTCGGCGTTGCTGACTGCCTTGCCGCCCCGCTGTTCAAAGCGTTCCCGCAGGGCGGGGACGGGGTCAAAGCCGTAGACAGTGGTACCGCTCTTGTCGATGAGGTTGGAGGTCATGCCGTAGCCCATGATACCCAAGCCCAGATAACCGATGGTCTTCATATGAATCATTTCCTTCCTATCAGCTTATTTTTTCTTTTTGCGCGGCGGAACGTGGATGGCACGCCCCATGGCGTCCAACGCACATTCCCGGATGGATTCTGTCACCGTGGGATGGGAATGGATGGTGGCGATGATCTCGTCCAGGGTCATCTCCCCGGCGATGGCCAGCGCACCCTCTGCGATCAGGTCGGTGGCACGGGGGCCGATGATGTGCATCCCCAGAATCTCGCCATACTCCTTCCCGGCCAGCACCTTCACCAGCCCTTCCCCACCGTTGAGGATGAGGGATTTGCCGTTGGCGCTGAGGGGGAACTTGCCCACAATGTAGTCGATACCGGCGGCCTTGGCCTGTTCCTCTGTGAGACCCACAGAGGCCGCTTCCGGCTCGATGTAGACGCAGGTGGGGTTGGTGCGCTCGTCATAGACAGCGGGGATGCCCATGATGTTCTCTGCGGCCACCTCGCCCATAGCGGACGCGGTGTGCGCCAGCTGCGCGTGACCGAACACGCAGTCGCCGATGGCATAGACGCCGGGGACGCTGGTCTCCATCTTGTCGTTGACGATGATGCGGCCGCGGTCGTTGTCCAGCTTGCCTGCCGCCAAATCCAATGCGTCGGTGTTGGCACGGCGGCCGATGGCCACCAGTACCTTTTCCGCCTCAAAGCTGACGGTCTCGCCAGCCTTGTTCTTGCAGACGACCTTTGCGCCGCTGGGAGCAGACTCGATGCTCTGCACCGGGCATTCCAGGTGGAATTTCATGCCCATCTTCTGCATATGAGCCACGCCAATCTTAGTCAGGTCGCCGTCCAGCATAGGCAGCACGTGATCCAGCGCTTCCACCACCGTGATCTTGGTGCCGAAGGCGGCGTACGCACACGCCAGCTCCAGCCCGATGACCCCAGCGCCGATGACGACCATGCTCTTGGGGAGCTGTTCCAGGCTCAGCGCACCGGTGGAATCGATGCAGTTGGGATTTTCCTTCAGGCCGGGGATAGGCGGTTTGGTGTTGACGGAGCCGGTGGCCAGGATGATGGCGTCAGCGGTCATCTCCTCGCTGGTGCCGTCTGCCTTCTTCACAGACAGCTTGCCCGGCGCCACAAACTTGGCTTCGCCGTCGATCTTTGCGATCTTGTTCGCCTTGAACAGCCCTGCGATGCCGCCGGTGAGCTGCTTGGAGATGGCGTTCTTGTGGGCGATGACCTGGGGGAAGTTGACGCGCACATTGTCCGCCTCCACGCCGATCTCCTTGCCCTGCTTTTTCAGGTCTTCCATCAGCTCCGCACTGTGCAGGAGGCACTTGGTGGGGATGCAGCCCACATTCAGGCAGGTGCCGCCCAGATGCTGCCGCTCGATGACGGTGACCTTCGCGCCCAGCTGCGCCAGACGGATGGCAGCCACATAGCCGCCGGGGCC
>JABLTO010038637.1_pt1 | contig 22396 bp, 27 predicted proteins | sample 7160091 | NCBI WGS metagenome assembly JABLTO01 (sample SAMN14651225, study PRJNA627086) | human gut metagenome | isolation source: feces | host: Homo sapiens
CTTCAAACTATTTATAAAAAAACAGGGTTAGTAACATTTAGTGGACCAGATTTTATTTCATTTGGAACTGAATATGCAGAAGAACAATATCAAGTATTTGAAGATGCATTTGTTAATAAAAAGTTAGATAAATTCAATAATGGCAATAAAAATATTATTAAAAAGGGCAATGCAGAAGGAAAAATAATTGGTACAAATTTAGGGTGTATGATGTATTTATTAGGAACAGAATATTTACCAGATATGCAAGATAAAATTCTATTTATAGAAAGCTATAGAACATCACCTAATGAATGTCAAAGAAGATTTGCACATTTAAAACAATATGGTATTTTTGATAAAGTAAAAGGAATTATTATTGGATATAATTATGATTTACAAAAAGATGGAAATACATATCCTCAAATGGAAGATATATTACTTGAATATACAAAGGAATATAATTTTCCTATTGTTAGATGTAATGATTTTGGTCACAAAATCGTAAATTCTGTTATACCGATAGGTGGATTGTGTAAAATAAATTGTGAAAATAACGAAGTTGGAATAATAGAAAAATTTTTAAAATAATGGAGAAATAAAAATATGAAAATAGGAATTGATATAGATAATGTAATATCAGATTTAGATAAAACATTTTTAGAAGAGTTTTTAAAAGAAGATAAAAATAAAAGAAACACAGGAATCATAAATAAAAATGTACCATATATAAGAAATGGAATGTTTGATTGGACAGACGAAGAAGAAAAACTTTTTATTTGGGATATTTCAGTTATTTGTAACCAAGTTAAATAGAAATACAGGATTTTATGATGATTTTGAGCCACTTAATGATGAAGATATTTCTTATATTATAGAAGAAATGAAAATATTAGAATTAGATGAAAAATATAGTAAAGAAAAATGGAAACTTAATTAATAGCATTAGAGCATTTATTATGGATACACCGTATAATAGAGATACTAATGAATTAAAACGATACTACAAAAATATTTACGATTGATAAAAGATTTATTAGGAAATAATTTATATGATTTATTTCCAAAGATAAAAGAAAATTTGTAGAAGTATTATTATATTAAAATAAAAAATGAAAGAAGTGAAACAATTGGAAAATAAAAAAATAGATTTAAGTAGTATAAAAGTTGCAATTTTTGATTTTGATGACACACTAGCTATTCATAAAGATAAAGATTACTTAAAACATCGTAATGAAAACGAAGAAAATCTTTTAAATTATTACTTAAATGCTTATCTAAATCCGGAATCTTTTTATGAGACTATTGAACCATGTTTAATATCCGATTCATTACAAAATTTGATTAAAACATTTGAAACAAAAGGTGTAAAAATGTATTGTGTATCTGGAATGAAATTTTCATTTCATCTAAAAGCGAAAGAAAATTTTGTACATAAATATTATAGTAATGATATAGAAGTAATTTCAGCACGATCTCAAGAATTAAAGTGTGATGCTGTTAAAATTATTAAGCGTATTAACAATTGTGATTTTAATGAAATTATATTTATAGATGATATTAAAGAAAATATTATCAGATTTAATAATATAGGAATAAATGCATGGACACCCGAAGAATTTGAACAGTTAATATAATATTTAACAGGAGAACATAAATGGAACAAGAAACAAAGAAAATAAATAGAAGTATAAAAATATATCCGTTGTTTGCATCATTTACAGGAGATTTGATATTCTTTGTACCAATAGACACATTATTTCTAACATTGGTAAAAGGATTAAGTGCAAGTCAAATAACAGCAATGACAATGGTTGCATTAATAATATGTATAGTATTTCAAAAAGTAATACTAGCTATTGTAAAAAAGATAGGAAATGTAAATTCATTAAGACTAGGAGCAACTATGTTGTTAATTGCATCATTAGTATTAACATTTGGAAAATCGTTTATTGCAATGTTATTATATAAAAGCATACATGAATTAGCAGTTATGTTTTTAAATATGGATGAAATAATTTTGAAAAATAATTTAAAAGCTGTAAATAGAAAAGATGATTATTTTAAAATAAGAAATAAATCAAAAATTATATATGCAATTATAACTTTATTTACTGCGTTAGTAGCAGGAGAAATGTTTAATGTAAATAATTATTTGCCAATGTATTTATCAATAATAATATATGTTTTAGTATTAGGAACAGCATTTTTATATTATGAATCAAAAGTAAATAATGAACTAGAAACGAAAAAAGAACATAAAAAACTAAAGATAACATCAATAATATTCTATGTAATATTATCAAATGCAGTATTTTATTCAATAATAAAAATGGGACAAAACAATAGTAAATTATTTATGCAATATGATTTTCAAAAATTCTTATCTGTTGAAATGGTAACATACTACATAACAACAATAGTATTTATATCAAGAATAGCAAGATTAGTAGGCAATGTAATATTTGGAAAGGTATATTCAAAAATAAAAGATAAAATGAGCGTTGTTCTAACAATATGTTTGGCATTAGCATTTTCATTATTGATTATAGGACACTTTATAGAATCGGCGTTCATTTGCAAAGTGATAATTATGTCTTTAGGATTTTTCTTAATATTAGCTATTAGAGATTCCTTCCAAACGTATATAGAAGATGTTGCATTAACTATTTCAAATAAAGAGGAACAACAAGAAATTATAATTAAAATTGAGGTTTATAGAAGATTTGGAACATTAATATTAAGTGCTATTTTTACATTAATATTGATGAGATATGAACTAATTGTAATAGAATTTATTTTATTAGGCTTAAGCATTATTGAAATATTTGTAAATAAAAGCTTATGTAATAAGTTATCAAATTATAGTAGCAATAATAGATAGCAAATGAAAAACTCTAACCTAGCAAATGCTTGATTAGAGTTTTTTTTACTTTGAATGAAAGGTGCTCTTTTCAATTTTTGCCATACACTCATGTACTATTGAAAATAACTGGATTTTCCTTTACTTTTACGTGAAATTATGATATACTATTTACATAATTTTAGCGATTTGCTAATCAAATTTTTTTAATCCTGTTTTACAGGTTGATATAGAGTCAGTTATTATAAAATGAATATTTTAAGGAGGAAAATCTATGATTGAAAATCTTTTGATTATCGGAGGAGCAGTTATTGGTATTGTTATTTGTATTGGCATAATGGTAGCAGCATTTAAAAACTACATAATACTCAAAAAGGCATACCAAAAAACAAAGAAAAGCCAAGAAGAAAGGCTAGATGATGCAATGAGATTCTATCTTTTAGCTACACAACTTAAATATAGAATAAGAAGTGGCTGGGATGAAACTCATTGGAATGTGAGTAAAGAACGGCTTGAAAGTATAGCAGAACATGTTTATGGTACATGCATATTAGCATTAAGTATTGATTCTGAATTTGAAACAAATTTAGACATTAATAAAGTTGTGAAAATGCTTGTTATCCATGAATTAGGAGAGGTTGTCATAGGAGATATTACTCCATTTGATAATATTACTCCTGAAGAAAAGATGGAAAAAGAGCATGAAGCTATTAAAGAAGTTCTTGGAGACCTAATCAAGAAAGATGAGTTTTATTCATTACTATTAGAATTTGATGACAAGAAAACAAAAGAAGCTGTCTTTGCACATCATTGTGATAAACTGGAAGCAGATATTCAAGCAAAAGTTTATCAGGATATGGGATGTCAACATTCTTTAGATGAGCAGGAGAATAATGTTGTTTTCAAAAGTCAGAGAGTTCAGCAAATGGTAAAAGATGGAGCTAAATCTGCATTCGATATTTGGTATGAATGGGATAAGTCATTGTATTTTGATGATGAGACATTCTCCAATATTCTTGATTATGTGAAAGAGATTAATACTCAACAAGATTTTTAATGTAACTCGTAAACAATAATTTGTTAGGAGGAAAGCTATGGCATTTGAAGATTACAAAGATTTAGATGTAAAACCTGAAAAAAAACAATGTACAAAAGGAAATTTAGTTAGAAATATTCCTAATGAAACATGTTTCACTTGTGTTCATTATGGATGCACAGATGGAATTGAAACCATATGTCAGGGTTATAAACGAGCTGGAATGATTACAATATTTATTAGAAAGCTAATTAATTCTAATAATCGTTAAATGCAAGATTAGGGAGATTATCAATTATGATAGACTCCCTTTTATTTACTTTTAAGTGTAATTGTGATATAATTCACATAATTCAATTTTTATAATCTCCTTTTGGAGTTTACATAGAGAAACTTATAGACATCAAAATAAATATTTTAAGGGAGGAATTTTATGGCTTTAAAAAAGGTAAAACTAAATTATATGTCAGCAACAACACATACAGAACCTAAAGCAAAAATCAAAGTATCATCTGCTAAAATGGAAGAACTAGATAGATCTATTAAAGAAAAAACTAGACAAAATAATTCTGATTTTAATATCGGACGAGAGAATTTAAAAGACAGTATATATTATTTATAGTAATCAAAAATAACTCATAAATATTTTTCTAGGAGGATAGCATGTTATTTTCAATATTTTCTTTTTTTATGATTTTTGTACTATGTTTATTATCAATATCTGCTGTTATATATAATGATGTGTATAACATTTTAAAATTTAAAAATAAACAAGAAATCAGTATTGATAAGTTGAAATTTGAAAAATGTATTTTACCCTACAAAAGTAACTCACAAACTAATTAGTTAAGGAGGTAAAACAAATGGAAAGAGAATATTTCTGATTGATTTTTTTGAAAAGGGGATTGTCAATAGATAATTCCTTTTTCTTTACTAGCTAGCAAATAAGTAAATAAAAGTTCATCTTTAATAAGGATTCATATAGTACTAGAATTAAAAACTAGTGCTATTTTTTATCTCAAATTTTTTCTCAACTTTGTTTTTGATATCGCACTCTTTAAAATAAAGTGGGAGGTGAAAAAATGGACCAAAATCTAGAAAAATTTGAAGTTATACGTAATATCGAAAAATTATATGAAGAAGTATTTACAAGAAAAGGAATGGGAAGCTTTATGAAATTTGCATGGAATAATATTAAAGAAAAATTTAATGAAGACATTATCGATTTTTCAAGAGCTGACTATACAGAATTTAAAATTCATATTAAAGATGATAAAAGTTTTAAATTTAGTACAATTAATAGAAAAACAGCAGCATTATCAATTTATGAAAATTTTTTAATTAAAAGTGGAATTAGAAAAGAAGATAAAAAAATAATCGTTAAAAGAGATTTTTATAAAATCGATAGACCGTATATTACAAGGGATATGTTACCTAATAATACAATAAGGAAAGTTAGGTTAAAAGCAGGAAAAAATAATATAAAAAATTATAGATATTTGTTATATCAAATCGATATATTACCAAGGACATACTCAAAAGAAAATGCAATAGATATTGCTAATAAACTTTAATTTTTTCTCAACTTAACTATCTTAATGATATTTAATAAAATATTTATAAATTTGTTTTAGGAGGAAAAATATGAAGAGTAAACAAGATAAAATAGCTAATTTAGAAAGAAACAATATCAGCATAGATGATGGTTTTATTATAAATAAATGTTAATATATATAAGATTGGCTTAAATGCCAGTCTTATTTTTTATAATATTTTTTTGTCTAAAGTCATAAATTTAATTGAGGTGATTTTTTAATAATGAATGATGTATTAGAACAAAAAAGTGTACTATTAGGTAGTGAGAAATATGAATATATAAAGACAAATGATGGAACAGAACAGCTAATTAAAAGCGAAGATATTGGAAAACGAAAGATAAGTATAGTAATAAAAAGTGCTATACAAACTAATACAGAAGAATTAGAAAAATACATTATTGACGTGTTGAGTGATTTATATATCCAAAAAAATATAAAAAGAATAATATAAAATTTTTTCTCAAATTGATTATCCTTTTTGCTTAAAATAAAATTTTAAGTTGAAAGGAGGTTTAAAATGAAGAGAGTTGGATGTTTATATAGAGTTTCTACTAAAAAACAAACATATAACAATGATATACCAGTTCAGAAAGAAGCTTGTAGAAAATTTATTAAGACAAAAAATGATTGGACTCTAGAAAAAGAATATATGGAACTTGGTGTTTCAGGATATAAGGTTGAAGAAAAAGAAAGAGATGTATTACAAACAATAAAAAAAGATGTTAGTAATAACAAAATAGATATACTTCTTGTTTTTATGTTTGATAGAATAGGAAGAAGAGAAGATGAAACACCTTTTGTTGTAAAATGGTTAATTGATCAGGGAATTGAAGTATGGTCTGTAAATGAAGGACAAAGAGAAATAAAGAATAGCTATGATAGACTTATAAATTATATTACATATTGGCAAGCACAAGGAGAAAGTGAGAAAATATCAATTAGAGCCAAAGAAGAACGAATAAGATTAACAAAATTAGGAATTTATATGGGGTATTATGCTCCATTTGGCTATAAAATGGTTGAAAGTGATTTGTATAGTAAAATTGGAAAACAAAGAAAAGTATTAGAAATTTATGAGGAAGAAGCAAAAACTATAAGACTAATTTATAATCTTATAGCAATTAATGAATATGGAACTGATAAAGTAGCAATATACTTGAATAATAAAAAAATAAAAAGAAGAAAAAAAGGAATATTATGGGATTCTAATGCTATTTTAGAAATAGTTAAGAACCCAATTTATAAAGGCTATGTATCTTTTGGAAAGAGAAACAAGATGAAAGGAAATGATAATAGAAGACAAAAGGAAGATTGGATAATAGCTGAAAAGAGAAATGATAGTATCGTAATTATTTCAGAAGAAATATGGGAAAAAGCTAATAATTTAATAATTAGTAGAAAAAGAAAAAGTGGAGAAAGGGTATTACGTCTATTATCTGGATATACAAGATGCGGTTATTGTGGTAATTACATTGTTCCAAAAGGAAAGACAAAATATACATATATGTTATGCAAGGGAAAACAGAAAACCGGAAAATGTGAATATAGAAAAAATTATAGAGTTGATATTTTAGAAGGAATAGTTAGCAATGAAATAAAAACATATTTAGATACATATAAAAAAATAGATTTAAAGAATGAAGTTGAAAAAAGAATAAGAAATATAAAAGAAAGAAAAGAAAAAGTCGTATTATTAAATCAAAAAATTAGCAATTCTCAAAATAGAATAGTTGAATTGAAAAATGAAATTGTACTTGCTCTTATGGAAAATAATCAAGATAAAAAGAAAAAAATAGGTGATGAGTATAATTCAGAATTAGAAAATCTAGCACATTTAAATAAAAATTTAGAAGAACTTCAAGATGAAATTAATAAAAACAACAAAGATATAAATAATTTAAAACAATGCATTCCTGTATGGAGTAAAGAGTTTGAATATGCACCATTAGAAATTAAAAGACAAATTTTGGAGAAATTAATAGATAAAGTGTATTTATATAATGATAAGGTAGAAATAAGAGTTAAATATCCTATAAGTACAATATTAAAAGGAGAAAGAAATTAAACTTTATGGATATAAAAAGAGTTGGATGCTTGTATAGGGTTTCAACTTTAAAGCAAGTTGAAAAAAACGATATCCCAATGCAAAGAATAGCATGTGGCGAGTTTATAAAATCACAAAACAATTGGAAATTAACAAAAGAATATATTGAACTAGGAGTATCAGGATATAAACTTAGTGAGTCAAAAAGAGACGCTTTACAAGATATAAAGAAAGCAGTACTAAATAAAGAAATAGATATTTTGCTTGTTTTTATGTTTGACAGAATCGGAAGGAGAGAGGAAGAAACACCATTTGTTGTAGAATGGCTAATTAATAAAGGCGTTGAAGTTTGGTCTGTAAAAGAAGGACAAAGAAAAATCGAAAATAGAGCTGATAAGCTGATTAATTATCTTACTTATTGGCAAGCAGGAGGAGAAAGTGAAAAAACTTCAATAAGGGTTAAAGAAGCACAGACTCAAATGGCTGAAAATGGAATATTAACATATGGAGGAAAAAGAAATGCTCCATATGGATATGAATTTATAAAAAGTGGAACATATACTAAAAAGGGAGTTGAACGCCAAAAACTTATAATAAAAAAAGATGAAGCAGAAATTATAAAAGATATTTTTGAAATGTATGTAAAAAAAGGATTTGGAATTGGAAGAATAGCAAAAGAATTAAATGATAGAAAGAAAAAACCAAGAAGATCTATGTTATGGGCGACATCAACTGTTGGGGCAATTTTAGGAAATCCTATATACATGGGATTCCCAGCATACAAAAAGAAAACTACTACAAATGCAACAGGTTCAAAAAAACAACCTTTTGAAAATTGGATTTTACCTAAAAAGAAGGTTGAAAGCTTAGCGATTATAGATGAAGAGATGTGGTATGAAGCAAAGAAGATTAGAGAAGATAGGGCTAAAAATCTTGAATTTGCAAAGCCTAGACAAACAAAATCACCATTGCTACTTTCAGGAATAGTAAAATGTGGAGAATGTGGTTATACATTTACAACATCTGAATCCAAAAAGAAAAAGCCTGATGGAGGAATATGGGAATATTATTATTATAAATGTAGTAGTACAATAAATACAAACACTTGCTGTTTGGAGAAAAAAAGCATTAAAAAGGAAGTTTTGGAAGAAATAGTATTAAAATGTGTATATAATTTTCTAGATAGTTTAGAACAAGTTGACTTATCTGAAGCAATAAAACAAGGAGTTTTAAATAATTGTGATAATGACGAAAAAGAATTGAAAAAATGTGAAACACAAATTAATGAAATTGATGCCAACATTAAAGTTTTAAAAGATGAGGTTATAAAAACTTTAACTGGTGAAAGTAATTTTACGGCAGAATTATTAAATGAATTAATATCAGAAAAAGAAAAACAGAAAATTGAAATAATTGAAACTAAGAATTGTATTGAAAATAAAATAAGACAAAAGAAAGTCGAAGATAATGAATTATTACAAATTAAGGAAAGAATACCAATTTGGAAGGAAGAATTTGAAAATGCTGATATAGTAATAAAGAAAATGTTGTTATCAGAAATTATTAAAGAAATAAGAATATATAATGATAGATATGAAATTGATTTTAGAGTACAATTAAATAAATATTTAAAAGTCATTTCAGAAATTGATAATGTCAAGGTAAAAAGTATTGAAAGTAAATTGCTTGAAGATACAGCCAAAATCAAAAGATAATATTATGAAAGTGGCTATTCAAAAACATATTTCAAAAAGTTTGAAAATTGAACAAACTGGTGTAAAATCGCCTGGATGTGAAAATAAAACGAGCCATTTTCCCTTATAATCATTCAAACAAATTTTACCAAAAGAGGTATCGGCTTCAAAATCAGGAGCAACCATACCGATTTTTACATTACCATTCATCATAATTTCGTAATCCATAAATAACCTCCGATATAATTTTTGTATATAATATTAAAAAAATAAAAAAATGTTACAAGAAAGATAGAAAAGAATTAAAGAGAAACAAAAAAAACTTGAAGTTCACATAAAAAAGTGATAAAATATATGAGTAACCAAGTGTTTTTTTGAATAAAAAAGGAGGAAAAAGATATGGTATCAAAATATTATAACGTAAATTTACGGATGCCAAATTACTTTGCAACTGGAGTACTAAGAAAAACAGGTAACAAAATTGCTATATTCTTGGCTCCAGATTATATATTAGGAGAATACAAAGACAGTAAATTTTTTCTTAGTCTATATAACACTCAATTATTAATTAAAGATGACAATCCTGAGTATGAAATTATGGATGTTATTGTAGACTTTGAAATGGAAGAATTGGCATCTGGAGGAAATATAGTTGAATTTCAATTTTATGAGTTTTTAATTGGACAATATAGATGTTCGTTAGAAATAAAATTTGAAATAACGGACTTTTATGAAATCATTGAATTGGAAGAAAACTATTTAAAAAACATCCCTGAATAAGGGATGTTTTTTATTGATTTCTATCAAATGTATCGAAAACCATTGGTGTAGATATTTTCTTTATAGATGCTGGTGATACATCTTTGTTATCATATTTGGCAACATTAGTTATTTTCAAATTATTATCAATAGTAAATTCATATTCATTTTTATAAATTATTTTGCTATTTGTATCTATAGTTATATCGGAATCTGTTTTAGCATATTCTTTTAAGCTTGCTATTGTTGCTTTGCCTTCTGTTTCTGTTTGTAAGTTAGCTATTTTTAATTCAACATTTTCTTTTGCTTGTGCCATATTTGTTTGTTCTTTTGCAGCTTGAGCTTTTGTAAATATTCCATTGCTTCCAACTGTTAAATTAATAGTTATTCCTGCTAAAATAAGTAGTACAATTATTGCTATTACAAGTGCCATAAGAGATATACCTTTATAATTATTTATCATATTTTATTACTTCCTTCTTTTTTTTTGATTATATACAAAGTTAAAAATTTTTTCAATATTTTTTAAGAAATTCTTTTTAATTCAGACACTTATTTACATAATTTCATATTATATATAAACATACTAAAAAGGAGGGAGTAAACTTGGAAATAAATAATTGTAAAATTGGATTTGTACTTACTGGCTCTTTTTGCACTTTTAGTAAAGTAATTCCTAAAATAAAGGAATTAGTTGAAAAAGGCGCAAGTGTTATTCCAATTATGTCTTACAATGCTTATGAATTAGATACTAAATTTGGAAAAGCACAAGATTTTATAGATGAAATTGAAAAAATCACAGGGAATAAAATAATTCATACAATTCAAGGTGCAGAGCCTATTGGACCTAAGAAATTAACAGATATTATGATTGTTGCACCAGCAAGCCGGAAATACTATGGCAAAGCTTGCAAATGACATAATAGATACACCTGCTTTGATGGCAATAAAATCCCATTTAAGAAATAATAATCCTGTAGTAATTGCAGTTTCTACTAACAATGCATTAAGTGGAAATGCAGAAAATATTGGAAAATTATTAAATAGAAATAATTATTATTTTGTACCATTTAAACAAGATAATCCAATTACTAAGCCACGTTCAGCTGTTTTTGATCCTGAATATATAATAAAAACTGCTGAATATGCTTTAAATAGAGAACAAATTCAGCCAATTTTGTTGTGAATGTAAAGAAAGATGGGAGATAAAGCCCATCTTTAAATTTTATTTTAATTTCATCATTATATACACACATTCAATAGTATTTAAAGATTCAGAAATTAATAAACCAACTCCACATAAAGAAACTGCAACTGCAGCTGTTTGTGTAGGATTAGCAATAATTAATGCTCCAAGTGCTATTGTTATAATAGATAGTATTAACATTATAATCCAGTTGCTTTCTGGCATATCTTTCATATTTATTGAAAGTTGGAATTTTATAATACTTTCTAATATTATCCATATACCAATTATAAATGGTAGTATGGCAATTAACCAACCTGGATGTGTTATAAATACAAAACCTGCAATAATTTCTAATATACCTTGTGCTAGTTCAAAGCTAAAAGGTCTTAATTCTTTTGGACTTGCAAAGTATGAAATAAAGTGTATTAGTCCATCAATTGCAACTATAACACCAAATATAATCATTAGTACATTTATTGAGTCTACTGGTCTGAATATTAAAAATACTGATAAAACAATTAATGCTAGTGATATTACAAGTGAATGTGTACCATATTTTTTTAGATATGTTTCCATGTAAACACCTCCTTTTTCTTTTGTGATTTTATACATTTTATTTATAACATATAATTTTAATTTTGTTAATCCTTTTTTAAAATTATATCATAATCTGAAAATAGATTAAAAATAAATATTTCTCGGCTTAATACGTTCGTTATAGCTTCTAATAGAAATTCAAACGAGCCTCTCGCAAAACGCGCCCTCATTTAAATTTAATAAGAAGCTATACACTCGCTCCAATCACATTCGAAATATTGATTTTTAATTATGTTTCAGATTTTATAAATAAAAAATTAATGTCAAACGTTGTAGGGGGCGACGTCCCCGGCGACCCGAAAAACAGAGCTGTTTACAAATTAGACAATGGATTTGCTTCAACAGCATTTCTTACTTGCTCATTGGCAACATGAGTATATATTTCTGTTGTTGATATACTTTCGTGTCCTAATAGTTCTTGCAAAGCACGTATATCAACTTGTCCGTATTGATACATTAATGTTGCAGCCGTGTGTCTTAGTTTATGTACTGAATATTTTTTTGTATCTAGTCCGGCTTTTCTTAGTTCATTTGTTATTATTTGTTGTACTGTTCTATTACTTATTCGTTCGCGCCTTTCACTTAAAAATAGAGCTTTTTTTGAGTTCTTACTATCTAATCGTATTCCATCTTTTGGCCTTACATTTAAATATTCTTTTATAGCTTTTATACATGCTTTATTTAAATAAATAGTTCTTTCTTTATTTCCTTTACCTATAACAGTCATTTTTTCTTCTGGAAAGTCGATATCATCTATGTTTATTCCAACAAGTTCAGATAAACGCATACCACAATTTAAAAATAGGGTAGTAATTGCATAATCTCTTTTTGAATTTCTATTAGAATCATCTGCAGCAACATTTAATAATTTTTTACTATCCTCTAATGATAAATATTTTGGCATTCTTTTTTCATGTTTTGGAGTTTCTAAATTTTGAGCTGGATTTGTTTCAATTAGGTTAGCTTTGCAAGCTAAATAATTAAAAAATATTCTAATGGTACTTATTTTTCTCGCTCTTGTTGCAGATTTACTTTTGTTATATACTGCTAAATAAGATATAAAGGCGTGTATATCTTCTAGCTTAATTCTTTTAACATCTTCAATACTAAAGTTTTTAATGTCTATTTCATTAAATTCTTTTTCATCTGTTAAATTAAAATGTATCATCATATATCTAAAAAACATTGTTAAATCGTAATTGTATTCTTTAATAGAATTTGTTGATTTATTTAAAATTGTTATTGAATAATCTAAAAATGAATTAACAAATTCTGGATTTTTTTCTCTATCTATCATATGTGATTTCTCCTTTAAAACTCTAGAAATATTCTATACATTTAACTTGGAAATGTCAATAAAATTTAAGCCGTAACAATGGAGTTTTTGTTTGAATATTATAATGTAGAGGTGTTTTTTATGCGAAAATTAAAATTAATTATATTTATAGCAATTATATTATCGGTAATTACAGGAGTTATTACAGTGAATAATAAAAAAGATAACAAAACTGTAGAAAATACCATTACAAATGCCTGCAAAAAAGAAATATACAAATATGAATTATCTGATGAAAATATAAAAGCTTTGCCTTCAAAAAATATAGAAAATGGTATTGATGAACAAAGTTTAGAGGTTGAAAGTTTTGAAGAACAAGGACCAATAGCTTATAAGGGTGATGAAAAACATCAAAATATTAATTTAGGAAATTATATAGGATTAACTTATTATTCTCAAATAGATTCAAGATGGGCTTCTCATCCATATACATCAATTAATAAATCTTCACAAACGATTGGAACAAGTGGATGTGGACCTACATGTGCTAGTATGGTTGTTACCGCAACGAGAGGAACAATAACTCCACCTGAAATGGGAGATTTGTTTGTTGAACATGGATATAGAAGTGCAAATAATGGAACGTATTTAAGTGCTTTTAGATTTGTTGCAGATACATTTAATATAGAATACAACGAAACGTATAAATTAGACAATGCAATAAATTTGCTAAACAATAATTACTATGTTGTTGCAAGCTGTGGAAATGGTTTATTCACAACAGGAGGACATTTAATTTTAATAGTTGGTGTTGAAAATGATACTTTAAAAATATATGATCCGTTTTTGTATAATGGAAAATTTGAAACATCAACCAGAAGAGGAAAAGTAACAGTTTCAGGAAATACTGTATATTGCTCTATATCAAATTTTAGAAAATATGCAAATTACACTAGATTTTTTGCATATAAACATGATTCAAATGTGCCAACAAACAATTATGTGCCAAGCACAAATACCAATACAACAATGTATGTTAGAGCAAATGGTGGTTTAAACGTAAGAAGTTCTCCTAATGGAAAAAAGGTAGGAGCTTTGAGTAATGGAAGTCAAGTTATAGTTTATGAAACACAAGGAAATTGGAGTAGAATAGGAACAAATAGATGGGTGTGCTCAGACTATCTTACAAATTCAAAATCAACAGTATCATCAAATAGCAGCACAAAAGTAAATACTAAAAAATATTCTAATGGAAGTTATAAGGTAAATGCAAGTCTTTTAAATGTAAGAACAGGACCAGGAACAAATTATAAGGCTAAAAAATACAACCAGTTATCTCAAAATGCAAGAAAGCAAAATAAAGCACTAGGAAATGCAAAAGCAAATGGCTATAAAAAAGGTGTAGTATGCACAGTTACAAAAGTTAACAAAAATTGGGGCTTAACCAATAGTGGATGGATATGCTTAGATTATTGTAGAAAAATATAAAATGAAGGGTCAATAATTATATTGACCCAAACAAAAATTCAAAAAACTCTTGATTTATATAAAAAATTAAAGTATAATTCTTTAACAGATGGGAGAAGCAAGATGTGGTGTGTATTAATCCTATGAAAGGGGGCGATGCACATGTTATTAGAACAAGTTTATCTATTTATAATATACATATTATTTATTGAACTTGCAATAGTAACCATTGTCGCTATTGCCTTATTTGTAGCATTAAATGTTGCAGTAAGAAAAATAGACAATGAAAAAAACACATCTCTGTTGAATCGTTAGAGATGCATTTTTTATAAACCAATTTTAAACGATACGCCACATTATTGTGGTATCTCATCCTTATTTATTATACTTTTTTTAAGTATATAAGTCAATATATATTATTAAATAATGTAAATTTTATAAGGGAAAAATACATGAAAAACATATTATTAATAGAAGATAATGATACAATTATAATGGGCTTGAAATACTCCTTAGAGCAAGAAAATTTTAAGGTTATTTCAGCCCAAAATGTATCTGAATTTAATAAGGAAATTAATAAAAATGAAATAGATTTAGTATTGCTAGATATATCTTTGCCAGATGGAAATGGATTTGAAATTTGCAAAGAAATAAAGTCTAAGAAAGATATTCCAGTTATATTTTTAACAGCTCAAGATGAAGAAACAAGTGTAGTTCTTGGGCTTGATTTAGGTGCAGACGACTACATAGTAAAACCTTTTAGAACACGAGAGTTAATATCTAGAATAAATTCTGTACTTAGAAGATATGGGCACAATGAAAGTAATTTAATACAATATAAAAACATAAAAATAGATACATCATCTGCAAAGGTGTATAAAGATAATGAAGAAATTATATTTACAAGTTTGGAGTATAAAATTTTATTAATGCTATTTTCTAATCAAAACAAACTAATATCAAGAGAACAATTACTTGAAAAAATATGGGATATTGCAGGAAATTTTGTTAACGATAATACTTTAACAGTATACATTAAAAGAATAAGAGAAAAACTAGGAGATGAAACAATAATAAAAACTGTAAGAGGGCTAGGCTATAGAATAGGGGAGTAGAATGAAATTATTTAATAATAAAAATCTAAAATATTTAATATTACCAATGTTTATACTAACAATAGTAATGTGTATAGCTTTTACTATTCAAACTTTTAACCAGTATAAACAAGTATCAATAATAGTAAATCAAAAAATGGATAATATAATAGGAACAATTACAGAAAAATATCCTGAAATTGATACTAAAGAGATAATAAAAATATTAAATTCTAGTAATATTGAAGAAAGTAAAACAGGACGAGCAGAGTTATTAAGATATGGTATAGATATAAAAGAGGTTAATTCTATTATACAAGTAGAAAATCAAATGAAATTTAATTTAATTGCCAATATTTTATTAATTATATTGTTTAGTTTTTTATGGCTGATAATTATACTATTTTATTTAAAAAGAAGAGATAAAAAAATTAAGCAAATTACTAAATACATAAATGAAATAAAAAACAAAAAATATGAACTTAATATTGATGAAAACAGTGAAGATGAATTAAGTAACCTAAAAAATGAATTGTACAAAATTACTATTATGTTAAAAGAAGAAAGTGAAATATCTAAAAAAGATAAAGAAAATTTAAAAGTTTCTGTTGAAGATATATCACACCAATTAAAAACTCCGCTTACATCAATAACCATTATGCTAGATAATTTAAAAGAAAATCCTAATATGGATGAAAATACAAAGCAAAAATTTATTTTTGAAATAAGTAAACAAATAGATTGGATAAATTGGCTTGTAATATCAATGCTTAAGCTATCAAAATTAGATGCAAATGTAGTTCAATTTTATGATGAAAAAATTAATCTTAATAAATTTATAACAGAAATAGTTAAAAATTTAGAAATACCAATAGAAATAAAAAATCAAAATATAATTATAAATGGAGATAACGAAGCAACTTTTGTAGGTGATTATAAATGGCAACAAGAAGCGGTTACAAATATTATAAAAAATTGTATAGAACATAATAAAGAAAATGGAACAATAAATATAAAATACGAAGAAAATAATCTTTTTACTAAAATATCTATAAAAGATGAGGGAATTGGAATTGAAAAAGAGGATTTGAAACTTATTTTTGAAAGATTTTATAAGGGTAAAAACTCTACAGAAAATAGTGTAGGAATTGGCTTATCTCTTAGTAAAAATATAATAGAAAAGAATAATGGCATAATACTTTGTAAATCTGAGATAGGAAAAGGAACAGAATTTATAATTAAATACATGAAAAAAATGGTATAAATTTCCGCTTGAATACGCTTTTTTATATGTTATATAATCATTTTAAGAGGTGATCTTGGCATATGAGAATAATAAAAAAATATGGGGAAGATTTAATTTATAAAGAATTACATAAAAGCTATAATTTTTTTATTAGGGAAGCAAATTTAAACAAGAATAGTAAAGGGTATGGTTTAATAAGAGATAAAACAATTTATTCTAATAATGTTGCTAGCATAGCATCTGTTGGGTTTGGCTTAGCTGCTTTAATTGTTGGAGTTGAACATAACTGGATAAGCTATAAAAAAGCTTATGATAGAGCAAACAAAACGTTAGATACATTTATAAATAATGTAGAAGGAGAAAATGGATTTTATTATCATTTTGTTAATATGAATACAGGCAAAAGAGAATGGAATTGTGAAATATCAATAATAGATACAGCAATTTTTATATGTGGTGCAATAACAGCTGGAGAATATTTTAAAAAAGATGTACAAAAAAAGGCTGAAGCGTTATTTAAGAAAATAAATTGGGAATGGTACAGAAATAAAGAAAATAATTTATTTTATATGGGATATAAACCAGAAATAGGCTTTTGGGGACAATGGGATATGTATGCAGAACAATTAGTTACATATGTATTAGGTGCTGGTTCACCAACATATCCAATTAATAAAAGTATGTACTATGAATTTGAAAGAAAGACAAAAGATTATAATAACATAAAAAGCATTATATATACATATTGTGGAACTTTATTTGCATATCAGTATTCACATGTATGGATTGATTTTAGAAATATTGTAGATGAAAATGAAATTCAATGGTTTGATAACTCTATAAAAGCTACAAGAGCTAATAGATTATACTGTATAGAAAATAGTACGAAATATAAAACTTATGGAGAAAATTCTTGGGGTGCAACATCTTGTGTAACACCAGAAGGGTATAAAATACAGGGGACTCAGCCTTGCGGTGTTGATTTGAATGTAGAAAATAATGGAACAATATCGCCATGTGGAGCTATTGGGTCTATTGTATTTACAACAAAAGAAAGCATTAGTGCTATGGAATATTACTATAATAATTACAAAAAACTGTGGGGAAAATATGGATTTAAAGATGCATATAATTTAGAAAATGAAAAAGAATGGTATTCAAAAGAATATATAGGAATAGATAAAGGAATAGAAGTTTTAATGATAGAAAATTATTTGAATGAAACCATATGGAAATATTTTATAAAAAATAAATATGTTATTAAAGGATTAGAGATTTTAGGATTTGAAAAAAATAAAGATAGAAAAAATTTAAAAATATAAATTAAAAACAGATAATTACTTGCTAATTATCTGTTTTTTTGATATAAAAAGACAAGAAAATATATAAAAAAATGGAGAAATAAATATGAATATAGGAATAGATATAGATAATGTAATATCAAATTTTGATGAAGCTTTATTAGAAGAATATTTAAAACACGATAACGATTTAAGAGGAACGGGAATTGTTAATAAAAACTTGCATATGACAGAGGGAATGTTTGACTGGACAGAAAAAGAGGAAAGAGAATTTTATTTAGCTAACATTGAAAGAATTGTAAAAACACTAAACGTTAAAGATGGAGCAAAAGAGTATATAGATAAATTAAAACAAGATGGACATAATATTTTTATTATTACAGGTAGAGACAATGGAGAATATACAAATCCAGTTGAAATGACTCAAAAGTGGTTAAAAAAAAATAATATTTATTACGATAAATTAATTTTTACAAATGCATATAAAAATGATAAACATGGAAAAACAGAAAAATGCTTTGAAAATAACATAGATATAATGATTGATGATTCTGTTCATATTTGTAAAGATTGTATGGAAAATAATATAACCACCCTTTTAATGGATAGAGTAGTTACTAGAAAAGAAAAAGGAATGACAAGGGTAAAAAACTGGAAAGAAATATATGAGTTTATTTCAAATTATAAAATAAATGTAATATTAGACACAGATACATATAATGAATGTGATGATCAATTTGCACTTTCTTATTTAATAAAATCACAAGATAAATTTAATATTGAAGCAATTACAGTTGCTCCTTATTCTCACAAAACTAAAAATGTTTCAGTTAAAGAAGGACAAGAATTAAGCTATAATGAAATACTAAAAATATGTAAATGGCTAAATTTTGATACAACAAATAAAGTTTTTAAAGGCTCAATGGATTATATTCAAAATGGATATACAGAAAATAACCCAGCAGTTAATAAAATAATTGAGATTGCTTTAAAAAATAGGAAAACATATATATTAGCAATAGGAGCAATTACAAATGTTGCTCTTGCGATAAAAAAGGAACCTAAAATTATAAATAAAATAGAAATAATATGGCTTGGTGGTAATAAATTAGACTATAAAGACAATTTAGAATATAATTTTAGGCAAGATATACAAGCCGTGCGAGAAGTATTTGAATCAAAAGTAAAACTTACAGTATTACCTTGTAAAAATGTTGTTGCGGAGCTAAAAATAGATATAAATACCCTAAAAGATAATTTAGAAAATAAATCCGAACTTTGCAATTATTTATTAAGTAGGTTTTACAATGACGGATATCATGGAATACAAGAATCAAGAGTTATTTGGGATATATCTGTTATAGCATATATGATAAATAAAAAATGGTTTGAAACACAAGTAATTAGTTGCCCTAATATAACTGAAGATACATCCTATGAGTTAACAGAAAATAACAATAAAATTAAATTTGTTACTAAATTAAATAAAGTAAAAATATATGAAGATTTATTTAAGAAACTAGGAGAATGAAATGTTAATGAACTATAATGAAATGAAGCAAGCTGTAGAACTACTAGACAAAGAATGGGATTTAGGGAAAAAAGAAGCAAAAGCAAATACAAATATATGTGCATGGATATATTTATTAGACATATTAGAAGAAAGCGAGAAAATAATAAAATATAAAGATGGACATAAACTAGTAGGTTTTTGTGGCTATTCAAAAGAAAATTCAAAAAAACATAAATTATCTAAAAAAATTTATAAAATTATGAAAAATAGATTATATAAAAGTAAAGAAATAAAGAATTTAAAAGCATTAAAAGAATATGAGAGGAATTATAATTATACTCCAGAATCTCTTAAAAACTATTTTGATGGAGAAATCTCAATATTAATAGTAGATGAAAAATATAGAGGAAATAATATAGGAAAAAAATTATTATCAGAAGTATTTGAATTTGCCAAAAAAGACAATATGAAAAAACTTCAAATTTTAACAGACGAATCTTGCAATTATAAATTTTATGAAAAATTAGGATGCGAGAAAATATATGAAACAATTATCGAAAATAAAGAAATAGAACAACTTGGAAATGAACATACTGAGAAAGCATATATATATGAAAAGAAATTATAAAAGAGTTTGGGGGACAAAATATGCAAAAATTTAATTATCATACACATACAAAAAGATGTGGACATGCTGACAATAATATGACAGATGAAAATTTTGTAAAGTTATTTATAAAGAAAGGCTTCACAAGAGTTGCTTTTACAGACCATTGTCCAGAAAAAGAAAAAATAGATTTTAGAGAAAATATGAGAATGGAATATAATGAGAAAGATGATTATTTAAATAGTATAAAATCTCTAAAAGAAAAGTATAAAAACATAATAGAAATAGAAACTGGATTTGAGGTTGAGTATTTACCAGGACAAGAAGAAAATTTATTTGAACTTAAAAATGAGACAGATAAAATAGTTCTAGGACAACACTTTATATATAATGATGATAAAAGTGAGCTATTAATTATAAGACGTCATAAATTTTCTGATGAAGAAGCTTTAAAATATGCAGAATATATAAAAACAGCAATTGAAAAGAATATACCGGATATAATTGCACATCCAGATGTATATATGTTAAGTAGAGATAACTATACAGAGGTAGATGAAAAAGTTGCACATATAATTTGCAGTACAGCAGAAAAATATGGAATACCAATAGAAATTAATCTAACTCAACCTAATTTTTTTATAATAGGAGAAAGAGAAAAAATTGTATATCCTTGTAAAGAATTTTGGAAGATAGCTTCAGAATATAAAAATCTGAAGGTAATATATGGTGTAGATGCACACTTTGAGCATCAAATAATGAATTATGAAAAAGCTATAGAAATTGCAAATAAACATATAGGACAAGATATTATAGATAAACTACATTTTTGTGATGAAAATTTAGAAGTAAAATAGGGGAAAATATGAACTATAAAAAAGAATATAAAAAATACTTAACTTCATCTGTATTAGATAATGCAAATAATAAAATAGCTAGTACTTCATTTATATCAGCTTTTGCTGTATATTTAGGATTATCAGATTTTGCAATAGGAATTTATGCTGTTTTAGATACAATAACCAATGTTTTACAAATATTAGCTGCACCATTATTTTCAAGAATAGGTCAATCAAAAAAGGTTGTTTTAACCAATTATTCAATATATAGAATTGCATCTGTAGGTTTTGCAATTATACCATTTGTATCAAACAATATATGCATACGAACTATATTATTTTTTATATTTGCTTCGATATATGCAGTTACAGGAGAAATGGGGTATATAACTTTTGTAAATTGGAGAATGTCTTTATTAAATAAAGAAGATAGAACAAAGTTTGCAGCAACAAAGAATATGTATAAAAATACCGTAGTGTTATCTTTTAGTTTAATTATGGGAATTATTCTTGATAAATTTACACAAAATGGATATGAATTATATGGTTTTATGATTTTATTTTCAATTGTGTTTTTTATTGCATTTATAGATATATCAATAAGAATTAATACATATAAACCACCAATAAAGGAAGAAAAAATAACAATAAAAGATACAATAAAAATTCCAGCAACAGATAAAAAATTCAGAAAGATTCTTGTAACATGTGGAATAAATAGATTTGCTAATGGCATTGGTACAATGTACTTGAATGTTTTTTTACTTAGATATTTGAATATAAATTATATTTATTATAGTTTATTAAATATTATAATAAATTTATCTGAAGCAATATCAAGTAAAATTTGGGCAAAGAAAGCAAATGATAGAAACTGGAAAAATATTATTTTGCCAATGAGTATGATATTTATAGTTGCTTTTTCAACCTTATTTATAACCTCAAATGAAATATTAAAATATATATTACCAGTAATTTATTTATTGTTAGGAGTTGGAAATGGAGCTTATGAAATATTTGATAATGTTGCTATATATGAAGCTTCCAAAGATAAATTACAAACCTCATATGTTACTTTTGAAAGATGCATAGAAGGAATTGTAACGGCAATTTTGCCAGTGTTATCATATACAATTTTATCTGAAAATGATAATGTTATAAAAATAACTTTTGGTTTAGCTATATTATCATATTTAATTTTAGGAATCTATTTTGGAAGTAGAAAAGATAAAAATATAGAGGTGAAATAACACATGAGTGGAATATTAATTGCTGGTTTTGGTGCAATAGGAAA
>JABLTO010070519.1_pt1 | contig 22380 bp, 25 predicted proteins | sample 7160091 | NCBI WGS metagenome assembly JABLTO01 (sample SAMN14651225, study PRJNA627086) | human gut metagenome | isolation source: feces | host: Homo sapiens
AATACACATTTATATAACATTGTTTTCTCTAGAGATGATTATATGGAAGTTTTGATGAAACTTGAAAATCATCAAGATTCTATTTATCCAGTTAAAGCGAAGAAAGTGATTTCTAATTTAGATCATGCAACTTCTATGGAAGATAGAAATCCATATAACGAAGTATTAGACGAACTTTATAATGTGATGGATGTCTTACATATTGAAAGAGTAGATAGACCCGTTCAAAGTGCATTTTTAAATGTTCGTGAAATTTTAGATTATATTTCAGAAATTCATCAAAAGTTAGATGATATTAATGAAATTAAAAGAGGAATTAAAAAAGATTATTATGAAAATCAAGAAGCAATTGAATTGATTTCATGTTTAAATCGTGATCGTATTTCTATTGATGATATTCATGAATTAAAATATGTTGCTTTAAGATTTGGTAAATTACCATTATCACAAATTGAAAAAATTAAATATTTTGATAGTTATCCATTTGTTTATCAAGAATTATCACATACAGATCAATTCGCTTGGATCGTTTATGGTGGTGTTGAACACAGTATTGGTGAAATTGATAACATTTTCTCTTCAATGAACTTTGAAGAAGTAAAACTTCCAAAATTTGCTCATGGTAAAATGGAAGAAGCGGTTGCTGAATTAAAAGCAGAAAATAAAACAATGGAAGCTTATCTTCAAGAACTTGATCAACGTATTGAAAAAGTAAAAGAAGATAATGAAGAACAATTATTAGGTGACTTTTGGAAAGCTTATCGTTTAAAAGAATTATACAAAAAAGGTAAATATGTTGTTGATTTAAAAACAAAAGCAGCGATTTATGCTTTTAGTTCATTTGATAAAGAAGAATTAGAAGGAATTGTGAATGTTCCAGGAATTAATGTTCATGAACTTCCTATTGATACATATCAAGATCAAGGTGTTGAAGGTCCTGTATATGTTGAAAATAATGCATTTTTCCAACCCTTTGAATGTTTATTCACATTCAAACCAGGTGAAAAATTTGATCCAACTATTTTAGCTGGACTTGTGATGATGCTTTCAGCACTTGTTTTACTTGGCGATTTAGGAGTAGGTGTTTTAGCTATTCTATTATCATTTATTATTAAAGGTAACATCAGTAAGTTACTACAACGTGTAGGAGCTGCTGTTACAATAGGAGGACTATTAAGTGGAACAGTCTTCTATAGTATGTCACTTTATAATTCAATCTTTGTTGTAGGTACAAACTATGCAATGCAAATTGGATTATTCTTTGTTATAAACATTGCATTATTATTAGTTTGTAGCTTAGTGAAAAAAGTGACAAAAAGATCAATAAAGAGTAAAGGGGGACTGTCATGGCAATAGCGAAATTAAACTTGGTTAGCCTTGATTTTGATAAAGACAATTGTAATGATGTGTTACTTGAGCTTTATCAAAGAGATGATTTTCATCCTGAGCTAGCAAGCAAGTTTACGGATAGTGTTGCTGGTCTTTCAGCTTACAACAATGACAATCTTTATGAAGAATTGTTATCAAGAATTGAAGAAATGAAAACAAAATATCATTTTGAAGTTCCTGAAGTTGAAACAGATGCGCAACTTAATGTATTTAGAGCTAAAGAATTTTTAGATGATTTATTTTTAGATATTGACCGTATTGATGCTGTTAAAAAAGAATTGGAAAAGATGATTGGTGAAAATGATGAAGCCATCATTACTTTAAAACATGTTGAAGGTTCAAACATTGACTTTGATCAATTATTTGGAACAAGATATTTAAAAATAAGATTCGGTAAACTTCCTCTCAATAATGAAGGAAAGTTAGAGTATTATGAAACATTACCATTTGTTTATAAAGCATTTGAAAGAGATGATAAATATGTCTGGTGTATGTATATGACAACACCTACAGATGCTCCTGAAGTGGATAATGTGTTCACATCACTTTATTTTGAAAAAATTCATATTCCTGAATTCGTTCATGGTTCATGTGAATTAGCTGAACAAGAAATTCAAAATGAATCTGATTCAGCTAAACAATATAGCCAAGACTTACAAAGTCGAATTGATAAAACAATTTCAGAAAATATGGAAGAATTAACACGTATTTACAGTATTGCGAAGAAATTAAATTCAGTTTATGCAATGCAAAAATACATTGTTAAATTAGGTGATAAATTAAATGTTCATGGATTTGTCCCTAAGAGTGATTTAGATAACTTCAAAAACACTTTTGAAAGTATCGATGGTGTTAAACTTGAAGTATTACCTGCTACATCTGATGTACGTCTAGAACCACCAACAAGACTTAAGAACTCATGGTTTGCAAGACCATTTAGAATGTTTGTCGAAATGTATGGTGTACCTCGTTACAATGATGTAGATCCAACTTTATTAGTTGCTATTTCATATACATTATTATTTGGTATTATGTTTGGTGACTTAGGACAAGGTATTATTCTTTCTTTAGTAGGCCTCGTTGCTGAAAAGAAATTTAAATTAAAATTAGGTGGCGTGGGAGTTCGTTTAGGTATTTCCAGTGCAATCTTCGGTGTGTTCTTTGGTTCATTCTTTGGAAATGAAGAAATCTTATCTGAATATTTTAAAGGTTTCTCATTCTTTAATGCAATGTCACCAGAAAATACAATGACTTTATTAATGGCTGCCATTGGACTTGGTATTGTCTTAATTCTTGTTTCAATGACATTCAATATTATTTTGAACTTTAAAAAGAAAAATATGGGTGAAGCAATTTTAAGTCAAAATGGTTTATGTGGGGTTACATTCTACGTTGCTGTTATTAGTGCAGCTCTTGGAATGCTTACAGGTATGCATTTTGTAAATATTTTCTATATTTTAATTTTAATTGTATTACCACTTATCTTAATGTTCTTAAAAGAACCGTTAATTAGAAAATTAGAAGAACATGGTGAAATGTTCCCAAATGGTTTTGGAGCATTCTTTGTTGAAGGATTCTTCGAATTATTTGAAGTAGTCTTATCATTTATTACAAACACAATGTCATTCTTGCGTGTCGGGGGATTCGTTTTATCACATGCTGGTATGATGCTTGTTGTTTATACTCTTGCTGAAATGGTAGGAGGATTTGGTGAAATCATCGTCTTGATTTTAGGAAACGTTTTCGTAATGTGTCTTGAAGGATTGATCGTTGGTATTCAAGTATTACGTCTTGAATTCTACGAAATGTTTTCACGTTATTATGAAGGAAATGGAATTCCATTTAAAACTATTAAGGAAGATTAAATTCAAGGAGGAAATTTATTATGACAGTATTAGAAATTTTATTACCATTATTTGCAGTAGTTTTATTAACATTACCATTAATTAAAGTATTTACAGGAAAAGTATCAGCTCAAAGCGCTAAAAGAAGATTAGGTGTTCATATCAGTGGTTTCGCTGGTGCCGTTGTTTTATGTTTATTAGTTGCTATGTCAAATTCAAGTGTATTTGCAGCAGGTGAAGTTGCTACAATCACTGGAACAATTGCTCAAGGTTTAGGATTCTTAGCAGCATCTTTATCAACTGGATTCTCTGCTTTAGGTGCAGGTATTGCCGTTGCAGCAGCAGCTCCAGCAGCTATCGGAGCTTTCTCTGAAAATGAAAAGAACTTTGGTAAATCATTAATCTTCGTTGCCTTAGGTGAAGGGGTTGCCATCTATGGTTTATTAATCTCTATCTTAATTATCAACAAAATCTAATTTAGAGAGTGATTTTTATGAAATTTTATTTAATCAGTGACAATGTCGATACTGAAATGGGTTTAAGACTTGTTGGTATTGAAGGAGAAGTTGTTCATAAAAGACGTGATTTTCTTGAAGTTTTGGAAACAAAAATGAAAGATAGATCCATAGGTGTGATTTTAATTACAACGAAATTAATTGAATTAGCTCCTGATGTTATTTCTGAAATAAAATTAAAACAACAAAAACCATTGCTTGTAGAAATTCCTGATAGACATGGAAATTCTAAAATTGGTGAAACGATTGATAGATATGTTTCAGAAGCAATTGGAGTTAAGTTATAGGAGAAAGTGCTATGCAAAAAAAAGATCAAGTCTTTCTTTATATCAAAGATGAAATTGAAAAAATTTCATCAGCTGAAGAAAAAGAAATTTTAGATGAAGCCAAAGCAATTGAACAAGAAGCTTATAACCAATTAAGAGGTGAAGCCGAAATTGATGCCAAACATCAATTAGATAAAGAATTAGCAGAAATTTCTTCTAAAGCAAGTATTGAAGCTTCAGCTCAACTCGAAGAAAGATTAAAAAAATTAGTTGAAAAAAGAGAAGAATACGTTCAAACAATTTTTACAGAAGTAAAAAATAAGCTTGTTGAATTTGTAAATGGTAAAGATTATAAAGATTATTTATTAACACATGTAAAAGCTGTTAGTGATGAATATCAAATGACAGATTGTGTTTTATATGTAAGAAAAGATGATTTAAAATATGCAGATGATTTAAAGAAAGCATATGCTTTACCAATTGAAGTTGAAGAAGGTCAACAAATTCAATTAGGTGGATTCATTATTGAAAATAAAGCAACAAATGTTGTTGTAGATGAATCATTAGACTCAAATTTAGAAGCTCAAAAAGATTGGTTCTATAAGACTTCTGGATTGATGATTAAATAGGGGGATTAAAGATGAGTGAAAATGTAATTTATTCTATTAATGGTCCCGTTGTTAAAGTAAAAAATGCCAAAGACTTTTCAATGTTAGAAATGGTTTATGTTGGTCATGCTAAATTAATGGGTGAAGTTATCTCAATTTCTAAAGATTTAACAACTATCCAAGTATATGAAACAACAACTGGTTTAAAACCAGGAGAACCTGTTATTTCTACAGGATCACCAATTTGTGTTACATTAGGTCCTGGTATTTTAAGAAATATCTTTGATGGGATTGAACGTCCTTTACAAGCGATTGCTGAACAATCTGGTGCTTTTATTGAAGCCGGAAGCGATGTTGATTCACTTGACGTTGAAAAATTATGGGACGTTACAATGAAAGTAAAAGTAGGAGATGTTTTAAAAGGTGGAGACATCTATGCAACATGTCCTGAAACAGATTTAATTGAACACAGATGTATGCTTTCACCACTTTTAAGTGGTAAAGTTGTTGAAGTAAAAGAAAATGGTCAATATAAAATCAATGATGTCGTAATGAAAATTGAAGATGAACATGGTCAAATTCATGAATGTACATTATGTCAAAAATGGCCAATTAAACAAGCACGTCCAACTCTAGAACGTTTACCAATTTCTATTCCTTTAGTAACAGGACAACGTGTTATCGACACATTATTCCCAATCGCTAAAGGTGGAACTGCTGCTATTCCAGGTGGTTTCGGTACTGGTAAAACAATGACACAACACCAAATTGCTAAATGGTGTGATGCCGATATTATCATTTATGTTGGTTGTGGAGAACGTGGAAACGAAATGACTCAAGTTCTTGAAGAATTTAGTGAGTTGATTGACCCTAAGAGTGGTAAACCATTAACTGATAGAACTGTCTTAATTGCGAATACTTCAAATATGCCAGTTGCCGCACGTGAAGCAAGTATTTATACAGGAATTACTTTAGCTGAATATTATCGTGATATGGGATATCACTGTGCAATCATGGCTGATTCTACTTCACGTTGGGCTGAAGCGTTACGTGAAATTTCTGGTCGTCTAGAAGAAATGCCAGCTGAAGAAGGATTCCCAGCTTACTTACCATCACGTTTATCACAATTCTATGAACGTGCTGGATACATGAAAACTTTAAATGGACAAGAAGGTTCTGTATCGATCATTGGTGCCGTATCACCACAAGGGGCAGACTTCTCAGAACCAGTTACACAAAATACAAAACGTTTCGTAAGATGTTTCTGGGCCTTAGATAAAGCCTTGGCTTATGCTCGTCATTATTTCGCAATTAACTGGACTCAATCTTATAGTGATTATGTTTATGATCTTGAAAAATGGTATGACCAAAATGTTGGTTCTGATTTCGTCAGTGATCGTCAACAACTTTCATTCATTCTTGCTGAAGAATCAAGATTAAATGAAATTGTTAACTTAATGGGACCTGATGTATTACCAGAAGATCAAAAATTAGTGATGGAAATCGCAAAAGTGGTTCGTGTTGGTTATTTACAACAAAATGCCTTCCATAAGGATGATACATACGTACCACTTGCTAAACAATTAAAGATGATGGATGTTATCTTATATTTAAATAAAAAATGTCAAGAAGCTGTTGCTCAAGGTAAAGTTGTTCGTGCAATTAGTGAAACTGGTATTTTTGAACAATTAATTAAAATGAAATATGATATTCCAAATGATCATATTGAAAAATTAGATACTTATTATCAAGATATTGATAATGCATTAAAATCTGTAGCGTAGGAGGAAATAAAAATGGCACTACAATATGTAGGATTAAATGAAATCAATGGATCATTAGTCGTTTTAGATCACGTAAAAGGTGCCTCTTACGACGAAATGGTTGAAATTCAATTAAAAAATGGTACAACACGTTCTGGACGTGTTGTCCAAATTGAAGGTGAAAAAATCGTTGTCCAAGTATTTGAAGGAACAAATGATTTATCACTAGAAAATACAAAGACTAAATTATTAGGTAGACCAATGGAATTACCTGTTTCTAAAGAAATTTTAGGACGTGTCTTCAATGGTGCTGGTAGACCAATCGATGGTTTAGGTGAAATTTATGCAGAAGAAATGATGGATATCAATGGTTTACCATTAAATCCAGTAAGCCGTGTTTATCCACGTAACTACATCAATACAGGTATTTCATCAATTGACTGTCTTGCTACATTAATTCGTGGACAAAAATTACCAATCTTCTCTGGTTCAGGTTTACCACATGACCGTTTAGCTGTACAAATCGTTAAACAAGCAAAAGTTGCTGACGAATCAGGAAAAGGTTTCGCCATTGTCTTTGCGGCAATGGGTGTTACAAATGACGTTGCAAACTACTTTAAACGTAGCTTTAAAGAAGCAGGAGTTATGGAAAGAGTTGTTATGTTCTTAAACTTATCAAATGATCCAATCATTGAACGTACATTAACTCCACGTTGTGCTTTAACTGCTGCTGAATATTTAGCTTATAAACAAAATATGCACGTATTAGTTATCTATACAGATATTACTTCCTATTGTGAAGCGTTACGTGAATTCTCTTCAAGTAAAGGAGAAATTCCTGGACGTAAAGGTTATCCAGGTTACTTATATTCTGACTTAGCTTCTTTATATGAAAGAGCTGGTATTATTAAAGGGGCAGAAGGTTCTGTAACACAAATCCCTATTTTAACAATGCCTAACAATGATATTACTCACCCAGTTCCTGACTTAACTGGATATATCACTGAAGGACAAATTACTTTGTCACCTGAATTAAACTCAGCAGGTATTTATCCACCAGTTGATGTTTTACCATCACTTTCACGTTTAATGAAAGATGGTATCGGTGAAGGATATACACGTGGAGATCACCAAGACATTGCCAACCAATTATTTGCATGTTATGCCCATGTACAAGATGTTAAATCATTAACATCAGTTATCGGTGAGGATGAATTATCTCCATTAGATAAACAATATTTATCATTTGGTAAACTATTTGAACAACATTTCTTAAATCAAGGTTTCGATGTCAATAGATCAATTGAAGAAACATTAGATTTAGGATGGGATTTAGTTTCTGTTTTACCAAGAGAAGCACTTGATCGTCTAGATAACAAATTATTAGATGAACATTATGATCATGATCGTGCTGTAAAACGTTTCCATATTAAAGAAAAATCAATCATCAAAGAATTACAAGAAGCAGGTGATTAATTATGGCTTTAAAAGTTGTTCCAACAAAAGGAAATTTAATTTCTACAAAGAAACAATTACAATTAGCTGTTCTTGGATATGATCTATTAGATAAGAAAAGAAACGTTCTTATTAAAGAAATGATGTCATTATTAGATGATGTTAAAATGGTCAGAGATGAAATTACGGAAGCTTATCAAAATGCTTACGATGCTTTACAAGAAGCAAATATTTCTTTAGGGTTGATTAGTGACTTAGTTACAGCAACACCTATTGATTATGGAATCAGTATTGCTTATCGAAGTGTTATGGGTGTAGAAATTCCTAAAATTACTTATCATAAACAACCAATGGTATGTAGTTATAACATGGATCGTTCTAATTCAAAAGTAGACTATGCTTATGAATGTTTCTATCGTGTTAAAGAATTGACTGTTGTTTTAGCAGAAGTTGAAAACTCAGTTTATCGTCTAGCAAATACCATTAGAAAAACACAAAAACGTGCGAATGCCTTAAAAAATATTTCAATTCCACGTTTTGAAGAAACAATTAAATTTATTAGTGAATCACTTGAAGAAAAAGAACGTGAAGAATTTTCAAGACAAAAAGTTATAAAAAATCAAAAGCATTAATTAATTTTAATGCTTTTTTTGCAAATTATAAAAAAATTAACACTCTAATAAAAAAATATGATATTATTATGCTGTTGAATTATTAAATAATCAAAGAAGGTGTAAATATGAGTATTGAAATTAAAGGAGTCATCATTGGAGAAGGAAAACCTAAAGTATGTGTTCCTATTGTAGAAAGCCATGATGAAGCGATTCTAAATAAATTAAAAGAATTTAATGAATTAGAAGTAGATATGATCGAATTAAGAATAGATTTTTATGAAAATATCCATCAAGAAGATGCATTAAGAAATTTATTTTTAAACATTGCTGCCTTACAAATACAAAAACCAATTATTCTAACGATTCGTACAGCTGTAGAAGGTGGAGAAGTTGAAATTGATCCTAAAGATTATTTCAATGTTTATAAATTAGCAGTTGAAGCAAATGCATTTGATATTTACGATGTTGAATTAGCGTTAGGAACAAATATGGCAATTGAATTAAGAACACTTATTCATGATGCTGGTAAATATATGTTGATGTCAAGTCATAACTTTGATAGAACACCAGAAGTTGATTCATTGATGCAAAAATTTAGATCAATGGATTCTTTAGAAGCAGATATTATGAAGGTAGCAGTTATGCCAGAAGATTATCAAGATTTATTAAATCTACTTTCATTTACTGTTCAAGCTAAACATGAATATGCTCAAAAACCAATTGTGACAATGTCAATGTCATCTATTGGACTTACTTCACGTTTAGTAGGGGAACAATTCGGTAGTGCAATTACTTTTGCTTCTGTAGGAAAAGCAAGTGCTCCAGGACAAATTGATTATCAAGAATTGAATCAGATGTTAGATATTATTCATAAAAATATTCAAGAAGCTTAAGCTTCTTGATTTTTTATACATATAATAAAGTGGTGAGATTATGAAAATTGATGCAAAAACTTTAGAAAAACTTGTTTGGATCATTTATAAACGATTCTTTATAGAAAAAGGAAAGTTAAAAGATATCCAAATAAAAATAGATCAGTATATTCAAATAAGAATGGTTTTAGTCTATAAAGGAATTGAAACTAAAATACACATAGATGCAAGACCTTATGTTAATGAAGATATTATTATTGATAGCCAAGGAAGTATACGTTATGGTTTTTTAAAGCTTAACTATGCTAAAATGTTACAAGAATGGGTTAAAGACATTCCTCAAGTATCTGTGAATAATACACAAATAAGAGTAAAAAACGAATATCTACAAGACATTCGTTTAAATAGTCAAGAAATAGAATTAGAGCTTTATTAAAGCTCTAATTTTTTTTAGGATAATTTTCCAGATGTATTTTTGTACCACTTTAACTACTTCTTGCTAATGTAGTTATGCTTGAAATAATTGTTATTTCAATATAATCACCATTGATAAATATTCGATACTTTTATTTTCTTCATAGTTCCCATCAATTAGTTAATTTTCAGTAATCGTTGTTTCAATTTCATATATGATAGAATTTTTGGCATCTTGCATATAGTCATACCAAAGAACACCAAACCAAATTGCTAAAATTGTACAAACTACTGAAAAGAATATTAGAAATTTTTGTATAATTGATTTTAATTTCATTCTTTTAATAAGATCATTTTCATCACTATTTTGTATAAAATCCACAACAATATCTTTAGGTTCTCCAAATTGCAGAACAATATCATCATATGAACATTGTGGATGATCATCTAAATATTCATTTAAATGTTTTTCTAATTCGTTTAAATAAAGTTTTTCTTTTTTTGTATGCACTGGCATAATTGTCCAAATGTTCTTAAGATATTTTTTTATATTATTCATAAGTTTCTCCCAAAGATTCTTTAATAACATTGTGAATACCATCAACAGCATTATTAAATTCATGAATCATTTCTAATAATTTTACTTTTCCTTTTTCTTCTATGTGATAATAAACTCTTACCTTACGGTCAATTATTTTTTCATAACTTGAAATAAAATTCTCGTCTTGTAATTTATACAAAATAGGATACATAGTACCCTCTTTGATATCTATTAATCCATGAGAATATGTTTTAATTTGTTTTGTAATTTCATAACCATAACAATCTTGTTTAGCAATTATACATAGAAGTAACATATCTAATTTAAAAAAACTATTTTTTCTGGCCATATTAATACTTCCTTAACGTTAAGATAACTATATTATAATATATATTTAAAAATCATCAATGCATAGATAAACTATGTACAAATTATTTAATATATGCTACTATATGGATGTGAAAACGTTTTCAAAAAATTCTATAAGGGATACATTATGAAAAAAATTATTAGTTTATGTTTATGTTTTTTATTAGTTGGATGTTATCCATCTGTATCTAAAAAAAGTGAAAAAAATAATGAAATAGATGATTTTTCTATTTTAGAAGAGAATGAAATTTTAGAATTTAAAATTATTGATCAAAAATTGATTTCAATATATAGAAAAAATAATCAAATTTATCTTTATGAGTATTCTTTAAATAAAAAAAGTATTACACTTCATAAAAAAATCTATGATGATGTTGTGTATAGAGTCAAAGTTCAAAGCTTAAATAAAGGTTATGCTATTCAAATAGAGAACATTCTTTTAATATTTGAAAATTCTAAATTAATAAAAAAGATAGCACTCCAAAGATATGTAGAAGATTATGATTGGGATAGTGTTTGTATATCGTTGAATAAGAAGTTAATAGCTTGTATGCAGTATATTCAAGGTGAACAGGTTTTAAAATTAATTGATTTAAATAATGATACAGTTGAAAATTTAATGATTTTAGAGACAATACCTAAAAAGCTTAACGCTATTTGGAAATTAGCTTTTTGTGACCAACGACATCTTATTTATTGTGGAGGAACTTATTTACAAGAAGGTGCACAAACAACAGGATGCTATGGTGTGATAGACATAATAAATAAAAATTATGAATTATACAATAGCCCAGCTGTTAGTCAAAGTGTATTTAAAAATCAAATTCTTATTCATAATCAAAGCGAAGATACAAATCAAGAAGCAATTTCTCTTTATTATAATAATGGTTTTAAAAATCTTTCTTTAAGTTATAGTGATTCAGTAAATGCTTATTTAAGTAATGGAGAGATAATTATTTTAGAAAAAGGAAGTATCAATGAAATAACACCGTATGTTATTTTTAATCATATTAAATATGACTCTTTTGATTTAGATAATATTTATTTTTGTGAATATTATGCACATAAGTTATTTATTTTAGGTGTAAAAGATGGAAAAAATAAAATAATAGAAAGGAATGTAGATGAATGAAGAAATTATTAACAGTATTTATGATTCTATTTTTAGTCGTAGGGTGTACAACGAAACAAAAAGATTCAAATGAAGAAGTTGATTTGAAAACTTCTTTTGGAATTCATCATATAGAAGAGGGATATGTTTATGATGGTAAGCCAATAAGTGTAGATTATGATTATGAAGTTGAAGGAAGAAATACAGTTTTTGGCTTGATGATTTTTATTAATGGTATTCCTCAAAAGGTAAATAATAAGGATGTTTATGTATTTAAAGGAAAAAAAGAAGACAAAAAAACTAAACAAGTAACATTTGTTCCTAATATTGGAAATAAAGGTGAAAAATTAAATATGCATGCTTTTTTGATAGCTGATTATGAAGTGGTTTCTTCATTAAAAGATTTAAAAAATAAACAACATATTATGTCATGTGGTACAACAACTTTGACAATAAATAAGGATATTAATAATTTAGATATTAAGGAAAAAAGTGATTACCAAGTTTTAGATTATACAAAGGATCTATTATCATTAAATAAAGAAGAGGGTTATTTTGAAAATAATTTATTAATTGATTTTCCTAAAAATAAAGATGGAACTTACAATAAAAATGAAGAAATAACAATTAAAGTTACAGGGAAATCAGATACTTATAGAATTTGGATATTAGAAGATTTAAAACCAAGTATAGATTACTATGTATCAATACCGATGAATAAAAGTATTCAATTTAAATGGCTTCCACATCAAAAGACAAAAAATATAAAAGTGATTGCTATTCCTTTATCACAAGAATTACCAGAAGAAAGTGGGACATTAATATTAAATTAAAATAGAATTAGAACTCTTTAGAGTTCTAATTCTACATGATATATTTTACCCCACATATAGATTTGATAAAAATAGGCAAGGAGTTGAGGACCCATCATGAGTTGACCAAACCAAGGAACTTCAATGCTTTCGCTATTTTCAATAAAATGTTTAAGTTTTTTGATATCGAAGAGTTGATAAAGGATGTTATTTTTATCATTAAGTGTTTCTAAGAGAAGATTTTTAATGTAAGTAAGGAAAAATGGAGAATGAGTTTTAGGATAAGGATTTTTCTTACGATTATAGATTTCTTGAGGAAGGAAGTCTTTGAAAGCATCACGTAAAACAGCTTTTTCTTGTTGATCTTTAAACATATAGGTCCAAGGGACATTGTACATATATTCAACGATTTCTTTTGAAGCGAAGGGTACACGAAGTTCTACAGCGTTATACATAGATTGGCTATCACTCCGTGTTAAGAGTGTTTGCATAAACCATTCAATATTTAAATAAATCATTTTTCTTTTATTGGTATCATAAAAGCTTTGATCGAGGTAGTCTATTTCATTAAGTGATTGATAATATTTACTTTGAACATATTCTTTAATGTTCAATTTTTTTATATTTTCATTAAGAAGTTCTAATCTTTGATCAACATCTCTAATCCATGGAAATGAATCTAGACTATAAAGTTCTTTTTTATAAAACCAAGGATAACCTCCAAAAATTTCATCTGCACACTCACCAGATAAAACGACTTTATGATTTCTTTTAATTTCTTTACAAAATAATAGAAAACTAGAATCAATATCAGCCATTCCTGGAGCGTCTCTAGCCATTAAACTTTGTTTTAAAAAGATAATTAAATTCTTTTGTGATAAAACGACATTATTGTGGTGACTATGATAACGATTGACCATTAAATCAATATAATCACTATCTTTTGTAAGTTGATAATCATAGGGTTGGAAATATTTATCTTGGTCTAAGTAATCAATACTATAGGTTGAAATATGATTGACGTATTGACTGCTTATAGCTGTAATAATACTCGAATCTAAACCACCAGATAACATACAAGAAATAGGTACATCACTTAATAATTGTCTTTGAATACTTTTATTTACAAGGAAGCGTACATCTTGAACAGTTTCTTCATAACTTTTTAGATGTGCTTTTTTTTGTAAAGACCAATATCTTTCAATCATTAAATGCTCACCGTCAAACCATAAATAATGAGCAGGTCTTAAACTATAAATATCTTTATAAAGTGTACTTCCTGGTGATAAACTAGGACCTAAACCTAGTAATTCTTTAATTCCTGTTTTATCAACAACACATTTTCCAATGTACATTAAAATAGCTTTAATTTCACTTGAAATGACTAAATCATCATCTTTTAAATAATAAAAGAGAGGTTTTACACCTAAATGATCACGACAAGCAAAGATTTTATTTTCATAAGATATAACAAATGAAAAGATACCATCTAACATATTTAAACATTTTTCTTTATAAGCAATAAAACTGACAAGTAAAACCTCACTATCACTTTGACTATAAAAATGGAAACCTAAATCAATAAGATGTTTCTTTAATTCATTCATATTATAAATTTCACCATTAAAAATAATGCGATAAGTAATATCTTGATAAGTATATTCTAAAGGTTGCATACCTCCTTTTAAATCAATAATTGAAAGACGGCAATGTCCCAATAAAACATGTTGATCAAAATAAGTTCGCATATCATCAGGACCACGATGGTCCAATAAATGGAGCATTTTATTAAATTTTCCACAATCATCTAAGACATTTCTTTGTTGATTATATAAACATAAAATTCCACACATCATTATTCACCCTATACACTATATGACATAAAAAAAAGAATATGAAAAAACAGTCCGAAGACTGTTTTTAACTATTCCTTATCTTTCTTTTCAGTTACAACTTCTTTTAAAGTAGTTGCTAATCCTGCGATTCCTTGTAATTCACTTGGAATAATAATCTTAGTAGCATCACCCTTAGATAAGTTTTCTAAAGCTTTGAAACCTTGTAAAGTGACATAAGCTTGATCTGGATGTGCATCGTTGATATAAGTAATACCTTTTGCTTGTGCTTCATAAACTAAACGTAAAGCTTCAGCTTGACCTTCAGCTTTAGCGATGGCTGCTTCTTTTTCAGCTTCAGCTCTTAAGATCGTTGATTGTTTATCTCCTTCAGCATTTAAGATAGCTGCAGTTTTCTTACCTTCAGCTTGTAAAATAGCTTCACGTCTTTCACGTTCAGCACGCATTTGTTTTTCCATAGCTTCTTGAATATCACGAGGTGGAATAATATTTTTAACTTCTACACGGTGAACTTTAATTCCCCAAGGATCAGTTGCTTCATCAAGGATACTTCTCATACGTGAGTTAATAATATCACGAGATGTTAAAGTTTCATCTAATTCCAAATCCCCAATAATATTACGAAGAGTTGTTGCTGTTAAGTTTTCAATCGCATTAATAGGACGATCAACACCATATGTGAATAAACGTGGATCTGTAATTTGATAGTAAACAACTGTATCAATTTGCATTGTAACGTTATCTTTAGTAATAACAGGTTGAGGCGCAAAGTCTACAACTTGTTCCTTTAATGATACCTTATTAGCAACACGATCTAAAAATGGAACTAAAATATGAAGTCCAACACTACAAGTACGATTATAAGCACCGATTCTTTCTACAACATAAGCTTTTGATTGAGGAACAATACGAATTGCAAATGCAATAACACTGACAATAATAATTAAAACAATGATAATTAAAATTAAACCAATAATACTCATTTTCTTTCTCCTTTATTTATTAATTTTTTTAACCACAAGATGAGCACCTTCTACAGCAAGAATTTCACAATAATCTCCTTCTTCTAAAGTAGAATTATCTACACTAGAAGCGGACCATTCCATAGAAAGCACCTTAACTTCTCCTCTTGTATCAGCATCAATTCTTTTTAAAACAAGTCCATGTTGACCGATAACACGATCATAGTTTGTACTGACTGTTTGTGTTCTTAAGTATTTCTTAGCAAGAGGTCTGCTGATTCCAATACAAATAACACTTAAAATGATAAAGATAATAATTTGAATGGTTTGATTTAAACCTAAAGCATAGGCAATTAAGGCACCGATTCCACCAAGTGTAAACCAGATGCTTACTAAATCGATTGTAACTAATTCAATAATAGCAGTTACAATAATAACGCCTAGCCATATCCATAACATCATGATTTATCCCTCCCTTATAGATTAACTGTTAATATTTGGTGAACAACATCAAAATTTGCAGGATACTTTAGACCTTGTTTATCACTTAAATCTAAATGATATTCTCTAGCAAGGTTTTCAATAAAATTTTTATTAGAAACACGTCCATAACTTTTACCAATTGAAATACGATGCAATTGATCGTTTGGATAAATTCCTTCATCTATTGCTGTTTTATCAACTGGCTTGATTCCTAATAAATTGTTCTCTTTATCAACTCCTAATAATACATATTGAACATTTTCAAAATGTTTACAAGCAGCTGTGTTTAAAGTGAGATTTGTACTATAAATAGTAACTGTTTTCTTTGAAATTTCATTTGTTGACCATACAAATGTCATAGCTATCATCCTTTCTACTTGTATTATATTATATATATTATTTTTATTCAATATATATTATTATTAATATTATTTATCTCTCATCACATCACTTTCCATTCAAAAATAATTGATGTATAATTGAAAAATAAAAAGAAAACATTATAAATAGAAAAGGTGAAACAATGAAAAAATTAAAAAAGATTCTATTAATTATTTTATTATTAGTACCATTAGTTGGTTGTCAAAATCAAAAAAATGAATGGAAAGAGACATATCAATTAACTTATTTTTATTTAAAAGATTGTTCAAATTGTCAACATTTTAAAAAGAATGTTCTTCCAGCAATAAAAAAAGAATTTGGAAAACATATGAAAATAAAAGCTTATGATATGGATGATGAACAAACGTTTGATGAAATGAAAGAAAGTTATCAAAATCATATTGATCAAATCATTGATTTTGATGAAGATGATTACGGTTATGGACCAATGGTCTTTTTAGAAGGGTATATGGCTATTTTAGGTGCAGGTAATGAAGATGATTATGTTGAACATCTTGTTAATGCGATTAAAGGCGAAAAACTTAATGAAGCAGCAGATATTGAAACTTTTTATTATTTAAAAGATGGAAAGGTACAAAAATCTTAAAATCTGTTATCAATTGAAAAAGAATATGATAAACTTGAAAGAGAATATAAAGGAGGTAGTGTTATGGCAACACCACATAATCAAGCAAATAAAGGAGATATTGCAAAAACTGTTTTAATGCCAGGAGATCCTTTACGTGCAAAATATTTAGCAGAAACTTATTTAGAAAATGTTAAGCAATTTAATGCGACAAGAAATATGTTTGGATATACTGGAACTTATAAAGGAAAAGAAGTTTCTATCATGGGTTCAGGTATGGGAATGCCTAGTATTGGAATTTATAGTTATGAATTATTTCATTTTTATGATGTAGAAAATATTATTCGTATTGGTTCTTGTGGATCGTTTAAAGAAGATGTTCATTTAAGAGATATCATTATTGTACAAGGTGCTTGTACAGATTCAAATTATGCACATCAATTTGAAGTACCAGGAACTTATTCAGCTATTTCAGATTATAGTTTATTAGAAAAAGCAGTAGAAAAAGCAAAAGAAAAAGATTTATCTTATCATGTAGGAAATATTTTATCTTCTGATATTTTCTATCATGCTGATAATAAGGCTGATAAATGGATCAAAATGGGATGTTTAGCAACTGAAATGGAATCTTATGCTTTATTTGCAAATGCAGCTTACGCTGGTAAAAAAGCATTAACTTTATTAACTGTTTCAGATTCATTAGTAAAAAATGAAGAAACAACTGCAGAAGAAAGAGAAAAAACTTTCACAGCAATGATGGAAGTTGCTTTGGAGATTGCATAGGTGTTAACTAAATTTGCATTTTTTGATTTTGATGATACTTTGATTCATGGAGATTCTGGTGGAAAACTTTTAAAGTATTATTTAAAAAAAAATCCACTATCTGTTTTTAAATTGTTAAAAGTGGTTTATCATTATGCTTTATATCTATTAAAGATAGAACCACTTAATAAAGCAAAATCAGCATGGTTATATCCATTAGATAAGATGTCTGATCAAGAAATTGAAAAGTTTTATCAAGAAGTATTAGAACCTTGTTATTATTTAAATGTCATTGAAGAATTAAAAAAGAAAAAGGCAGAAGGGTATACGATTTATATATGTAGTGCCTCTGTAGAAGCTTATCTTCGTTTTTGTAAGTTACCAGTAGATGAAATTTTAGGAACTAAAACAGTCATTAAAGATGGTAAATATACAAGTCAAATGATTGGAAAAAATTGTAAAAATGAAGAAAAGGTAAAAAGAATCCAAGAAGTGATAAAAAATCATAATCTAGAAATAGATTATGACTTATCTTATGCCTATTCGGATTCTTTACATGATATTCCAATGTTAAAAATGGTAAAAAATCGTATTAAAATTGATACTAAAGATGGACATATGTCCACATTTGAAATAGAGTAGCTTAGCTACTCTTTTATATTTAAGTCCGTAAAGAAAAGCATAATATTAATGAGTCCAGCTATTCCTACAACAATATAAATGAGCATTGATAAAAAACTATTTTGACCAAATAAAATATCTACCAAATTAAAATTAAATAAGCCAATAAGACCCCAATTAATAGCACCAATCACAGTAAAAACAAGTGCTGTTTTTTGTAATGCATTCATTTTCTTAACCTCCTTAAATAGAGTCTATCCCATAAATTTGTATTTTATACATATAAAAATAAATAAAGAATATTTTTATAATGGAGGGATAGATTTGAAAAAATTATATATTGTCATTATAGGTTTAGTCATTTGTGCAATAGGTATTGTTGTTTTTTTTAAATTTAAAAATAATTCATTGGATGAAACGTTAAAAGAAGCTAAAAGTATGAATTCTTATCAACTTGTATGTGATATGGAAATGACACAAAATGATGAACTTAAAAGTTATGAAGTAAAAGTAGATTATTTAAAAAAAGATAAACAAAAATATTATCGAGTAGAACTTTATGATAAAAGTTTAAATCAATCACAAATCATTATAAAAAATAAAAAAGGAGTCTATGTTTTAACACCAACACTTAATCAAATGTTTAAATTTCAAAGTGATTGGCCTGAAAATAGTCCTAAACCATATATTTATCATTATTTAATTCAATTATTAGAAAATAATAAAGTTAAAAAGATTGAAAAAGGATATCAAGTAGAAGCAAAGGTGAAATATCCTAATGATACAAGAATTGTTAAACAAGAAGTTATTTTTGATAAAAAATTAAAACCATTGATTGTTTTATGTCTAGATCAAGATGAGACAGAAATTGTTACTTGTAAAGTAAATGAATTTCATAAAAATAAAAATTTTAAAGAGAAACATTTTAATCAAAATCAAGCATTGAAAGAATCAAAAAAGGATGTCAAAACATCCGCAAATAATGATGTTTTATATCCAGTTTCTCTATTAGGAGCTAAATTAGAAAGTGAAACAGTGTCTTCAATAGAAGGGGATAAAAATCATATTTTAAAATTTAGTGGTGATAAAAGTTTTACAATGGTAGAAACACAAGTAAATGATCAACAAGTAATGCAGTTTTCTAATGATGAAGTGATTGATTTAATAGATGGGTTTGCATATTATCAACCTGGAAAATTATCGATGATGTATCATGGAATGATGTGTTCTTTATATTCACAAGATTTAACGAAAGAAGAAATGCTTTCAGTCATGACAAGTATGCAAACTTCATCGACAAAATAAAGAGATTTCAAATTGAATTATGAAATGGGTTGGATTATACTATTGTTTGGAGGTGTCTTTATGAATTTAAAGCGTGACACGTATGCAATTGTAGATTTAGACCATTTAAAATATAATGTTGAATTAGCACATAGTGAATTTAAAAGACCGTTGATGGCTGTGATCAAAGCGGATGCTTATGGTCATGGGTATAAAGAAGTTGCTAGTTTTTTAAAGGATATTGATTATATTGAAATGTTTGCTGTTGCAACACTTCAAGAAGCAATTGAGTTAAGGGAATTAGGGATTGATAAAGGAATATTGATCTTAGGAGCTATTCCAACAAGTAAAGAAGATATTGATTTAGCTATTAAATATGATATTTCTTTAACAATGGTTTCAGTTGCTTATTTAAAATTATTGGATCATTTAATTGATAAAGGGCAAACATTAAAAGTGCATATTAAGTTGGATACAGGAATGCATCGTATTGGTTTAATGTCTAAAGAAGAATTATCAACTTTATTAAAACTAGTTGATCCTGATAAATTTAATGTAGAAGGAATCTTTACACACTTTGCGACAGCTGATGGAGATGATGAAGCCTACGAAAAACAAAGAAGTTTATTTTATGAAATGATAGGTAATTGTAAATTCAAATATATCCATTGTTGTAATTCAGCAGCGATGACTTATCATCATGATGAAAAATCAAATATGGGAAGATTAGGAATTACCATGTATGGATGTTCACCAAATGGTGAAGAAGAAACAAAATTCAAACAAGTAATGTCACTTTATACAAAAGTAGCAATGATTAAAAAAATTCCTGCAGGAGATCGAGTAGGGTATGGTTTAACATATACGGCTAAAGAAGATGAATATATTGCTACATTACCAATTGGTTATGCAGATGGTTTTATTAGAAAAAATCAAGGGCGTAAAGTATATATCAATGGTAAGTATTATGAAATTGTAGGACGTGTATGTATGGATCAAATGATGGTTAGAGTAGATGAAAATGTAAAAATAGGAGATCAAGTGGAAATTTTTGGTGAACATATTTCTCTTGAAAGTATGGCGAAAGATCTAGATACGATTTCTTATGAAGTTTTATGTTTGATTTCTAAACGTGTACCAAGGGTCTATGTTCAAGATGGACAAGTAAAAGAATTGTTATAAAAAACGAACTCAAATATGAGTTCGCTTTTTATTTAAATAATTCAGCAATTCTATAATATGATAAAGAACCAGATTTTTGAACTTTTACTTTTCCGTTTTTCATAACGAATGTTGAAGGAATTGTTCCGTCATCTGTTTTAAAAGTTTTTTGAATGTATGTTGTTGCATTATTTTCTTTAGCTAAATTTACATAATAAATTTTATCACTATGATTTTTTTCTAAATATTTTAAGCAAACATTTTTGTAGTTTAATGTCGTATTATCCTTATCACTACCTACAACGACTACAAAACTATCTTTATCTTTGATTTTTTCTTCTAATTTATCTTGGGAAATTGTTGAAAGTTCAACATGTGTAACTTGTCGATAAGCAAATAATGCAATAAAAACTACAAATACAAGCCCAAAGACGCTCACTTCTTTCCCGATTTTTTTAAAAAAATCCATAGAAGTTCCTCCTTTTATACTTTTCTATAATACCAAATTTCACCTATATAAACAATAAAAAAATAGCCAGAGGCTATTTCATTCTTGTTTTAGCAAAGTTCCATGTATCTCTACACATTTCATCAATGCCTCTAGTAGCAACCCAACCAAGCTCTTCTTTAGCTCTTGTAGGATCTGCATAACATGTAGCAATATCTCCGGCACGACGAGGTTTGATTTCGTATTTTACTTTAACACCATTTACTCTTTCAAAAGCATGAACAAGTTCTAAAACACTATATCCTTGACCAGTTCCTAAGTTACAAATATGTAATCCAGGTTTGTTGTATTTTTCAATTGCTAGAACATGTCCTTTAGCAAGGTCAACAACATGGATATAATCACGTACACCTGTACCATCAGGTGTATCATAATCATCACCAAAGACACCTAAACAAGGAAGTTCTCCAGCAGCTACTTTCATAATATAAGGCATTAAGTTATTTGGAATACCTTTTGGATCTTCTCCAAGTAATCCAGATTCATGGGCACCAATTGGATTGAAGTAGCGTAATAAAGTAACTGACATTTCAGGACAAGCATGTTGTACATCTGTTAAAATTCTTTCCATCATTGCTTTACTTGCTCCATATGGATTTGTTGTTTCACCTAATTTACAATCTTCAGTAAGAGGAACCACTTCAGGATCTCCATAAACTGTAGCACTTGATGAAAAAACAATATTGTTGACATGATATTTTTTCATCATTTTAGCAACAATTAAAGTTGTTGTTAAATTGTTTGTATAATATTCAATAGGTTTTTCTACAGATTCACCAACTGCTTTAAAAGCAGCACAGTGAATAACAGCATCAATTTCATTTTCAATAAAAACTTGTTCAGTTTTCTTTTCATCTAAAATATTAAATTCATAAAATTTAACGTCTTTTCCAGTTATATCCTTAATATATCCTAAAACTTCTGGTTTAGAGTTAGAAAAGTCATCAATTACGATTACTTCATGATTAGCTTGTAATAACTCAACACAGATGTGACTACCAATATAGCCAGCACCTCCGGCAACAAGTACTTTCATTTTATTACCTCCATATATACTTTTTACATATTCATTATACCAAATAATAAAAGGCAATCAATAATAATAAAAAAAAGTATAAAAAAATAGAAATAAAAAACATTGATAAAATCAACATAAAATAAAAAGGGTATAAAAAAACACAAAAAAAGTATAAAAAAGAGTTGACG
>JABLTO010008960.1_pt1 | contig 22374 bp, 18 predicted proteins | sample 7160091 | NCBI WGS metagenome assembly JABLTO01 (sample SAMN14651225, study PRJNA627086) | human gut metagenome | isolation source: feces | host: Homo sapiens
AATATTTGAAGTATTTTATTTAGATGAAGCTAAAGCTACCATAGCAGACTTTTCAGGTAATCCAGCAAAAGAGTATTCATTATAGAAATAAAAAAATCTAGTTATTAGACTAAACTAATAACTAGATTTTTTATTTAAAAAACTACTTTTTGGCAAAGGCTTAGATATAACTAAAGATATTCTATTCAAATAGAAAAATATTAGTTATAATAAATATAAGGAAAGTAGGTACAATATTGAAGCAAGAAAAGGTAAAACTAGATGAAATTTTAAAGTTTTTATTTAATAGCTCGGAAAAAGTTCTGGTAAAATTACTAAACAGTATGTTTGATGAAAACTTTAAAGAAGATGAAGTTAGTGTAACTATCACTAACAGCGAGTTTGTAGAAGATACGTTGGAAATTCTTAGGGGAGATATGTTTTTCAAAATTTTTGATAAAGCAAACAAAGACTTTGAAAAGCATAAAATGAACTATCACTTGGAATTTCAGACGAAAAATGACAACACAATGATAATTCGTATGTTTGAATATGGATTTAGAAAAGGAAAAGAAAATGCCAATGAAGGGAAAGACAATATAAAAAGGCTGTATTTTCCAAAGCAAAAGGTAGGATTGTAGAACTAGAAAAAAATCAATAATATATTATGAATTAAGAGAGTATCTACAAGGTACTCTTTTTTAATATATAATTTATTTTATATACTTCTATGTAATTATTATCAATGTTATAATTATTGTTTGCATTATGAGTTTGATTGGAATTTATCTAATATATGGTTTTATAGAGTACATAAAAAAGAATGAAAAATATGATATGAAAATGGAGGGGTAATATGAATGAGTTAAACACAAATCAATTAGTCTATATAGGGATAGTTTTTGTATTATCAGTAGTTATTTTTTTAGCAGTAGCAAATCTTTTAGGAGGAGCACAAGATGCTGTTGTTAGTTACCTATTATCTTTAATTGCATCTAACTTTATAGTTAAAGAAGTTAAAGATATAAAGTGATTATTAGTTTATGTTAACATGCGTTGCTTGTAGCAACGGGCAGTTTCTCATACAATAGTGGTAACAACTGAAAGAAAGGAGGTTACCCCTAATGTTAAACGAAAACATTAAAGCAATCAGAAAATCAAAAGGACTTTCCCAAGAAGAACTTGCTATCAAGCTGAATGTGGTGCGACAAACAATCTCTAAATGGGAGAAAGGACTGTCAGTTCCTGATTCTAATATGTTAATCTCCATATCAGAAGTGCTTGAAACACCCGTAAGTACTTTGCTTGGGGAAACTGTTGTTGAGTCGAAAGTTGATGACTTAAAAGCGATTTCTGAAAAACTGGAGATTATAAACTTACAACTTGCACAAAGGAAGACCACGAGAAGAAAAATACTTCATTGGTTACTTATCTTATTGTGTACAGTCATAGTAACAATTTCTGTGGTCTTAATAGTATTAAATAGTCCTTACTTAGGTTGGGATTATAACGACCCTGAAACCGCCGTTTTGGGAGTAGCTTTTCACTCATTTGAATGGCTATTTGTCAGATTAGCACCGATTATCATTATAGGGGCAATCGTTGGAATTTTCTTGACACGTAAGAAAGTATAAAATTGTTCCACGTTATAATTTTTATAAATAAATAAGAAAATGGGAATTTACTGATGGGAGAATTGAATGAATTTTAAGGAAAAAGTTTTAAATTTCTATGAAAATCCAGAAAAATTTAAAGAGCATAGATGGATTATGTTATTAGTAATCTGTGGACTTACAGTATCCAAAGATTTTATTAAAAGAATTATAGGAGCAAACACATATAATATAATTATTGTTTGCATTATGAGTTTGATTGGAATTTATCTAACATATGGTTTTATAGAGTACATAAAAAAGAATGAAGAATATGATATGAAAAAAGATAAATCAAGTATAATAATTTCCTCTATGATGATTTTATTGTCTACTAGTTATCTGGCATTTTTACTTATAATTTAATTAAAAATTAATTATTGAACTATTATGCTTAAATATTATAATCTTTGAGATATTTAAAGATATAGTGACATTGAAATTTTATTTATAAAAAGGTTAATTTAAATCATTTGTATAATATATAACTTGTAAAAAATATATTTAAGGGGTGATTTAAGTGTTAAAAATTAAAAAAATTTCAACTATTGTATTAGCATTATGCATAAGTTTAACAAGTATTATGGTATTTGATAGGGGAAATTCTTATGCAGCTGAGTTTAACTATAATAATTATCTAAAAAATAATAAAACATATTATTGTGATTTAGATGGGGATGGAAGAAAGGAAAAAATAAAACAAGTAGAAAACTATGACCAAGATACATATTTATGGAATGTTAAACTCTACATAAATGGTAAGTTGAAAAAAGCATATCAAAATATAAGAGGTATAAGTGTATATATATGCGATTTTAATAAATATGATGGAAGAAAAGAAATATATGTACATCATTCAGCACCTATGGGAGGTGCTTCTCCTCTTGCTTATATTTGTAGATATAATAAAAATGGTACATTTAAAAATTATAAATTAAGTGGGTATGTAAAGAGTTATAATAATAAAACTGGAGTTATAAAATTTAGTTATGCTCAATCTGATGAAAATCCTAATTTTAAATCTTTTACAAAACCATTAGGTGATTATCTAATTATTGATTATACGTATAAGAAAATTACTAAATCCAGTTTTAGTGATATAGTACAAAAAACTGCAACAGCAACTATTGTTGCAGGGTCAGTTTATTATGAACATATTCCATTAAAAACACTTACAGCCTACACTTCAACTTCTGGAAAAAAAGTTGCATATAAAATTTATAAAGGTGAAGAAGTTTATTTTGTATCACTATATAAATCAGGAAGTAAAAAGTATGTTAAAGTAAAGAATGCTAATGGAAAATATGGTTGGGTTAAAGTAGGAAATACTAAACTATTTGAATAAATTTATTAGTTAAATAAAAAATAAAGAGGCGTATCATTTTTATACGTCTTTTGTAATAGTATTTAATACCTAGTAGGAAATAATATTAAAAAATAAGTAAAGGAAATACCAAATACATCAAGAATATATTAAATTGAAATATTTTTACTTAGAAAACTAGGGAAGTAATATGAAGTAATATAATATAAAAAACAAGTACTGGGGGAATACATATTGGAACTTATAAAACAATTAGAAAAAGATATAGAAGAATGTATTTCGGTGTTAGATAAGGGTGATGAGGATTTAATAGAACATACTGCTAGAGTTAAGATAGCAGTTTATGACAAAAAAATAGAGTTTAATCAACTTGCATATAAGCCAAGCTATGAAAGTTTAAAAATTATATTAGGAACATTAGAGAAGTATAGATGTGAACTTTTAGATGACGAAAAGCGTAGAGAAGAAGAAAATCAATTAAGAGAACAAAATATAAACGACTATAAAAAAGACATTTTACAATATCAAGAAAAAATCAAATCTATTGAAAGTAAACTTGAAATACTTATAAATAAAATGTCCAACAATATAAGTATCACAGCGAATATGGGACAATCACAACAACTTTCATCAAAAACAGAAATAAATAATGTATTTTCAGATACAAAAGAAAAAGTAAAATCTGGGGATATAGATGATAAGGAGGATATATTACAAAAAATATCTGAATTAGAGAAATTAACTCAAACCTCCTCCTCAGAAGAAAATAAAGAAGATAGAATAAAAGCAACATTACGTTGGCTATCAACTAAAAGTAAAAATACTATTACATTACTTATGCCTTTATTAGAAATTGTCGTTAAGTATCTTCTTACAAAACAAATATAACTATACTTTAAAAATAAAAGTATAAATTTATCTATTATTTTTAAATCAAATTTTTAGTATTAATAGATATTTAAAAAGAATGGAGATGCAGCCATAGCAGGTATGGGAATTGCCAACAAGGTTGTTTCTTTAGTAACTTTATTGTTAGTTGGTTTTGCAGCAGGAGCACAACCTATTATGGGATACTCTTATGGTGCAAAAAACAACAAAAGACTTGGGGAGCTTTTAAGATTTTTATTCAAAGCTGCTGTAATTGGTGGTTTTGTAGGTGGAGCAATTATCTTTATCTTTGCTAATGCTATCGTGAGGGTATTTATAGATGATGTTCAAATTGTAAGTTATGGTACTTCTATGCTTAGAGCTTTGATGATAAGTAGTCCAGTTGTGGGTATTATATTTGTTCTAAGTAACTTATTCCAAGCTATGGGTAAGGGTACTCAAAGTATGGTTCTTGCCGTTGGGAGACAAGGAATTATCTTTATTCCAGTTATATACATAATGAGCCATCTATTAGGTTTAAAAGGTATAATAATATCACAAGCTTTAACTGATATATTAACTGCTATACTTGCCATAAGTATGTTTATTCATGTAAAAAGAAAAGAAAATCTAACTCTCAAAAAAGAAGTAAAAATAGGAGCATAATAAAAAGTCTATTACAGAAATGTAATGGACTTTTTTATATTTATATTTTTATATATAGACAATAAAAAGGAAATTTTGAAATTAATATAGAAATATGTAGTAAAAAATATTTAAATATAATTAATAAAATATGTATAAATAAGGGGACTAAAGAATGGAGGAAAAACTAATTGATAATAAGCAATATGGTAGAGTTGGAGATGTATTAAAAAGAAGTATAAAAGAAAATTCTAAAATTTCTATAACATCATCATATTTTACTCTTTATGCATTTGATGAGCTTAAAGAAGAATTATCAAAAATTGATAACTTGAGATTTATATATACAGAGCCTACTTTTGTAAAAAACAATAATAAAAATATAATGAAAAAAATTATAGAAAATGAAAATAAGTTATTTGGTGTAGAAGAAGAGTTAAAAGATAAGTGTATTCTTAATCAAAGTTATATAGCACGGGAGTTAGCTAAATGGGTAAAGAAAAATGTAGAGATTAAATCATTGAAATCCACTAAAATGAAGGGCGCATTATGTCATATTGATAATGAAGACAAACAAGTTAGCATAACAGGTGCAACTTCTTTATCATGTCCTAGTTTGGGATATATAAATTCAACTCCCATGTATCTAAATATTTATAATGATGATGATGAATTTAATAGTAAACTGAAGAGTAAGTTTGATGAAATATGGAATAACGAAGAATTATTAAAAGATGTAAAAAAAGATATTTTAAATAAGATTAAGTATCTATATAAAGACAACTCACCAGAGTTTTTATACTTTATAACTTTATATAATATTTTTAAAGAGTTCTTAGAAGAAAATGATAATAAAGAGCTAATTAAATCAAGAACTGGATTTAAGGAAACGGAAGTATGGAATAAATTATATAACTTCCAAAAAGATGGTGTAGTAGGTGCTATAAATAAGATAGAAACTTATGGTGGATGTATAATCGCAGATAGTGTAGGTTTGGGAAAAACTTTTGAAGCATTGGCAATTATAAAATACTATGAACTTAGAAACTGTAGAGTATTAGTCCTTGCTCCTAAGAAACTGCGTGACAACTGGGCCGTATATAGAGTAAATGATAAGAGAAATATTTTGGCTAAAGATAGATTTTCCTATGACTTGTTGAACCACACAGACTTATCAAGAAAAGGTGGAATGAGTGGAGATATAGACCTTAGTTTCGTAAACTGGGGTAACTATGATTTAGTTGTAATAGATGAATCACATAACTTTAGAAATAATGTAGCTGTAAATGATAGAGAAACTCGTTATGAAAAATTAATGAATAATATCATAAAAGCTGGAGTAAAAACTAAAGTCCTTATGTTATCAGCAACACCTGTTAATAACAAACTGGATGACTTAAAAAATCAGTTATCATTTATAACAGAAGATAATGATAAAGCTTTAGAAAAAACAGCAGAAATTAAAAGTATTAGCTCCACATTAAGAAAAGCTCAATCAATATTTAACAAGTGGGGAGATTTAGAAGATAATGAGAAAACAACAGAAAATCTCCTTGATATGTTAAACTTCGACTATTTTAAACTTTTGGACTCACTTACCATAGCTCGTTCTAGAAAACATATTGAGAAATATTACAACATCAATGATATTGGACAATTTCCAAAACGTTTAAAACCTGAAAATGTAAAAGAAGATATTGATACTTTAGATAAATTTCATTCTTTTAAAGACATTAATAATCAAATCTTAAAATTAAATCTCTCAGTATATGCGCCTATCAAATATGTCTTACCACATAAGAGAGATTATTACAATAAACTTTACGATACAAAAGCAAAAGGTGGAAGTGTTTTATTTAAACAAATGGACCGTGAGCAAAGTATAGTTTTTCTTATGAAAACTAACTTCTTAAAAAGACTAGAAAGCTCTATAAACTCTTTTACTATAACATTGGAAAAAGTATTATATAACATAAACTCTAAAATAAATAGATTATCAGTTATTAATGATGATATAACCTTAGACATCGATGACATTGATCCACTTGACACATCTATAGAACAATTCACCATTGGAGACAAGGTAAAAATTAAAATTAAAGATATAGACAGAATAAAATACAAACAAGACTTAGAACATGATAGAGACATACTACTAGATCTTCTTTCTAAATCAAAGGAGATAGATGAGTCTAGAGATAAAAAACTGCATGAATTAAAAAATGTAATCACAAGAAAAATCAATAATCCTATAAATGAAAATAACAAGAAAATAATAATATTCACAGCTTTTGCAGATACAGCTAAGTACCTATACCAAAACATAAGTATATGGGCAAAAGAAAAATACAATTTAAACTCAGCTTTAGTTACAGGAAGTGAAAATCCTAAGACAACTATTAAAATGAGCAAAGTTGATTTAAATAAAGTACTTATAAACTTCTCACCATTATCAAAGGAAAGAGAAAAAGTCATGCCAGAAGCTAAAGAAGATATAGATATATTAATAGCTACAGACTGTATTAGTGAAGGTCAGAACTTACAAGACTGTGATTACTTGATAAACTACGATATTCACTGGAATCCACTTAGAATAGTTCAGAGATTTGGGCGTATTGACCGTCTTGGTTCAAAAAATACTTGTATAAAACTAGTAAACTTTTGGCCAAGCATGGAACTTGATGAATATATTCATCTGGAAGGTAGAGTAAAACAAAAGATGAAGATGCTAGATATATCTGCAACAGGAGAAGAAGACGTTATAAATGAAAACCCACAAAAGATGAAGGACTTGGAATATAGAAGAAAACAACTAAAACAACTACAAGAAGAAGTTATTGATTTAGAAGAGGTAAATGGAAATGTATCACTTACAGATTTCACCCTAGACGAATTTAGAATGGATTTGATTAATTTACAGGGAAGATATGAAAGTGAAGTGGAAAACACTCCACTAGGTGTTTATGCCTTAGTTGAAAATAACAAAGAATCCTTGGAAGATGAAATTAAAAAAGGTGTTATTTATTGTTTAAGAAAAGTTGACGTATATGAAAATAAAAATGAAAAAAATCCAATATATCCTTACTACCTAGCCTATGTGAGAGAAGATGGAGAAATAATTTATAACTATTCTAATGTTAAGAAAATACTAGATATTTATAAATCTCTGTGCAATGGAAATAGAGAAGTATTACAGAATTTAGTGGAAGAATTTAATAAAGAAACTAAAAATCAAAAGAAAATGGATAAGTATGAAAATCTATTGAAAGATGTTACAGATGATATATTAGGCAAAATCGAAGAAGAAGATACTTTAAGTATTTTCTCACTGGGAGATTTGAATAGTATGTTTAGCAATAGTAGTCAAGAAAATGAATTTGAAATAATTTCGTATTTAGTAATTAAATAGGGGATGATTATATGTTCAAATTACTAAATTTAGATAGAGTAAACTACTTGGGAAGACGACTAGATAAAAAGATGTTTTATGATAATGGTGATTTTAGCAAGGAAGATAAAAAAATCTTCATTGATTATATTGATAGGATAGAAATGAGTTACTTGATAAATAGCACTAACTTAAATATCCAACCATTTATAAATGATGAATATTACTATAAGGCTATAGCATATTTAAAAATCACTCTGAAACAAGATGGAAAGCTGGACCAAATAAGCAAAATTATAAATAATACCATACCAAATCCCATAGTGATTATTTATGAGCTTGAAAACAAGTACAAAATAAGTACTGCCATAAAAAGACTTAGCAAAAGTGAAAAAGATAAAACTGTCATAGAAGAAATTAGAAGTACTCCTTGGTTAGATATAAATAATTTAAAAGATAATGAAAAAATATTTATTGAGTCCATAAGTCTTAATAAATTGCCATATACTAATTTATTTGATTTTTATAAGGTGATGAATGATAAGATTTATATTTTTGAAAAGTCTTTGGAATTTGGAGAGTACAAAGATATAAACAATAAGGAAGAGTTAAGATTAAATAAGGAAATATCAGAAAAAATAGAAAAGCTAGAAGTTGATTTAAAGAAAACTATAAGTAAGTTAAAGAGAGAAAATCAATTTGCTAAAAAGATGGAGTTAAATGTTAAAGCAACACAATTACAAAAAGAAATAGATGAATTAAAAAATAGTCTCTAAATAAATCTATGAAAAATAATATGAGTTATTTAAAATAACTTATTTGGGGTGATATATATGATTTCTAGAAACAAGCCTCAAAAGGGGAGAATTGGAACAGCATATCATATTGAGAAAAGTCACAAGCAAATAGAAGTTAATTGTAAACATTACGATATAGATGATGGCTCTTGCTATGCAAGGTCTATAATCTTATGGCAAGTAGGATATGACATTTGTAAAAATTGTAGAAGTAAACTACCTATATATGATGAGAAAGAAAAAGCAAAGAAGAAAAATACAACTAATAAATATAATTCAAATTTAGAAATTACAAAGCAGATTACAAATAGCAACAGAGTTAAAGAAGTTTTAAAAATAGCTAATAACTGTTGTGAACTATGCAATAAAAAAAGCGAAAAATTAGATATTTATGTAATAGATAAAAGTAAACCTTCAGAGGACTTAGACAGCATTTTAAATATTATAGCAGTATGTCCAACATGTAAATCTAAAATCTATAAGAATAAGGAAAAATACACAGAAGCTATAAAAAAGATAGTAGATGATAGATTAAATAAAATAGTTTAAGGAATGTAATAAAAGGGGGAGTAACTTATGGAGATGTTAAAGGGGATAAGCTTGGACTTGAAGGAAGAAAACTTAAATAGGTTAAAGGAAATTTTTCCAGAGGTATTTGAAGAAGGGAAGGTAGATTTTGAAAAGTTAAGGCTGCTGTTAGGGGATAATGTGGAAGAGAAAGAGGAAAGATATGAGTTTAATTGGAATGGAAAAAGAGATGCCATAAGAATTGCTCAAACACCTTCTACAGGAACATTAAGACCAGATAAGGAAAGTAGTAAGAATTGGGATGATACGGAGAATCTTTATATAGAGGGGGATAATTTAGAGGTACTTAAATTACTTCAAAAGAGTTACTTTGGAAAAGTAAAGATGATTTATATTGATCCACCTTATAATACGGGGAAAGACTTTGTTTATAAAGATAATTTTAGGGATAGTATAGCAAATTATAAAGAAATTACTAGTCAAACTACAAAAGCCAACCCAGAGACTAATGGTAGATATCATACTGATTGGTTAAATATGATGTATCCAAGGTTAAAATTAGCTAGAAATTTATTAAAAGAAGAAGGTGTTATATTTATAAGTATTGATGATAATGAAGTAGATAATTTAAAAAAAGTATGTAGTGAAATATTTGGTGAAGAAAATTTTGTAGAGTGCTTAATCTGGAAAAAGAGAGCAACACCCCCTAATGATAAAAATATTGGTAGAATTCATGAATTTATATTATGTTATGCAAAAAATATTAATTCTTTAAAATTAGACTTACTCCCACGTGATGAAAAATCTATTAAAAGATATTCAAATCCTGATAATGATGAGCGAGGTCCATGGGTAGCGTCTGACCTAAGTGCAAATGGTAAGGGAGGAAGAATTGCTAAATCATGTATTTATCCAATTATTAATCCTAATAATCGAAAAGAATATATGCCTTCTGAAGGAAGATGTTGGCTATTTAATAAAGAAAAAATGGACTTATGGATAAGAGAAGGAAGAGTAGCTTTTAGAGATAATACAGGGGCGCCTTTTTTAAAGAGATATTTATCAGAAGTTAGACAAGGATTAACTTTACCTACTATTATGACAGAGTTTGGATATTCGCAAACATCAGTTATTGAAATGGATAAAATTTTCAATAAAAAAGGTATATTTGAATATGCAAAGCCTACTACAATAATAAAAGCATTGATAAGAGTAGGTACTACTAGTAAGGACGATATTGTACTAGACTTCTTCTCTGGTGCATCTACAACAGCTGATGCAGTAATGCAATTAAATATACAAGAATCAAAGAATATAAAATATATAATGGTTCAGTTACCAGAAAAAACATCTGAAAAAAGTATAGCACATGAATGTGACTTTATTAATATTTGTGAGATAGGTAAAAAACGTATTATAAGAGCTGGAGATAAAATAGTATCAGAAAATAAAGATAAAGAAGGAATAGAAAACCTTGATATAGGGTTTAAAGTATTTAAACTAGATTCTTCCAACTTAAAATCATGGGATTCTAGTATAGAAGATATAGAAAAAAATCTTTTATCAATGGAAACTAATCTAAAAAAGGATAGAAGTAATGAAGATTTATTATATGAAATATTATTAAAAAGTGGAATAGAGCTAACTGCTAAAATAGAAGAGATAACGGTAGGATATAACACACTTTACAATATAGGTTGTGGAGCATTACTAGTTTGCTTAGATGATAAAATCACTCAAGATGTAATAGATGAAATACCAAAACATAAATCACCTTATATGGAAACTAAGGTAATATTTAAAGAAGCTGGATTTATGAGTGATGCAGCTAAGATAAATGCCATACAAAATTTAAAACAGTTCCAAATTGAAGATGTAAGGAGTGTGTAGTTATGAAGTTAAAATTTCAATCAAACTTACAGTATCAAAATGATGCCATAGACTCCATAGTACAAATCTTCAATGGACAAAAATCAAGACAATCTAATTTTACAGTATTAAATAATCATAATCTAAATCAAGAACAAATTAGCTTTGAAACACTTCAAACTAATCTTGGAATAGGAAATAGTTTAGACTTAACTGATGATGAGATACTAGAAAATGTGCAAAAGATTCAGATGAAAAACAATTTAAAAAGAAGTGAAAAACTAGCAGGAATGAATTTTACTGTGGAAATGGAAACGGGAACAGGTAAGACATATGTTTATTTAAAAACTATTTATGAACTTAATAAAAACTATGGATTTACTAAGTTTGTTATAGTAGTACCTTCCGTTGCTATTAGAGAAGGTGTTTATAAAACTTTACAAATAACAAAGGAACATTTTAATAGCATATTTAATAATGAGCCTGCTAATTATTTTATATATGATTCATCTAAACTTGACCAAGTCAGAAGTTTTGCCACATCTAATACTATTGAAATAATGATTATAAATATAGATGCATTTAGAAAAAGCTTTGATGATCCTAGCAAAGAGGATAAATCAAACATAATACATAGACCACAAGATAAGTTAAATGGTCAAAAACCAATAGACTTAATAAGAGAAACTAATCCAATTGTTATAATAGATGAACCTCAAAGTGTTGATACAACAGATAAATCTAAAGAAGCTATAAAGTCATTAAATCCACTATGTACTTTAAGATATTCTGCAACCCATGTGGATGAGTATAACATGGTTTATAGGCTAGATGCAGTGGATGCTTATGAAAATAAACTAGTAAAAAGGATAGAAGTATTATCCCTAAGAAGTGAAGACTCTTTTAATCTACCTTATATAAAACTAATAAGCGTAGGCAATAGAAAAGCTAAAGTAGAAATAGATGTAGAGGATAAAAAGACAGGTGAAGTAAAAAGAACTAAGAAAGAAGTAAAATTAGGAACTGATTTAAGAGAGTTAAGTAATAATCGTGATATGTATAGAAACTATATAGTGGAAGATATAAGTTGGGGTGTAGGAAATGAGTATGTAGATTTCTCTAATGGAACTAGAATATATCTCAATGAAGCTTTGGGTGATTTTGATGAAGATGCCGTTAAGAGATTTCAAATAAGACAGACCATTGAAGAACATTTAGATAAAGAAATGCAACTTAACAAAAGAGGTATAAAAGTTCTTAGTTTATTCTTTATAGATAAAGTTGCAAACTATAGAGAGTATGATAAGGACAATAATCCGATTAAAGGTAAATATGCCAAAATGTTTGAAGAAGAATATTCTAAGCTAATTACTTTAAATAAATATAAAGATAATGAAAATAGAGATATAGATGTTATGTTTACTCACAATGGCTACTTTGCATCTGATAAGAAAAAAGGAAAGATAGTTTATAAAGACACTAAGGGAAATACAAAGGCTGATGATGATGCTTATAACCTAATCATGAAGGATAAGGAAAAGCTTTTAAGTATGGACAACCCTCTTAGATTTATTTTTTCACACTCTGCTCTTAGAGAAGGATGGGATAATCCGAATGTATTTCAAATATGTACGTTGAAGGAATCAAAGGGAACATATATCAGGAGAAGACAAGAAATAGGTCGTGGTCTTAGACTTTGTGTAAATCAAGATGGCGAGAGAGTGGAAGATTATAGTGTAAATAGGCTTACAGTTATGGCAAATGAATCTTATACTGAGTTTGTAGCAGGACTTCAAAGTGAAATTGAAAGAGATACAAATATTAGATTTGGAGTTGTAGAAAAACATAGTTTTGCCAATGTGAAAAGAGCTGACAATGATAACTTTGGTGAAGACATCTATATGGGATATGATCAGTCTCAAAAGTTATATGATTATTTAGTGAAAGAAGAATATTTAGACAAAAGTGGGAAAGTGACAGATAAGTTGAAAAAAGCCATAGATGCAGGTGGTCAAGGAGAAGATAGATTAATACTAGATGATGAATTTATTGATTTTTATGCAGGTATACATGAAGAGTTATTAAAAAGAACTAAGAATTATGAAATTAAGGATGCATCAAAGAAGAAAAAGGTTCAACTTAACAAGGCTATACTTGATAGTGAAGAGTTTATAAATTTATGGAATAAAATAAAATCTAAGACTATATATCGTTTAAACTTTGATAGCAATGAATTAATCAGAAAATCCATAGAAAGTATTAAATCAATGCCTAAAATAAAATCACCTAGAATATTTTCATCAAAAAGTAAAATAGATAAGATAGCTAGAGAATCAGGTATAGAAGGTACAATGATAAGAGAACATGAAGAAGAGTTGCAATACAATATAGAACTTCCAGACATAATAACTGATTTACAAAATAAAACTAGCTTAACTAGAAAGACAATAATAGATATATTAGTAAACTCAAAAAGATTAGATGACTTTAAAAGAAATCCTCAAAAGTATATAGAAGAAGTTACTAAAATAATTAAAAAGAATCTTAGAAGTATGGTTGTAGATGGAATAAGTTACTCAAAAATGCGAGGAGAAGATAATGCTTATTTAATAGAAATGTTTAAGAATGATGAATTACTTGCCTACTTAAATGATAAAATAGTGGAAAGTAAGAAGTCTCCTTATAATTATGCTATCTGTGACTCTGATGTGGAAACTAGATTTGCAAAAGAGTTTGAGAATCGAGAAGAAGTAAAAGTCTATGTAAAACTACCAAGCTGGTTCAAGATAGAAACTCCTATTGGAAGTTATAATCCAGACTGGGCAGTAGTTATTAATGAATTTGATGAAGAGAGACTTTACTTTGTAGTTGAAACTAAAGGTAAGAGTGATATTAGTTTACTTAGGGAAGAAGAAAGAACAAAGATTATGTGTGCAAGAAAACACTTTGAAGCACTTGGTGAGAAAGTTGAATTTATGGCTCCAGAAAGTAGTCCAAGTGAGTTTATGGAAAAAGCTAGAGGTGTACTTGCTAAGGCTTAAATATGAAGTATATTGGGGGGATATAAATTGGAAAATTCAAGTGAAATTAAAGAAAAATATAAACCAATAAAGGAAAACTATATATTCAAAGCAAAAGATTATGAACTTGAAAGATGGAATAGTAAAGAAGATGAACATCCAATAAGAAATGATTTTCAAAGAGACAGGGATAGAATACTATATTCTAGAGCTTTTAGGAGATTGAGTGGAAAAACACAAGTATTTACAAGTACTAGTGATGATCATATAAGAACTAGATTAACTCATACATTAGAGGTTTCGCAAATTGCAAGAACAATTTCAAAGGAACTAGGTCTTAATGAAGATTTGACGGAAGCTATTGCATTAGGGCATGATTTGGGACATACACCATTTGGTCATGTTGGAGAAAGAACATTAAATGAAATTATGAATGGTTGTTATAAGATTAAAGATTTTAATATTGATATAGATGAGGATAATAAAGGATTTAAACATAATTACCAAAGTGCTAGGGTTGTTGATAAGTTGGAAGCAGAGCCTTTAAATCTAACTAAAGAAACTATTTGGGGGATTGTCTATCATAGTTCAACTAAAAATAAGGAATGTAAAAAAGGTAATTTTGTAGATTGTAAATTTAAACATGAAAAAAGAGGTGAGTGCAAGGAAAAACTATATTTTAATTTTTATAAAGATATAGAAGAAAAGCTTAATTCTAAAAAATCATGGTCAATGGAAGGGCTAGTTGTAGCAATTGCAGATGAGATAGCACAAAGACATCATGATATAGAAGATGCAATTAATTTTGGAATATTATCAAAGGAAGAAATTTGTGAAAAACTATCAATAATATTTGAAAAAGCCCTAAAAGAAAGTAGATATCAACAACAAAAAGAATTATTGGACGATGCGAAAAATTTATTGAATAAAGATGAAGAGGTGTTGAAAGTAGGGCAATCAAAAAATAAAAAGTATATTTTTATGAATAAACTATCCAAGTTTATTGTTGACTTTTTAACTACTGATGTTATAAATAAATCAAAAGAAAATTTAATTGAAATTAAAGAGAAACTTAATATAGATTCAAATGAAACATTTATAAAATCAAAAGAAAAAATTTTTGAGCATAAAGATATTTTAGATAATAGTAAGAAAGAAGATTTTATAGAAAAACTCATCACATTTTCTGATAATGTCAAAAAAGGTGATGAAGAACTACATGAGTTTTTAAAAAATAAAATACTTAATTCTTATGAAGCACAAAAAATGGATGGTGTGGGAAACTATATTATAAACAAACTGTTTGAGGCATACTTAAATAATCCACAGCAATTAAGAGATAAAACTATAGAATATTTATATGAAAATATAAATAATGATAAATCAAAAATTGAAAAGTTAAATCCATCGGATGAAAAAAATAAAAATTTAAGAACGTATATACTACAAGAAATGGCACATATATATAGTGTAGGTGATAAAAGAAATTTTATAAGAGACTTACACTATAAGATACTTCAAACAGAAAAAGAAAAGACTACAGAAGATAAAAAAGTAGACACAATTGAATCTATATATAAAAATGCACTACTAAGAACTGTGTGTGACTATATAGCAGGAATGACGGATAAGTTTGCAACAGATGAACATAAATCATTATATAACTGTTAACTATATAACTTAATACAAAATTAAAAGTCATATTGTAGATGTATACAATATGATTTTTAATTTTATAAGGAATTATAATACTTATTAAGTTTCTACATATCAAACCTAAATTTCTATTATTAATATTAATACGCCTTTTTAATACAAAATGCGTCAGTTTTCTAAAAACAAAACTGTCGCAACATGACTAAATAAAATTATGATAATATAATTTTATAAAATAATTTTAAAATTTTTAAACACAGAAGAGGTGAGAATATGGGGGCTTATCCCGTTTTAAATTTAAAGCAAATAAGAAAAAATAAATACAAAAGAATGAATGATTTCATAACAAAAACAGGACTATCCAGAAAAACAATTGAAAGAGCAGAAAGTGGACAGTATAAGATATCTGACAATAGTATTAAAGAAATAGCAGATGCACTTGGTGTTGAAGTTGATGAAATAATAGATAAAAACAGGTCTTATCCTGAAGAAGAGGAAATTATGGATAATGAAAATACTACTAAAACTTTATCGAAGCTGGGGATAAAAAAATACAACTACATAAGCAATAGAAAAAAGAGAGAAAAAGTTAGATACATAGGGGCAAGTGCACCAGTTTACACAGAAGATGGAGATGTATTAAACACATTATTTTTTACAAATGATATGGAATCACCACTATATGAATGTGAAATTAATATATGTCTTCCCATTTTAGAAAGTGAATTTCATAAATTAGTAGATAAGTTGTTTAACAGTAAAAGTATAGAAATGCTTTTGACTTAGATGGATTTGATAAAAGTAAAATAAATGAAAATCTAATGGATATATTAAAAAATCAAAAGATATTATCATTGAGATTTGGAGATGAAGTTGAAATTTCAATTGTTGATAATAATCATATAGAAATTGTAGATTTTTATCCAAAGGCAAAAATAGAATATATAGACAAAACTTATAGGTTAATAGAAAACTTAGCATATAAAATAGATACAACTAGCACTCTATCTTTAAGAGATTCAATCATAGCCATGGGATATGAGTCTATACATAAAATTACAAGAACTTCACTATGTTCAAATGATGAAAAGATACGAAGTTATGTAAGTGAAAATATAGCTGATTTTGAAAAATTAACTAATTATTTTGGGGAGATAAGTAGAGTTTTTGTGAATTATTTTAATGAAGAAATATCTGAAGAAGAAGCTAAAAAGACCATAAATGATATTTATAAAAATATAATTCCATTGAACTATCTACTAACAGAGTTAGATAAGATATATGGATTTATTTATGTAAAAGATTTATACAAATATGCAAAGCACATATTTGATAATAAATAAATTTTAAAAAATAAGGGGGATAACAAAATGAATAATAAAAAACAAGTAAAACTTATCATACCATGCAGATTTGCCTATCTAAACTGCTGGAGTCCAGTATCAATAAATGGAGGAGAAGAAAAATACAGCATCTGTGCCATAATATCTAAGAAAGATACAGAAACACTGGAAAAAATCTCAAATGCCTTTGAAGAAGTTAAGAAAAACAACATAGTAAACTGGGGAGGAAGAATACCAAAGAATTTAAAAACACCACTGAAGGATGGGGATATGGAAAGACCAAATGATGAAGCTTTTAAAAATTCTTTCTACTTAAATGCCAGTAGCAAATACAAGCCTAAGGTGGTAAACAGAAAAGTAGAGCCTATAACAAATGAAGCTGAAGTTTACTCAGGATGTTATGGGAAAATTAGCGTTGTTTTCTATGGATTTACAAGTGGAGACAACATGGGTATAGCAGCAGGGCTTGGAAATATACAAAAGATTGTAGATGGTGAATCTTTGGAGAAAAGAAGTGTTTTAAATGAGTTTGATGTTATAGATGAAGAGAATTTCTCCCTGGAAAATATATGGGAGATATAGATGGATATGATGACAATACTGTCCATTGATATAGAAACAAAGTCTTCAAAGGATTTATCAAAATGTGGAGTCTATGCTTATTGTGAGGATAAAGATTTTGAGATTTTGCTCTTTGCCTATGCTTTTGACAATGAAGAAGTTGAGATTATTGATTTTACTCAAAATGAAAAGTTGCCAAAAAAAGTTTTAGAAGCACTTCTTGATGACAATATAATAAAATCAGCTTTCAATGCTAACTTTGAAAGGATTTGTATATCTGCTTATTTGAATCTTTATTTAAGCCCAAAGTCTTGGAGATGTAGTCAAGTACATGTTTTATCCTTGGGACTGCCTTTATCACTAGATAGTGTGGGGGAAGTTCTTTCTCTTAAAAATAAGAAACTAAAGAGTGGAAAAAATCTCATTAAGTTTTTTAACAAAGGAAATTCACCTAAAGATTATCCACAAAAATGGCAGGAGTTTAAAGATTACTGCATAATGGATGTGAAGTGTGAGAGGGAGATTAGAGAGAAACTTAGCAAGTTTCCCATAAGTCATGATGAAGAACTTCTTTACCAACTGGATCAGGAAATCAACGACAGGGGAATAGGCGTTGATATGGATTTTGTGAAACAGGCCATAATCTGTGATGAAAACCACAAAAACATAATCAAAAATAAGCTTTATGAGTTAACTAAGCTGGATAACGTCAATTCCATATCTCAGATGAAAAAATTCCTACATGAAAGAAATGTTAAAACAGAGAAGCTGGATAAGAAAAGTGTGGAGAATATCATGAAGACATGTAGTGATGATATATGCGAGATTTTAAATCTTAGGAAACTTCTTAGCAAAACTTCTGTTAGAAAATATGAATCCATAAGCAAGTCTGTCACAAAGGATGAAAGAGTACATGGTCTATTTCAGTTTTATGGGGCCAGTCGTACGGGTAGGTGGTCAGGAAGGTTGGTACAAGTACAGAATTTACCACAAAATCGCATGGAGAATTTGGAATATGCAAGAAACTTGCTGAAAAACAAAGAACATGACAAACTTAATGATTTAAAGGAGTCCACACCGGAAGTATTGTCCCAGCTCATAAGGACAGCCTTCGTACCAAAGGAAAATCACGAGTTTATAGTGGTGGATTTCAGTGCCATAGAGGCCAGGGTTTTATCTTGGATTTCAAATGAGAAGTGGCGATTGGAAGTTTTTAAAACCCATGGCAAAATCTACGAAGCCTCAGCCTCGGAAATGTTTAATATTCCCATGGAAGATATAACTAAGGATTTAAGACAAAAGGGAAAGATTGCAGAACTGGCTTTGGGATATGGAGGTTCAGTAAATGCCTTGATATCCATGGGTGCTTTGGAGATGAATTTACAAGAAGATGAACTTTTACATTTGGTACAAAGGTGGAGAAATGTAAACATAAATATTAAAAACTTCTGGTACAATGTGGGAAATGCTGCATTAGAAACAGTTAGTAAACAAAAGCCCATGAGGGTGGGGAAAATAACCTTTGAATATTATGACAATTATCTTTTTATAAAACTTCCAAGTGGTAGAAAACTTTCATATTTTAATCCCATGTTGAAGAGAAATATATATGGAAAAGAAAGTTTAACTTATGAAGGTATAGCAACAAATAAGAAGTGGCAGAGAATAGAAACTTACGGTCCAAAACTGGTGGAAAATATAGTCCAAGGCATAAGTAGAGACATATTAGCCCATGCCATGATGAATCTGAAACGCAGGAATTTCAAGATAGTCATGCATGTTCACGATGAGGTAGTACTGGAAGTGAAAAAGAATCAAGTTACAGTGGAAGAAATCTGCGAAATCATCACAATACCACCACCTTATGCAGAGGATTTATGTTTAAAAGCAGAAGCTTATAAATGCGATTTTTATAAAAAAGAATAAAAGTAAAATAAAAGTAAGTCGATATAAAAATAGATATAAGTCAATTTAATAAAAATATTAAACTATATAAATTCCTAGTAGGAAATAATATAAAAAAATATTTAATATATCTTAATATATAATGAAAGGTATTTGCTATGAAAATAGACATATGTATAGGAAGTTCCAGAAAAGATAAAATTTGGAAACATGAAGAAATAAGTTTAGACAATTTTATAAAAAGAATTTCCACAACCATAAGAACTAGTGAAACTATGGAGGAATACAACAAGCTGTCAAAAACAAAACAAGATGACATCAAGGACGTGGGTGGATTTATTTTAGGAAAATTAAAAGACAATAAAAGAAGAAGAGAAAATGTACTAAGTCGCTCAGCTATCACCCTTGATATGGATTATGGCAGTGAAAATATTGTGGGGGAGTTGAAAAACTCCCTTACATACAGGACTTTAATATATTCTACCCATAAACATAGGAAGTCAAAGCCAAGACTTAGACTAATAATTCCCTTAGACAGAAGTGTTTCTCCCGATGAATACTCAGCCATATCCAGAATGGTTGCCAGTGAAATCGACATGGAGCTTTTTGATGACAGCACCTATGAAGCCAGTCGTCTCATGTATTGGCCATCAACTTCCTGCGATGGAGACTTTGTTTTTGAAGATATAAAAAAAGATATTTTAAAAGCAGATGATGTTTTAGGAAAATACGAAAACTGGAGAGATACAAAGACTTGGCCAACTTCTTCTAGACAAAAGATTATTTTTAAAAATAATCTCAAAAAGCAAGCAGACCCTCTCACTAAGGAAGGTTTGATTGGTGGATTTTGCAGGACTTACAGTATAAGCGATGTTATGGAAAATTTCCTAACCCATGTTTATGAAGAAAGTGAAGTTAGTGGCAGGTATGACTACATTCCTGCCTCATCTTCAGCAGGGGTGGTTGTTTATGATGATAAATTTGCTTACTCACACCATGCAACAGATCCTGCCAGTGAGAAACTGCTAAATGCCTTTGACTTGGTGAGGATTCATAACTTTTCTCACCTGGATAAATTTGAGGATTTGGAAAATACACCAAATTATAAATTACCTTCCTTTAAAGCCATGGAGGATTTTGTTTTGCAGGATGAAAAGGTAAAACAACTACTTTCTAAGGAGAGACAGGAATTGGCAAAGATGGAGTTTGAAGTGGTGGAGGAAGAAGATAATATGTTGTGGCAAAACCTTTTGGATTTGGATAAAAAGGGCAATGTGAAAAGTACTCTCTCCAACATGGCAATTATCATCAGAAACGATGTGAATTTTAAAAACATAGTTTATAACCAGTTCAAGTCTTCCATTGATGCCATAGGAAAACTTCCGTGGAAACAAATAAAAGCTGGCTGGAGTGATGCAGATATGGCTTGTGCAAAACTTTATTTTGAAAGAGTTTACAAAATCTGGTCTCCTATAAAATTCAAAGACGCCCTACTGGCAGTAACTTCATCGGAGAGAATTTATCATCCCATCAAGGAGTATTTTAAAACATTAAAATGGGATGGAGTGGAGAGACTAGATACTCTTTTGGTTGATTATCTGGGAGCAAAGGATAGCGAATATGTAAGGGCTGTTACGAGGAAAACTCTCTGTGCAGCAGTGACCAGGATTTATAAACCGGGGACAAAATTTGATTCTATCCTAGTTTTATGCGGACCTCAAGGTATAGGTAAATCCACTTTATTTTCAAAGCTTGGCAAGGAGTGGTACTCCGACTCTCTCTCCATTTGTGATATGAAAGACAAAACAGCAGCAGAAAAACTGCAAGGATACTGGTTGTTGGAGCTGGGAGAGTTGGCGGGAATAAAGAAGGTGGATGTGGAGATTATAAAATCCTTCATAAGCCGTACTGATGATAAGTTTCGTAAGGCATATGGCGTCAATGTGGAAAGTAACCCAAGAAGCAATATAATTGTTGGAACTACCAATTCTGAAGGAGGATTTCTTCGAGATATTACAGGAAACAGAAGATTCTGGCCTGTTATGGTAAGTGGTAATTCTATTTTGAAACCTTGGGATTTGAAAGAAGTGGATCAGATTTGGGCAGAGGCAATTTATAGATATGAAGAAGGAGAAGAACTCTACCTAAAAGGAGATGTATCAAAAATGGCAAAAATAGCTCAACAGGAAGCCATGGAAAGTGATGATAGAGAAGGTATTATCCTAGAATACTTGGAAACACCTTTACCAACAAATTGGCAGAATATGACTCTCTATGAAAGACGGGTCTATCTTGGTGATAAGAATTCCATTGAAAGCAAGGGTGTTGTGAAAAGGGATAAGCTTTGTATTATGGAAATTTGGTGCGAGTGTTTCTTTAGAGAGAGACAAGACTTGAAAAGAACTGATTCCTATGAAATAGAGGCAATACTAAATAGGATAGGAGGTTGGGAGAGGATTACAACAAACAAATCAGTAAAGATAAGATTTGAAATCTATGGACCACAAAGAGCTTTTGTAAGAATGAAAGAGTAAATTTTGTTCCTATCTAGTTGGGAACAGAGATAGGAACGGAGATAGGAACAGAAAAAACATAGTAAAATCAATGGTTTCAGCGATTTTGTTCCAATGTTCCTATAAAATGAGCCTATTGAGATAAACATAAAAATAGGGTATAAAAAAACATAAAAAATAAATATATAGTAAAAAATGGAACATAGGAACAGATATGGGAACAATATGAAGGATGAAAATAATATGGAAATCAAGGGGGCGTTTTTATGGATATACAAATGGATGATATACCTTATAGCTTACATCAAATGGTGGAGATTATAGGTA
>JABLTO010040629.1_pt1 | contig 22372 bp, 20 predicted proteins | sample 7160091 | NCBI WGS metagenome assembly JABLTO01 (sample SAMN14651225, study PRJNA627086) | human gut metagenome | isolation source: feces | host: Homo sapiens
CGCCTCTGCCGCCCCGGCTTCCACGGTCACGGCTGCGTTCCCCGCGCTCGCCGCTTTCTGCAGAACGATCGCGATGATAGTTTTTCTTCACCGGATTCGTGGAGGAAATAACCACCCGGCGGGAAGGCTCTTCTCCAATGGAAGAGGAGGTTACCCCGTCAATTCCCTGAATGGTCGCGTGGATAACCCGGCGCTCGTAAGGATTCATCGGTTCCAGCGTAACGCTGCGGCCTGTGCGAATAACTTGAGAAGATAATTTTTTCGCCAGGTTTTCCAGGGTTTTTTCCCGTTTTTCCCGGTAATTTCCGCTATCCACCACAATGCGGTAATAGTCGCCCTCCAAACGGTTGGCGACCAATCCAGCCAGATACTGCAGTGCATCCAGCGTTTCGCCCCGGCGCCCGATGAGTACGCCAAGGCCGTCGCCACTTAAAGTAATATTCGCGCAATTTTCCGTTTCGGTTACGTCAATCTGTACTTGATCCAACCCCATCTGGTAAAAAATACTCTGCAGATAATCCACCGCGCACTGGGCTTTGGAAACCTCGATAAATACCCGAACCTTAGCAGGAGAAGCGCCCAGACCCAAAAAACCTTTTTTGGGCAGATCGAGAATCTCAAACTGCGCCTCATCCCGGGATATACCCAGCTGCTCATATGCTTTATCCAATGCTTCGTCCACTGTTCTGCCAGTGGCAATGACTTCACGATTCACAATAAAACCTCCATTCCAAATGGCAAAACACTATTCCTCGTCCTCGGTGTATACGTCGCCATACTTTTCAGCCATCCGACGACGGGCCTCGGCGATTTTTTTTGCGTTGAGCTCTTTGGCGTTCATGGCTTTTTCATTTTCTTTTTCATCCAGCTGTTTGCCCTGGGCTTTCTTTTCCTTTAAAAGCCGGCGTTCTTCCCTCTCTTTTTCTCTTTCTGCTTCCTCTGCTGCTCTTGCCGCTTCAATCGCAGCAGTCGGATCGAATTTTTTATGCAGAATAGCGGTCTGCACCATGGTCAGCACGTTGGACAAAAGCCAGTACATACCAACGCCCGCAGGCACCTGGAAAGCAAACCACAAAGAGAACAGCGGCATGAAATACATCATGCCTTTCATCATTCCGCCGCCTGCCATGTCACCCATGGTAGCCTTATTCTGGCGCTGAGATTGAATGGAGATCAAAAGAGAAGTAATACCGGAAAGGATCGGCACCAGCAAAAGAGGCAGATAGACCGACATCGGCTGACCGTTTGGCATTAAAGTAGGGGTCGCAGCCAGATTAACTCCTAAGAAAGAAAAATCCATTGACTGGGCTTTGGCGATAAAATCAGCACCCAGTTCACTCCAGGGAGCCGGGTCTGCCTGAATGGAATTGATAACCGAAATTTGGGAGGCCATGGTATTTCCGGTATTCATCCCAAGGCCAGTGAGAATCTCGGTAGCTTTTTCAATGATCCCGGAGCCGGGCCGGATGATATGGGTGATCGGCTTATAAATAACGTCGATCATACCAAACAGGATCGGGAAGCTGATCAGAGTAGGAAGGCATCCGCTCATGGGATTATAATGTTCCTTCTCATAAAGCTTCATCATCTCTTCATTAAGCTTTTCCCTGTTGTTTTTATATTTGCGCTGCAGCGCATCCATCTGCGGCTTAAAAATGGCCGTTTTCATCATGGACTTTTGCTGCTTGATCGCCAGGGGAAGCTGCAATGCTTTGGTAATAATGGTAAACAGGATCAGAGCAAGTCCATAGTTTTTTACAATCAAATAGCACACATACATAATCCAGCCGAGAGGCCAGCCGAATACAGTATAAATAAAATTCATTCCTTGTCCTCCGTTTACAAATTTTAAGAAGTCTTTCTGCGCTGAAAAAGCCTGAAGTAGAAGAGGAGGAGCGGCTTAACCCTTTTTCTTTTCGGAAAACCAATGGAAATTCTCAGGAACCGGATCCATCCCTCCGGGATGAAAAGGGTGACAGCGCAGGATGCGCCGAAGCGCCAAAAACCCGCCCTTCAAAGCGCCAAAGCGTTCGATTGCCTGCAGCGCGTAGGAAGAACAGGTGGGATAAAATCTGCAGGTGGGTACTCTTTTGAGTTTAGACAGATATTTCCGGTACATCCGGATCATCCAAAGCATCCATTTTTTGATCATATTTCATAAGTCCCAATTTTTGCAGATGTTTTTGCAAAACAGGTGCGATCTGAGTCGATTTTGCAAGGGGGGTTTTGGCCCGAGCGACCAAAACGATATCATAGCCTTTTTTGATTTGTTCTTCCAACGGCATAAATGCCGCCGTGATGATTCGCCTTGCCCTGTTCCGCTGGACTGCGTTTCCAACTTTTTTGGAAGCGGTAATGCCGAGTCTGGTCTCACCTGTGCGGTTTTTTACCGCGTAGGTGACAAGCAGTGGATGCGCCGCATATTTCCCTTTGCTGTAAGCGCGGCGAAAATCACGGTTCTGATTGATTTTTGCAATCTTCATCCTGACCTTAACCGCCCTTTCATGAAACAAAACGCCTTTTGAAAAACTTCAAAAGGCGTTGCGTCTTCGGTATGATTTTCCAGCCGGACCGGAAAATACGGCACATAAAAAGAAAGACCACATGCGCATGTGGTCAACCCTCTTTAGTAGGAGAGACGTGCTCTGCCTTTGGCTCTTCTGCGCGCCAAAACCTTACGCCCATTTCTGGTTGACATTCTCTTGCGAAAACCGTGTTCTTTTTTTCTCTGCAGCTTTTTGGGCTGATATGTTCTGAACATAAATGTCCCTCCTTTCGAGGCTAACCTTGCAAGAATATAGTATATCTTAACCGGACTTGCTATGTCAATATCAAAAACAAAAAAAACCGCCGCAAAGGCGGAGAAATCCTGTTTTTCTCTAAAAAATCAAAATTTTCCATCCAGCTTTCTTTTTTCCCTTTCCGGCGGAATTCTTGTTTCTATATCGATTTGTCAATGGTGAATCTGACCAATATACTATTAAATATATAGATTCTTTCATCGGTGGAAAACCTTGAAAAGCCTGTCTGATCTGTGGTATAATTTGAGGGTAAATTTTTGTGGAAAAAGAAATTTTCCACAGAAAAATCCCCAGCTTTTCAACCTGAGATGAGGAGGTACTGCGATAGATGGAATCCTTACAGGAAATTCTGGATCTTGTTTTTGAGAAGCTCCAGGACAGCATGAATCCCACAGCCTATGCGGCATGGATTAAGGGAATTGAGCCTTTAAAAATGGAGGGGTCAACTGTTTACCTGCAGGTGCAGACCCAGTTTAAGCGTGATCAGATTATAGGCCGGTATCTGGATTTGATTGCGGCTTCCTTCGAGGATGTAGTGGGCTTTCCGGTGGAAGTGGTCATCCAGTATAAATACAGCGATTCGGCTCCCCCTGCGGCGAAACCGGCGGCAGAGTCTTTTCCCCAGAAATATACGCCGGAGGAAATGGCCAAAAACAGTACCGGCGGCGATTATGAATACACGTTCAGCACCTTTATCGTCGGCCCATCCAACAAATTTGCCCACGCCGCTTCTCTCGCAGTGGCCACCAATCCGGCAGGAGCCTATAATCCTCTATTTATCTATGGCGGTTCAGGGCTAGGAAAAACGCATCTTCTGTATGCGATTTCCAACGAGATTACAAAAAACAATCCCAATGCCAACGCCATCTATATCAAGGGCGAAGATTTCACCAACGAATTGATTGAAGCAATCAAATCAGAAACGACCATTGCTTTTCACAACAAATACCGTCAGGCAGATATTCTTTTAGTAGATGACATTCAGTTTATCGGCGGTAAGGATCAGACCCAGGAGGAGTTTTTCCATACCTTTAATACCCTTTATCAGGCAGAAAAGCAGATTGTTCTGACCTCTGACCGGCCTCCCAAGGAAATCAAAACCCTGGAGGACCGGCTGCGCACCCGCTTTGAATGGGGGCTTCTGGCGGATATCCAGCCGCCGGACTTTGAAACACGAATTGCCATCATCCAGCGCAAAGCGGAACTTTTGGATATTCATGTGCCGGATGAAGTATGTGAATACATTGCCAACAAATTAAAAACCAACATCCGCCAGCTGGAGGGCGTGGTGAAAAAATTAAAAGCGTACAAGCTTTTGGCAGGCACCCCCCCGTCGGTACTCATTGCACAAAACGCCATCCGGGAGGTGCTCAACGATCAGCAGCCAGTCCCGGTGACGGTAGAACGCATCATTGCCGAAGTAGGCCGTACCTGCGGCGTCAGCCCGCAGGACATCCGTTCCAACAAACGTTCCGCCACCATCTCCTCGGCGCGGCAGGTTTCCATCTACATTGTGCGGGAGATTACCCAGATGTCCATGGCTGCCATTGGAGAGGAATTTGGCGGACGGGACCATTCGACCATTGTCTATGCCATTCAACAGGTAGAAAAGAATATGAAAGTGGACTTCCGCTACCGGGAAATGGTAGAGGATATTATCAAGAATATTCAAAACACCTGATTTTCCATGGATTCCACTATTTCACAATTCACAGCCTTTGGAAAACTTTTTGGTTTATTCTATTTTTCCTCACTTTCAACCAAGTTTTCAACATTTTCTAAACTTTACACCTCTTCTCCTGTTAAAAAAAATACGTCTTTTCGTTTTTTTCCACCTTTTCACATTTTTCCAACGATGCGCCCAACAGGAGAAAAAGGCCGTTATTCCCTTTTACTATGCGGATTTGCGGACTCATTTTCACAAATCCACAGCCCCTACTACTAAGACTAAATTATTTTACTTTTTTATTCTTTCTTTTTTGTTTTATTTTGATCCGTGGAAAAAGGAGTGTGACTTCATTGAAATTTAGTTGTTCCCGTCCGGAACTGTATGAAATTGTTTCCAATGTATCCCGTGCAGTCTCCGGCAAAACTTCTCTGGCGGTGCTGGAAGGAATTTTAATCCGCGCCAAAAGCGGTGTTCTTTCCTTTTTAGGCTATGACTTAGATCTGGGAATTTCCGCACAGATGGATGCTCAGGTAGAGGAAGAGGGGGAAATCGTCCTCTCTGCAAAACTCTTTGTCGACATGATGCGCCGGATGAACGGAGATACAGTGACCATACATACCGACGAAAAATACTTAACGGAAATCAAAAGCGGTGCGACCGAATTTACAATTCTGGGTATTCCCTCAGATGAGTTCCCTGAAATTCCTGTGGTGCAGGAAGAGCAGTCGATCAGCCTGCCGCAGCATCTTTTGAAGAGCATGATTGACCAAACTTTATTTGCCATTTCCACGAACGATTCCAAACCGGTTCATACTGGATCCCTTTTCCAGCTGGAAGACGGGGAACTTCGGGTAGTATCGGTAGATGGATTCCGACTGGCTTTACGCAGGGAAAAAGTTTCCGCCGAAGGATCAGCCCAGTTTATCATCCCTGGAAAGACTCTATCGGAAATGAATAAGCTTTTATCTGATGAAGAGGACGAGGAAACCCGGCTTTATTTGTCCCGTAAGCATGTGGTGGTACAGATTGGCCAATACAAAGTCATATCCCGTCTGCTGGAAGGTGAATTTCTCGATTACAAAGCGGCGATTCCGGCGGGCAGCAATAGTACCGTTACGGTAGACGTCCGCCCGCTGATTGACAGCATTGAACGCACCTCTCTTTTGATCTCAGACCGGCTGAAGAGTCCTCTGCGCATCCATTTCGGAGAAAATCAAATCAAAATGTCCTGTTCCACCGCAATTGGTAAGGCATACGATCAGCTGGAATGCCTTTTGGAAGGAGACGAGGTGGAAATCGGATTTAATAACCGTTATATGCTGGAGGCACTGCGTGCTACTGGCTGTGATAAAGTAAATCTTTTGATCAGCGGACCGCTGGCTCCTATGAAAATGGTGCCGCTGGAAGGAGACAACTTTTTGTTTTTGATCCTGCCGGTGCGGTTAAAAAGCGAAGCATAATCCTTTCACAATATTGCCCGTCAGGGCGGAAAGCAGGAAAGCATGGCAGAAGTTCGTTTCTTTCCCATCCGGACAGAGTGGATCCGGTTGGATCAGTTTTTAAAATACTGCGGATTGGCAGAAACCGGAGGACACGCCAAGGAGATCGTGGCGGAGGGGGCCGTTTCGGTCAATGGGGAGGTTTGTACCGCCCGGGGGAAAAAGCTGTATCCCGGCGACCGGGTACAGATTGACCAATATGATTTAGAGGTTGGTTCCTGTGAGAATTAGTCGGCTGCATCTGGAACAATTCCGGAATATAGAGTCTCTGTCTGTTTTTCCTTGTGAAACGGTCAATATCATCTACGGGGACAATGCCCAGGGTAAGACCAATTTGTTGGAGGCTATCTGGCTTTTATCCGGCGCCAAAAGCTTTCGCGGCGCCAAAGATGCGGATCTGATCCGGTTTGGAGAAAGCCGGGCGCTGATCGAATCGGATTTTTTCTGTTCCGGCCGCCAGCAAACGTCCAAAATTCAGTTGGAAGGCAAAAAGACCGCCTGGCTTAACGACATCCGCCAGGATTCGATCACGGCTTTTGCCGGGATTTTTACGACAGTGGTTTTTTCTCCGTCCCATCTCGGTTTGGTCAAAGACGGACCGGCGGGCAGACGGAAGTTTTTAGATACCTCTATCTGCCAGATTACCCCCCGTTATATCGGTATGATAGGCCAATACCAACGCATTCTTTTACAGCGCAATACTCTCCTTAAGGATATTTCTTATGCATCGGCTTTGCTGGATACGCTGGATATCTGGGATGAAAAACTGTCGGCTTTGGGCGGGGTGATTATCCGGATGAGAATGGAATACACCCGCAGGCTGCAAAAAGAAGCGGAGGATATTTACAAGGGAATCTCCATGGAACGGGAATCTTTTTCTCTTGATTACCGGCCTTTTGAACTGCCGGTGCAGGAAGGGCAAACTCAAAGGGAGATTTCTTCCCTGCTGCTGGAAAAAATGATGCAGAACCGCTCGGAGGACCTTCGCAGCGGCTCGACTGGAATCGGCCCGCACCGGGATGATCTGGAAATTTCCATTAACGGCCGCAGTGTCCGCTCTTTTGGGTCTCAGGGCCAGCAGAGAAGCTCGGTGCTTGCGTTAAAACTGGCGGAAAGCCGCTGTATCGGTGATATTTTAGGCGAGAGGCCGGTGATTTTGCTCGATGATGTGATGAGCGAGCTGGATCAGAATCGCCGGGAATATTTGCTCAATCATCTCACCGGCAGCCAAATCTTCATCACCTGCTGCGACAAGGGATATTTTTCCCGGCTGGAAGGCGGGCGCGTGTTTCGGATGGAACACGGTCAGCTGGAACAAGAGTAAGGGGGCGGCGGTTTGTATCTTCATTTAGGACAGAGTGTTGTGGTCCGAACGGCCACAATCATCGGTATTTTTGATATTGAAAATACCTCTATGAGCAGGTTGACCCGGCATTACCTTGCCCAGGCTGAAAAAAACGGCCGGGTGATCAATGTATCGCCGGAGTTGCCAAAATCATTTATCGTCTGCGAAGACCACAAAAAAATAACGGTTTACATTTCGCAGATTTCCCCTGCCACGCTGAAAAAGCGTACCGGATTTATGGCGGGGCTTGCGAACCTGTAATAGCTGACCGGATATCCGGCTGCTTTGGAACATAACAGCGTTTTGATCGAACAAGAATCCTGTTTGGAGGGAAAAAACTTGGAACAAAACAACCAAACGCAAAAATATGATGAAAATGATATTCAAGTACTGGAAGGGCTGGAAGCGGTCCGCAAAAGACCGGGCATGTATATCGGTTCCACCGGCCCCCGGGGTCTGCATCATCTGGTATATGAAATCGTGGACAATGCTATTGACGAGGCACTGGCAGGATACTGCTATTTGATTACCGTTGAGATCCTCAAGGGAAATATTATTCGTGTAACCGACAATGGGCGCGGTATTCCGGTGGGGATTCATCCAAAGATGGGGATTCCAGCCGTTACAGTAGTTTATACCATTCTGCACGCCGGCGGAAAATTCGGCGGTTCCGGATACAAGGTATCCGGCGGATTGCATGGAGTGGGCGCCTCAGTTGTAAATGCCCTTTCCTCCTGGCTAGAAGTTCGGGTTTCGGACGGGCAGCATATCCATTATCAGAAATTTTACCGCGGTGTGCCGGATGCGGACTTAAAGATCATCGCAGATACAGACAAAACCGGTACGGAGGTTGTCTTTTCCCCTGATCCGGAAATTTTTGAAGAAGTAAACTATGATTATGACACGCTGCTGGCTCGTCTGCGCGAGCAGGCGTTTCTCAATGCGGGCGTCCGGATTCTGCTAAGGGATACCCGCAGTGAAGAAGTAGTAGAAAACGATCTTTGCTACGAGGGTGGTATCCGCTCTTTTGTCGAGTATATCCATAAACGTAAGGGACTGGAAATTCTGCATCCCCAGGTGATTTACCTGTCCGGCTCAAAAGGAACAACGACTGCCGAAATCGCCATGCAGTATAACGAAAGTTATAACGAGCTGGTAATGTCCTTTGCCAATGATATTCATACTGTGGAAGGCGGCACCCATGAACAGGGATTTAAAGCGGCCTTGACCCGGGTATTCAATGAATATGCCCGCCGCCATAATTTTCTGCGGGAAAGCGACAAAAATCTCACTGGCGAGGATGTGCGGGAGGGATTGACCGCGATTGTATCGGTTAAACTGGAGGATGCTCAATTCGAGGGACAGACCAAAGCAAAATTGGGAAATACCGATGTGCGGACGCTGGTAGATAATATTGTTTATGAAAAACTGGGCACTTTTTTTGAGGAAAATCCGGCAGTTGCCAAAATGATTTTTGAAAAATCTCTCAACGCGGCCCGTGCCAGAGAGGCGGCCCGGAAAGCCCGGGAACTGACCCGGCGCAAATCGGTGCTGGAAGGCAGCCAGCTGCCCGGCAAACTGGCGGACTGTTCCGACCGCGACAACACCTATACGGAAATTTACATCGTGGAGGGAGATTCCGCAGGCGGCTCCGCCAAACAGGGACGGGACCGGCGGTTCCAGGCGATTCTCCCGCTGTGGGGCAAGATGCTCAACGTAGAAAAAGCCCGGATCGATAAGGTTTACGGCAACGATAAGCTAATGCCGGTCATCACTGCTTTGGGATGCGGCATCGGCCAGGATTTTGACGTGAGCAAAATCCGTTACGGAAAGGTTATCATCATGGCCGATGCGGACGTGGACGGATCGCATATCCGGACGCTGCTTTTGACCTTCTTTTTCCGGTTTATGCGCCCTTTGATTGAGGAAGGCCATGTCTATCTGGCACAGCCGCCGCTTTATAAGGTCTCTCGCGGGAAAAAGATCCGTTACGCCTATACGGATGAAGAAAGGGATCAGGCGGTGCAGGAACTGTACGGCGGCGATGATGTGAAAAAAGATATTCAGCGATACAAAGGCTTAGGCGAAATGGACCCGGAACAGCTTTGGGAAACCACCATGAACCCGGAAACCCGAATCATGAAAAAGGTAGAGCTGGAGGACGCGGTTCGAGCAGACGAAATTTTCACCATTCTGATGGGAGATAAAGTAGGCCCACGCCGGGAATTTATTGAAGCCAATGCAAAATACGTGGAAAATCTGGATATTTAACGCTAAAAAACGGACAAGGTAAGCCTTTTTTAAAAATGACCGCTTTTTGGAGGAATTGGATTGGAAAAACCGGTGCATACCCTATCATTTTCCATGAGTTATCCGCAGTATCGGGATTATTATTTATATCAGATCAGTATCGCCAAAAACCGGCCGGTATGGTTGGTTCCGGAGCTTTTTTTGGGAGCCGGCGTGCTGGGGGCCGTGGCGTCCCTGCTTTTTAGCAGGATGGCTCCGGTTGGTTTTTTACCGGGTTTTCCATTGGCTACAGAAATGGTTTCCTTGATATGTGTGGCTGCTTACTTTATCGTGCGGCTGGGATGGTTGTTCCGAATCCGGCGCAAAGCGCGCCGGCAGTACCGGTTGAAGCGATTGGGAAAACAAAAATCGCAAATTCGCCTGTATCAAGATTTTGTTACCGTTCATTATCCATCGGCGGCATTTGATAGCTTTTATGAAGAAATCAGTTCCATAGACCGCTCCCAGCGTTTGACGGTTCTTCGTTTTCAAAACGGAGCACGGGCACCGATTCCAAGCGGAGAATGGACGCCGCAGATCGCCGCCTTTTTCATGGAAAAAATGAAAAATAATGGACTTGGGCAGGATATTTGATTTGGAAAGCGCAGCAAGCTGTAATAGAAACCGGAAAAAATCCTTAGATTTTTCCGGACCAAAGGGTGATTAGAAATGAATGAAGATTTAAACAGAGTCGTACAGGTCGACTTGGAAAAAGAGATGAAGGAATCTTATCTCGCCTATTCCATGTCGGTCATTGTGGGCCGTGCCCTGCCGGACGTAAGAGACGGATTAAAGCCGGTACACCGTCGGATTTTGTATACTATGTATGAAAACGGATTGTCTCCGGACAAAGCATACCGAAAATCTGCCGATACGGTCGGTTCGGTGCTGGGGCGGTACCATCCCCACGGAGACGCCTCGGTTTATGATGCCATGGTGCGCTTGGCACAGGATTTTTCTATGCGGTATCCGCTGGTAGACGGACATGGCAACTTTGGATCTGTAGATGGAGATCCGGCGGCGGCGTATCGATATACGGAAGCCAGAATGAGCAAAATCGCCATGTCGATGCTGACCGATATCGATAAAGATACGGTGGATTTTATGCCCAACTATGACGATCACTTGCAGGAGCCGGTGATGCTGCCGTCGCGTTTTCCCAATCTTTTAGTCAATGGTTCCACCGGTATTGCGGTAGGTATGGCCACCAACATCCCGCCTCATAATTTGGGCGAGGTAGTGGATGCAGCCTGCTGCATGATCGATCATCCGGACGCGACGCTGGATGAGCTGATGGATCATCTGAAGGGGCCGGACTTCCCCACCGGCGGCATTATCATGGGCCGTTCAGGGATTCGTGCCGCTTATGCCACCGGCCGCGGGAAAATCACCCTGCGGGCAAAGGCAGAGGTAGAAGAACATAAAAACCGCATGCGTATCATCGTGACAGAAATTCCCTATATGGTCAACAAAGCGCGGTTGATTGAAAGCATTGCGGGTCTGGTCAAGGATAAACGGATTGACGGCATCAGCGATTTGCGGGATGAATCTGACCGGGATGGAATGCGAATTGTCATTGAATTGAAACGGGACGCCAATGCTCAGGTGGTGCTGAACCGGCTGTATACGTTCAGCCAGCTGCAGGAAACAGTAGGCGTAATTATGCTGGCCATTGACAGCAAGCAGCCCAAGGTGATGACACTGCAGGAAATTCTGCGCAGCTATCTGGATTTCCAGTTCCAGGTGATTACCCGGCGGACCCGGTATGAACTGAAAAAAGCAAAAGAGCGCGAACATATTTTAGAAGGGCTTAAAATTGCGCTGGACTATATTGACGAAGTGATCAAGATCATCCGCGCTTCCAAAGATCAGCCTTCTGCAAAAGCGGCACTGATTGAGCGGTTTGGTTTGTCCGACGCGCAGGCCGCTGCCATTGTGGCCATGCGATTGGGCCAGTTGTCCGGACTGGAACGGGCAAAGATTGAAGATGAACTGGCGGCGATTCTGGCGAAGGTGGCAGATCTGGAGGACATTCTTTCCCATGACAGCCGGGTATATGCTATTGTGCGGGAGGAGCTTGTTGCACTGAAAGTGAAATTCGGCGACGAGCGCCGTACCGAAATCCAGACCGTTTCCGGCGAGGTGGACATTGAGGATTTGATTCCGGTGGAGGATTGCGTTGTAACCTTAACCCATTTCGGTTATGTCAAACGGCAGCCGGCTGATGTATATAAAACCCAGCGGCGGGGGGGACGGGGAATTTCCGGCATGACTCGCCGGGAAGAAGACGTGGTAGAAGATCTTTTTGTTTCTTCTTCTCACGATTACCTGTGCTTCTTTACCAATCGGGGGCGGCTGTTCCGCTTAAAGTGCTATGAAATTCCGGAGAGCTCCCGGACGGGGCGCGGCACCAATATTGTGAACCTGCTGCCGCTGGAACAGGAGGAAAAAGTCAGCGCAGTGCTGAAAGTATCCGACTTTGCGGACGACCGGTTCCTGGTGATGGTGACCAAAAAGGGTATCATCAAACGAACGGAGCTTTCGGCTTACCGCAATGTCCGAAAATCTGGGCTGATTGCCATTCATTTGGATGAAGAGGATGAATTGGCTTGGGTGCGGGAAACCTCCGGTGCAAATGAACTTCTGATTGCCACTCGTAACGGCATGGCAATCCGCTTTAATGAGACCGATGCCCGTCCCCTGGGGCGCACTGCCCGCGGCGTCAAATCCATTCAACTGGAAGATGGCGATGAAGTGGTAGGGATGGCCCGGGTGAAAGAGGGCGCGACGTTGATGACCATCACGGAAAACGGTGCCGGGCGCCGGACCAGCTTTGATCAGTACCGGCTGCAAAGCCGAGGCGGAAAAGGAATCCGCAACTACAAAGTCAATGAGGAAAAGGGCCTTGTGGCGGCGGTTCGGGCTGTTACACCGGAAGATGACGTCATTATGATTACCGATGACGGCATTATCATCCGTATTCATTCGGACGATGTGACATTACAGTCCCGCTACGGAAGCGGTGTACGGGTGATGCGCGTACCCGAGGGAGGCAGGGTTGTAACCTTGGCGCGGGTGCCGAAAGAGGAAGAATCTGAAACAACAGAGATGGAGCAGGAAACAGACCGCAAAGAAGAGGAATCCCCTGTTGCGGCGGAAGCTTCCTCCCCGGGCATAGAAGAAAAACTGACCCGGGCAGTCCAGGATTTTGCTGATTTTGCTTTGGAACAGCAAGAAGAAGATCCAGAAGATCCGGAACAGGAAGAATAACCTGATGCAAAAAAAGCGGAACATGTTTTTTACATGCTCCGCTTTTTCCACACTGTTGTGGAAAAATAGGGAAAATCAAAGGATCATGGCGGCCAGAAGCATTTCGATCAAACGGGCATAAATCGGCTCTAACTCGGTAATGGGAAGCGGATTTTTCCCCCGACCGATTTCAATGGTAAAACCAGGGCGGTGAAATTCCTCAATGAACCAGTCCTTGAGTCCTCCATGGCTGGCGGTTCCGGTGGGACGAGCCAGCGTATATCCGCTGGAGGAGGCCAGTACCTGAGCGATCAAAGGCGCTCTGGGAGGAGTATGTTCGCCGTATTGGTAATAAATTTCCTCTCCCTGTGAATGAAAAGCGTATAGCTGACGTACCGGTTGCGTACGAATAAACCGGCAGATGGCCCGTGTTTCCGGTTCGCTTTCCGGCCGTTCACCGCCGTATTTTCCCGGACCAGGACCCAGAATGCCGGCGGATTGTTCCGCTTGCTTGCAAAGCTCGAACCCCGCGTCAAAATTATGGTTGAGGTCTACTCCCCGGGCATTTGCCTGCCAGCGGGAAAAATCTCCGCCGCACAAGGCACTAACCTGCTGCTCCATACCAGGCGCACCGGCGGCCCCTTCCAGCGCAATGGAGATGCCATCGGGGTTTAGTGCGGGCACTACGACCAGTCCCTGATGATCCAAAGCTTTTTTGACTTGGATATCGGCAAGGGGATGATTTTGTGCTATACTAGAAAACAGATCATCCAGAAAGCGAAACAGCAGAAGAACCGTTAGCCATTCCTGGCCATGGACGCCGCCGACAAACAGAGAAAAACGGCGGGAATTGCCTAGGCGGACGGCGTAAATGCCACGGCCCAGCAGTGAACGCCCGATGGGAAAAACCGCGGCGCTGCGCCCTTTACAGAGAGGCTGGTAAGTACGCATTTTTTCCCGGATGCGGGGAAAAGCAGGCGGCAGCGTATAAAAGGATGGTTCCATAACAATCACCTCACAGCATTTTCTTTTTACTATATGAGCCGAACAAGGCCCTATATTTCAAAAAATCCGCAAAAACAAGCCTTTTTGGGCAGTTTTTCCGCAAGAGAGGAGCAATGTCATGTCCCATACAGAAAAGACCATTGATTCTACCCGTATTTTTGAAGGAAAGGTCGTCCGCCTGCGTCGAGATACCGTGGAACTGGAAAACGGCAAACAGACGTTTCGAGAGGTCATCGACCATCCGGGCGGGGTTAGTATTTTGGCAATGGATGAAGAAGGAAAAATCTTTTTTGTCCGGCAGTTCCGCTATCCATTTGGCAAAATGCTGCTGGAACTGCCTGCTGGAAAGCTGGAGCCGGGAGAAGATCCTGCCCAGAGCGGACGCAGAGAACTGCGGGAGGAAACCGGCTGCACCGCAGGTCGGTTTGAATCCATGGGCAGTCTGATCCCTACCTGCGCATACGATACCGAAGTGATCCATTTGTTTTTTGCTTCGGACCTGACCCGTGGGGAGCAGGATTTGGATGAAAATGAATTTTTATCAGTGGAGCGCTATACGCTGGATGAGGCGCTGCAAATGGTGCTCAGCGGAGAAATCGTTGACGCAAAAACCCAGATCGGGCTGTTCAAATACCAGGCTTTGCACAATGCGGGCCTCATTTGACAAATCCGTTTTTTTAAGAGGTAATCTATGGAAAAAAAGCAATCGTTTGGACTGCGAAAAAAAGATTTAGCCGTCATTGGTGCGCTGTTGCTGCTGGCTGTCAGCTGCTGGCTGGCTTATCGTCTCTCCTACCGGCCGCCTGAAAAACAAAATCTGGCGGTTATCATGGTTGACGGTCAGGAAGTGATGCGGCTGAATCTGCTGGAGGAAAAGGACAGGATATTCTCCCTGGAGGAGGATTACGGGGTGCCGGTATCGTTTCAAATTGAAAATCATAAAATCCGGTTTATTCAGGTCACCTGCCCCGATCACATCTGTGAAAACGCGGGATTTTTGTCGATGGAGGGGCAAAGCGCAGTATGTATGCCCAACCGTACCTCGTTAAGTATTTATGGAGAAGAAGGATAACGGTGCCTGTGAAAAACAGCTGGGCCGGAGGATATTTTCTCTGGATTTTGTATATTTAACCAAAAAAAATGAGAAAAATAAAGTGAAGATGTGGAATTTTTGTTCTTCTATTCCCTTTTGACAAGAAACGTGTTATAATATGACCTGAATAGGTGCATTTCGCCAAAAAGGATGAAAAAGTTTACAATGGAAAAAAGAGGAACGATTTTGATGGCCGCCTCCGGAAAAGGCGGAGTCGGAAAATCCTGTCTGACAGTTATTTTAGGGCGGGAGTTGGCCCGATTGGGGTGCAGAACTCTGTTAATTGAAATGGAGCCCGGCCTTGGCGCATTTGACCTGATGATGAATTTGGAGCGGGGCGTATGTTGCCTTTCGGATTTTTTGTCTGGGCGATGCGCGGCGAAAGACTGTATGATACCAGTGCCGGATGAGCCTGGCTTATGGGCGGTTTTGGCACCGAATGAAAGAGAATTTTTCTATGATCCGCCGGTGTTTGCAGAAAAAACAGACGAGCTGGCCGGATCTTTTGATTTTGTTTTGATAGAAACGCCGCCGGGTTTTGGACCGTGTTTTGAGGCGGCACAGAATGCGGTGGATGCGGCAGTGATTATTGCTACGCCGGATTTACCATGCCTGCGAGATGGACGCGCGGTATCTGACCGGCTGGACGAACGGCCGCAAATTCGTCAGTGGCTGGTAATCAACCGGTTGGATACAAAACAATTTTGCCGCCGCCGGCCGATTCCGCATTTGGATTTTGCCATTGATACGGTAGGCGCACAGCTTTTGGGGATTGTGCCGGAGGATCAGGAGCTACCTTATCGTTTAGGAGCAGGAATGGTTCTGCCGCAGCAAAGCAGCGCACGGGCCGCCTGCCGCAATATTGCCCTGCGGCTTTTGGGGCAAACGGTAGAGTTGGGTGTATAAGAAATAGAGAAAGGATGATCTACATGACAATCGCGCTGACGGCGCATGATGCAAAAAAAGAACTGATGGTCCAATTTTGCATTGCTTACTGCGGAATTTTAAGCCATCATTCTTTGTGCGGAACTGGTACGACCTGTAAAATGGTAGCAGAGGCCACGGGATTGGAGATCGTCCGTTTTTTAAGCGGAGAGCAGGGCGGCGATCAGCAGATTGCAGCCAGGATTGCCTGCAATGAGATTGACCTGCTTTTGTTTTTCCGGGACCCGCTGACCCAGAAAGAAGCGGAGAGTGACCGCGCGCAGCTGCTGCGCTTATGTGACGTGCATAATATCCCGGTGGCAACCAATATCGCTACGGCGGAGGCATTGATCCACGCATTGGAACGCGGCGACCTGGATTGGCGAAATATTGTCCATGCAGGATAAGCATGGGGAAAAAGCGGAATTTTCTGATTTTCCCTTGCAAAAAAGGAAAAATCGTATTATAATTTTAAATTAATCCGGTAACAAAAGCTTGCCGGTTTAGACGAAAAATGTGGATTCGACGGGAGATTTCGGTCAGGCTCGGTACAGAGAAGCGCTTCTTAGGCTGGAAAGGCGCTGCCGGCGGCATGGCGAAACAGACACCCGTGCGGCAGGTAGAGGGAACGCCCAATTTGGATGGGCTGGTAGTTCTGCCCGTGTAGCTGGCGTTAACGGCTGAAAGCGGGGGGCATGAAACAGGCCCTCAAACAAGGGTGGCACCGCGGATATGCTCCGTCCCTTCCGGCGCGGAAGGAACGGGGCTTTTTGTTTTGGAGCTGCCGAAAGTACTTTAGATAACCGCCTTTGGCGGACGGCAAAGATAGGAGGAACAAAGATGGCGATTTTAACCAAAGGACCCAGAGGAACCCAGGATGTGCTGCCGGCCCAGAGCTATAAATGGCAGTACCTGGAGAAAAAAGTCATGGAAATCGCGGGGCTGTACGGTTTCCGGGAGATTCGTGTCCCCACCTTTGAGCATACCGAGCTGTTTAACCGGTCGGTGGGAGATACCACTGATGTGGTGCAGAAAGAAATGTATACCTTTGAGGATAAGGGAGGCCGTTCCATTACCCTGCGGCCGGAGGGTACGGCTGGAACGCTGCGCAGCGCCATCGAGCATGGACTTTTAGGCGATGCGCTGCCGGTAAAAGCGGCATATCTGCTGGCTGCGTTCCGCTACGAAAAACCCCAGGCGGGCCGTCTGCGGGAATTTCACCAGTTTGGCGTAGAGATGCTCGGCTCTCCCGCTGCGGCCAGCGATGCGGAAGTGATCTCCATGGTGTTCCACATGTTCCGGGAGCTGGGGATCGAGGCACAGCTGGAGCTAAACTCCATTGGATGTCCCACCTGCCGCGCCAAATACCAAAAGGCGCTGCATGACCATTTTGCCGCTCGCCGCGAGGAACTGTGCGATACCTGTAAAGATCGTCTGGAGCGCAATCCCATGCGGCTTTTGGACTGCAAAAGTCCCATTTGCCAGGAAATCGGCAAGGGCGCGCCCATGATGCTGGACTTTTTGTGCGAGGAATGTACCGATCACTTTGAGCAGGTCAAGGCCCGGTTGGACGCCATGGACATCCCCTATGTGATTAACCCTAAGATCGTTCGCGGCTTGGATTATTACACCAAAACCGTGTTTGAATTTGTCACCGATAAAATTGGCGCGCAGAGCACCATCTGTGCAGGCGGCCGGTACGACGGACTCATTGAGCAGCTGGGCGGCCCGGCACTGCCAGGTATTGGTTTCGCCATGGGTTTAGAGCGAATCCTCATGACCATGGAAGCCTGCGGCAGCGCATTCCCCCAACAGCCGGAATGCGCTGCGTTTATCGGCAGCATGGGCGATAAAGCCGGCGCCAAGGCGGCGCAGCTGGTGACGCAGCTGCGGGATGAAGGATTCTGGGCTGAGTGCGACACCATGGGCCGGTCGGTCAAGGCACAGATGAAGTTTGCCAATAAGCTGGGCGCGCGATTTTCGGCCATTATCGGCGACAGCGAGCTGGAAGCTGGAACGGTGAAACTCAAAAAGATGGATGATGGGTCGGTTACCGAAATCCGGCTGGACGCAAAACCCTCGGATCCGGACAGTTTGGTGCAGGTAGTTTACGCAAGCCATCTGGAAGAGATTGCCGGCGCACTGAAGAATCAGTAACAAAAATGAAAGCGACGGTTTCGAAATATCTAGAAATTTTGATAGAGTCGGTCAATTACATTATCATCAATTATGCTCTTTCCAATATGGCGTTGCTGTTTCGGAGCAATCCGCTTTTTATCCTGTTTTTTGCATCTGAAATATGGATGTTCGGAAATTATTGGAAAAAGATGGACTGGCTGACCGCAAACAAAGCCATTTCTTCCATTTTGCTCATTGTCTGCTTTTTCATTCACATCGGTGCGATATACTGGATCGGCCGAGTTTCGGGCGATGTTATTCCTTTTTGGGAATGACCGCGCAATAACGCAATAAAAAATTTAAGTTTTTTGCTGCTGTTAACAGAAAAAATATGCCGGGTTTCCGGCAAACAACAGGAATTGATAGGAGTTGGATCAATACCATGATGCAGTCAAGAACCCATACCTGCGGCCAGCTGCGGCTGGAACAGGTTGGCCAGACCGTGACGCTGGCAGGATTTATGGAAAATGTCCGGGAGGTGGGCGGCAGCCTGGCTTTCGTCGTTCTGCGGGATTTCTACGGCACCACCCAGCTGGTGGTGGAGGATGCCGAGCTGTTGGCGCTGGTCAAGAGCCTTAACAAGGAAACGACTTTACAGGTCATCGGCGTTGTGCGGGAGCGCTCCAGCAAAAACCCGAAGCAGTCCACCGGAGACATTGAAGTGGTGCCGTCCCAGATCAAGGTGCTGGGCCGCTGCCGCCACAACGAGCTTCCGTTTGAGATCAACCGCAGCCGAGAGGCGGACGAGACCCAGCGGCTGCGCTACCGCTATCTGGATCTGCGCAACCCGGCGATCAAACAGAACATCGTGCTGCGCTGCAACGTGGTGGCCGCTTTGCGCAAAGCCATGATGGAACACGATTTTCTGGAGATCACCACCCCGATTCTGACCGCTTCCTCCCCCGAAGGTGCACGGGACTATCTGGTGCCGGCCCGCAAGCATCCGGGGATGTTTTACGCGCTGCCCCAGGCGCCGCAGCAGTTTAAGCAGCTTTTGATGACCTCCGGCTTTGACCGCTATTTTCAGATCGCCCCCTGTTTTCGAGACGAAGACGCCCGCGGCGACCGCTCTCCCGGCGAATTTTATCAGCTGGACATGGAGATGGCTTTTGCCACCCAGGAGGATGTGTTCTCGGTCATCGAGGATGTGTTCCCACCGATTTTCGCCCAGTACGGAACCTATCATACCGCTTCCAAAGCACCGTTCCGGCGCATTTCGTTTAACGACGCCATGGAGACCTACGGCTCCGACAAACCGGATCTGCGCATTGATTTGACCGTGCAGGACGCGACGGAGTTGCTGTCCGGCTGCGGTTTTGGCCCCTTTGAGGGCAATGTGGTCAAGGCCATTGTGGTCACCGATTTTGCCGGTACCCGCAAGCAGATCGACGGACTGTGCGCCGAGGTGGAGGTGCAGTCCGGCAACAAGGGATACTGGTTCCGCTATGACGAAAACGGCGAAATCGTGGGCGGCATTGCCAAATTTGTGGCGCCCATCAAAGATGAGGCCGTAAAGGCGTTGGGTCTTGTTCCCGGCTGCTTTGTGGGCCTGACCGCCGGCAAAAAGCTGGCAGCGCAGAAAACCGCCGGCGTGTTCCGCAACAAGCTGGGCGCGTTCTGCCCCAACCATATGGATAAGGAAAAATACGAGTTCTGCTGGATCGTGGACTTCCCCATGTACGAAATTGGAGAAGAAAGCGGAGAACTGGAATTCTGCCACAACCCATTCTCCATGCCCTCCGGCGGACTGGAGATTCTGGAAAAAGCGCACAACGGCGAAATCGATCCTTTGACCATTACGGCGGATCAGTACGATTTGGTGGTCAACGGCGTGGAGCTTTCCTCCGGCGCGGTGCGCAACCACGATCCGGAAATCATGATCCGGGCCTTTGAGCTGGTGGGTCTGGGCGAAGAGGATGTAAAATCCAAATTCCCGGCCATGTATAACGCCTTTACCTACGGCGCGCCGCCCCATGCGGGCATCGCCCCCGGTGTGGACCGGATTGTGATGCTTTTGGCAGGCGAAGAGTCCATCCGGGAGATTATTCCGTTCCCGATGAACAAAAACGCCCAGGATGTCATGATGGGCGCACCTGGAAAAGTAAGCGAAAAACAGCTGGAAGAGCTGCATATCAAACTGGATATCGAGGAAGAGTAGCATCTGTCAGAAAAAGCCGCCCTGTCTCCTTTTTAGGAAACGGGACGGCTTTTTTATCTGTCAGCGTCTTCATAGGAAATGATTTCGGCAAACAAGAAGCTGCTTGATCGCAGCGAAAAAAGGATTCAGGGCTGGCGGAAAAAACGGAACCTTAAGCCGGCGGTCTTTTTCTCTCATCAAAGAAAAAAAGCTGCAAAGAAAACACCACAGCCTGGAACAGAACAATTCCCAGACTAACAGCGGTAAAGCTGGCGAACAGCATCCAGGATGCTGCATTGGCCAGAATACTCAGCCCAAGGCAGGTCAAAATAGCAGGACGAACCCTAGGGGCAAAAAGTAAAAATGCCGCGCCGATGGCGCTCAAAAGGATGGAAGCCGCGGGAAACAGGTTTCCATAGCCTAACGGTATCCTGCTGAAAAAAGGGTAAAAACATTTGATTGTCTCTCCTGGACCGGAGGCAAAAGTCATGGCGACCCCTTCCGGCAGGAGCATCAAGATCAGGGAAATCAAAATGCCGACCAGACAGATCCATCTTTTCATTTTCATCCCTCTTTCTTCTGCCTTTTTGTTTTTATCATACCATACTTGCGCTGGCCCGGCAAGAAAGAGTCCGTAGCGTTTTCTTTCCTTGACATTTTGGGAAAAGTTGTGTTAGAATAACTCTCGTTCATCAAAGGCAGATCGTTCCCAGGAAATGACGAGCCGGATAAGATGGCGGCCTGAGATGTCCGCTGCTTGTCCGGTTTTTTTTGAGGAAAGACAGAAAAAGGGAGATGCAAAAATGGAAAATACCAATCATTTTACGCGGGGAAAGGTTCTTTCCCCTCTGATCCGGTTTGCATTGCCGATTCTATTTGCCATTTTTTTGCAGACAATGTACGGCGCAGTAGATATGCTGATCGTTGGACAATTTAGCCACGCCGGGGAAGTTTCAGCCGTATCCACTGGGAGCTGGATTATGCAGACAGTCACCTCTTTTATTACCGGGCTGGCCATGGGAACCACTGTTTTGCTGGGAAACCGTATCGGTGCGGGAAAAGCACAGGAGGGCGGACGAGTAGTAGGCGCCAGCATCCTGCTGTTTTTGGCGATCGGTGCGGTACTGACTGTGGCTTTGGAGCTGTTTGCCGTTCCCTTTGCCCGGATGATGCAGGCGCCGCCGGAAGCGTTTGATAGTACCGTGCAGTATGTGCGAATCTGCGGCGCGGGAACTCTTTTTATCATTGCTTTTAACGTGCTGGGCGGTGTGTTTCGGGGAATCGGCAACGCAAAGCTGCCGCTGATTTCGGTAGCCATTGCCTGTGTGGCCAATATTGCGGGGGATTTGCTGCTCGTCGGCGGATTGGGCTGGGGCGCGGCCGGTGCGGCAGCTGCTACTGTATTTGCTCAGGCAGTGAGCGTGGTGATATCGATCCTGATTATCCGCCGGATGGAGCTGCCTTTTTCCTTTTCCCGCCAGGAATTTCGCTGGGAGAAACACACCGTGGGACAGGTGGTGCGGCTGGGGCTGCCCATTGCAACCCAGGATCTTCTGGTCTGCATTTCCTTTTTGGCGATTACAGCCATTGTCAATGCCCTGGGGGTTATCCCATCAGCCGGTGTTGGCGTGGCAGAGAAAATTTGCGGTTTTGTTTTGATGGTTCCATCGGCCTATATGCAGGCGATGAGTGCCTTTGTGGCGCAGAATATGGGTGCTGGGCGGCCTGACCGGGCGAAAAAAGCACTGATTGGCGCCATCGGCACTTCTTTGGCCGTCGGCGTGATTTTGTCGTATTTCTCGTTTTTTCACGGCGGATTGCTGGCGCAGCTGTTTGCCCGGGACGCGGCGGTTATCGCGGCTGCGGCGGAATACCTCAAAGCTTATGCGGTCGACTGTTTGCTCGTGTCTTTCCTATTTTGCATCATGGGCTACTTTAACGGCTGCGGTCGAACTGCTTTTGTCATGATTCAGGGAATTGCAGGCGCATTTCTTGTGCGGATTCCGGTTTCCTGGATGATGAGCCGGGTGCAGCCAGTCTCTTTGTTCGGCGTAGGGTTGGCAACGCCGGCTTCTACTGTTGTGCAGCTTTTATTGTTGCCTTTAGGCTTAACAAAACCCCTGGTAGGAACCAGGGGTAAATAAAAAAGCCTTGGCAAATAAAGCCTCCATGCTAGAATCGAG
>JABLTO010224579.1_pt1 | contig 22343 bp, 20 predicted proteins | sample 7160091 | NCBI WGS metagenome assembly JABLTO01 (sample SAMN14651225, study PRJNA627086) | human gut metagenome | isolation source: feces | host: Homo sapiens
TGGTCTTCCTTGCATTTTTTCATCTCCTTTACTAAATTATACCAAAGAAAAAGTAAACACATCTTTTTTGTGTCTACTTTTATCTTACAACTTCAGTTAGAATAATCCAATTATATCTTTAATAGTAATTAATATCATTAAAAGCATTAGAAGTAAGAAACCAATTGTATGGAACCATCCTTCAATATTAGCATCTACTCTCTTTCCTCTAATTTTTTCTATAATAACAAAGAGAATATGACCACCATCAAAAGCTGGGAATGGTAAGAAGTTCATAAATCCTAAATTAATAGAAATATAGGCTGTTAAATATAGAATTTGTGCTAGACCTAAGGCTAGAGATTGATTAACTATATTATACATACCAACAGGTCCAGATAAGGAGTTCATTGATAAACGTCCAGTAAATAAGCCATAAATAATGGTAAACATTGATTGATAAATGCTTTCAAATTTGCTGGCAGCATAAGAAATGGCTTTACCAATTCCATGGTAAGTTTCTTGATAAATGGTAACACCAAACACGCGAGTTTTATTGCCTTTTTCATCAGTTTTTTCTTTGGGAGTTACTTTTAACGTTTCAGTTGTATTATCTTCATGTCTAACTTCAATACTATAATATTCTTTTTTATTATCTAAAGTTAATAAGACTTGAGCTCTATCCCATGTTTTAGTTTTTTTACCGTCAATACTTAAAATCGTATCGCCATTACGACCACCAGCTTCACTAAATGCTGAACCTTCTTGAACAGTGTTAATTTTTGGCGTTGTACTGGTTGAACCATATACAGCACCGATTAAAAATAATAAAACAAAAGCAGTAATAAAATTCATGATGACACCAGCACTTAAAATTAAAATACGTTGCCACCAAGGTTTGTTGCACATTAATTTTTCTTTTGGAATTTTATCATCATCTTCCATAACCTCACCAGCTAGTTGAACATAACCACCAATTGGTAGAGCTCTAATAGAATATTGAATACCACTTTTTTTAGAAATATGCTTTAAAAGAAGTGGACCCATTCCGACTGAAAATTCATAAACATGAACACCACATAATCTAGCTACAATAAAGTGACCAAATTCGTGTAGTAAAACCAAAACACCCAACATTAAAATTAATACAATAATACTAATCAACCACATATATACTCTCTTTTCTATTTATAATATTGTACATAACAATGTATATAATAAAATGCCAAAAACTAAACTATCAATTCGGTCTAGTATACCCCCGTGACCTTTAATAAGATTAGAGTAATCTTTAATTTTATTTTCTCTTTTTATTTTACTAAAGAATAAATCACCTATTTGTCCAAAGACACTTATAAGTATGCTCATAAGAACGATCCTTAATACACTAGTATTACCGATTACAGCTAAATAATAGAATGTACCAATTATACTAGCACATATTATGCCTCCTAAAGACCCTTCAATGGTTTTATGAGGACTAATACTAGATAATTTATGAGTACCAATATAGCTACCGATAAATAATGCAAAGATATCAGTTGCACAAATTACAATGATTACATATAGTAATATCCACTTATTAATGCTATCTAACATAACCATAGAATTTAGAGCCATACCTAGTAAAAATAATAAAGTAAACATAAAAAGCGATGTTTCAGTATCATATTTTTTACTGAATATTGTAGGAATTACCATTCCAAACAAAAGAAAAGCAATTGTTTGATAAGATACCCCTAAATACAAGGCATAACCATCATTAACAATGTAGATTAAAGCCATAAAACCTATAAGACCTAAAATAATAATGGGTAAATTTAGTTTATCCATCACTTTAGGCAAAGTAATTATTTCTTTATAAGCTAAAATAGCTACGGCTCCAATTAAGATTTTAAAAGCAACAGGCCCCAAGAAGAAACCTAAGGCAAAAATTAAAGCTATAATTGTGCCACTTATGATGCGGTCTTTCACTACTTCCCACCTCCAAAACGTCTTTCTCTACCATTATATGCATCTATAGCCTTATCAAATTCTTTTTTGCCAAAGTCAGGCCAATAACAATCAGGGAAATACATTTCAGCATAAGCAATTTGCCACAAGAGAAAATTACTAACGCGAACATCGCCACCGGTTCTAATCATTAAATCAACTGGTGGTAAATCTTGATATAAATACTTTTCAAAAATTTGTGTTGTTAAATCTTTGCTAGTCAATTTGCCGCTTTCTATATCAGCAACAATTTTTTTAGTAGCATCAACAATTTCAGTTTGTCCACCGTAGTTTAGGCAAATATTTAAAATACCTCCAGTACACTTGCTTGTTTCATCTCTTAAATAGTCCATAGCATTTAATACTTCTTCTTTTAGAGGACTTCTTCTACCACTAAAAACAACCTTAATATTATTTTCTTTTAATTCTTTGCAAGAATCTCTAAACTCACTAATAAAAAGATTCATTAAATAATCAACTTCACTAGCTTCCCGTTTAAAATTTTCTGTTGAAAAACAATAAACTGATAAATATTTAACTCCTTTTTTTAAAATATAATCAGCCATTTTCTTTATATTACTAAAACCACGTCTATGACCTTCTAATTTGGGTAAGAAATGTTTTTTAGCCCATCTTCTATTGCCATCTAAGATTATTGCCACATGCGTAGGTATTTTTAATTCTTCCATTTTTCCTCCTAATATTAATTATATACTGCTTAAAAGAGATAGTCAAAACATATATGCTATATTTTTTTATTTTCGCATATTAGCTCCTAGCATTTCCATATCGATAGTTAACTGCTTTATACGTTCTATTATGCGGTTAGCTTTTACTTTGTCTACTCCTTTATTGGATAAGTGTTCTTCTAATTCTTTAATTGTAAAGTTGGATGTAAAGAAGGTTGTCTTATGCTCATTCATACGTGATTGTAAGATAGTGCCAAGTATTTCATCACGTCCCCAATCAGTTACTTTTTCCGCACCAATATCATCGATTAGTAAGATATCTATATTACAAAGCTCATCCATAATATCATTCATAGCCTCAAAGTCACCCTTAATGGTTCTAAGTAAATCAGGTAAATAAACAATCTTTGTTCTAAAGCCACGTTTTTTCATTTCATTAAAACAGGCACTTAAAATATAAGTTTTACCACAACCAAAATTACCATGTAAATACAAACCCTTAATATTCTTACCGTAGTCATATTCTTTAATAAAGTTAGTTACCCATTTAATTAATTTGTAACGATTTTTATCACTAGTATCAATAGTTTTTAGGGAAGATGTTTCAAGTTCTTGTAAGGCAGTAGTACTTTCTTTAATCTTTTTGAATTCTTGAGACTTAAAGTAACAAGCCTCAGTTGAAAACATTAAATGATTATTATATTTTTGAGGATAATTAGTATATCCTCTAATTTTATTTTTACATTCATATAGACCATGACAGTTCTTACAGCTATTTTCTTCCTGTAAGTATTCTTCTAATTTAGAAGTATAATTCATGGCTTCTTTTGCCGTCAACTCAAGACTTGCTACTAACTTCTGAAATTCTGGGTTACGGCAGGCTCTAATATAATTATCTTTAAGACTATTTTCAATTAATTTAGTCCTTGTTAATAGTGCCATAGTCAATTCCTTTCATTAATTCTTCTAATTCTTTTTGCTCTTCTAAAGTTGCTTCATTTCTTTTAATTTCTGTCTTAAACCATACAGGAACGTCTTCAGGCGTTTTAATTGTAGTTGGGGCTTTAGCTATAAGCTTCTTTTGTTCTTTTTCCGCTAAGCTCATAGCATCTCTAGCGGTCTTTACACCACTTCTTACCCATTGTCCAGCGATAGTTTCTACAAAATTTTTATTTAACTTATTATCATTTTTCTTTAAGACATAATCGATTAAAACATTTACAACGGCTGGTTTCAAGTTTAAATCACAACATAGTGTTTCTAATAATTTTAAATCTCTATTAGTTGGGGTTATGCCATGATATTTATTTTTTAAGAAATCATAAGGTTTAGTATTTTCAAAAACATAAATGATTTTATCCCTTTTACTCATATTTTCTAAAGGACTAGTCTTTTCTTCTTTATAAACAAGAGTTGGCAGTTTACCATTATTATGATAAGTATAGTAATTACGGGCTAGTTTTCTTAATTCTTCGGCTACAATATAGCCACGTTCATTAATAACATTCTTAATTATTTCACTAAACTGCATTGTATCTAGATTATAGACAAAAGCTAGGTTTTCAATTAATTCTTTAGTACGTTTATTAAAGGCTTTTTCATTTAAAATATCTTTGGGAATACTTGCCATTAACATATCAAAATCAATAACGTTTTTAGCTAAAACATTTTGTTTTACTCGCTCTGTTGCATCTACTTCTGGGAGGATTGTAGATGAGGCAAAGGTCATATTAAGACTACTAGTTATATCTTCATATTCACTTAAAGAAATACTTTTCTTTTCATAAGATTTTTTAATTGCATCGTATTCTTTTTTACCAATATTATTATATAAGACAACATTTAAGACAGGATGATTTAAAAATTCTCTTTGACTCATAGGACTATATAATTCATATATATAAGAATAAACATCACCCCTTTTAACATAAGTTTTTAAAAGTCCTAAAGACTCTAAGGCAGTCCTTGCTTCTTTGATACTTTTTAAATCAAGTTTCATGATACTCATTAAATGATGATGATTATATTCTTCACTTTTAAAACTATTATTTTTTAAATCACGCCATAAAGTAAGGTAAAGACTAACGGCTAAAGGTCCCATAATTGGTTCATATAACATAATTAAATTATCTCGGTCTTCTAAGTTTAAAATAGTCTTACTAACTACTGTATAAATATCGGCTGGTAAAAGACTTACTTTATCCATAAAATCACCCACTAGTTAGTATTATAATAAAGATTGAAAAAAAAAGAAATGTTTTTTTAACATTTCTCACCACATAAATCAGCTAACTCATTAAATGCTTCTAAATATTTGTTTTTTAATTCTTCTTTTTGGGAATCGTCTAATAAAATATAAGGATCTTTTTGAGAATCTACTGTACCTTCAATTACTTGTTTTATTTCACCATTTTTAATAAATACAACGGTAGGAGCATATATTCTTTTTTCCCCAGTTTGGATTTCTTTACCATCATTATCTTGAATGGTATAATCTTCTAAAAAGCTATCAAGTTTTTCTAAAAGATAAGTATATAAAGTGCTACCATCAGTTTTAACTAATTTATTGGTATCATCAAAGCTATAGTTACTTCTAATTTCTTTTATATTATAGTAATTTATTTTAGCAATGCCATAATCTTTACCAGCTTCATTTAAAACTGAGACAATATTTCGACACCAAGGGCAAGTTGGAAATCCTAAATATAACACACCAGTTCCATTAAGAAATAAGTCTTTTATTTCATCTTCACTTATATAATAATAAAGATTTTCTTTATCAATACTAACTTCAGGATAGATTTTACCATTACTAGTTTCTTTACCGTTATAAGAAGTATATTCATCATGAAATTTAGTATCAGATTTTTCCTCCAAAGTATTATTTTGCTTAAATAAAACTAGACTAGTACAAACTAAACAAATAATAAATAGTCCTATTACATAATATTTTAAAAAATCCTTTTTCATATTTTCACCTGAACTCATTTTAAGCTATTTTTTTTAATAATGCAATTATTTTTTTAAAAGCAGTTGTCTTTGATGCTGGTTTTCTTCAATGATAATAGCCTCTGGTATTTCTACTTCTTTATAGCAATCATTGCCGTGGAATGGTTTATCTAGTAATTCATATCCTTCAGGAATCATTTTTTCTTCGTTGACATAATAGCCATCTTGGACGGTTATGGTAAGACTTTGTCTATAATATCTATCTGTACGTTCTTTTTGATAATAAGCATCTAATCCTTGTTTTTTAATCTCATTTAATTGGTGTTTCCAACCAATATTTAGTCCTAAGTCAGAGCAAATTTGTGTAAAGCAACAAATTTTATTAGCATGGTCTACTTTGCTATCTAAAGAGGCCGCACATACACTTGTAGCTCCTAATAAAAACATAGGCACAGAGATTATTGAAATTACTTTTAATTTAGTATCACTATTTTTCTTAACTGGTTTATATGAATATTTCTTAGAAAAACAACTTCTTTTTACTCTTCTTATTGGTGCATAACTATGTTTATCATTCATCTAAATCATCCTTTTTTTAAAGTCTATTTTCAATATACTCATATTACAAAGGTTAGTCAAGGAAAAAGTGGTTTTTAAACCTTAAAAAAAGTAATATAACTTAATAAATTTAATTATATTACTAAATGTCCTTATTTTTTAGTTTTCAATTCTTTATTTTTAATAAATATTCTAGATAAAATAAATAAACCAAAAGTAAATAAAATAATACTTATTCTTTGATTAAAGGAAAATAAAATATTTTCACGTCCCGCTCTTAAATAGTCTAGAAAAAATTTAGCAATGCTAATGCTCATTAAAAGATAAGCAAAATCTTGCATTTTAAATTCATGACGAGATTTTTTGTAGAATATAATAAATATTATGGTAAAAATAATAGCTTCTACTAATTGAATAGGAAATAGTCCGGTATTTAAAGGAGCTTGATTAGAACTTAAATAAATTACTTTACCAAAGCCATCATAATTAATACCATAACAGCACCCAGCACTAAAGCAGCCAATTTTTCCAATAGCATAGACAAGTGGTAACGGCACAGCTCCTAATCCAAAAAGATCGGCTAACTTGTGCTTAAAAATCAAGGCATATACCACTAATCCTACTAAAGCTCCTAGCATATTACCATAAGAAGTAAACCAAAGTCCAGGAATATCAGTTATGCTGTATTTAGGAAATTCATCTAAATAAGTAAATACTTTACCTCCTATTACAATAAAAATATTTTCTAAAATAATTATTAAGATAGCATCTTTTAATTTTAAATTATACTTTTTATAATTTAAAAGAATAAATAAAATATTAAAAACTAAAGCTGATTTTATCATTAAATCATAAATTGATGTTGTGATTGTCATATTATGCCTCTAAATTATTGAATAGAAAAATTAGTGATTTCTTCTAAATCAATGCCTACTTCTTTAACATATTTATAATGTTTTTCTAAAGTTTCTTCAATATATTTAACTAATTCATGAGTATTTTTATTATCAATGAAAGTTATTATTTCTTTTAAAAGAGAGAAACGATCAATTTTATTACGCAAACGCATATCAAAGGCTGTGGTTATTGAGCCTTCTTCAAGGTAGCCATGAACATGAAAGTTTTTATTAGGACGATCATATATTAGACCATAAATAAATGATGGATATCCATGGAAATTGAATATTACTGGTTTATCTTTAGTAAAATACTTAGTAAACTCTTCATCACTTAAACCATTTGGATTACGTTTATTACTTTCTAATTTTAAGACTTCTAAAACATTTATAAAACGCAATTTAATATCAGGAATATACTTTTTTAGTAAAGAAACACAGGCAATTGCCTCAATATTAGGGGTATCACCACAACTTGCAATAACAATATCAGGATTATCACTTGTTGTTAATTTTTCTAAATTAATTAAACCATCGTTAACTAATTTTTTAGCTTCCACTTTAGTTAACCACTGTCTAGTTGGGTGTTTAGAAGCAATAATACTATTAACGACATTTTTAGACTTTAAACATTTATCATAAGTTAAAATTAAGCTATTAGCATCAATTGGTAAATAAATATTAGCAAATCCCCTCTTCTTTTCAGCTACGTGACTAATGAAGCCAGGGTCTTGATGAGTATATCCATTGTGGTCTTGTTGCCAAACATTGCTAGTTAAAATTAAATTTAAGCTTGGTAAACTATTACGCCAACTAATTTCACTAGCCATTTTTAACCATTTAATATATTGAGTTACCATAGAATCAACTACTCTAATAAAAGCCTCATAACTAACGAAGGTGCCAAAACGTCCGGTTAGAGTATAACCTTCTAATAATCCTTCACAAACATTTTCTGATAAATAAGAATCGATAATTCGACCATCTTTACTTAAATTTTCATCATAAGGACTTATTTTTTCTTCCCAAGTTCTTTTTTCAGTATCAAATAAATGATAAAGACGGTTAGACATAGCTTCATCAGGACTAAAAAGACGGAAATCATCTTTATTTAACTTAAATACATCACGAATATATTTGGAAAGTTCTACCATATCTTGAGTTTCTAATTGTCCTAGTTCTTTATTTTCTAATAAATACTTATCTATTTCTGGTAATACTAATTTTTTACCGCTAAAACCATTAGTGATAGGATTTTTACTCATTCTGGCATTACCAGTTGGATGATAATTTTCTAAATAATCCTTTAGGGTACCATCAGAATTAAATAATTCTTGAGGACGGTAACTTCTTAACCAATTTTCAATAATTTCTAAATGATTAGAAATACTTTTATCAACGGGAATTTGATGGGCTCTAAAAGTTCCTTCAATTTGTTTATCATTAACAACGGAAGGACCAGTCCAGCCTTTCTTACTTCTTAAAATTAACATAGGATAATAAATCTTACTAGATGTATCATTTTCTTTTATCTTCTTGATGTCTAAAACAATTTTATCTAGTGCCATCATCATTAATTTATGCATAGCCATAGTATCACTACCAGATACGATATAAGGATGATAGCCTAAAGAAGTAAAATAGCAAATTAATTCTTTATCACTCATTCTGCTATAAATAGTAGGATTACTAATTTTATAACCATTTAAATGAAGAATGGGTAAAACTATGCCATCCGTTTTAGGATTTAAAAACTTATGGATTTGCCAAGATGTAGCAAGAGTGGCTGTTTCTGCCTCACCATCCCCAATAACACAAGCCGTAATTAAATTAGGATTATCTAAGACTGTACCATAAGCATGAATTAAGCTGTAACCAAGTTCGCCGCCTTCATGCAAGGATCCTGGCATTTCTGGTGTTGCATGAGAACCTGTACCATAGGGGTAAGAAAACTCCTTAAATACTTTTTTTAAGCCTTCTTTATTTTTAGGATAATCTGGATAGCATTCACTAAATGTTCCTTCTAAGAAGCTCTGGGCAAGTAAAAAATTACCACCATGACCTGGTCCACTTATATAAATCATATTTAAATTATTTTTCTTGATAATACGATTTAAATGAGTATAAATAAAGTTTTGACCGGGTACGGTACCCCAGTGACCAACTAATTTTTCTTTTAAATCTTCTTCCTTTAAAGGTCTTTCTAATAAAGGATTATCTTTTAAATAAAGACAACAAGCACTAATATAATTAGCAGCTCTAAAATATGCATCAATTATTTCTATTTCTTTCATTTTTTCTCTTCCTATTCTTAATTAATTATAGCAAAGAATAAAAAAAGAAAAAAGACCATTTTCGAAAAACGTATAAAGCCAGTTTATCACTTACACGTATTATTGGTCTTTTTTATAGATTATTTTTGGTTAATTCTAATTCTTCAGTCTTACTATTATCAGAAAACATTATAGGAAAAAGTCCAGATAATTTTTGGTTTATATTATTAAGTTCTTCTTCTAGTATTTTTTTTCTAAATATCAAATCATTATATTCTAAAACCTCAGGGCTTACGGTGGATCCTAAAAAAACTTTAGTAATATCAAAGCCTAGTTCTTTAAAACTTTTTCTAATTTGGGATAATTCCTCAGTATTAAAAAAGTCTACTTTATTAGAAAAAAATAGGTCATCTAAATTATTGATATTAATATTACGTAGTCTATTTTCTAGAATATTATCTAATTTTAAAATGCTAATATCAAAACTTTTTAAGGAAAATTCATATTCATAATAAGTTATGGTAGACATATTAAAGAATAAGTTATATTTTTTTAAAGCTTCTTTTACTATTTGCATTGTTTTAGGACCAATACCTTCTAAATTTTGTAAGTCTTCTTCATTATATTTTACTAAATCACCGATAAAATAAATGTCATGTTTATTTAAAGCTTGAACAACCTTAGAATCACTAATTATAGCACTTATAAAGGAATTAAAATTTAGAGTTTCTTGTAAAAGAAAATGTTGATATTTATAAATATTTAAAGCTAAAAGGTTGCCATTATTTCCAAGATAATGTAGAGTTTCTAAAAGCCAATTATAATTTTCATGAGGTTTAATATTGATATATAAGAATTTTTTTAATTTGTTTTTATCGTAGGCAATCTCTCGAAAGAATAAACCTAAGTTATCATATTTTAAAAGATATTTTCTTAAATCAGGTGTTAAATTTAAATCAGCTATTTTTATTTGCTCTAGGTCGTCACTTTTATTGCTAATATAGGGATAATATGTTGGATATTCATATTTAAAATGCAAATCTAGTTTTTTTATAGCTTCATATATTTCGTCAAAATATGTTTGACATTTGCGATGTTTTTTTAATAAGGCTTTTAAACTTATTATATCAATTTCTAATAGCTGCTCAACTGTTGTTATTTTCATTTGGCCAAGCATTTTTATGCCATTGTCACTAATATGTAATTTTTCAATTTCCATAAGCTAATCCTTTCTTTTAATCTCTTTTTTTAAATTTAAAATTCTTTGATACGTGTTTTTTTCTCTATTAATAATGTCCAGTTTTTCTTTTAAGTCACATTCTTCTAATATTAAATGATTATATCTTTTCTCTAAAGTCTCCTCATTCATAGCAAGTAGTTTATCATCAAGTTTAAGTTCTAATTTAGCAATTTCTTCTTGCAATTTTAATAATTCAGCATCTGTAAAATCATTGAAGTTTTGCTTACCTAGTAACTGTTCTAAAGTAAATATTTGTAGGGCTTTTAATTTTTCTACAGTAGAAGGTTCTAAATTTAACATTTCAATTTTAAAATAAGCAAGACTTAATACTACGTTATAGTCTTTAGAAAAACTATAGCCATAGTTTTCTAAAGTAGTTATAATTTTATTAGTTTTACTTGGACCTAAGCGAGGGATATTAACAATTTCTTCTTTTTTTAAATTAAGTAAATCACTAATTAACCAGCAATTATAACGGATTAAGGGATAATAAATATTTTTTTCAGGGAATAAAACAAAAACAGGCATTAAAGGACCGTTGATTTTAACATCTTGTTTAAATTCTTTAATTATTGAACTTAAGATTTTACCATCATTTCCTAAGTAACTAAACAGTTTTTCTAAAGTATCATTTTGTTCATTGATAACTACTAAACAAAGAAAACTTTTTAAAATATTATTATCTCTTTTTAATTTATTAAAAAAGCTGGTTAAACCTCCACAATTTTCTAAAAAATGGCGAGCATTCTTACTCATAAAAAGTTCATTAATATTTATCTTAGATAAATTGCCATTGTAATTTTCTAATGCTTTATAGTAATTTAACTCATCTGCAAAACAACAATTGTTATTATGAATAGTTTCCCATAGTTCATCAACATAGACCTGGCATTTTATATTACCTTTTACAAAATTATTTAAGTCTTTTAATTTTAGATGACAGGCATCTTCTAGAGTTAAAACATGCATTTTTTTAAATATCTTTTTTGCATAAGATGAAATGGCTAATTCATCAGTCTGGCTTAAATTTTTTATTTGCTCATTTTCCATGTTAACCTCCCTTTCAAGGAGTAATATCCTACCACTTTTTAGAAATTTACACAACTAGTAAATTGAATTTTCACTAAAAAAGACTCAATTTTTTGTTTAAAATGAGTCTTTTAAAAATATTTTAGATAATTTTAAGATTAAATTATAGTTGGATAACCGCTCCAAAAGAATTCAAATACATCGTTTAAAATGATTAAAATACTATTTTTAGTTTGGCTAGCCATAATATTATTTGTTAATTTTTTAACTAACTTCTCTTTAATTTCTTTATAAAATGCAACTAGTTGTTCTTTTTTTAACTCTTGATATTTTAATTTTTCAATATCTTTTTCATAATTACTTAGTAAATCTATCTCTAGTTCTATTTTATCATCAATTAATTCTTCAAGATTATTTGCCTTTTCATATAAGGACAGTGCTTGATAGTAAGATGTATAGTCGGTATCTAAATTATTATAGTTTTTAGTTATATAATCTCTTAAGTTGGTTAAAGAATAATTAGTAATATTATTAGCTTTAAATTGCCTGCATAATTTAGAGTCTAGGATATAACCTTGAAGATATATTTTATTTAAAAGAGTTGTTTTTTGAACTTGATATTTGCCAGCTGATGTTTCTTTTAAGGTATAACAACCAGTAGTAAAATCTTCTAATTGTTCTTCTATTTGTTTATTATATGCTGATACTTTTAAAATTATTTCTTTTACATTCATATTTTTTTCTTTCTTATCTATCTACTTATAAATAGGTAGGCTAATATTGATACTATTGCCTCAGTAAATAAAACCTCTACAGTTAGTAACAATACACTAATAAAGCCCCTATTAGTACTGGCTTGGTTTGCCAATGTTTTACTATTTTGAAAACTTTCTTTTTTAACTAGAGTTCTACTTATTGCTTTATCCTTTACATCAGTCATTTTTTCGGCTTCTGCCAGCATTTTATGATAAATATTTTCTTCTTCCAAAGACATAGTAGCAAAGTTAGCAACTTTGGCTTGTCTTTTTGCCCTATTAGTATCAAATAAGTTTGGATTTGCCGATTTATTTACTGTATTTTCTGTGCTTTGCTCTAAAGAAATATTTATATCATTAGTTTTAGAATTATATGCGTTTATTAAAGCGCTAATCTTAGGCATTGCCTCTTTATAATATTTATTACCTAATTCGGTGATTTTTTCTAAAGACAAGAAAATAGTTTCTTCGTTAGCTGATAAATTATACAATTGTCTTAAAGCACTCATTTTTATATTTTCTCTATCTTTTACTGGGAAGGAAGTACTATAAGCATCAGCTATACTAGATAGTAAAATATCATAATAAGTTGTTTTATCGATAGCACTTTTTAAGGTCTGTTGACTATTAAATGCTTTAGTACTAGTACTTTTTAGAAAAGTTTCAATATCAGAGTTAAATAGTAATCTTCCTCTTTCTTCTTTTGAAACATTAGACAGGGCTTGTCTTACAAAGATAACATTAGGGCCATAATCAGATTGATAGTCAGAAAAAAGTTTATTTTTCTTATAAATATCTCTTGCGGCCATATCCACTAGACCTTCTGTTATGAAATTACTAATGATTGCATTATTTAAACTGATACTATCAGGTCTAATAAAAAAGTGTAACAGTTCATGGGTAAGAAGACTATCAAATCGCTTTATAATATCATCTAAAGTAATATTAGGATTTCTTTTTAATATTGCAGGGAGATAAAAATGAATTTTATCATCATTAAATACTCGACTACCGTGAGCATAAGGAATCTTATAATCATCTAAAGCTATGCCATGAGCCAATTGATTATTTTTATACCTAGTAGTATCAGAATCAACAACAACACAGTTACTTTCTTGTAATTTTTGTAAATATGTTAGTTCTTCTTCAGACATATCTTTACCATAAGTACTTTTAATTGTTGATAGGTATTCTTTAGACTTTTCAGTTAAAAGAGATGTTATATATGTTGCTACATAACTAGTAGAATTATTAATTTGATTTTTTATTAGTTCATCATAGCTAGTAATACCAAAGAAATTTTCTAAAGATGATTTATCTTTTATTTGACTATTTAATAAGAAAGTACCAAAGTTTGCTAAAATAGATGGATTACTAAGGGCATATTCTGAATATAATCTAGCTATAATAAAGCGAAATTCATTGGTAATATGTTTACCGTTATGTAAAGAATAATTATGGCCATTAAAAAAAGTAGAATCATTTTCTTTAATATAGTTTTTTTGCCATTTAGTAATATTTTTTAATAAAGTTTGTTCAAATGGGGTTAAAGAAGCTAAATCTTCTTTAGTAAATTGGTAGGTTCCATTCTTTTTTAAATTACTTCTTAGTTTTTTAACAAACCAATACTCATCTTGAAAGCGGAATAAATTCTGAGATTCGAGCATTATTTCTCTTAGATTTTGCAGCTTAATATCACTTTGATTAAGACATCTTAAGCCATTTTCAGTTACTATTATAGGCTTTTTAGATGCAAGCAAATATTGATAAAAAGCCTGTTCGGTTGCTTTTGATTCAATTTCGTTATAAGTTCCATAGATAGCAGCAATACCATTCGTGTTTTGATTGCGAAGATAATGAGCCATTTCATGAACAACAGTTTTAAGCCAGTCTAAAGTATTGGTAAATTCTCCTACATAAATAATGCCATCTTTTTGATATGCTCGGTCTAAATTAGGAACTACTTTTAAATTTTTGTAGCCACTAGTTGACAAACAATTGGCTATTTTTTCTTTTGGAATACCAATACTAGCAAAGAAATCAATTATCAAATTTTCACATTGGCTAGGTGTTAAATCTACTTTTAAACCATTAATACCATTTGGTAAAGTATTACTATTAATAAGTCCTCTATAATTTTTTTTTTAAAGCTTGAGTTAAGCTGTAATAGGCATCTAATTCATTTTGATTATTGTCATCTAACATGGCAGCAAAATCAACGTTGTTTTGAATTTTTTCAATAAAAGTGTTTAGTTCTTGTAATGTATCCATATTCTACCCGCTCCTTAATATTCTAAAAATATCTATTAACATTTTAACACAACATCATAATTATAGAAAAGAAATAACTAGCACTTACTAGTTATCTTTGTTTTCTTCCATGCGAACACTCACTAATTTGGAAACTCCTTCTTCTTGCATAGTAATCCCATACAAAGTATCAGCATATTCCATAGTTCTCTTTTTATGGGTAATAATTATAAATTGTGATTTATCTTTTCTAGTTTCTAGGTATTTTCCAAAAACGTCAACATTAGCTTCATCTAGAGCTGCTTCAACCTCATCTAAAATAACAAATGGCACAGTTTTAACGTTTAGAATAGCAAATAATAATGATATAGCAGTTAGTGTTCTTTCACCACCAGAGAAAAGAGTTATAGAACTTAATTTTTTTCCTGGAGGTTGAGCAATAATTTCAACACCAGTTTCTAATAAATTATCTTTATCAGTTAGTTCTAAGTGACCTTCACCGCCTCTAAATAAGATTTTAAATACTTTTTGAAATTCCATATTAACAGATGCAAAAGTAGCTTTAAAACGTTCTTTCATAATTTCATCTAACGAAGCAATGGCTGTTTCTAATTCCTCTATGGATTTTACTAAATCATCTTTTTGAGTAGTTAAAAAAGTATATCTTTCATTAACACGTTCAAACTCAGCAATACTGCCTAGGTTTACTTCACCAAGGTCTTTGATACTACTCTTTAATTTACTTACTTGAAGTCTTGTTGTTTCAATATCTATATTAGTATCAATCTCATGTAAGGCTTTTTCATAAGTCATCGTATATTCTTCATTTAAAGTTAGTAAGTAATTATCTAATTTAACATCATATTTACCCAAAGTGATTTCATTGCTATTAAATTCACTATTATATTTATTCAAACTGTGATTTTTATTTTTTATATTAAGTTCTAATTCAGCTAAATCGCCTCTGGCTGTTTCTAATTTTTCTTTATAGTCTTTGATTGTCCTTAAAAGATTATCTTTCCTACCATTTAATTCATAATAAGATTTTAGAATATTATCTAATTCAATATCAACGGTATTATTTAGAATAGCTTCATTATTTTTGATAGTATTTTCTTTGTCTTTATAATTACTTTGTAATTCAGCTAAACTAATGTTTTTACGATTAATAGTTTCTTTTAATTCAATATATTCATTATTTACTTTATTTTTTTTATTTTTTATTTCTTCTTGTTCTTGATTTAAAGTATTAATTTTGGTATCAATTACTCTAATATTTGTTTCTAAATTAACTTTATTAGTTTCTAATTTGGTTAATTCATAACGATCCTTTAGAATGCTATTACTATTTTTCTTAGCACCACCACTTATGGAACCACCGGCATAGGAAATATCGCCATCTAGGGAAACAACTTTATATTTATAATTTAAATGTTTAGCAATACTATTTAAGGCATCAATATCTTTGACAATGATGGTAGTAGCAAGTAAATTTTGCATAATATTATCATAAGCTTTATCATATTTAACTAAATTTATAGCCGTGTCAATAAAGCCAGATGTATTTTTTAAGGAATCTATGATATTACTATCTAGGTATTTTGGCTTAATTATATTAAGAGGTAAGAAGGTAGCTCGCCCTAATCTTTGCTCTTTTAAATAATTAATAGCTTGTTTAACTGAAGTTTCACTATCAACAACTAAATAATTGATGCTAGCTCCTAGTGTTGTTTCGATTGCATTCATATAAGCATCATCAAAAGTAAGAAGTTTACCAACTGTATTATAAATACCTTTTAATCGGGGATTATTTAGAATAGATTTAACTGGTAAAGGGATATTTACTTCATTTAAAATATTATTATTTAGAATATCTATTTTATTATTAAGCTCTAATAATTCTTTGTTTTTACGATTATATTCATTAGATTCTGTAACATAATTTTTTCTTAAAATTAATTCTTCATTGTCAATGGAATCTAAAGTTGTTTTTAACTCATCTTTTTTAGAATTTAAAGCTTTTATCTCATCTTCTAAAGAATTAATATTTTTACCAATACTTAAAATTTCTTCTTTTAAGTTTAAGACATTATTTAAGGTTGCATCATTATTACTATTAAGTTTTTTACGTTCTAGAATCATAGTCTTTTTAGCATTTGTATCAGCAATTTGACGTTCTAATTCCACTAAATTTTGATTTAGTTTATTTAAGGTTGATTCCACTTCTAAATTACTTAGTTTACTTATTTCTAATGTGGCTGTATCCTTATTTATTTTAGCCGTTAATTCTTCAATTAAACTCTTTAATTCTTCATTACGAGCCTTTAACTTATTATATTCAAGATTAATTTTTTTAATATCATTAACAATTAAAGCTATTTCTAAGTTTTTTAGATTATCTTTATATTCATTAAATTTTTTGGCTTTTATTGATTGAATACGAAGGGGTTCTAAAGATGTTTCTAACTCACTTATTAAAAGGTTAATCGTATTTAAATTATCTTTGGTTTTTTCTAATTTACGTAAAGATTCTTCTTTATGCTTTTTATATTTTAAAACTCCAGCTGCTTCTTCGATAATTACTCTTCTGGCTTCTGGCTTACTATTTACAATATCTTCTACCGTTCCTTGCGATATAATATTATAAGCATCACGAGACGCTCCACTATCAATAAAAAGATCGGTTATATCTTTAAGTCTTACCTTGGCATTATTTAGATAGTATTCATTTTCACCAGTTCTGTAAACTACTCTTTTAACTTCTATTTCATTAAATTCACTTTTTAAATAGTGATTACTATTATCAATAGTTAAAGCAACACTAGCTCGTGACATGGGGCTACGACTTTTAGAACCATTAAAAATAACATCACTCATTGAACCAGTTCCACGCAAAGTTTTAACAGATTGCTCACCTAAAACCCATTTAACAGCATCTAAAATATTACTTTTACCAGAGCCATTGGGACCAACAATACAGGTGATACCATCTTTAATATCTAGTTCTATTTTATCAGCAAACGATTTAAACCCCACTGCTTTAATACTTTTTAAATACATAAAATTCTCCCACTACTTGTTATTTGCTTTTTTGCTCAAGGCATCTTTAGCAGCCATTTGTTCGGCTTCTTTTTTACTTTTACCAATACCTTTTCCATAAACAATATTATCAATTTTGACTTCTATTTCATAAGTTTTATCATGAGCTGGACCAGTTTCGCTAATAACGTTATAATCTAAAGTTTTTTTATCCATCTGGGTTGCTTCTTGTAGGGCACTTTTATAATCGGTTAAATAAATTTCATGATGTTTAATATGTGGAATTACAGTCTTATAAACATAGACTTTAGCAACTGTAAAACCACATTCCAAATAGATACAACCAAGGATTGCTTCAAAAATATCAGCAATAATAGTATCGTTTATATCATGTAGTTGACCATGACCTACTCTAATGTAAGGAATATAGCCTATTTCTTTGGCGTAACTGGCTAGAGCACTTTCACAGACAAAACTAGCACGCATTTTAGACATAGCTCCTTCTTTTAAGGAAGTGTTACTGTATAAATACTCACTAACAATCAATTGTAAAACACTATCGCCTAAGTATTCTAGACGTTCATAAGAAGAAACATTATGTTCATTAGCATAACTAGTATGGGTAAGACTTGTTAAAAGTAATTCTTTATCTTTTATATCAATATTATATTTTTCTAAAAAGTTCATTTTTATCACCTAACTCATTATAGCAAATAAACCTAAAAAGTCCAAGAAAAACGGTTCAAAAAAGCAAAAAAAAGATTATTGTTTCCTCTAGTTCTTCTTGGAAAATAATCTTTTCAAAACTTTTTCTTCACTGGCCTCATCTTGCATTCTAAGATTCATATTATGTAAAGCAATTTCCATATATTTCTTAACCTGTTCATCTTCAATATCTAAATGATTTGCTTTTATTCTGGCATAAACTTCTTTAGCAACATTAAAATCAGCAGGTTCATTAACTACTAAACCATATTCATAGTGCCTACCTTGCATAAATTGATACATTACTTCATCTTCATAATTATAAAAGTAAGTTCCATTTTTACTTTCTAAAAGAACATTTTCATTTAAACCACATTTAAGGCAAACCTTGCAGATAACCTTGCAGATAATAGGTTCTCCTTGTTCATTAGAAAAATCCCAGTTTGGCACATTGACCCACAAATGTTGGCAATTTTGGTATTCAATATTTTTAATTTTCTTGTAAAGTACTCGTTGTTCTTGAGTTATCTTTTTATTAGCACTCATTAAATTAAAATATTCAGTAACATTTTTTTTAGTAAGAAGTTTTTGCATTTTCTTAATATTATCAAGCTTCTGGATATTCAAAATAGCATAATCTTTCTTAAATTTAGCTAGCATTACCTCTGAAAGTCTTCTTGCCTTAGGTTTTATCATATTATCATATCTCCAATCGTTTTAAATTTTTCCAATTGCCTAATATAATACCATAACTTTCTTTAATATAATAGACTTTTCTAACATTTTTGCCTTATTAAATCAACCATTTATTATTTAGAAACTATATTTACTAAATTTTAAAATTATAGTAAAATGAATTTGGTGATGATATGAAATACTTAATTTTAAAACTTATTGATATCTATCAAGCCTTACCCCTAAACACTCACAGTCAATGTCGGTTTTATCCAACTTGTTCTAATTATATGAAAGAGGCTATTACCAAATACGGACTACTTATTGGTCTAAAATTAGGTATTAAAAGATTATTTAAGTGTCATCCTTATGGAAAATATGGTTATGATCCAGTACCAATATTAAATAATAAAAGTAATTAAAGATTATTACATATAAAGGAGAAAGAAATGAAAAAGAAGAAAAATTTATTAAAAATATTTTGCTTACTATTAGGACTTTTTAGCCTTACTGGCTGTTTTAAAAGAGATGATATGGAAGATATTAGTATAGTTGTTAGTACTTATCCTATCGAATATATTGTAAAGAGTTTATATGGTGCTTATTCTAATATCGATAGCATTTATCCAAGTGGGGTTGATGTTAATAATTATGAACTTACTGATAAGCAGATAAGTGATTATTCTAAAAATACATTATTTGTTTATAATGGGCTTAGTGATGAAAAAAATATTGCTAGAAGTTTTCTAAATCAAAATAGAAATATGAAAATTATTGATGTTAGCTATGGTCTTAATATTGAATATGGTAAAACCTCAGAAGAACTTTGGTTAAGCCCTAATAATTATTTAATGCTAGCAACTACTACAAAGAATAATTTAAGCGATTTTATAAATAGTAAATATTTGATTCAAATGATTGATACTAATTATAAGAAACTACAAGAAGATTTATCTTTAATGGATGCTAATTTAAGAAGTATTGGTGCTGCTAGTAAAAAACCTGTTATTACAACTACTAATTCTTTAAAATATTTAGAAAATTATGGCTTTAATGTTATATCTTTAGAAGATAGTAAAAATGTTACTACGGATTTAAAGAATAATTTTAAAAATGGTACTTATACTACTCTATTTATAAAAAAAGGTGAGACTAGTGATACCATTACTGATTTAGTAAACAATTATAAAGCTAAAAAAGTAGAAGTTAATATGATGAATACCTTAGATAGTAATGAACGTAACAATAGTGATGATTACTTATCAATTATGAATGAATATTTAAGAAATTTAAGAGAAGCTACAACAAACGAATAGAGTTTTAAAAAATGTTAGACTTAGTTCTAATATTTTTTTTGCAAAACATTATAACATTTCTTAGATAAAGAATTCTAGACTTGTAATTAACTTTTAAATGATTAAAATATGAAGTAATGAAAAGGAGTTTTTGTTTATGGAAAATAATAATTTTAAACTTAATATTAAAAGAACTTGGAAATATATTAAGGAAGCAAAATTAAACTTAATTGGATATGGTATTGTAAGTATTATTGAGGCTATAATAAGTGCAATAATTCCCCTACTTGCAGCCAAAGTTATTTTAAATATTACTAATGGTATTATAAATCAACTAATATTATCAGCTATAGTTGTCTTTATTATTGAGCTTATTTTATATGTTATGATCTATTTTAAAGGATTTTTTTATCAAAAAATATATCAAAAGACTTTAATTGCTATTCAAAAATCATTAACAAAAGAAATATTAAACTTAGAGGTTCAAGAAATAGATAAAAATTCTTCTGGACTATTTATTAATAGATTAAATAAAGATACACAAGATATTGCTGGATTATTTATGGAATATGCTTACTGGTTATCTTATATAATTACTAATGTTGGAGTTTTAGTTACAATATTTATTCTTAATAAGTATCTCTTTATATATGCCGTTATTACTTCTTTAATTGTGTACTTTATTAATAGAAAAAGTTTAGCTAAACAATATGAAGTTCAAAGAAAATTAAAGACTATAGAAGAAAATAAAACCGGTTTAACTAGCGAATTAGTTCGAGGTATTAGAGATATTAAAATTTTAAATGCCAGTAGAAGTATTTTAAAACAAGCTTATAATAAAATTGAAGATGCTACTAATGAACAAGTGCACATTATGAATATTAGAAGATTATATAATTATATTGAAAGTAATATCAGAGCTTTAACTGATTTAGGTTTAATATTGGTAGGATGTCTTTTATATAATAAGTCCCTACTTTCTATTCCTAATTTTGTTATTATTTATAATTATCAAGCTAAGGTTAAAAATTTACTTGTTGGCATTGTTAAAATTGCTGAATATAATAAAAAATTTAGTATTGCTGCTAATAGAGTATATGAAGTCATTGAAAACGGTAAATTTGCTAAGGAACAATTTGGAAATATCAAAAAAGACAAGTTAGAGGGTTCTATAAAATTTGTTGATGTCTCCTTTAGTTATGATACAGAAGAAATTTTAAAGAAAATGAATTTTACAATAAAGCCTAATGAAAAGATTGCCTTTGTTGGCAAAAGCGGAGCGGGAAAATCAACTATTTTCAACTTAATTACCCATCTTTATCAAGTAAGTAGTGGGAAGATTTTACTAGATGATATAAATATTAACGATTTAGATTGCAACACAATTAGAAATAATATGTCAATTATTACCCAAAATCCGTATATATTTAACTTTTCTATAAAAGATAATTTACTACTTGCTAAGGAAAATGCAACTGAAAAAGAAATTAGAGAGGCTTGCAGGCTAGCCTGTATCGATGATTATATTATGTCGCTACCAGATAAATATGATACACCTTTAGGCGAAAATGGCATTATTTTATCAGGTGGTCAAAAACAACGTATAGCAATAGCCAGAGCCTTACTTATGCAAACAGAAATAATTCTTTTTGATGAAGCAACCAGTGCCTTAGATAATGAAACCCAAGAGCAAATCCAAAAGGCTATTGATAATTTAAAAGGTGAATATACCATTCTTATTATTGCTCACCGCCTATCAACGGTAATTGATGCTGATAAAATATTTGTTATTGATGATGGCAAAATAATAGATAGTGGAACTCATCAAGAATTATTAAAAAAATGTGAGTTCTATAAAAATTTATATAGTAAAGATTTACATAATTAGTTTTAGAAATAATAAAAGACTGCTAAATTAATTCTATGAAGTTGTAAGATAAAAGTAGACACAAAAAAGATGTGTTTACTTTTTCTTTGGTATAATTTAGTAAAGGAGATGAAAAAATGCAAGGAAGACCA
>JABLTO010040612.1_pt1 | contig 22329 bp, 18 predicted proteins | sample 7160091 | NCBI WGS metagenome assembly JABLTO01 (sample SAMN14651225, study PRJNA627086) | human gut metagenome | isolation source: feces | host: Homo sapiens
CACAGAAAACCCGAGACATATCGCGCGAATTTATGCGATTAGCATAAATTCTGTGCATCGCGCAGCGTGTTGCTGGGCACGGAGTGAACAGTAACTATTTTATCTCGTTACTGTATTGTCTGAATGAAAAACGATTCACAAAAAAGAGAGAATATGGCATAATAATAGAAGAAAATACTGTAGCGGAATTGTAATTGCACAGGAACGGCAGAAGGGAGAAAACGGAGAATTATGAAAAATATTATACTCGCATCCCAGTCCCCAAGACGAAGAGAACTTTTAACACAGATCGGATTAGAATTCGAAGTGCATCCGGCAGGCGGTGAGGAAATCATCACAAGCACGGATCCGGTAGAAGTGGTAAAATCGTTATCGACACAGAAAGCAGCTGCGGTAAAGGAAGAACTGGAAGGTCAGTTACCGGAGAACTGGTTAGTGATCGGGGCGGATACGATTGTGGTGTATGACGGAAAAATCCTTGGGAAACCAAAAGATGAGGCGGATGCGATTCGTATGCTTACGATGTTACAGGGGCAGACGCACAGTGTATATACGGGTGTGACACTGCTGGAGGAAGGAAAACAGACAACCTTTGCGGAAGAGACCAAAGTAACCATGTACCCGATGACAGAGGAAGAGATTGCATGGTATGTCAGCACGAAAGAGCCGATGGACAAAGCAGGAGCCTACGGGATCCAGGGTCGTTGTGCACGATTTGTAGAAAAAATCCAGGGAGATTATAACAATGTGGTGGGACTTCCGGTAGGACGGATCTATCAGAAACTGAAAAAAGAAGAATCCTTTTGAAAATAAAAATGTTGAAGTGAGAGAAAACGATTTGCGATGGTGCATTTTAAAATTGAAATCGCAAAAATGTGGAGAAAAACGACAGAACAGAAATGTATGGGACAGAAAGGGAAGAGACACAGATGGAAAGGACAGAACAATACCCGGGTTATAACCATCGGGTGCAGTATTATGAAACCGATCAGATGGGATGCGTGCATCATTCCAACTATATCCGCTGGTTCGAGGAAAGCCGGAGCGATTATCTGGCATATCTCGGCATGGATTATGACAAAATGGAAGCCGCAGGTGTGATCAGCCCGGTACTGACGGTGGAGGCAGCTTATCGCTCCATGACACGGTACGGGGAAGAAGTGCATATCGAAGTGTCGGTGAAAAAATACAACGGTGTGAAAATCTTTCTGGAATATCATATCAAAGATAAAAAAGATGGTACCCTGCGTTGCAGCGGACAGACCAGCCACTGCTTCTTAAACAGAGAGGGAAAACCATTATCCCTGAAAAAAGAAAAACCGGAGTGGCATGAGATCCTGAACAGAGAATGTGAACGGGCACAGGAACAAAACGGATAACAGAGAAGAGAACCGTCCGGAAAATGAAAATGCAGAAAAAACACGGATAACAGCGCACATGAAAATCTCCAAAATTGATACAGCACGCAACGAATCCACAATTACAGGAAACAAATCCCATATTTTTCAGTTTCGCAGCATGGTATACTGAGTATAGTCTGTGAATAGAAAACAGACTGCAAAACATAACGGTGAATGTGAAAAACAGTGATGTAAAAACAATAAACTGTGATGCAGACAGATCGATAAAAAGGAGGACGAACATGGCAATCTATATTGATGAACAGAAAAAACTTTTTACGTTGTCAACAAAAAATACAAGCTATCAGATGATGGCAGACAAATATCTGGTGCTGAATCACCTGTATTATGGAGAAAATATCGGTCAGGAAGATATGAGTTATCTGTTAGACTATCAGGACCGGGGATTTTCCGGAAACCCTTACGAGGCAGGAAATGAGAGAGACTATTCTCTCGATTCCAGACCACAGGAATACTCCACCAACGGCGTCGGCGATTACCGGATCAACAGTGTGAGTGTGATCAACGCGGACGGAAGCGATGCCGCAGACTGGCGTTATGCAGGATATACCATCGAAAAGGGCAAATATGCGATCCCGGGAATGCCGGCACTGTACGGAGAAGAAAAAGATGCCGATACCCTGATCGTGGAACTGGCAGATAAAGTAACCGGACTGCATGCATTTTTATACTACAGTGTGTGGGAAGAAAGAGATATCATTACCCGGTGCGTAAAATTCGTAAATCAGGGAACCGATGCGATCGTACTGACAAAAGCTGCTTCCATGAATCTGGATCTGATGAGCGGTGACTGGGAACTGATGCATTTTCACGGAAGACACAATCTGGAACGCCAGATGGAACGGGTACCGCTGATGCGCGGAAAGATGACCGTGGAAAGTGTCAGAGGAGCATCCAGCCACCAGCATAATCCATTTGCCATCCTGTGCAGCAAGGATACCACTGAAGAAGCGGGACCATGTTATGGAACAGCACTGGTTTACAGTGGAAACTTCTCGATCGAAGCAGAAAAAGACCAGATGGGACAGACCAGACTGACCGTGGGCATCAACAGCCAGAGATTTGCCTGGACACTGGAAGCCGGAGCAGAGTTCTGGACACCGGAGGCTGTCATGACCTACAGCAGCGAAGGATTCGGAAAAATGAGTTCAAACTTCCATCATACCTTCCGGGAACATCTGTGCCGTGGAAAATACAAACACGAGAGACGTCCGGTGCTGATCAACAACTGGGAAGCAACTTACTTTGATTTTGATAAAGAAAAGATCCTGAACATTGCAAAAGGCGCATCCGAACTTGGCGTGGAGATGCTGGTTCTCGACGACGGCTGGTTTGGAAAACGTGAGGGAGATGTCAGCGGACTGGGTGACTGGTATGTCAACACCGACAAGCTGGAAGGCGGTCTGAAACCGATCGCAGACGGAATCAATGCCATGGGCATGAAGTTCGGTCTCTGGTTTGAGCCGGAATGTATCTCCGAGGACAGTGACCTCTACCGTGCACATCCGGACTGGGCGATTCAGATCCCGGGAAGACAGCCGAACAGAAGCCGTTACCAGCTGATCCTGGATATGGGAAGAGAAGATGTCCGGGATTATCTGTACGAACGCATGACGGCGATCCTTGACAGTGCCAATATCGAATATGTCAAATGGGATATGAACCGTCACATCAGTGATGTGTACAGTGCCGTTTTACCAAAAGAACGCCAGGGAGAGGCAAGCCATCGCTACATGCTGGGTCTGTATGATCTGCTGGAACGTCTGGTGAGCCGTTATCCGAACCTGTTACTGGAAGGCTGCAGCGGCGGCGGTGGACGTTTTGACCTTGGTATGCTGTATTATTCCCCACAGATCTGGTGCAGTGATGATACCGATGCAGTAGAACGTCTCAGTGTTCAGTACGGAACATCCTTCTGCTACCCGATCTCAGCAGTCGGCTCCCATGTATCCGCTGTTCCGAACCACCAGACAGGTCGTATCACTCCGGTAGAAACCAGAGGAACCGTAGCCATGGCAGGAAGTTTCGGATACGAACTGGATCTGAACCTGTTAAGCGACGGGGAAAAAGAAGAGGTCAAAGAACAGATCAAAACCTTTAAGAAATACTATAATCTGACCCATGAAGGCGAATACTACCGTCTGACCAATCCGATGGAAAATCACCTGTACGCAGCCTGGGAGTTCGTATCTCAGGATCAGAGCGAGGCTCTGGTACACGGCATGCAGATCCTGGCACAGCCAAGCGGTCCATCCATCCACATCCCGGTAAGAGGACTGAAAGCGGATGCCATGTATGAAGTAAACGGCGAACTGATAAGAAGCGGCCGCGCCCTGATGCACGGTGGCCTGAACTTCCCGCGCCAGACAGGGGATTTCAAAGCGGTGGAGTTTTATCTTAAAGAAGTAAAATAAAGCATACCGCAGCAGAGTTGAATATCGACGATATCAAGGCAATGTGCGACGAACTGATCGAGGCGCATGGGGATTATATGAGTATGTATAAATAAAAAGATAAAGTATGACAAAAAGGAAGGGTCTGTCGCACTGATATGGTGCGGCAGACCCTGTTTGCGTCAGGCTGGAATCCAGTTTCCAATCCAATGACCGGTTTCTATATTGTAGAGTCGTTTATATGTTTTCCCATTAACTGTTTTATATACCCAAACAACATTAGTGTTTCGAACAGTACATTGGGATTGGTAAGTAGTTAAAGTTGAATTGGCTAATGGAGAATCAACTGAAATGCTAGGACTTTCCAAAGCAAATATAAAAAAGACAAATAAATAAGGCAAAAGTAAATGACTATTTTTCAGAAATGATTTTTTCATGTTTTCGTGCCTCCTGGATGTTTTTGTAAGTAGTAATACCGATAATGCAATGCTCTTTGTCTGGTAATGTTTCTATGTATTCGCCATATAGATAAAAATCATATTGACCATCGGGACATTCTATAACGAAGCAATTATCTTCGGTGGGAATAATAATATCATCAGTAAATAAATCTGCTGGAAAATAGTTACTTTCAAAAGTTATAAAATAAGATCCTAAATATAAGAAGATTGCAAAAAACAAAAAAGTTATTTTAAATGTATAGGAGTCTTGTCTTTTATTATTTTTTGTGATTGAGTCAAAACGTTGAACAAGAACTGAATCACAAAAGTTAATAGAAAAATCTGGTATGGATACAGGATTTTCTATTTGATAAGAAGCTGTTTTTAAAAGACAAGAAAGATATTCCACTTTATGTGCAGGAGTATCAGCCAATGTCTGATCAATCCGCATTTCTAATATCGTATCTGTGTCATTCTTTAAAAATCGACAAAATGGATTCCACCAGTAAATTATGCAGATGATATGTAATAAAAATTTTATATATAGATCTTTATGACGATAATGATTGACTTCATGTAATAAAACATAACGCCATTCTGTTTCTGATAGTTCCAAAGTGTTTGGAATGAGAATAAATGGCTTCCAAAGACCGTAGATTATAGGACTTTTAAGAAGCGGAAGAGCCAGTAATTGCATTTTTTGAATGCCTTTTTTGGTGGTTTCTAACTTGATTTGAGTGAAAACACGCATTTGTATACTGGATTCAGATAAAGCACTAGCATGCTTTTTTACATACTTTCGAAAAGCATGATTTCGATTAAAGTATTTTAGTGAGGAATATAGTATGCCACATATCCATACAAGCTCCAAAATATTCCACCACGATACCGTATCATGAAGAAAACGTGTACGGCGTGTTTCACCTACAATGGTAGTCAGTAAATCTGGAAGATATACATTGTGGGAGATCGGCAATAGTTCGACTGGAAATATCATACGAACACAAATAAGAATCACGAATCCAACCAGTAGAGGAAGCCCCAGTCGAAACAGAATCTTACGATTTCGGAAAATAAGAACCAGAAAAATGATAAAAAGATTACTTACCAAAATCGCCATGTTTACAGAGGAGATAGAGAAATCTAACATAATTATGGCTCCTGTTCTTCCAAAGTCTTCTTGTATTCATCTAACATTTTCTGCAATTCATCAATCGTTTCCCGTGCTTTGACAGGATCTTCCTCCGTGTCCAAAAGCGCAGAGACCAGTAACGGCTTTGAAAGCGTTTTCTCGAATGCCAGATAATCAGAAGTTACCTCAAGAACAGCGAATTCTTCAGAGGTAATCGTCGGGCGGTACGAACGGGATAAAACCGTACCGCTGTATACAATATCTGCAACTTCGACCAGCTGGTATTTCAGAAGCTTCCGAAGAACTGCCTGAACGGTATTAATAGTAAGATCCGGTCGACAATCGGCAATTTCCGATGCAATCAAAGGTTTTCCGCTTGTCCAGAGAATGTTCATAATATCAACTTCACGGGAAGTCAGTTTTGAAAATTTCTTTTTTTTAAACATTTGACAGAAATAGTCCTTTCTTAAGAATTTATAATTGTAATATATACCAAAAAAGTAAGAAGGTCAATAAAAAAATATTGACAAAATGATAAATTATAAATTACAATGACATTGTAAAGAAAATACAATATCAAAAAGGAGGACTGCATATGATGAATGAATAAACGATGATGAAAAAATTGTTACTAAGAAACAGAATATTAAGTAATTGCAAAAATATGATTTTGTTTGAAAATTGGTGGGTTGAATATGCATTAAATAAATGCAAAGTCAAATATTTTGGAAGAACTTAAGAGAAGGATGGGTACAAGGAGGCAAAAATGAAACGATTTATACACGGTATCATGTTGGCTATTGCTATGGTTTTGGTAAGTGGTATGTTTGTATATGCAGCTGATGGAGAAATTAATATTTCAGAAAATGATGTGATTGATGAAAAAGAAAACTGTGTGGGTGTGGACGGAAAAGAAAGACCAGATGTTGAGAGTGGAGAAATACAGACACTAGCAGTTTCCGGGCAGTGGATACAATCTTCTGATGGACATTGGTGGTATAAACACAACGATAACACATATACAAAAAATGGTTGGGAATTGATTAATGGAAGTTGGTATTATTTTGATTCGCAAGGATGGATGGTTACTGGATGGATAAAAGTTGGAATAGACTGGTATTATCTCAGCAGTAGTGGAGCTATGGTGACAGGCTGGAATGTTATTAATGGAAAATGGTACTATTTTAACGGCAGCGGAGTAATGTTGACAAATTGGGTACTTTTAAAGGGAAAATGGTACTATCTTGGTGCAAGTGGAGCGATGCAAACAGGTTGGGTCCCCGGAAAAAACAGATATTACTATTGCGGAAGTGATGGCGCTCAGGTAGCTGAATCAACAATTTCAAAAAATGTGGAGAAGAGATCAATATTTGTATCATCGTCAGGGGAAACAGCGAGTGTTACGGTTACATGCTATGCAACAGAAGTAAAAGTACCATGTGAGAATAATCAATTTGGTTATCCATATAGAACAGCTGTAGTGACAAAAAAGACCGCATATGCATATACATCAGGTGAACCAAGTGTCAGGGTTGCAACAGTAAAACATGTAAATGGATCCAGTGCAGGGGGAACAGTAATAAATAATTTTCCTTTTGGAAGTAAAAATTGGAAAAATTATGATACCATAGTATCTGGGAAAAAAGTTATGAGTAATTATAATACAACAATCATAAAATACGGAAAAACACAGACAAGATCGTTGGTAATTAACTGGTTTGTGTCTGGAAATGGTGGATATATGCAGAGTGGTTATACAGGAGCATTGGTTATGAAACTGCAATAAGAAAGGAGAATTTTATGAAAATAACAAAACGGATAATTGCGTTAGTAGGAGTGCTGACATTATTGACAACGATTTCTGTATATGCAGTTGAAAATCAGGAGAATACGGAAACTTCTGTTTATGAGTTGGGAAAATTAATAAGAACTCAGGTGCAAACGGAGAAGTTGGAAGATGAAGCTGATCCACAGGAAAAATCTATCTATGCGAAGGGAAATAACATAGAAATAACGCAGGAAGAACTGGAGGAGTATACAGAAAGATATACGGTTATGGGATATAGCGACAATGCAGAAGAAATGGCGTATAATGATCTGGTTAGAAGAAAAGCATTATATCAAAAAGCTTTGAATATGGGATATTATGTAGATGATGCAGAATTAAATCAAATCATAGAAGAGAATAAAGAAGAAATGTCTGATCCGGAATTTAAAGATACCATGGATAAACTTTATGAAAGTTTTGACGGAGAGGACAATTATTGGGAGTATATACGTGAAGTAACACGTGTAACCGCCACATCTTCTAAATTCCTGAATGATGAAGAAAGTAAATATCGTCAGGAACATGGTGAAGATTGCTATGTCCTTGATGAGAAAACGGGGGTAATGGTCGACAGCTGGGATGCAGAAAAAGAAGAAATAATAAATGAAATTATCGCAGATGAAAATATGCAACTTGAATAAAATATTATAAAATACACTGGTTGATATGGAAATTATAATGACCAAAATAAAAAAATGTGATATAATACATATGACAGAAACAGTATGAAAGAGTGAGCGAAGAAAATAATGGCAGGAGGTGAAAAAAATAATGAAGAAAAAGATACTCGTTGCGCTTGGAATCGGAATCGTAGTTATAGCGGGTGCAGGAACGGTTTATGCGACTCGCAGTCAGGAAGCAAAAAACAGCAGCGATCAGGCGTATGAGCTGGGGCAGATGATTCAGGAGCAGGACAAAGAGACGGACACGTCGGATGAGCTGTATGCGGTCGGAAAGGATATTCAGATCACGAAGCAGGAGATGAAGAATCATGAAAAGCGTTTCGCGCTGGGTGAGGAAGATGCACAGGATTCGGTGACGGATGATGGGATGTCTTCGGAAGAAAAGGCATTTCAGGCGCTGGTTCGGAGAAAGACACTGGCGGTTGCGGCGGAAACGGCAGGGTATACAGTCAGTGATGCAGAACTGGATCAGATCGTCAGTGCAAAGCGGGAAGCCATGGATGCAGGCATCGATGATCCGGAAAATAAGGAATACGGGGAGACACTGAAAGCATTGTATGATTCCTTTGGCGGGGAAGATCAGTACTGGGAATATATGCGAGAAGAGACGAGAACATCAGCGGAGATAGAAAAGTATTTCGCGGATAAAGAAAAGGAGTACAAAGAACAGCTTGGCTCCGATGGAGAGACCGCTCAGACGTGGGATGAGGCACGGGAAGAGCTGGTGGATCAGCTGATCGCGGAGCAGGATGTGAAAACTGTTTAAAAATCAGACAGATGTATAGACAAGGAAAAGACAACCCCTGGAGACAGGGGTTGTTTTTTTGATGCAAACCACACTTTACAGTAGTAATTTACCGAAGGCTCATGTATAATAAAATACGGAAATGTTGATGCAAAAAGGGAAGGGTCCTGGGACAGGAGCTTTCCTGCGTGAAAAAACGGAATATGGAAACATATTCTGCGAAAAAGGGAGAACAAGATGAGTAAGAGAAATGACGTACACAAAGTATTGATTATCGGTTCCGGTCCAATTATTATCGGTCAGGCGTGTGAGTTTGACTACTCCGGAACACAGGCGTGTAAAGCACTGCGCCAGCTGGGATATGAGATTGTACTGGTAAACTCCAATCCGGCAACGATCATGACGGATCCGGGGATTGCAGATGTCACGTATATCGAACCACTGAATGTAGAGAGACTGGAACAGATCATCGCAAAAGAGCGTCCGGACGCGATCCTTCCGAACCTTGGAGGACAGTCAGGGCTGAATCTTTGTTCTGAACTTGCAGAAGAAGGGATCCTGGACAAATATAGTGTGAAAGTCATCGGCGTTCAGGTGGATGCGATCCAGCGTGGCGAGGACCGTATTGAATTTAAGAAGACGATGGACCGTCTGGGTATCGAGATGGCGCGAAGCGATGTGGCGTACAGCGTGGATGAGGCGCTTGCGATTGCTGACAGACTGGGATATCCGGTTGTGCTGCGACCGGCTTACACCATGGGTGGAGCAGGCGGCGGTCTGGTATATAATGTAGAAGAACTGAAAACCGTATGCGCCAGAGGTCTGCAGGCCAGCCTGGTAGGTCAGGTTCTGGTAGAAGAATCCATCCTTGGATGGGAAGAACTGGAGCTGGAAGTTGTCCGTGACTCCAAAAACAATATGATCACTGTATGCTTTATCGAAAATATCGATCCGATCGGCGTACATACCGGTGATTCTTTCTGTTCCGCTCCGATGCTGACCATCTCCGAGGAGGTACAGCAGGAACTGCAGAGACAGGCCTATAAGATCGTAGAAGAAGTAGAAGTCATCGGTGGAACAAACGTACAGTTTGCCCACGATCCGGTCAGCGGAAGAATCATCGTTATCGAGATCAACCCGAGAACCTCCCGTTCCTCCGCACTGGCAAGTAAGGCAACCGGTTTCCCGATCGCACAGGTATCCGCGATGCTGGCTTCCGGTCTGAACCTGGACGAGATCCCATGTGGAAAATACGGAACCCTGGACAAATACGTTCCGGACGGAGACTATGTGGTGATCAAATTCGCGCGCTGGGCATTTGAGAAGTTCAAGGGCGTAGAGGATAAGCTGGGTACACAGATGCGTGCCGTCGGCGAAGTTATGAGTATCGGTAAAACCTATAAAGAAGCGTTCCAGAAAGCTATCCGAAGCCTGGAGATCGGTCAGTTCGGTCTTGGCTTTGCCAAGGATTTCCATGAGAAATCAAAAGAGGAACTGTTAAAGATGCTGGTAGAACCGAGCAGCCAGAGACAGTTTATCATGTACGAAGCACTGCGAAAAGGTGCAACGGTAGACGAACTGTTTGCTCTGACAAAGATCAAACACTATTTCATCGAACAGATGAAAGAACTGGTAGAAGAAGAGGAAGCGCTTCTGGCAAACAAAGGCCGGGTACCTGCTCCGGAAGCCCTGAAACAGGCGAAACTGGACGGTTTCTCTGACAAATATCTGGGACAGATCCTGGAAGTTCCGGAAGAAGATATCCGTAACGCAAGAATCGCCGAAGGTGTGGAAGAAGCATGGGAAGGTGTACATGTAAGCGGAACAAAAGACAATGCTTACTATTACTCTACGTATCATTGCAAGGATGAAAGTCCGGTAAGTGACAATAAGAACAAGATCATGATCCTTGGCGGTGGCCCAAACCGTATCGGTCAGGGTATTGAATTTGACTATTGCTGTGTACATGCGGCGATGGCTCTGAAAAAAGCAGGATTTGAGACGATCATCGTAAACTGTAACCCGGAAACCGTATCTACAGACTACGATACCTCGGATAAACTGTATTTCGAGCCGCTGACACTGGAAGATGTACTGTCTATTTATAAGAAGGAACAGCCGCTGGGTGTGATCGCACAGTTCGGTGGCCAGACACCACTGAATCTGTCTGCAGATCTGGAAAAATACGGGGTGAAGATCCTTGGTACTTCTCCGGAAGTCATCGATATGGCAGAAGACAGAGATCTGTTCCGTGCGATGATGGACAAACTTGGCATCCCGATGCCGGAAGCAGGTATGGCAGTGGATGTGGATGAGGCACTTGCGATTGCAGAAAAGATCGGTTATCCGGTTATGGTTCGTCCGTCCTATGTACTGGGCGGCCGTGGCATGGAAGTGGTATACGATCCGGAAAATCTGAGAATCTATATGGAAGCAGCAGAAGGTGTGACACCGGATCGACCGATCCTGATCGATCGTTTCCTGCGTCATGCGACCGAGTGTGAGGCAGATGCGATCAGCGACGGTAATCATGCATTTGTTCCGGCGGTTATGGAACATATCGAGCTTGCCGGCGTACATTCCGGTGACTCCGCTTGCATCATCCCGTCAAAAAATATTTCAGAGGAAAATCTGAAAACCATCAAAGAATATACAAAGAAAATCGCAGAGGAAATGCATGTGCGCGGTCTGATGAACATGCAGTATGCGATCGAAGACGGAACGGTCTATGTACTGGAAGCCAATCCGCGTGCATCCCGTACCGTACCGCTGGTATCCAAGGTGTGCAATATCTCCATGGTACCGCTGGCTACACAGATCATTACCTCCGAGTTCAGCGGCTCACCGTCGCCACTGGATGGTGTGAAAGAGAAAGAGATTCCATATTATGGTGTCAAAGAGGCTGTCTTCCCGTTCAATATGTTCCCGGAAGTTGACCCGTTGTTAGGACCGGAGATGCGTTCTACCGGTGAGGTTCTGGGCCTTGCGGACACTGTGGGAGAGGCATTCTATAAAGCACAGGAAGCAACCAAGAGCAAACTGCCGTTAGAGGGAACTGTCCTGATCAGTGTCAGCGACCGTGACAAAGGAGAGGTTGTGGAAGTCGCAAAACGGTTTAAAGAAGCAGGATTTGCTATCCTGGCAACCGGTCACACGAAAGAACTGATCGAGCAGGCTGGCATCGAGGCAGAAAGAGTATTCAAACGCAGTGAAGGACGCCCGGATATCTATGATGTGATCACCAACGGTAAAGTACAGCTGGTAGTCAACACACCGAAGGGTGACGAGGATGGTCCGGATGATAGTTATGTGAGAAAGGCTTGCATCAAGAGCCGTGTGCCGTATATCACAACGATGGCAGCAGCACTGGCAAGCGCAGACGGTATTCTGGCAGAGCAGAAGCAGGAGAAAAATGAAGTAGTATCTCTGCAGGAACTGCACAGCCGGATCCGTGAAAAATAAAAGGCAAAAAGGGAGTAACGAGATATGATGGATATGAGAGAATTTCAGGAAAAACTGGAGCAGCTGATGGAGCTGGCGGCAAGGCAGGAGAAGAATCTGAATAATGAGCAGATTCTTGAGGTGTTTGGGCTGAATCAGTTATCTCCGCAGCAGTTGCAGAGTCTGTATGAATATCTTCGTATCCAGGGAATCCGTATCCAGGGGGCAGATCTTGCCCCTATGGATATCGGAAAGGCACTGGATCCGCAGGAAGAACAGGAGGAAGAGAAGAAGCCTGTGATTCTGGAAGCAGAGGATGAGCAGTGTCTGAAGGAGTATGAGGAGATGCTCCGGCAGTTCCCTTCGGAAAAGGAAGGGGAGCGGGAGGCTTTGCTTTTACAGGCAGTGACAGATGTTGCCGGTGTGCAGGAGCGTCTGGCACAGTTGTATCTGAAGGAGATCTTGCAGTATGCGAGAAAGCTGTGGAGACAGGGGATTTATATTGGTGACCTGATTCAGGAAGGGAATATGAGTCTGTTGCTGGCGCTGGCGGAAGAGATGCCGGAGGAAGGTAAGGCGGGCTGGATGGAGCAGAGGCTGCTTGACGGTATGGAATCCTGGGTGAAGGAGCAGACAGAGCAGAAGTATCGGGATGAGTCGATGGTTGAGAAGGTTCGAAAGCTGGAGGCTGCGATCCGGGAGTTGTCGGATGATGAGGAGCAGAAGTTCAGTGTGGAGGAGCTGGCGGCTTATCTGGATATGGATGAGGAGGAAATCCGGGCTGTGCTGAGACTTACCAGCGAAGGGGCGGATGAAGAAAAGTAAGGATTGCCTGTTTTTTTGTTTGGTTAGACGGACGCTGCAGGCACCTGTTCCATGGGGTGTGGACAACGTGGGCAGGGCAACTTTGAACTAGCCACTAACTGCGACTATAGTCACGAGGGTCGGCTGACCCTCGCGAAAGTCTCCGTAAGTGTCGGATTTCAAAGCTTGCCCTAAGCGCCCACAAAGTGTTGTCCACACCCCATGGAACAGGTGCCTGCAGCTGTGCGTTTAAGGCGGGAGAAAAAAACAGAGGGAGATATTTTTCGGCATCCGGATAGAAAATGTCTGTTATATAATACATGATATGATAAGATAAGGAAAAAACTAAGAGCATATATAAAAAGAAAGCCAGCGGTGTTCGGTGAGGGAACGCCGCTGGCTTTTTATAGGGGTGAAGTTGAAGATTAGCAGAGTCAGGAATTACTTGTCTTGTTTTTCGGCTTCTGTCGTTGCTTTTGCATCCGCGTTTGTAGCTATGTCTGTTGGAACAACCGGGGGCTGAGCAGTTGGAGGAGTGATGTTCTCTTTTTTGGCTCTATGTCTGCGGAGCAGTTTGCGGATCAGCAGGATGATCACGATAAGGATGGCAGCCAGGACAACCAGGATTGGGAGGTTGGCGATGATGGCTACGAAGAGGTCTACGAAGAAATCGCGGACTTCGTAGAGGCTGTTTCGAAAGCCGTTGCTGATGCGGCTGCCTATGGTGTTGGAGGTGGACTGTTCGTAGGCTACTTCGGTGATGTAGAAGTAGACGGTGCTGTAGTCCACCAGGTTGTCGTAGGTTCGAAGCTGGGTTTCGTAGCTGTTGATCTGGTAGCGCAGGTCGGAGAGCTTGGACTCGAGAGCCAGGATCTGATCCAGCTCAGTGGCCTGTTCGAGAAGTTCACTGACACGGTCGTATTCGGTCCGGAGGGAATCCAGGTAGGCTTTCTGATCGACGTATCGGAGGGTGATGTCTTCGGTTTCGATATTTTTGTTGGTGACGGTGCCCAAAGCTCCGGCAGTTTCCAGGAAACTATCCAGGTTGTCGGAAGGGATCCGGGCAGTGACGTAGTAGGAGCGTCTGCTGTAGCCGTTCTGTGGAGTATCCAGGGTGGAGGATTCGATATAGCCACCGCAGGAGGTGATGGAGTTGTCCAGTTTCGTGCGGAGGGTGTCAAGATCTTCGGTGGCGATATCCATCGAGACGGTGCGGATCAGTTTCCGGGTGCTCTGGTCGTGGGTTGCCTCAGCAGCATCGGTCGCAGCATCAGAAACGGAAGAGTCAGGAGATGAACCGGCAGTTTCAGCTGTGGCGGTATCGTCCATCATATCCGCTTCGCCGTCATAGGAGAAGCCGGAGTCGTCCAGGGGTTCGCTGGCTTCGACAGCCCAGGAGTCTGCAGATTTATTCTGGTGGACCGCAGAGGTGGTTGCAGAACTTCCGCAACCGGAGAAAAGCAGGATGCCACTCAAAAAGAGTGACGGGGCAAATAAGGTTTTCTTTTTCATAACGAATTCCTCCTTTTTCATGAAAATATAGAAAAATAAAAAATTTAAAATTTTTTGAAAAAAACACTTGCATTTTCCAAAAAGGTGTAGTATTATAATCGTGCAAGGTTCGTTGGTCAAGCGGTTAAGACGCCGCCCTCTCACGGCGGAAACAGGGGTTCGATTCCCCTACGAACTGCTACTAACCCGGAAGTCGGAAATGATTTCCGGGTTTTTTGTTGCTATAGATAAAACCTAACTGTGAAGATGCCTGTCGAACAGCTAGGTTTTATCTATAGCAACAAAAGCATTGAAATAATGGGTGGTTAGCAAGTCTTTCTTTGTATTTATTATAAGTGATATATATAGGAAAGACAAGAAAGTTCAGAAAATCTTTGAAAAAGTTAGAAAAATGTAAGCAATTGTGATCGCGGTGTGTGGCCTTGGCCCTATTGTCCATTTCTTTAATATCCATGTAACAGACTAACGGTTGAAAACAGAGAACACATATCAAAATTGGTCCACCGGACCAATTTTGATATGCAATGCAAAGAGCTGATGTCTATTGTTTCTCAGAAATACGTGCGGTGGATTTTCTTTCAATCAGCTGCGCATGCAAAAGGAATGTGCTGATGGAAACATGATTGAGAAGGCTGGACAATGCAAAAAATCCACTTTTACCAAGTTCGGTTCGATCCTGACGGATGGTGGTTAGGGGCGGTGATGTATAAGCAGCTATTGGCAGATCATCAAAGCCTACGATACTGACATCTTCAGGAACCCGATATCCGAGCTGTTGACACTGAACCAGAGCAGCACTGGCAATGGTGTCCTGGCTGCAGATAATGGCAGTCATTCCACTTTTTAAAAAGTTTGGAAGATGTTTTTCCATACATTCGGAAAGAAAACAGGAACAACCAGCATTGTCATAAGAAGCTTTCAGTCCGTGTTTGCGCATAGAACGGAAGAAAGCAGAGTATCGGATCTGGATAATCTGAGAACCAAGAGAATTGCTCAGATATGCAATTTTTTGGTGCCCCTGCCTGACAAGATGGGATACCGCCAGTTCCATCCCCTCGTCGTTATCAATACCCACATAGGCAGTGGAAGGGTTGCCTGTAATATAGTTATCATAAAGTACAGTTGGAGTACAACTGTTTTCAAAATCCTTAAGCCATGGATCGGCAAGAGAAAAACCGATCACAAAAGACCCCACATAATCATGTTCCAGCATATAAACATCATAAGGCTGGTTGCGTTGTATCTGGATATCAACAGGTTCGATCACAACATCAAATCCCTGTGGCTCCGCCAGCTGCCGGAATCCCATAATGATATCATATGCAAAATGATAAGGTTCTTCATACTGTATGTTATCTTTTTCTATTAAGACACATATTTTTCTGACGGAATTTCGATAACGCCGTAACTTTGTATAACCAAGTGCGACGGCAGTTTCTAAAACTTGTCTTCGCAAAGTTTCGCTGATGTCAGGGGCGTTATTCAGAGCCTTTGATACAGCACTTTTGGAAATTCCCATTTTATCAGCAATATCCTGGATCGTGGTCATGATTAAATGCCCTTCTGTGTAAAAAAGAGTTATTCTACCTTCGTTATATGATGAGGATTGTGAGAGTACGAAGTACGGAACAATCCGGTATCAAAGGGGTCAAAATACCTTTTGCCCACAATATCATTATAGAGAATATGATTGTAAAAATCAATGGAACAATGAAAATAATTTAGTAAAGTTTTGCTACAAAATCTGAGGGTCAATAATTAATAAAAATACAAGTGGATAATTATATAAAATGCATAAAATAGTATGGAATAGCAAAAAAGATTGACGCTGAAAAGAAAAAGAATTATAGTAAAGACATCGAAACAATTCGAAACAAATATCTAAAAATTTAGTTTGTTAAATAATAGGGAGGAAAATCAGATGGAATTTGCCGGCGTATATCATAAGACATCGGAACAGATGAGTTATGCATTGGACGAGAACCAGCTTGTTGTAAATATCAAGACCGGATATGATGTAAAGAAAATTTTTATTCATTATGGCGATCCCTTCGATGCAGGAATTCTGGGAGGAAATGAGAAGTGGACAGGAAAAAGGGAAGAGATTGTATACAAAAAACGTCTGTCCCACCAAATCTGGTGGACAACAACACTTTTGCCTGTGTATAAGCGATGCAAATATTATTTTGAACTTCATACAGAAAAAGAAGTCTGGTATTACTTTGAAGATGGTTTTTTGACGGAAGATCAGCTTAAGATGGACGGTCGTATGCTGCAGTGTTTTGTTGTACCGTGGATGAATCCGGCAGATATAAACCGTACACCTTCATGGGTGAACGATACGATCTGGTATCAGATCTTTCCGGATCGATTCTGTAATGGAAATCCGGAAAAAAACAGAGAAGACATTCTGCCGTGGCGAAATCAGGGCAGGGTGACCAATGAGGAAAAATTTGGGGGAAATCTGGAAGGGATTCGTCAGAAATTATCCTATCTGGAAAACCTTGGAATTACCGGTATTTATTTGAATCCTATCATGGAAGCCGAGTCAAACCACAAATATGATACAACAGATTATACGAAAATTGATCCGTCTTTTGGCAATGGAGATACCATGAAAGTACTCTGTAAAGAGGCACACGAAAAAGGGATTCGAATCATGGTGGATGCCGTATTCAACCACTGTGGAAGAAAATTTGCTCCCTGGATGGATGTACTGAAAAATGGAAAGAATTCCCGCTATGCGGATTGGTTCATGGTTGAAAACTGGGAGCAGATCGGAAAGAGAGCGGATACCAGAGACAGACGTTTTTATTCTTTCGCATTTTCCGATGGGATGCCAAAGCTGAATACTAATAATGAAGAAGTGATTCAATATTTCTGCAAGATCTGCGAAGACTGGATTCGGGATTATGATATAGACGGAATCCGGTTTGATGTGGGTAATGAAGTATCCCATCGATTTTTAAAACGGATAAGGGAGCATCTGAAAAAGATAAAACCAGATATCTATTTGCTTGGAGAAATATGGCATGATGCAAGTCAGTGGCTGCTGGGTGATGAATATGATTCTGTAATGAACTATCCCCTGTTAAGTGGAATCCATGATTTTTTCCTGGATCAGACCATGAAAAAAGAAGAATTTGAATATATGGTAAATCGTTGTTATACGATGTATATGCAGCAAAATAACAATGTATTGTTCAATCTTCTGGATTCTCATGATACAGAGCGTCTGATAAACCGGCTTCATAATCTGGATATTTTTTACCAGCAGCTGGCAATTCTTTTTACACTTCCCGGAAGTCCATGTATTTATTACGGGACGGAGATTGCTATGGAGGGCGCCCATGATCCGGATTGCAGAAGGTGCATGCCGTGGAGCGAAATCGAGAGTGATGAGAACCAGGAGAGGATTGGGACGATCAATCGTTTGATCATGCTTAGACGGAATGAGAAAACCTGCAGAAGCCTACATTTTCATTTTCCAAATACCTATGAAAACGGACGATGTGTGGAATATGTGAAAATCGATGAAGAAGGAAATAAAATAGAAGTATTATTAAATGCGTCAAATGAAAATGTAAGAGTAAAAGGAGAAGGCGAAATCCTTTTTGCACGGAAATTTGATGGTGACATACTTGGAGCAAACGGAACCCTGATTCGTAAGATCAAAGTAACTATTCAGTAGCAAATATCCTGTCAGGCACCAAGGTCTAGAGCAAGCACGGACTTGACTTATTGCTCATGTAAATGAAAAGACGGCGGATTTTGTGATTGTACAAAACCCGTCGCCTTTTTGTCTGTGAAAATCAAAATATAAGGTTTCATGAGGAAAAACAGTAATTAATATTTTTTATGTTCTTCCTCGGACATAGCCTGATAATCATAAATTGGATGAAATTCCTTACTGCAATCAAAAGATTCATACTGCATAAAAATCCGATCCATAATATTCGGGATCGCGGATTCCAGAGGCTGGAACAGAAGAATCAGGTATTGCATGGAACTGTAACGAGTGTAGATATCGATTTTTCGAATACTCTTACGAATAATTTCTTCCATTTGTAATAAAGCCTGTTCAGCTTTTTCGATGCTTGGCGAGGTTTCACCGGTGGATTCCATGGTGAGCATGATCAGGTAACATCTGCAATGGTTTCGGATGACCAGTTGATGAATATAGGAATACTGTCTTGCAAAATCACGGTAATCCAGATTCAAAGCACCCATATAGCTGCCACTGTCCTGAAGAGATTTTGCAATCTGAGTCAGATTATTGCCGGCTCCGGATACACTGGTGGACAGATGATCGATCTGAGGCTGATAGAAGGAAAACTGATTTTTTCCATTTCGCTTGGCATAATATAAAGCATTGTCGGCTTTTGAACTGCAGTCAGGGAATGGTTCATTGCCGGAACACATATACAGGCCTGCAGACAGGGAGGCGTATTGAATCTCCGCATCATCTCTGGTGAGAACATGGAATTGATGGAACAGTTGTGTCATATGCTCTGAAGCTTCCTCATGGGTGATGTCAGGAAAGAAAAGCAAGAATTCATCACCACCAAGGCGACAGGCATATCCATTTGATGCAAAGCGTGCCAGAAGTTTGCCCAGAGTCATCAGAGCGCGGTCACCAGCCTTGTGTCCATGCACATCATTAATTTTCTTCAGGTTATCCATATCCACAAACGCAAGACATCCACTGTGATCCTGAACGGCACAGGCGATTTGTTTTTCACCAAGAGTACGCAATGGAAGACCGGTAAGGAAATCGTAGCTGGTGATATCTTCCTGACTTTTGATGGTAGTAAACACATCGGATATAAACTTATTGATCGTGTGATTGGAATCCATGTACAGAGAGTTTTCCATTTCTTTGTATTTGCTTGTAACATCCTCCAGATGCCCTTCGTCCATTAAGTCCAGAAGAATGGCAGAGATTCGGGGATCAAACTGTTTGCCGGCACTTTCCGAAAATTCTTTTCGAATCTGATCCTCAGACAGAGCATTTCGATAGATCCTTCTGGAATGCATGGCATCAAAACTGTCTGCCACGGCGACGATTCGTGCATAGAGAGGAATAGCTGCTCCGGAAAGACCTTCCGGATAGCCGGTTCCATCATAGCGTTCGTGATGACTTTTTGTTACTTCAACTAGGTGAGGAACCAGTGTAATATCTTTTAAAATATGGGCACCTATGAGGGTATGCTGTTTGATGAGGGCATATTCCTCTTCGCTGAGTCTTCCCGGTTTGCTTAAAATCTGATCCGGGATGCCGATGGCGCCGATGTCGTGCAGGTAGGCACAATCCTTCAGATTTTCTATTTCTTCAGAAGACAAACCAAGTCGTTTACCGATCAATGCTGCATATTCGGCGACACGGATGGAATGTCCGCAGTTATTTCGATCCTTTCCCTCAATGGTTGCAGCCAGGGTGCGCATCATTTGCAGGGTCATTTCCTCTGTCTGCTTTTGTTTCCTTTCCAGTTCCTGTTGCTGACGCATATCTTCCATATGCTGGATTCCACGAACCGTACGGACTACATTTACAAATAATAGAATGATCATGCCGATACCGGTAAAGATACCGGACACCGAGGTGACGAAATATACGGAGGCAGATTCAATAGTCACACAAACCATGATGAGCAGCAATCCCACCAGCAGTAACCGGTCCGTGTGGTATTTGCTCTTATGCAGATACTGAAAGAGATGGACATATACCATGACAAAGACGGCAGCGAGGATAATCTGGCCCAATGGCAGCATCTCAATGTAGTCTTTCATACCTGTGCTGTACAAAACAGAACTGATTGCAAAATTAGCCAGAACAATCCCGCCGGCGATCAGATACATACGTCTGTGCCGGCCATTTTGTATGCTGTCTGCATAAAGCAAAAGAGGAATCGGACACAGAATGATCATGACAAAACATAAGGAGCTAAGCGCCGAAGCATTGGGAACGAGAATCTGCCTCAATTTGGATTCTCCCAGCAGCCAGACAGCACCCATGGTCATGCACCAGCCAAGGTATTCCATATCAAAGTCAATATGATAGAGAAAACCAAGGATCATGCTGAATAAAATAATAGTCATTCCGGAAAAAAGAACAAAGAAACCGATAAAAGTGGTAGGTGCATATTGATGGAAGATAATCTGCCAGATGGCTGACTGATCTCCACAATAGATGGAATTAACTACCCCGGAATAGTTTGATGTATAAGTCGTCAGTTCCAGACGAAGTTCTTTTCCTGCATCCTTATAGGAAGTAGGGCAAAAAACAAATCTGCTGGCGGAATTCTTCCCAACCAATCGGGTTTCTTTGGTGGAGTATTCGGCTCTGAGTTCTCCTCCTATATAAAACTTTACATCCTGGAGAGAAGAACGAATAGCAAATGCTGTCTCATCATAATTATCCGGCAGTGTTGTGGTGAGAACCATAGTCTCTCCCGCCGGAACCCGGTACCTTCCCGGCACTTTAATTTCTTCGGAAGTCCCGTCTGCTTTTTCCCATACAAAGGTACCGGAATAAAGTGCGGCTGTCGAAGTGCGGTTTGCACTCTGCTCATCTGCACCAAACAATTCCATGAATAAAAACCAGCCGAAGATCGCGGCCATCAGAATATAGAAAAAGTATCTCAATTTATGTAAATATGATGCTTGCGTGTTCAAGGAAAAGCTCCTTTCGTGCTTAAAAATATTACCGTTAACAATATACCATTTTTTTCACGGATAGTCATTAGATTTATCATTTTAAATTGTGAATTGTTTATGACGCGGATTCAGGACTGCGCTACAGGAATGTATGTGGAAACAAAAGAAATGGATGATAATACGGTTATAAAACGAAGATTATTGGTACAGTGGTTGCTGGCACTATTACAGCCGGTGGCGTGGTGTACCATAAGATAAAAAACAGAGAGCCAGAAGTGGTGAAGAAGTATCATGCAACATTACGAGACTACATCAACGATATTCGAAGTGGAGAATTGAGTATGAAGCCCATCAACCGTCTGATGGATGCATTGGATGAGCTTAAGCAGAACAAGAACTATGAGAAGATTAAGATTGAACTGACAACGGAAGAATTAAATGTTCTGGTTAATCGTATTTATGAGTATACTATTAAACTTGCCAGTGAAAATGCAGTTGAGCTAACAGATGACGAGTTGCGCTCTTCTGATAATACCATTCTTAATCTACAGAATTATCTCAAAGCACAGAAACGTATATTCGAAGCTGCAGCATAAAAAAACAGCCTCACTACCGGAGTGAAATCTAGTAGTGGGGCTGTACATTTATGCCTTGATTTCCTGACCATTCTTGAAGGTGAAACGGATATCGTCGGCACTGTAGATGGTGGTATATTCGACAAGGCTGTTCCAGCTGTCGATGCTGAACTCTTCCAAAGAGTCCTGCAGCTGCTTGAATGTCTTGAGGAAGGATTCGTATTCAGCTCTTTGTAGTTGCATCTGTTGCAGGTCGGTCATGAGCTGTTCGAGCCTTGCTTTTGATTTGTCAAATTTTGCCGAAAGACTGTCGTAGCGCTTCTGGTATTCGGTCTGGTCTAAGGCAACCGTAGAATTTTCCATGATGGCGGCTTGGACCATTTCGGAAATAAGCTGTGTCTCTTCGAGTAGTTCATCCTGTTCTTTTTGGATGAATCTGATTGGACAGTATTGTGTTTCAAGGACTTAAAGACGAAGAAAGTTGTTGGAGAGAAATACTTTCCAGCAACTCTGTCTTTAATAAATAGAGTTCATTTTTTTATTCAACTATTCCCATGATATATATGATATATACAATATGTAAATGTGCAATTCAAATATCAGGTTATGTTAAGTACAAAAATAATAATAATTACTATTATTGACAAGAGAAATAATTATCATGTATAATACAGATATACAAGAAACAAAGTGTTAGA
>JABLTO010203568.1_pt1 | contig 22298 bp, 13 predicted proteins | sample 7160091 | NCBI WGS metagenome assembly JABLTO01 (sample SAMN14651225, study PRJNA627086) | human gut metagenome | isolation source: feces | host: Homo sapiens
CCTCACGGAGGTCTGTTTGCTATGCCTATTTTTATCTGAAAAAAGTTTTTCAACTTTTTTCATCTTTCCTCTTGACTTTTAATAGTTAGTCTTATGGATTTAGACAGTGAGTGGGTGATGAAGGACAGCGGTACCTTTATGCTTACCGCAGCGGATGGCGTAACACTTTCTAAAAACATTACCGCAGATGGAGAGACGGATGTTACCGTTGCCGGTGGAACGTACGGAGGTGCAGATGCAGAAAATCCATTTGCCATCACGGCGAAAAACGGCGGAAAAATCGCGCTTAAGGGCGGCAGATTTTACGGTCTGCAAACCGGAGGCGATTTGCCCGGCATCGGCGGCGTCATGGCGAACGGTTATGCGCTTGCCAAAGCGGACGATGCGAATACGCTTGTCCCGATGTATGACGAAAACGGCGTCTTTCTGTCGCAGATTAAGGCGGATATACAGGTTGTGCCGCACACCCATAACACAGAAAGCGGAAAATGCGTCTGCGGCTATGTGTGCGAACATAAAAACGTTGACAACAGCGGCAAGTGTACTGTCTGTGGCGCGCAGGTGATGACGGTAAAAATCACTTGGACGGACGGCGGAACGGAGCAATCCGATTTTACCAAAACCACCGATGCGGCAGTGCAAAAGGCGAGTGAACTCAGCGGAGCGGGAAAATCCGATGTCACCGTGACACTCCTTGCGGATTTGGACAGCGAATGGGTGATCAAAGACGGCGGCACCTTCAAACTTACTACCGCGGACGGCGTAACGCTTTCACAAAATATTACGGTAAGCGGCAACACCGATGTGACCGTGATCGGCGGAACGTATGGCAGCCAATCAGGAAATCGGTTTGTCATCACATACCAAAACGGCGGAAAGATCGCGCTCATGGGCGGCGGCTTTTATGCGTTGGATGTGATCGAGACGGGTTCGGTGTATGCACCCGGCATCGCCAGCATTATGGCGGATGGATATGCGTTTTACAGAAAAGATGCTGCAGGAAACGAATATCTTACGGACTTGGGACATGCGAGCTCGTTTTCTTTAAAAGGTGAATCTGATCCGGCTTTCATCAGGCCGCATACAGACCATGTCTTTGAATGGAGACAGGGTCGTTACGGTGAAGAATTCTACGCCTGCGGCTGCGGACTTGAAGCGGTGGCTTTCATAACGACGGGCGAGAATACGGTTTATTACGCGGATTTGCAGGAGGCGATCAATGCGGCCAAGGGCGGCGACACCATCGTGCTTTGCGGTTTTACGCGGCTTCAGGAGGATATCGTTATTGAAAATAACTGGGACTATAACACCCCGGTTACCATCGACTTAAACGGCCGGACCGTCAGCTTTACAGATGGCAGCAACACCCCGAACGGTCGTAAAATGATTGTCAATGATTATGCCGCAGTCACGATAAAAGGTGAGGGCAGGATTACCTCGCTTTTTGCAGAGCCTTATGCGATCATTTGCTTGTACGGCGGCACCTACGGAAGGCTTGAAAAGCGTGACGGTGATGGCGACGGCGTGCTGGGATATTGTGCAAAGGGCTACGGATTAAAGGGCAGTGACGGTTGGATAACCCAGTATTACTCGATGGCGGTGAGCGATGTTACGGTCAAAAAAGCACCGTATGAGATTAAGAATATCATCGCAACAACCGATCCGGCCGGCACAGCGGATGCAGCTGCATTTTATACCGAACAGAAGGCCTATGTAAAGGCCGCGTTGGAACTTGAAAGCGGAGAGGAAGCGATCAGCGATTCCAATCCGGTTCTGTGCAGTGTTTCTGTCACTCCGGCAGACGGCGGTTCTCCGGCGATTGAACAGATCAAATGTTACAGTTCGGATGTATCGGTGGAGGTCATTCTGCCGGATAAAAGCGGTGACTACGTGATTTCCGTTACCGTTTGGCATTTGGGCTGCGAGGTAAAGGGCGATACCAAGCGGATTACCGTATCGGTATGCGATCACACATCCTACACGGACGGCAAGTGTGATACCTGCGGCGTAGCATGCAAGCATACGGACGTTTCTGATGCCGGTCACTGCGGTATTTGCGGAATGGATTTCAATCTTTTGCTCACGGCCGCAAACGGTTCGGTTTCGTACTACGCGGACGTGAATGCCGCTTTTCAGGATGCAGGGCTTGCGGCCAATAAGGGCTGTACGCTAAAGCTCTTTAAGACGGTCAGTGATGCGACAGTGATCAATCCGGAGTATGAGAAACAGACGGAAAGAGCGGAGTTTACGTTTGACCTGAACGGGTTTGATTTTGGCGATTGGAGCGGGACGTTGGTTTTAAACAAGGCGGACATGACGCTGATCTCCTCAAAATTGACCGGCGGATACATTGGCTTTTATTCGATGCTTCGTCTTGATAACGATGCAGTGCTCAAAAGCCCGGCGACCGAATCAAAGCTATACATAAGCAGTATCAATTTTCCGGGTCAGAAAACCAGTACGGTATCCTTGGGCGCCGGTGTGTATTTGGCGAATTTGTTGAGACCGACCAGCCCCTCGGTACTGGAAAGCGGAGAAATGCTGGAAGAGGGCTGCGTATTCCGCTTAAATGGCGGAAACGGTAACATCGTACCAAGAGACGACAGTACCACCGGCATTTATGGAGCGCTTGTTGTAAGGTGTCCGCACGAAATGGAAAATAGCGCGTGCAAATATTGCGGTTTTGTTTGCGAACATAAGAACTATCAGGACGGCAAATGTACCGACTGCGGCACGCTCTGCCTGCATAAGAATGTGGACGAGACAACCTGTATTTGCGGTACCTGTGAGATGCAGATGGCGGTTAAGACGGAGAAAAAGGACGGCGCAATCAGCTATGGCACTGATCTTTCTGCCGCGATGAATGCGGCAGAGGACGGAGAGACCGTCACATTGCTGAAGAACACCGTGCTCAGCGAAAATGGGTATGTTTACGGCAGTGGAAAAACAGTTACGCTGGATCTGAACGGATTTATCGTTGACATCAACGGAGAGTACGCTTTTCACGTTGGCGTAACACCGGAAAACGCTCCGAAAGCATACGGCACGCTGGCGATTGCCGGAAGAGGCGATGTGCTGCCTGCCTTAAATATTTCGGAAAGCGGCACACTGGATTTGAACGGCTGGACGGGCGGAAAGATCGAATGTTTGTCGATAGAAGAAAACAGCACCGTGAAAGGAGATATACCGCGCGAGGCGCAGATCGGGACAATGATCCTTACGGGATTTAAGAAAAGCGAAATCAATGAGATCGCGCTAAATGGCGGCAGCTACGGAAAAATCCAATGGAATAACGCTGACGGTGAGATCGGTCTTACGCTCGGCAGCCTGCTTGCACCGGGATATGCGTTTGCGCAAGAGGATCAGTTTGTACTTTATACAAAAACACTCAATGCAGCGGATGCATCGATAGCGAATGTTAGGGTCGTAAAGTGCGAAAACCATGCGGACGCAGACGGTGACGGCAAGTGTGATTACTGTAATGTTCAGCTGGCGGCAAGCGTAGAGAGCAACGGCGTTAAGCGCGTTTACACGGATCTGCAGGAGGCGCTTGACACAGCCGATAGCGGGACGTATACAGTTTGGCTTTTTGCCGACGCAAACGGCAGCTATACCGTGAAAAAAGGCAGCGGAACATTCAAGATGAACGGCAAAACTGTCAACGAGATTGTTTTTGAAGATGATGCAAAGGTGGCACTGAATGACAGCGGTGCGGCAAACAGCGTCACTTTCCGCGGAGGATCGGCAAGGTTTAACGGCGGCGGTCAGAGGGTTACCATCCATAAACTGATTATTGCAGACGGCGCAAGCTGGAGCAGTATTCTTCCTGATGCCGATGACTACGACGATTACGGTAACCGATACGGTTACAAGGTATACAGTGACAGCACCACATTTCAGTGGTATGACAGGGATACGATCGGAGATGAAACCTCGATAAGCAATGTCAAAGTGATGGGACTTCCTGTAACGGGCGAACCGTCGCTGACGCTTGACCACAAGCCGCTGACAGAGAGCGGCAGCGTCATGATTGATAAGCCGTATACCTTCTGGTTTCAAGCGAACGTGACCGATGGATACGGCGGAGGCGGAGTCTTATTCATGCAAAAGGAAGGGGAGGCAGTGCCGACATATACGTTAAAGGCTGCCGGTGATGGTTTTGACTACGAATGCGATCCCTGGACATTTGACCGCTTAAAAATCGGCACTTATAAAGTCTGGACGGAGGTAAGCAAGGAGGGCTATGTACGCAGAAGTAAGACATACACGCTGAATGTCAGAGAAAAACTCCTGCCGACAGGTAAGCCCACCCTTGATAAAACCGAAATCACCTATGGCGATGAAATCAGCAGCATCGGTTTCTCGTCGGATAGGCTGCGCGATGAGGAAAACAATGTCGATGTATTAGGTACGTTTGCCTGGAGAGACGGCAGCGAGAAGCCCTCACGTGCAGGCGATTATGAGGCAGAGTGGATATTTACGCCAAGCGATGCGTATGACGCAACGTATGCATCCGTCACCGGCAAGGTAACCATTAAGGTAAACAAAGCGGCTATCCCCTCCGGGACGATAACGGCTCCCGGAGTGATAAACAATCTTGTATACAAGATTGACGACGACACGCCGCAGGTTCTTCACACCACAGGCGATGTTGAGAATGGTTTCGGCACGATGAAGTACACCTTGGGCGATCCCGAAAATGCGGATACCGTTTGGTCGGAGAAACCGATTACAAGCCGTAATGCCGGAGAATTTACGGTGTACTATAAGGTGTTCGGTGACGAAAATCACCTTGACGCGGCGTATGGCGAGATTTCGTGCAGCATTGCAAAATACGAACTGAAATACAGCGTTGTATGCAGCCCCAAGGTATATGACGGCAATGATAGCGGTGACCCTACGAAAATTGATGATGTGAAGTTCTTCAATACGGAGGATCCGCCAAAGGAAATCACGCTCAGAAATGACGACTACGAGATAGTCAGCATTCGATACAAGAGCAAAAACGTCGGCGGAAACTTAGGCACAGATGATGTGGAGGCAGAGGCAACCATCACCCTCAAAGGCGATATCGCGATCAATTATGCATTAGCAGGCGGTACAGCATGCGGCCGTATTACCCCGGCGCCCTTTGAAGGAATCAACTTTAACAGTTATACCTACAAGGTTTGCTACACCAATACCGTCCCCAGGTCTGTCACGCCCACCTCTTTCGGCGCACTGGATAACCTGAACTACAAAATCTATCCGAGTACGAACCTCGACGACGCCAAGAAGGATATTCTCTCGCATATGGAACTGAACGACAATTCCTTCTTCACGTTCATTGTCAAAGAGGAACTGACTGGGAGTGACATCGGCAAGAAAACTACGGTGAAGTTTAAGATTTACTCCAAGGATCATAACTACTGTACGGATGAGCTTTCCTTCACGGTTGAGATTGTAGACAAAGCAAGCCCCAGACTTACGCCCGATCCCGTTACGATGGTCTACAACGGCAAGGCTGTTCCGAAAGAACTTATCACCGGTACGGCAACAATTGACGGATATCGAATTGATGGTTCGTGGAGCTGGGAGAATGAAAAAGCACCGACAAATGTGACGGAAAACGAAGAATACACCGTTGTATTCACGCCGAGGTATGAAAACCTCTATTACAGCGCAACCGCAAAGGCAAAAGTAACGGTTACGCCGAGAGAGATCGGCGATGAAAGTATTTCTTTTGCGCCCGTCGGCAGTTCTTACGCCTATACGGGTGAGCCGATAACGCCGAAGGCTTTTGGCGAATACAAATACGACAAAAACGAAATAGCCCGCAAATTGGCTGAGGATACGGACTACACGGTAACGTATCCTGCGGATGTGACAAATGTCGGTGAAAAAGAAATAACCGTAACCGGCCACGGCAACTTTGGCGGCACGAGAGTGCTGAAGTACACGATAACTCCGTGCGAGACGACACCAACGGTAACGCTTTCCGATACGGAATACACCTATGACGGAAGTGAAAAGAGGCCGGCCGTGACGGTGAAGGTGAACGGCAAAACGCTTGTTGAGGGCATAGACTTTGATGTGGCCTACGCAAACAACACAGACGCTGAGGCCGGCGCAAAGGTGACCGTCACCGCCAAAGGAAATTATGGCTTTGCAAAGATGGAGCGGTTCTTCCATATTCAAAAGGCGGACGCCGCCATCGATACCGCGCCTGCGGCGAAGAGCCTTACCTACAATGGTATGTCTCGGTATCTTGTTACGGATGGCATAGCAAAGGGCGGCACATTCCGGTATAAACTCGGTGACGGGGACTGGACATCATCGGTTCCTATGGCGAGAGATGCCGGTAAATACACCGTATGGTACTGCGTAATCGGTGACAATAACCATAAGGATCTTGCCGCGCAGAGCGTAGAAGTAAACTTAGAACCAAAGGACATCGAAAATGCAGAAATCATCCTCTTCGGAAATCTGACCTATAACGGAGAGACCCAGACACAGGAGTTGTTTGGTGTAAGGGTAGACGGATTGAACGTTTACACCTATGACGTGGCGAACAATACCGCAAAGGATGCCGGGGATTACGTCTTGACCGTGAAGGCAAGCGGCAACTTTAAGGGTGAGAAAACGAAAATGTTTACGGTTGCACGCAAGACTGTGACGGCCAATGTCACGGTAAACGGAACGTATACTTATAATAAAACGCCCATCGAGCCGACCGAGGTTGTTGTCAAAGACGGTGAAACGGTGATTTCGGGCGATGAGTACAGTCTGTCCTTTGCCAACAATACCGAGGCAGGTACGGCAACGGTGACCGTTTCGGATAAAGATGGCGGCAACTACGCGGTGAGCGGTACCGGCACATTTACCATAGACAAAGCAACCGTACCGGTCAGACCAAACGATATCACCAAGGTTTACGGTGAGGAGGCGGTGCCGACGCTTTGGAGCGACAGTTCCTTAATTCAAGAGAGCGACCTTGCAGAAATTGCCAAAACGCCCGGCATCTTCAGCAGCGACGGTATCGCAAAAATGGCGCCGGTGGTCGATGGCGGCTATGTACTGACGGTGGATCCCTCGCAGTGTGAGACGAAGAATCTGATCTTCCGTGCAGACGGTGCGGCAACTATCACCGTAAACAAAGCACCGCTTACGATTAAGGTAAAAGATGTCCGCCGTGAATACGGCGCGGAAAACCCACCGCTTGAAGTTGAATATTCCGGGTTTGTACCGGGCGAGGACGAGAGCGTTCTTGACGGAACGCTAACGCTCAGCTATGATAACAGGATTCACGCAGAGACTGCCGTTGGCACGTACGAGAAAGCGGCACACGCCGAGGGACTTTCCTCCGGCAACTATGCCATCAACTATCTGGAAGGTGACGTTGTGATTGAAAAAATCGCCGTTACCATGACGGCCGGCACGGCGAGAAGCACCTATCTTACGGTAGAGCTTGACCGTCCGCTGGCCGGACTGACCGCGGCAGATTTTACGGTGACAGACAGTGAGGGACAAATTGTTCCGATCAGCCGTGTCACGGCATCGGCGGATCAGTTAAAGTATAGCTTGACGGGGAACTTTGCGGTTGGCAGCATGCATACCGTGACGCTGAATCTGGATCAGACGCCGTATCATCTGACGCATAACATCGTGAACCTGACCCTGTCGATCACACCGCAGCGCGGCGGTGGCGGCGGCAGCGTCAGCGGTCTCGGCGGCGGAGGCGGCACAAGTGCGATTGGCCGCTATACCGTGACGTTTGAAACAAACGGCGGCAGCCGGATCGAAAAGCAGAGTGTGGCAAAGAACACGTTGCTCAGCGAGCCGTCCGCACCGACCAAGGAGGGGTATGCGTTTGCAGGCTGGTATACCGACAAAGAACTGAAAGAAAAGTACGACTTTAGCCAAACGGTTACCAAAAATCTGACGCTGTATGCGGCATGGACAGAGGCGGAAGAGGATCTTTCCGCACGGCAGATGATTTTAACCATCGGCGAAAAGGAGGCCATGGTCTTTGGCGAGAGAAAGACCAACGATGTTGCACCGCAGATTGTGGGTGACCGCACCATGCTTCCGGCACGCTTTGTGGCAGAAAACCTTGGTGCAATCGTTGCATGGAACGGTGAAACGGAGGTTGTCACCATTCGGGGCAAAAACCTCAAAGACAACACCGAGGTTATCATTGTGATTCCGATCGGTTCGGAAATTGCCAACGTAAACGGCAGAGAATACCGTCTGGATTCACCGGCGTTTGTCGAAAACGACCGCACGTATACGCCGATTCGCTTTATCTCGGAAGAACTCGGTGCAAACGTCGATTGGATCGAATCGGAGCAAAAGGTTGTTATCACGAAGTAACAAAAAAACAGTGACCACAGCGGTCACTGTTTTTTTGTTTTACTCTCAACGGTTTTCTCGGCATAAGATTTCGTCAGTCCTTCTACAAAAATAGCTTCGCTCATTTTTGAACCCTCCTGACTGCACGCAGCTCGATATAACCGCGCTGACCGCGGGGTTCTAATTGAATGCGCGGATTTTCATCGTCCCAGCGACAGCCGATGACAGACGGATCATAGCTGTCCATCGCCGCCTGGACGGTGCGGATTGCCGTGCAGTAATCCTCCTCTCGGAAGGGCTGTCCCTGAAACATCAGATATTCTGCCTCCGGCAGATGAATGGTATCAAAGCCCTCAGGAATGACCCCCTTATAGTCGGTTTCGACCTCCACACCCTGCACATAGGTGGAAGTGTTCGGTTTTTTGTACTTTTCGGGCAGCCACATGGAAACAGGCTCTCCACAAAGTGACTTCATACTCATTAAGATGCCCCACACATCGCAGCTGACTTCCTCGCAGTAGGGAAAATAGTCCTCTGCGCACTTGCCGCGTTTGATGATACACAGGCGCCCGGGCTTGCGGATAACCTGTATGAAAATCGTTTGAATTTTAGACACGTCGATATTCTCCTTTCTCAGTTCACGATATTTTGCACCGTAAGGGATGAAGAACGGGACGGGTACGGGATTTTTCATGTAGTCGCTCGGATTCAGCCCGAACTCCCGATAAAATGCCCGTGTGAAAGTGTCTGCATTGGAAAATCCGGCGTCAAAAGCCGCATCAATGACCTTGACATCGCCGCTCTGCAGTTGCTTTGCCGCCTGTGTGAGCCGATATTTTCTGATATACTCGGTCGGTGTCAATCCAAGGCAGTCCCGAAACAGCCGATAGGAATACCACGGAGAAAACAGCGATGCCTGCGCAAGATCAGACAAGCTGATTTCCTCGGTTTTATGCTTTTCTATGTAATCCTGCATTCGCTGGACAGCCAAAACCTGTTCTTTCATGTACCTCAACTCCTTACAGACAATATGATATCGTACAAAGCGGATTATCTCTCGACTTTCTTTGCCTTTTTTATTTTTGCAACGGGAAAATAAAATCCCGTTTTAGACACAAAAAAGGACAACAGCTTTGTGTCAAAACCGTTGTCCTTATTCCGGACGATGTGAGCTTTTTAGATATAAGACTGCGCCGCAGGCGCACTCGCAAAAGGCTGGTAATGAACCAAAGATGTTATGAGGGCGTTTGCAACCGAGTAGCCGACGCGAATGTGACCTTTTGCAAAAGAGGGGGAGCATCGGCATGAGTGAACCCTGATTTTTGTATAAAAAGACAGAGCAAGCGATATATCGCTTGCTCTGTCGTGGCTCCTCCAGTTGGACTCGAACCAACGACCCTGCGGTTAACAGCCGCATGCTCTACCAACTGAGCTATAGAGGAATATGTTATCCCACGGATAGGATATGCAGATTGTGCCATTTCATGCATCAAATTTGCAACACTGTTATTATAGCAGATTTTTCAAAAATGTCAAGGGGTTTTTATGTTTTTTTCAAAACTTATTTGTGGGTTTTGCCGCAGCATTAAAAAACGGTTGCAGTAAAGTGCGGCCATGTGCCGCGCCGGTGCGAATGCTATTTTACAAACAGGGGTGTATATAAAACAGCGTGCAAGGAATGGCCTTACACGCTATCTTATATAAAAGCATCGCATCCAAGGCGCTGCGTTAAAGGATGATACAAATCATGCCGCCGCTGCCCTCGTTGATGATTTTTTGCAGGGTTTCCTGCAGCTTCATCTGTGCGTCATCGGGCATCCGATACAGCTTGTTATGCAGTCCCTCGTTCACAAGTTCGTGCAGAGATTTTCCAAAGATGTTGGATTCCCATATTTTTTTGGTATCGCTTTCAAACTCGTTAAGCAGATAATGCACTAATTCCTCCGACTGCCGTTCGGTGCCGACAATCGGACTGACTTCTGTCTCGATGTCCGCCCGTATCATATGGATTGACGGTGCGCTTGCCTTCAGGCGCACGCCAAAGCGGCTGCCCTGTTTGACGATTTCCGGCTCCTCCAGGGTCAGTTCGTCCATGGACGGGGTTACGATGCCGTAGCCCTTTTGCTTTACCTCCTGCAATGCAGAGGCGACCTTATCATATTCTTTTTTCATTGCAGAAAGCGTGCGCATGAGATGCAGCATTTCCTGTTTATCCTCAATGGAAAATCCGGTCTGCTCCTGTACGGTTTTGTAAAACAGCGGTTCCGGCACCGTGATTTCGATTTCGGCACGGCCGGCGCCGGCATCCATTTTCGAAACCTGTGCGCTTTCGATGTATTCACAATCGCGCAGGGTATCGGGAAATTCCATAACATCTGCGATCTTTCGGACATGCTTTGCATGGTCAAAGACGGTGTCGCCAATGCCGGTCTTTAAGGGATTGCTCTCCTCCAGAGAAAGAACCCATTGCGGGATCCGGATACCTACCTCAATCAGCGGAAATTCGTAAAGAATTTGCTGCATCAAACGGTTGATATCCTGTTCCGTCATCTCCATACAATTGAGGGCGGTGACGCAGACGCCAAACTTTTTGTGCAGCGCCATGCAATATTCCTGCGTCTGCGGCGCATTGGGATCAACGCAGTTTATCACTACGACAAACGGCTTGTTCAGCTCGGTAAGCTCCCGGATGACCCGTTCTTCGGCGTCAACATAATCGCTGCGCGGAATGTCCGTGATGCTGCCGTCTGTGGTAATCACGATGCCGACCGTGGAATGCTCGGCGATGACCTTGCGCGTGCCGGTCTCGGCGGCTTCGGCAAAGGGGATCGGCTCGTCAGACCACGGACTCATGACCATCCGCGGCATTTCGTCCTCAATATAGCCTCTGGCGCCGTCAACGATATAGCCGACACAGTCAATCATTCTTACTTTAAACTGCGCGGAGTCTCCGATCGAAATTTCGACCGCCTCGTTCGGAATAAACTTTGGTTCCGTGGTCATGATGGTTCTTCCGGCGGCGCTTTGCGGAAGCTCATCCATGGCGCGGCTCCGTTTGAAGTCGTTATCCATTCTCGGAATGACCACCATATCCATAAATTTTTTGATAAAGGTGGATTTCCCGGTGCGAACCGGCCCCACGACCCCAATGTAAATATCGCCCTGGGTCCGGTTGGCGATATCCCGGTAGATGTTATTGTAGCTATCCATATTCATCCTCCTTAGAATGGTGCTTCGTTTATACCAATATATTGTGTGCTTGTTTCCTTTATTCCGATTTGGCGGCATTTTTTTAAAAATCCGCCCGGACACGGACGGAGGACATGGATGATTCTTGACACTTTTTTAATCTTTTTGTATAATAGAAAAAAGGGATCACGGGAAACGGAGAGATTTGGATGGAACAGCTGTATTTTTACCTTTGGTATTTGCTGATTTACGCTTGCCTCGGCTGGTGCGCCGAGGTGGCTTATGCAGCCGTAAAGCTTAAAAAGTTTGTCAACCGCGGTTTTTTAAACGGGCCGGTGTGTCCGATCTACGGCTTTGGCGTTTGTATTGTGGTGTTTTGCCTGACGCCGATCCAGAATCGACTGCCGATTCTGTTTATCGGTGCGGTGATTCTGACCTCCGCTTTGGAATTTTTGACCGGGTATGTTTTAGACAAGGTATATCACGAGCATTGGTGGGATTACTCCAATCAGCCGCTTAACCTCAAAGGCTATATTTGTCTTTCGTTTTCGCTGCTTTGGGGTGTGGCCTGCGTTGCGGTTGTGCGGCTGGTGCATCCGGCGGTTTCGGCGGTCGTTGCGTGGATGCCGCGATGGCTCGGCTTACCCCTGCTGTTTGTCTTTCTGGATATCTTGCTGATTGATTTTGCATCCACGGTTGAGAATCTGAGGCGGTTTCGCAAGGCAATGAAGATGGTAGAGACGGTTAGCGGAAAGCTGAAGGAGTTTTCCGACGATGTGGGAAGCGGAATTTCCGGCAAGGTGCTGCAAACGATGGAAAAGGGGGAAGAACTCAAGGTCGGTGTGGAGGATTTCCGTGCGGAAAAGCGGGATCAGTATTTGCAGAACAAGTCGGAATTGTTACTGGATTTATATGCGCTGCTTTCAAGGACGGAGCCGGGAAGAAAGCGTATTTTTAAGGCGTATCCGAATCTGAAACGGGCGGCTGCCGCACGGCAGGCAGAGGAATATAAAAAGCTGCTGCGTGACTGGCTGCAGCGGCGCGGTGAAAGAAATAAGGACTAAAAAATAAAGGGGAACGCAGCTGCGTTCCCCTCTTTGCTTTAACCGATTTAACCGTTTTCCAGGGCTTGTTCTAACCAAAAGATGCCGATGTCCAGTGCCTTATACAGTCCGTCACGCTCAGCCTGACGAATCAGTCTGGACTTTTTGCCCTCATTCGTTTTCAGCTCAATGATTACCCGTTTGGAAATTTGCAGATCTTCCAGCGGAGTTTGTTCCTCCAGCCGGAAGGTCACAACGTATTTGTCCTCCGGGTTGCCGTAGTAAATCATGTTTCCGGAGCGAACCAGGGGCTTGCCGTTATAGGTCAAAATCTGCGGTTCTTTCGGTGTTTTGTCCGCCTTTTTTGTGCGGGTAGTCTTTTTTGGTGTTTCAGACGGTGTAGCTGCAGCCATAGTATCATCACCTTTCTGCCCACATGAATAGAAATTGAATTTTACCTGTGGGCAAGTAAAATTTTGCGGTTTGTCAAAAGCAAAATCTGCATTCCCAAATCGGAGCTTAAACGATTCTAAGCGTATAAGAACCGAATGCAAAATGTCGGTTTATCGGTCGATGTTTTGATCCCGGCCGGGGCCGACACCAACGGACGCTACACGGCAGCCGCATAACTCTTCCACGCGTAAAATATACTTCTGCGCAGCGAGCGGAAGCTTGGAAAATTCCTTAATCTGGCTGATATCTTCACTCCAGCTGTCCATTTCTTCATAAATCGGCTTACACTTTGCCAATTCCTCCAGCGTGGGAGGAAAGTCGGTGGTAACCCGGCCGTCTTTTTCATAAGCGACACAAATTTTGATCTTGTCAAGGCCGCCCAGAGGATCGATCTTGTTCAGTACGACCGAGGTTAGAGAACTGGTACGTACCGCATACTTTGCAATCACGGCGTCAAACCAGCCGGTGCGTCTGGGACGGCCGGTGGTGGTGCCGAATTCATGACCCTTTTGACGGATCGCCTCGCCGACTTCATCATCCAATTCTGTCGGGAAGGGGCCGTTGCCGACACGGGTTGTATATCCTTTTAAAATGCCGATACATTCGTCAATCAGGGTAGGGCCGATGCCGCTGCCCACGCACACGCCGCCGGAGATGGGATGGGAGGAGGTCACATAGGGATAGGTGCCAAGGTCTAAATCCAGCAAAATGCCCTGTGCCCCTTCAAAAAGGACTTCCTTTCCGTCTTTGATGCTTTGATACAAAATCGGCGTTGTGTCGGTCACATAGGACGCGAGCCGCTTTGCGTATTCGCTGTACTCCGCAATCACCGATTCGGGGTCGATCGCCTCGCCGCCGTATACCAGAGTAATCATTTTGTTCTTGATGGCAAGGTTCTCGCGGACGCGCTTTGCAAAGATGTCGGGTTGAATCAAATCGCACATCCGAATGCCGCAGCGCTCGGTTTTATCCATGTAGCAGGGGCCGATGCCCTTTTTGGTGGTGCCGATGCTGCTTTCGCCGCGCGCCGCCTCGGAAAGGCCGTCCAGAACGATGTGGTACGGCATAATCACGTGAGCGCGTGCGTCAATCTTCAGATTTTTTGTATCGATACCGCGCGCTTTCATGCCGTCGATCTCCTCCAAAAGAACCTTGGGGTCGATGACTACGCCGGTGCCGATGATATTCAGTGTTTTTGGGTTTAAAATACCGGAGGGCAATAAGTGCAGCTTATAGGTAACTCCGTCTGCCTCGATGGTGTGTCCGGCGTTATTGCCGCCGGAGGTGCGGACTACGACATCGGCCTTTTCGGCTAAAATATCGATGGTCTTTCCCTTTCCTTCGTCGCCCCACTGCGCGCCGATAACAACTTTGGTTGGCATACACATTCCTCATTTCTATGTCAATACTTCAGCAAAGTTTGCATACCTTTCTATGATAGCAGATGCGGCCAAAAATTGCAAGCAGTATTTTTCTTTTTTCCTAAAATTATGAAAGACTATCTTAAAAGTGCTTCCATCAGCAGGTGGCCAAACGGCTGATAAACGCCGGTCGCCTTTGCGGACGCCTCGCTGTAAATGCGGTTTTCGCATTTTTTCTCCTCACTCTTAAACAGAATGTAAGGGATCGGATCTGCGGTGTGAGTGCGGATTGCCAGCGGCGTCGGATGATCCGGCATGACAAGCATGTGAAAGTCCTCACCGGTGCTCTCCAGATAGGCAAGAAGCGGCGCCACGATTTTCTGATCGATCAGCTCGATGGATTTTACTTTATTGTCGATCTCGTGACGGTGTCCGGCCTCGTCCGCGCCCTCTAAGTGAACGTAGACAAAGTCTGCGCCGTTTTTCAGTGCGTCAATGGCGGCGTTTGCCTTGCCGTCAAAGTTGGTATGTACCGTCCCGGTTGCGCCCGGTATGTCAAGCACCGCAAGGTCGGCGCAGCGGCCGATGCCCTTTACCAGATCCACGGCGGAAATCACCGCGCCGCGGATGCCGAACCGTGCCTGATAGGTGTCAAGGTTCGGCTTTGTGCCGTTGCCCCAGATCCAGAGCGAGTTTGCCGGGTGCAGACCCTTTTGGACACGCTTTTGGTTGACGGGGTGATCCTTTAAGATGTCATAGCTCCTTTTCATCAGGTTAAGCAGAGTATCGTCCTTTGGCAGATATTCCCCAACCACGCGGTCGGAGATGTCGTGCGGCGGCGTCAGCGTAAAGTCGTTTTCGCGATGATGCCACACCATAAGATGGCGGTAGCTGATGCCGCCGAAAAATTCGTAATCCTCCGTCTTTAAAGCGTCATTTAAGGCATTGATTAACTGATGGGCTTCCTCGGTCGAAATTTCATCCGAGCTGTAATCCACCATGGTCTTGTCCTCATAGCGCGCATCGTCCGAGAGGGTAACCAGGTTCGCCCGGAAGGTGGTGTCGGTCAGGGTCAGCGGCACGCCCATAGAGACCGCCTCCAGCGGAGAACGGCCGGTATAATATTTTTGCGGATCGTAGCCGAAAACGGACAGATTGGCAACATCGCTGCCGGGGGGCAGATTTTTCGGCACGGTGGTAACCATGCCAAGCTCGCCCTGCGATGCCAGCGCATCGATGTGTGGTTTGTTTGCCGCCTCCAGCGGTGTTTTGCCGCCAAGTTCCGGCACCGGGGTGTCGGCGGCGCCGTCCATCAGTACAACAACATATTTCATTGAAGATGACCTCCTTCAAAATTTTCAAAAACCGTCACCTTAGTATACACCCAATCGGCGGGAGGTGTCAACGCTTTATGTCTTTTTTGTAAATTTTCGACAAACGGCTTGCAATTTTGAAAAAGAACAGTTATAATAGAGGACAGTGAAGAAGAATTAAATGGAATTGTGATATTTTGTGGGGGTGGCGTACAATGCAAAACCGACTGTTTCAAAATACCTTGACGCAGTTAAAAAAGGACGTAAAGCGTGTGGTGGGAGTCATCGACGATACCGAGACGATTATTGCATGCAGCAATGAGAGCCGGATCGACACGGTGGTGGATAATATCTTTACCGTGTTTGACGGCACCGGCGACATCAAGCGCGTGGGCGGATACAGCTACAAAAAGATTGAGACATTTAATAAAAATGAGTATGCCGTTTTCTGTGAGGGAGAGGACGATGTTGCCGCCAATGCGTGCAGCTTTTTGGGCATCCATTTTCTTACGATTAAGCAGTATTACGATGAAAAATATGACCGCAACAGCTTTGTAAAAAACATTATCGTGGACAACATTCTGCCGGGAGACGTGCTTTACCGCACCAGAGAACTTCATCTTACGGTAGAGGCTTGCCGTGTTGTATACCTGGTTCGGGTACAAAAGAGCAGTGAGAACGCAGCCATGGACATTTTAAAGAATCTCTTCCCGGATCGGAACCGTGACTTTGTCATTCGGATTGACGATCACGACAGTGTCGTGATTAAAGAATTTAAGCCGGAGACGGCCAAGGACGAGATGTTCCAGGTTGCGCAAAACATTGTTGACACGCTCAGCAGTGAGGATATGATCGCAGTTTCGGTGGGGATTTCCACCGCGGTGGATACCATTCAGGAGCTGGCGCAGGCGTATCGTGAGGCGCGGATTGCGCTGGAGGTCGGCAAGGTTTTCGATACCGAAAAGAATATTATCAGCTACGAGAACCTGGGAATCGGCCGGTTGATTTATCAGCTGCCGACCACACTTTGCGAACTGTTTTTGAAAGAGGTCTTTAAAAAGGAGTCGATCAACGTACTCGATAATGAGACAATCGGTACCATTCAAAAGTTTTTTGAAAACAACCTGAATGTATCGGAGACTTCAAGAAAACTGTTTGTCCACAGAAACACGCTGGTTTACCGGCTGGATAAAATCAAGAAACTGACGGGATTGGATTTGAGGGAGTTTGATGACGCCATTATCTTTAAGGTTGCGATGATGGTAAATAAGTATCTGACCTCAGAGCCTACCAGAATTTAAATCCCAAAAGGATAAGAAAAAACGGCGGGGCTTTGCTCCGCCGCTCTTGTTTGGGCGGAAACGGAGATTTTGTGCTATGATTGAACTCATCAATGTATCCAAAATTTATCGGGATACCGGCGTTTGTGCGCTGCAAAATATCAACCTCACCATCGGTAAGGGCGAGTTTGTGTTTTTGATCGGCGCCACGGGAGCGGGAAAAACAAGCCTGATTAAGCTGCTGCTCCGGGAGGAGACGGCCGATCGCGGCAGAGTTATGGTGGACGGTGTGGATCTTGGACAAATCCACCGCCGCAGGATTCCGCAGCTGCGTCGCGGCATCGGCGTGGTGTTTCAGGATTTTCGGCTGCTGCCGGATCGCACCGTGTTTGAAAATGTTGCCTTCGCGATGCAGGTGGTCGGTGCGCAAAAAAAGGTGATCGCGCACATTGTTCCGCAGGTTTTGTCCCTGGTGGGACTGTCCGACAAGGCGGACGCAAGACCGCAGCAGCTCTCCGGCGGCGAAAAGCAGCGTGCCTCAATGGCAAGAGCCTTGGTGAACAATCCGCCGCTTTTGATTGCGGATGAGCCGACCGGAAACCTGGATCCAAACACCTCGGAGGAGATCGTTGCATTGTTGGAGAAAATCAACCGCCGCGGCACCACGGTGATTATGGCGACGCATGCCAAGGATTTGGTGGATCGGATGCAAAAGCGCGTTTTAACCTTGGAAAACGGAAGAATCATCCGGGACGAAAAGCAAGGGGGGTATGAGCTTGCTTAGAGCAATGGACTATTTTTTGCGGCAGGGCATGAAAAATATCTGGCGGCACCGCTATGTGGGCGCAATATCGGCCGGGATCGTGGCGGTGAGCTTGTTTTTGTTCGGCGTGTTTATGCTTTTGCAAATGAATCTGACGGCCATTTTGGATCGGGTACAGAACCAGTGTGAGATTAACGTTTATCTTGCCGAGGACGCCGGCGGAAGTACCCTTGCCCAAATCGAAACCGACTTAAAAGCGATTGACGGTGTGCGTTCGGTGCGCTACCGTTCCAAAGAGGAACGGCTGGAGGAAGTGCGCAGAACCATGTATCAGGGAAAGGAGTCCATGTTGGACGGACTGGAGGACGACAACCCCCTGCGGGATTCCTATGTGCTGGAGACGGAAAAGACGGCCGATTCCGAAACGGTCAGTGAGGCGGCGCGCGGTGTGCGCGGTGTATCGGAGGTTACCAATTTATTGGAACTGGAAGAAAAGCTGCAAAGGATTTCGGCTGCGTCCGGGAAGATCGGCTACACGCTGCTTGCTTTATTCGCCCTGGCGGCTTTGTTTATCATGGCAAACACCATTCGTATTGCCATGGCGGCGCGCAGCCGTGAAATTGAGATCATGCGTTTTGTGGGGGCTTCTTCCGGCTATATCTGCGGACCCTTTGTGGTTGAGGGGATTTTGCTCGGTATTCTGGGCGCTATGATCGCCGCCCTGCTGATCCTGTGCGGATACCGCGCCGTTTTAAACGCCCTTACAGAGCTTTTGCAGGCGGAACTTTTGCATATGGTGGCGATGTCCCGTGCGGCTGCGGCGGTGATTCCTGCCTACTTGGGACTTGGCGCCGGGATCGGCGCACTCGGCAGTGCGGCCGCAGTGCGAAAATATCTGAAAGTTTAAAGGAGACTGTCATGCGGAAAAAAACAGCAAAAACCATTGCGATTATTATTGCCCTGCTGATGGTGCTGGGGCTGCTTGCGCCGCTGGTCGGCACCCTGGTTTACAGTGCGCCGAGCGATGAAACGGTGCAGGAGTACGAACGGGAGCAGAAATCGGCGCTTGCTACCATGCAGGAGCTGGAGGGACAGATGAACGACGCGAGCGAAAAGGTCTATCAGTTAGAGCAGCAGCTGGCCGCGACGCAGAAGTCCCTCGACGCGGCGGAGGAAGAACTCAGCGCCGTAGAGGAAGTTGAGAAGGAGAAGAAAGAAAAATTTCGGGAGCGGTTTGCGGCGATGTGTGACGGCGGAACGGCCTCATACCTCGATATGCTGCTGTCGGCGGAAAGCCTTTCGGATTTCATTGACCGTGTTGTCATAGTTCGGGAGATGACGGAATATGATAGAAACATCTTAAACTCGGTCAGCCGTGTCAAAGAGGAAATTGTGACCGCAAAACAGGAACAGGAGAGCCTCAAGGCAAAGCAGGAAGAGGATAAACGGCAGCTATCCGAGACCATGGAGGAGCTTTATCAAAAATCGGCGGAGGCGGCTGCCTACTATAAAGAAATCTCACAAAATAAGGAGATTTATCAGCAATATCTGGAAGAAAAAGAGGCGGCCGAGCAGGCAACCAAGGCGCGTGCCGGTATCGTGGCCGGCGAGGGGTCGGCGTCCGCCGATCAGATATCCGGCGACTATTTTCTGTGGCCGACCAATGTGACAACCATAACCAGTTCGTTTTCGCCAAACCGCGTCAATCCGGTGTCCGGCGTGGTTCGTCCGCATACCGGCACCGATATCGGTGCCTCGGAGGGGGCGCCGGTCTGGGCGGCACAGGGCGGCACGGTCGCTCTGGCAGAGCGCAACGGCGGCTACGGCAACTGTATTATCATTGACCACGGTAACGGCGTTCGTACGCTGTACGGACATTTGAGTGCCATTTTGGTTACGCAGGGACAGACCGTAAACCAGGGCGATCAAATCGGCAGAGTGGGCTCCACCGGCAATTCGACAGGGCCGCATCTTCATTTTGAGGTTATTTTAAACGGTACCGCGGTGGACGCGATGCAGTTCTTTTCCTTTTAATTTTTAAGAAACGAGGCGAGACACAATGTATATCAAAAAATCGGTTCTGGTGATTGGTGCCATTCTTTTGATTTTAGTGACAGCGTTTTTAACCATCGGCGCGGTCAATCCGTTCGGGTTTACGGCGTTTGGTGATTTGCTGCGTTTTACCTACGTCAGCCGTCTGATTGAACACAACTATTACCAGGATGTGGACAGCGAAACATACAGTAACACGGCACTGCAGGGCGTTGCGGCAGCAACCGGAGATCCGTATACCGGGTACCTCTGGGGAGACGAGGCGGACGCATATATGGAAAACCTGGAGGGAAATTACCAGGGCGTGGGTCTTTATATTGAGAACAATACCGAGGATAACAGTATCACGGTTGTTTCGGCCATTGCAGGAACTCCGGCAGAGGCGGCAGGGATTACGACCGGCGATAAAATCTTAAAAATTGACGGAGAAACCTATACGGGGCAGCAGCTGAACGAGGCGGCAAACTGTATGCGCGGCATCGAGGGCAGCGAGGTGACGCTGACGGTGATGCGCGCGGCAACGCAAACGACCGAGGAGCTTACGCTGACCCGCAGAGAAATTGAAATACAAAACGTAAGCGGCAGCATGGTGACGGACGGTATCGGAAAGATCGTGATTACCCAATTTACGGACGGAACGTCCGAAAAGTTTGCAAAGTCCTATCAGGAGCTGCAAAACCAGGGTATGAAAAAACTGGTGATTGATCTTAGAAATAATCCGGGCGGCCTGGTTGACGAGGCGGCAAAGGTTGCCAATATGTTTGTCGAGGACGGCAAGGTCATAGTTTATACCATGGACAAAGCCGGAGACAGAGTGGACTATCCCGCAACCGGCGATGCAGCCAGGATTCCGATTGTGATTTTAACCAACGGCGGCAGTGCATCGGCCAGTGAGATTTTGACCGGCGCGCTGAAGGATTATCAGATCGGCTATCAGATCGGCGAAAAAACCTACGGCAAGGGTATTGTGCAGGGCGTTTATAACCTGGGCAAGGACAGCATTTTATCCGTGACCGTTGCCCGTTATTATACGCCAAACGGCGTGTGCATTCACGGTGAGGGAATCACGCCGGACGAGGTTGTTGCGATGGACGCCCAAAAATATTCGCGTCTGACGGCACTTGCCCCGGAAGAGGATGATCAGCTTCAGGCGGCCGTGGAGTATCTGAGCCGTTGATGTGTCTCGGACTCTTTACGGTGCGAAAGGAAAAGACAGGACTTCTGCAAAAGCTGCGGTTTCCCGTCACGGTTAAAGAAACGTTTGCGGCGGACGCCGCGGTGCTTGTCGCGGAATACGCATTCACTGCGGAGGAACTGAAAAAAATGCCGAATTGGCTGCGTACCTGCCTTCGGCGGTACGGAATGCGGTTTATGAAAAAACAAAAGATTTGTGCGGCGGTCATGACGATAGAGTGTGCCGCCGCCTTTTTGTGCCCATCGCCCGGCGGAGGGGAGACACTGATCCGAAAAATCAGGCCGGAGGAATGGGAAGAATGCCTGGACGCGTTTCTCTCTGCGGTGCAGATCAATCCGAAAACGTGGAATGCCTGGATTTTTGACCGGGAATGTAAGATGGTCACGGATCGGTTTTTGGCAAAGCTTTGCACGCGTGTGCAGCGGCTTTGTATCGTCACAAAAAGCCCGGAACGGGCAGAGCCGCTCTGTGACCGCCTTTGCGAAGAATACGGTATCGAACCGGAGGTCTTTATAGATGTGTGCCAGGTTCCGACGGCGTGTACCCTGCGGATTGATTTTGACCGGGGCGTTCTTGCCTATGAAAAAAGTGTTTTTGCAAATGGCGCAGAAGTGACGATGAACCTTGCCGGCTACCGCGTGGATCTTTGTGATCTGATCCGAAAATATCCGGCGTATGCCGATGCACTCTGCCGAAAAGGCTGGGTGAATCGGCCAATGCAATCCGTAAAAGATCTCTGCGGCCTATGATTTTCAATGCCGGATAAAATTGTAAAATACGAAAAGTTGTAAAACATGGTTGTAATTTGAAAAAAAATATGTTATACTAATTATGATTATGTGATCAAAATAGGTGAAAAAAGCTGAAATTTATACAAAAGCGAGAAAGGCAGTGATTCTCATGCAATGTCCGAAATGCCATAAAACCATATCAGATCATGAAACGGTTTGCCCGTTCTGCAAGGCCGTGTTTGCGGAAGAAGCAGAAAACGGAGCGGGAAAAGGACAGGATGTGACAAGTCAGGATACCGGCCGTTTTTCGGCGATTGATCCGGATAAAGACAGTTATGATTTTGATCTGCAATATACCTTAACCTTTAAGGACGCCGGCGAAATCCGCCAGGCGATTGCGGATATGGATCTTGGACTCGGCAAAGAACGTACCGGCGATATTTTCCCGGCCGAAAAGACGGAGAACGAAGAGGAGAAAAAGCACCCGGAGCTTCATATGCGCAGCCGGGAAGAGATGGAGGAGGCGGCGCAGCGCGCCGAACTCCGCCGTCAGCGGCGCAGCCAGGGTAAGCACGTCGGCCGCATCG
>JABLTO010067961.1_pt1 | contig 22273 bp, 19 predicted proteins | sample 7160091 | NCBI WGS metagenome assembly JABLTO01 (sample SAMN14651225, study PRJNA627086) | human gut metagenome | isolation source: feces | host: Homo sapiens
CAAAGGAAATAAATTCAGTATTTGGATATCGGACTTCGATGTCTATGAAGAACAAAGACACATGGGAATTTGCTCATAAATATTGTGGTAAAGTTTGGTATGTCTGTGGAATGGTTATGTTGCCGATAACAGTAATATTCATGCTTTTAGTAATTGGAAAAAATGAAGATTGTGTTGGGAGTATAGGAGGAATTATCTGTGGTGTTCAACTTATTCCTTTAATTGGATCTATTCTCCCAACAGAAATAGCATTAAAAAAGAATTTTGATAAGAATGGAACAAGACGATAAATTTCAGTTTGAAAAATATCGGAGTAAAGGTGTTTTTGATCATCTTAGACAGGTAATGTCTGGTGGAAAATTAGAGAATTCTCGTTTTATGTCGTGGTAATTTTGGTATATGTTGGTAAGCTGTAAGTGAAAGAGAGGTAAAGACATGGATACAAAAAAGATTGGAGCTTTTTTAAAACAATGTCGTAAAGAGAAAAATCTTACACAAGAACAGCTTGCCGAGGTGTTTGGAGTATCTGCAAGAACAGTTTCAAGATGGGAAACAGGGACAAATATGCCGGATCTCAGTATGCTTGTTGAAATTGCTGAATATTACGAGATTGAAATGAAAGAGCTCCTGGATGGAGAAAGGAGCCAGACTATGAATAAAGAGATGAAAGAAACATTAGACAGGGTAGCTGATTATGAAAATTGGGTAAAACAAAAAGCTTTAAAAGCTGGAAATCTTGCTTTTGCATCTATGTTTCTGATTAGTGTTGGAGCTATTATCATACAACTTTTATTGACAGTAAACCTTCGATTCGTATTAGGAGAAACGCTTATTGCCTTGGTAGGTGGAACTGTATATGCGTTTATTATGATACATAATGGTATTTGGGATAAAGGTTTATCTGCGAGAGAAGCATTATGGAGAGATTTCCTTACCAGTGTGATTTGTGCAGGAATTTTCTCAGTATTTTATGGTATTTGCCTGAGAAGAATGGGGGCAAGCGAAAAGCAAATAATATACTTTGCTTTGTCTTTTTTGGGAGGAATTACAATTGTAGCATTTATTGTTCTCAGAATATTATCATATTTAAACCAGAATAGACGCCGAAATGCGGTTAAAGAGAGAACGAGTTTAAAAACAACGGCAAGTTGTACGAAAATCTATAATGCTAAAGATATAGTAGAAGCAGGAAAGATCATAGAATTATTTAAAGAACATGGAATTACTGCTTTTTCACAGGAAGCGAGTGCCAATGTTGCTATGCATGGTATGTCTGGATTTGGGATATATGGTGTGGATGTGTTTGTGGAAACGGACGAAGCAGAAAGGGCAATACAGATTCTTGAAGATATGGATGTGTCCATAAGAAAAGAAAGATTTTGACATTTTCATAGATGCGTGATAATATGATTATAGAAAAAGAGTGCTACCGATAGACGGTTAGTCCGATATATGATGTGACAAAAATTGCCGCTTCAGTTTACCAGGCTTGGGCGGCTATTTTTGTGGCTTATTATTATCCTTGCCAAAGGTATATCCAAGACCAAAGCAGGTTAAGCCGAAGCTAACCACAGCTATGAAGTCAACAATACTCATGGCTTAGCCCTCCTTTCCAGTGGATTCCCTTTCGGGTTTCTATGTAATCAGAGGGTCACAGTCCCTCTGTTGAAGGACTAACCGCCTACCGTTATGGTAGCACCCATGTTTCGATTATAACAGTCAGGACAGGAATCCGCAACCGGAAAGTTGCTAGTGCATAAAAATGGAGCTGTGATACCATTTTGATACTAAAAAGTAAAGAGAATAAAAATATAACTCGGAAAATTGGCAATACAGGACAATAAGGACACGAAAATCACAGAAAATAATGAGATTTTAAGAACCTCACAAACGTGAAGGTGGACGTACTGTAGGATCAGGACGTGTTGCTACAATCATCGAGTAATTATAATCTGTTATCAGAATATTAACTCAAATATATACCCCAGAAGCTTAGGCTTCTGGGGTTTTTAATATAATAGAAAAGTGAGAACGCTGTAGCATATAAATTGTATTCTACAGGAAGTTATGATAAGATAATAATAGTTGGCCAGAAAAGAAAATGGAGAGTATTTGTTATTGTCTAAATTTGATGAGGAAGTTGTTTTTGAATATCATATTACAATCCGAGATGAAGATTTTAATCTTGGTATTTTGACAATGCGCACACCGGAAGGAGTATTTGAAGCCGATTTTGATGCGTAAAGATGATGCAACGAGCGAGGGGACTATTACGTGATTCTACATGGATTATATACGTTATAGAATTAAAAATTTTAACAATAATAATAAAAAAATTGGAGGATAAATTAAGATGAAAGAAAAGATTCATGCATTATCAGAAGAGATGGTTGCTAATTTGGGAAGATTGGTAGCAATTGATTCACAGCTTGGCACACCGGAAGAAGGAAAGCCATTTGGAGAAGGACCAGCTAAAGCACTTAGCGTAGGACTTCAAATTGCGGAAGAGATGGGATTCCGTACAGTGAATTTGGACAATTATTGTGGTTATGCAGAGATGGGAGAAGGAGACGAAATTGTTGGTATCGCCGGACATCTTGATATTGTACCTGTAGGTGGAGATTGGAGCTATAATCCATTCGAATTGACACGTAAAGGTGATTATGTGTATGGACGTGGAACTACAGATGACAAAGGACCTGTGATGGAAGCTCTTTATGCGATGAAATTACTGCGTGATTCAGGCGTAAAACTTAATAAACGTGTTCGTCTTATTATGGGATGTAATGAGGAAACAGGTTCTAGATGTATGCAGCATTATAATGAAGTAGCTGAGGAGTTATCCTGTGGATTTACTCCAGATGCAAGTTTCCCATGTATTCATGGAGAAAAAGGTCATATGGGTATGACTGTGTATTCTAAGAACACAAAGATTATTGCTATGAATGGTGGTTTTGTATCTAATGCAGTATGTGATAACTGCACAGCAGTTATTCCGGCAGAAGATGGTCTGAAAGAAAAATTGGAAGCCGCTTTTGCTAACACAAAACTTCAGGAATATAAAGTTACAGAAGAGAATGGAGAAATCCATATTGAAGCGAAAGGTGTTCCGGCACATGCAAGTACACCGACACTTGGTGTGAATGCAGCAGGCGTGATATTTGAATGTCTGGAGCAAGTTGGATTCGAAGATGACTTTGTAAAATTCTATAATTCACATATTGGAACTTCTTGTGATGGAGTTGGAGTTGGATTAAAATGCCAAGATGCATATGGAGAATTGACACTTTGTAACGGAATTGTGAAAACAGAAGATGGTGTGATCTCTTGTACAATTGATATCCGTGTTCCGGTTACATTTAAAGAGGAAGATATCCGCAGTATGTGTGAAGGAAAATTAGAGGATGAAAATGGACGAATTGAAATTAACAGTATCGGGAATCCATTGTTTTTCCCAAGAGAGTCACCGCTGGTAGAGGCCTTATACAAAGCGTATGTTGATGTGACAGGAGATACGGAAAATGAGCCAATGGTAATTGGTGGGGGAACTTATGCAAAAACATTGAAAAATATTATTGCATTTGGACCGGAAAAACTAGGAGTAGATTATCGTATCCATGGTTCAGACGAATATATTCTTGTATCCGAGATGGAAGAAGCTGTTCTGATTTATATGGAAGCAATCAAGAATCTTCTTGCTATATAGAATGTAAAAATATAATAATAAAATCAGGATCATCTGTGAGGCGGGTGCTCCTGATTTTATTATTTCATAGGAAATTCCATTTCCAGTGTTATTGAGGGAGAGCAATTTTCAGAAATTCTTCCATAGCTCTGCTGATGTAGCGTCCTTTTTTCCAGTAAAATGATACATTTCGATTACAGTTCTTGCCGGGAAGTTTATAAAAAATAAGTTCTGAAGTTGCCGGTGCGCTTGCGAGCAGGAGATCCCCGATAAAAGTGATCCCCATTCCAGAACAGGCGATATTATAGGCGGTCATCTGTTGATCTAGTCGAAAAATTGTATGCGGAGTAAAGTTGTTTTCCTGGCAAATCGTTAGAGCACGCTTACCGGTATCGTTATCTGAACGTAGAATAATAAAGGGCTCATTTGCAAAACTGTTTAGTGGAACGGAAAGAACCTCCGGAGAAAGGAAACTACCGTCATGAATGGTCTCAATAGGAATCTGATATTCTTGCAGTCGGGTATTTACGGAGTAGCTTTTGGGAACGGCAAGTAAAAGATATTCTTTTTGATAAACATAGTGATCAAAAATCTGCTCATCTAAAATACAGTTATCGATCATTAAATCTAGTTTTCCTGCTTGGAGGAGCAGAGAAAGATTCGCGCTGCTTTCCTCTACGAGAGAAATCTGGATATTAGGAAATTTTTGGGAAAAATCAGCGATAAGAGAAGGAAGCACCCATGAAGAAAAAAAGTTACTTCCGCCTATGTTGAGTGTTCCGGTTTTTAAATCTCCTAAATCGCGAATAAAATTTTCCAGATTATTTTCAATATCCATAATTTTTTCAATGGCCTGTATATAATGTTCGCCGACCTCTGTCAGTTGTAAGGGTTTTGTGCTTCGGTCAAAGATAGGAGAACCGATGCGATTTTCTATTCGTTTTACATTTGCACTTAAAGAAGGCTGCGAAATAAAAAGGCTGGCGGCAGCTTTTGAAAAACTTTTTTCTTTATATACTTCATAGACATATTTCATTCCTTGAAACATATTATCCCCCTTTGAAAATATAATTTTTAAGCTATATAATCTATAAAAATATATGTATTTGATTATATTATAGCAGGTATATATAATAAGGACAACTAAAAGAAACGAACCAAAATGATTCGCTGGGAGAATGAATGGTAAAAGGAGAGTAACTATGGACGATATGAAAAAAACGGATTATCGTGTAGAAAAAGATTCTATTGGGGTAAAGGATATTCCGGAAGAGGTATATTATGGAGTGCAGACTTTGCGTGCAGCAGAAAACTTTCACATCACAGGTCTGAATATGCATCCGGAGATTATTAACAGTCTTGCATATATCAAAAAAGCGTCAGCTATTACAAACTGTGAAGTCGGTATTCTTGAGAAGAAAAAAGCACAGGCTATTGTACAGGCTTGTGATGAGATTATTGAAGGAAAATTTCATGATGATTTTATAGTAGATCCTATACAGGGGGGAGCAGGAACTTCTTTAAATATGAATGCCAATGAAGTCATTGCCAATCGTGCAATTGAGATTCTTGGAGGAAAAAAAGGAGATTATACAATTGTAAATCCGAACGATGATGTGAACTGTGGCCAGTCGACAAATGATGTCATACCAACTGCCGGAAAGATGACTTCACTTCATCTGTTGCAGAATTTAAAGAAACAACTTCTGCGTCTTTATGATGCGCTTAATGAAAAAGCGAAAGAGTTTGATCATGTAATCAAGATGGGACGTACGCAGATGCAGGATGCAGTGCCGATTCGTCTGGGACAGGAATTTAAAGCATATTCAGTAGCGATCATGCGAGATATCCACAGAATGGACAAGGCAATGGATGAGATGCGAACTCTCAATATGGGAGGAACCGCCATTGGAACAGGTATCAATGCAGATGAGAATTATTTGAGAAGAATTGTTCCTAACCTTTCAGAAATTTCAGGAATGGAGTTTATACAGGCATTTGATCTGATAGATGCAACACAGAATCTGGATTCCTTTGTTGCTGTTTCCGGTGCAGTGAAAGCATGTGCCGTAACACTTTCAAAAATGTCTAATGACCTTCGACTTATGTCATCCGGTCCGCGTGCTGGTTTTGGAGAGATTAATCTTCCGGCAAAACAGAATGGTTCCTCTATTATGCCTGGTAAAGTAAATCCGGTTATTCCGGAAGTAGTTAATCAGGTAGCGTTTAATATTATTGGAAATGATATGACAATTACAATGGCAGCCGAAGCAGGACAGTTAGAATTAAATGCATTTGAGCCGATCATTTTCTATTGTATGTTCCAGTCTATCGATACGCTTGGCTATGCAGTTGAGACACTCGTAGATAATTGTATCGTAGGAATTACGGCCAATGAAGAAAGATGTCGTCAGTTGGTAGAAAACAGTGTAGGAATCATTACAGCGATTTGTCCGCATGTAGGTTATGAAAAAACAGCAGACATTGCGAAAAAAGCAATTAATTCCAATGAATCTGTAAGAAGCTTGATTTTGAAAGAAAATATTATGGATGAAGAGGAACTGAGTCGAATTCTTGATCCAATTCATATGACAGAACCAGGTATTTCAGGAAAAGATGTTCTTATGAAAATTTAAGATGAAAAATTAAGATGAAAATCACATATGATATATGCCCCAGAGTTTTAGGACTCTGGGGTTTTGTATTTATTACACAGGAAAGATTTTGAGTGATATAGTCAGGAGAGAGAATGGTTGATTACAGAAAAAAACATCGATATAATAAAAGCACATGAGATTAAAAATAAGAATGAGGTGTGGCTGCCATGAAATTTATACATATATCGGACTTGCATCTGGGAAAACGTGTGAATGAGTTTTCGATGCTGGAAGATCAAAGAGATATTTTGAAGAAAATACTTACTGTCGTTGATGAAGAAAAGCCGGAGGCAGTTTTCATTGCTGGAGACGTCTACGATAAATCAATACCGCCTATAGAGGCAATCCAGTTATTTGATGATTTTTTGTGTCAGTTATCAAGAAAAAAAGTGCAGACATTCATAATTAGTGGTAATCATGACAGCGCGGAGAGAATTGCATTTGGTGGTCGATTGATGAGAGAAAGTGGTGTGTATGTTGCACCGGCATATTCTGGAAATACAGATTCGATTGTACTGACAGATGAATGGGGACCGGTTAATATTTATTTGTTACCATTTGTAAAGCCAGTAAACGTAAAGCATTTTTTTGAAGAGGAACAGGTGGAAAACTATACAGATGCTTTGCGCGTTGCAGTGGAGCAGATGAAAGTAAATCCGGATGAAAGAAATGTAATCGTGACACATCAGTTTGTAACTGGGGCGAAGAGAAGTGAGTCGGAAGAGATTTCTGTGGGGGGAACAGATAATGTAGATGTAAATGTATTCGAAAATTTTGATTATGTAGCACTGGGCCATATTCACGGACCGCAGAAGATTAGCAGAGAGACAGTGCGATATTGTGGAACTCCGTTAAAATATTCTTTTTCGGAGATTCACCACAAAAAGTCTGTGACAATCGTAGAAATGAAACAAAAGGGAAATGTAGTTATTCGAACAAAAGAATTGAATCCTTTACATGACTGGTATGAGATAAAAGGAAGCTATATGGAAGTGGCGGAAAAATCTTATTATGACAGTCTGGACAGAAATTGTTATATGCATATTACATTGACAGATGAAGAAGATATACCAGACGCGGTACGGAAATTACAAGTTATTTATCCGAATCTTATGAAATTGGATTATGACAATCAAAGGACGCGTGGAAGGAAATCATTTGCGGATGTGCAGGAAGTAGAAGAAAAAACACCGTTTGATATATTTGAAGATTTATATGAAAAACAGAATAATCAGGAAATGAATGAAGAACAGAAGCAATTGATTCATTCGTTAATTGAAAAAATCTGGGAGGATAAGAATTGAGACCGAAAAAATTAAAACTATCTGCATTTGGACCGTATGCAGGTTGCGAGGAACTGGATATGGAAAGGCTTGGAACAGGTGGATTGTATTTGATCACCGGAGATACAGGAGCAGGTAAAACGACAATTTTTGATGGTATTGTCTATGCATTATATGGTGCGGCCAGTGGTGAGAATCGGGAACCGGCAATGCTTCGGTCAAAATATGCAGATGCGCAGGTTCCGACAGAGGTAGAACTTCTTTTTGAAAATGGGGGGCAGGAATATAAAGTCCGGAGAAATCCGGAGTATGAACGACCGGCAAAAAAAGGTGGAGGAATGACACTTCAGAGAGCAGAGGCCGAATTGACATATCCGGATGGCCGTGTAGTTACAAAACAAAAAGAAGTGAATAAAGCAATTATTGAAATTTTAGGTCTGAATCGAAATCAATTTCTTCAAATCGCGATGATTGCACAGGGAGATTTTCAAAAATTATTACTGGCAGATACAAAAGAAAGACAGGGAATTTTCCGGGAGATTTTTAAGACAGGCGGTTATCAGATTTTACAGGAAAAATTGAAAGCGGAATCAGGTAAACTTTCGGATGAGCTGGAATTTGCAAGAAGAAGCGTAAATCAATATTTAGAAGGAGTGTTGGGAAAAGAAGAGATCAACTTTGCAAAACTTCCTATGGAAGAAGCAATTGCTGCGATAAAAGAATTGATAGGATTAGATCAGGAAGAAGCGGAAAATATAAATTGCAAGCTTCAGAATCTACAAAAAGAGTTGGAGCAGATACAAGAGCATTTACAAAAAGCGCAGACGAGAGAGCAGACGATTCGTACGCTTGAATTGGCTGAAGCTGATTATATAAAGGTGCAGGAACAAGGTGAAAAAATTCAACAGGAGTGGGAAGGACAAAAGAAAAAGCAGGAAAATAGAGAGGAGCTGGAAGTAAAAATTGCTCAAATTCAGACACAGATATCGATTTATCAAGAACTAGAAGAAAAGAAAAAGAGAATAATAGAAAGAAAAAAATTTCTAAAAGAGGAGAAAGAAAGGTTACAAACGCAGGACATTGAAAGAGAAGAGTTACAAAAGCGTCTGAAGGATGATGAAAGCGAGAAAATACAATTGGAAAATGAGCCGGAACGGAAGACGGAATTACTGTTTCGAAAGGAAAAATTAGATTCTGAAAAAGAAGAACTAAAACAGGTTGTGGAAAATACAAAGAAGTATCATTTACTTTGTGGAAAGCTTTCCGAGATTCAGGAGCAGTATGTGGATAAAGCTCAGATTGCAAAGGAAAGAAAGACAGAGTATGATCTCGCATATCAGACATTTTTAGATGGACAGGCAGGGGTGCTGGCAAAGCATTTAAAAGAAGGAGAAGCGTGCCCAGTGTGCGGCTCCAAAGAGCATCCTAAGAAAGCTTGTGGTACGGAATATATCCCGTCACAGAAGGAACTGGAAGAAGTTAAGCGAAAATGGGAACAGGCAAGGAATCAGATGGAGGCTTCCAGCCAGGAGGCGGCTGAACTATTGGGAAAAGTAAATGCTCAAAAAGAACGGGCGGCGGATCAGAAGCAGATTGAGGAGCAAGAAAAAAGACTCACAGATGAAGAATACAAACTTCAAGAACAAATGAAAAGTAATAAGAAAAAGGTTGAAAGATATCAATTACTCCAAAATCAGATTCAGAAGATACAAGAGCAGATTACTACGAAACGTGAGGAACGAGAAAAAATATCTGGTCAGATTGCAGCTTTAAAAGCAGAGATAGATATGGAAAACAAACAGTTTGAAGAGCAACAGCAGAATCTTAGGTATGAAGACTGGAAACAGGCTGAGATAGAACTTCAGAACCTGCAGACAGTGAAAAGAAACAGCCGGGCAGAATATGAAGCAACTCAGAAAAATCTGCAAAAATGGAATGGCGATATGCGAAAGCTAGAAGGGAAACTGGAGCAATGCAACAAGCAGCTTGAGAATCTCGGAGAATTTTTTGTGGAGCGCGAACAGGAAAAAAAGACAACATTAGTGGAACAAAGAGCTGATTATGAAAGAATGTTAAAAGAGCTTCAATTACGACTGGCGACAAATCAAAAAGCTCTTTTGAATATTGAACAGAAGTCGAAAGATATCATAGTTTTGGAACAAAAATGGGCGTTGGTGAAAGCACTGTCAAATACGGCAAATGGAAACATTTCCGGGAAAGAAAAGATCATGCTGGAAACTTATGTTCAGATGGCGTACTTTGAACGGATTTTACAGCGGGCAAACGTAAGATTTATGGTTATGTCGGAGGGACAATATGAACTCGCAAGAAGTGTTGTGGCTGGAAATAATCGAAGCCAGAGTGGTCTGGAACTAGATGTCATTGATCATTATAATGGCACAAGACGAAGCGTTAAGACATTGTCTGGAGGAGAGTCTTTCAAAGCTTCGCTTTCATTAGCGCTGGGGCTTTCGGATGAAGTTCAGTCAAGAGCCGGAGGAATCCGTCTAGATACGATGTTTGTGGACGAAGGTTTTGGCTCGTTGGACGAAGAATCACTGGAGCAGGCAATAAAAGCCCTGGCTGGATTGACGGAAGGCAATAAACTTGTTGGAATTATTTCTCATGTAGGAGAATTGAAGGAAAGAATTGACAGACAAATTATAGTGACAAAGGAAAAAGCCGGAGGAAGTCGGGCGGAGATTATTTGAAAGGAAATTGCTCAATCGTTTTGCAAAGAAAGAAAGTTGTCTGGTTCTATAAATTGAGGTAAGATAGATGTAACAACATGCGAGGGAGGCAAAGTGATGTTATATATTGGCGTTGATCTTGGAACTTCAGCGGTAAAATTGTTAATGATGGATGAAAACGGCAATATTCAGAAAATTGTATCAAAAGAATGTCCATTATATTTTCCATACCCGGGCTGGTCAGAACAGAATCCACAGGATTGGTTTGCGCAGTCAATGGAAGGAATAAAAGAACTGACATCTGAATGTGATAAAAGTCAAGTGGCAGGAATTAGTTTTGGTGGTCAGATGCATGGGCTGGTTGTACTTGATAAAGAGGATCAGGTAATTCGTCCGGCAATTTTATGGAATGACGGAAGAACTACAAAAGAGACTAACTATTTGAATCAGGTCATCGGAAAGGATAAATTATCCGAGTATACAGCAAATATTGCGTTTGCAGGTTTTACAGCGCCAAAGATCCTCTGGATGAAGGAAAATGAACCGGAAAATTATAAAAAAATCGCAAAGATTATGCTGCCAAAAGATTATCTGGCTTACCGGCTTTCAGGTTCGTTTTGTACAGATATGTCAGATGCTTCGGGAATGCTGCTCATGGATGTGGAAAACAGATGTTGGTCAAAAGAAATGCTTGATATTTGTGGACTTGAGCAGGAACAGCTTCCGAAGCTCTATGAAAGCTATGAGGTAGTCGGAACATTGAAGCCGGAAGTAGCAAAAGAACTGGGCTTTTCCGAGAATGTAAAAGTGATTGCAGGAGCCGGGGACAATGCGGCAGCGGCAGTCGGCACAGGAACGGTTGGAAACGGAAGATGTAACATTTCCCTTGGAACATCAGGAACAATCTTTATCTCCAGTGAAAAATTCGGAGTAGATAAGCATAATGCCCTTCATTCATTTGCGCACGCAGACGGACATTATCATCTGATGGGGTGCATGCTTAGTGCGGCGTCTTGCAACAAGTGGTGGAACGAAGAAATCCTCGGAACGAAAGATTACGTGGCAGAGCAGGCGGACATAAAAAATCTTGGAGAAAACAGAGTTTTTTATCTTCCATATCTGATGGGAGAACGATCTCCACACAATGACCCGGACGCGAGAGCCATGTTTATCGGTATGTCCATGGACACAACAAGGGCAGACATGACACAGGCAGTGTTGGAAGGCGTAGCATTTGGGCTTCGTGATTCTCTGGAAGTGGCAAAAAGTCTTGGCATTCAGATTGACCGGACGAAAATCTGCGGCGGCGGTGCAAAAAGCCCGCTGTGGAGAAAAATTATCGTAAATGTCATGAACTTAAAAGTAGATGTGATTGAAAGTGAAGAAGGACCGGCACTTGGCGGAGCAATGCTGGCAGCAGTTGGATGTGGAGAATATCCAGATGTAGAGACGATTGCCGAAAAGCTTGTAAAAGTTGTGGATACAATTGAACCGGAACCAGAACTTGTAGCGAAATACGAAGAACGGTATCAGCAGTTCAGAAAATTGTATCCGGCAGTGAAAGGGTTGTTCTAGATAAATTCATTGTTTATAGTGTTTGAAGAAATTCCCACAACGTTTTCTCAACAGAATCTGTCGTGTGTGTAGCGTAATCCGCTACTCCGGTGGCAGCAGTCGTCATGGCATAGCTTGTGTTGGACAGCTGCAACATTTCCAGATCATTGTACTGATCTCCGAATGTGATACCATTCTTTGGATCCATGCCAAGGGAAGATACGATATTGGAAAGGGCAGAACCTTTATTGGCATTCGGTGCAATAAAATCAATCCAGATATTCCCGGAGGTTACAATCTTGATTCGATCACCGAAACGTTCTTGAAAATAGGCGCGAAGACGTTTTTCAGTTCCGTCAAAATCACATACGGCGATTTTGATAAAAGGCTCTTTGATATCACGCACATTTTGAACAACGTCCATGTCATAACCAACATCGTTACGGATATGATCGATGTAGTCAGAATCTTTTGAGTCGGTATATCCGGTTCGGGCTGTAGAAATTAAAGTGTGGCAATGACCATATTCTTTTGCAGCGTCTGCGATTTCATAGATGAGATCAGTATCAATATGTCCTAATGAGACAATCTTGCCATCATGTACACACATAGATCCATTTTCTGCAACATAGGAGATATCATCCTTCACAGGGGCAAATAGACGTTGGAGATTTTTGTACTGGCGGCCGCTGGCTGCAATAAAATGTATCCCATGTTCTTTTAACTGGCGGATAATGTCAAATAATTCTGGATTCAGAGTGGTTGCGTGACCATGAAGTAAAGTTCCGTCTACATCGCTGGCAATATATTGTATCATAATAGTTCCTTTCTTTCTGAGCTGTAAGATGATTAAAGTCAAGCACTTGCTTAAAAGTAAGCTTGTGTAAAAAATCTTATGTTATCTTTCTGTATTAATTGATGTACCTGTGTTGATAATAGAAATCTTATCTATTATAATATAAAAAGGCGTCAAAGAAAAGACGACAATGAAAAGAGGAGGCTATAACGTCATGAAAATCGGAATTGGTAATGATCATGCAGCAGTAGACATGAAGAATCAGGTAGTAGAGTACCTGGAAGGAAAAGGATATGAAGTTGTGAACTTTGGTACAGATACATATGAGAGCTGTAATTATCCAGAGTACGGCGAGAAAGTTGGACGAGCTGTTGCAGCAGGAGATGTAGATCTTGGTATCCTGATCTGTGGTACAGGAGTTGGAATCTCTTTGGCAGCAAATAAAGTAAAAGGTGTTCGTGCAGTTGTTTGCTCAGAGCCATATTCTGCAAAACTTTCCAGACAGCATAACAATACCAATATTCTGGCATTCGGTGCCCGTGTAATCGGAATTGAGCTTGCAAAGATGATCATCGATGAATGGTTAAGCGCAGAATTTGAAGGTGGAAGACACCAGACCAGAGTAGATATGATTACAGCAATTGAGAATAAATAAGCAAAAAATAATCAGTAAAATAATCAGTAAACAAAACTGTTGCTTTGTGAAGGATAATCTGACGAAGCAGCAGTTTTTTTGTTGCCAAGCATGCGACAAAAAGGTCCGGTGGACCTTTTTTAGCGCTATAAAAGTATTCGAAGGAAATTGCTAGTGAAAGTTTATCTGTGCAGAAAATTTTTTTGGAAATCTGTACATTTCCACATTTTAGAAAAATCACCTATCTGATTTTTGAGTCATACTATAATATAAAAAGATTTTGAGGAATAAATATGCCATATTCTATGATGTTAGATAGTGGTCACGGGGGAAGTGATCCTGGAGCAGTTTATCGGGGGCGCCGTGAAAAAGATGATACATTAAGGCTGACGCTTGCAGTGGGAGAGATTCTTCAGGAAAATGGAATTGAGGTACTTTACACCAGGACAACAGATGTGTATTTGTCCCCATATGAGCGGGCGGTAGAGGCAAATCAGGCAGGAGTGGATTTTTTCCTGTCGATCCATCGAAACTCTTATCCGACAGATAATGAAGTAATGGGAGTGGAAAGTCTGATCTATGATTTGTCTGGACTTAAATATCAGATGGCGCAGGAAATTAATGAACAATTGGAGACAGTGGGGTTTGTGGATCTAGGGGTGAAAGCAAGACCGAATCTTGTAGTGTTGAAGCGGACACAGATGCCAGCTGTACTTGTAGAGGCTGGATTTATCAATTCAGATACGGACAATGAATTATTTGATTCTAATTTTCAGGATATTGCACAGGCAATTGCAACAGGAGTCCTGGATACATTGGAAAATGCCGGAGTTCTGAAAGAACCGGAAACGCCGGTGGAACAGACGAAGTACCGTATTCAGGTCGGACTGTTCCGGAACCGGAACAATGCAGCGAGGCAGCAAGAAACACTGGAAGACCGTGGATTTCCGGCATATATAGATCAATGGAAACAATATTACCGGGTGATTTCCGGAGAATATGATATGCTGGACGAAGCAGTGGCGGCACAGAGAAGACTCAAGAGAGCCGGATTTGAGACGCTCTTGATACAATAATCATTCAGGTACTCGCTTTGAGCCAACGCCCAGACTAAAATTGTTCAGGTGCTCATTCAGAGCCAGCCTCCCAACTAAAATTATTCAGATACTCGCCCAGAGCCCAACGTCCCAACTAAAAAGCAGTTGTGATGTGTGGCGTATCCGCCAGATAGAATTTTAAAAACAACTTTAAAAATGTAATCATTTTACAGTTGTTTTATAAAATTCTGCCTGGCTCTGAACGAGTACATTTTACAAAGATTTAGCATTTCTCTGTAAACTGATTTAACATGCAGTTCCTATAATGTACATGAAGAAAAGAAAGAGATGGTGCGGACCACATGAAGATGTGAGAGCATCTAAGATATCAGAGGTGCGCAGTAGAAGTATGTCATGCAATTGCATGACGCGCACCTCGTAGCAAGAATGCCGAGGCATTCTTGAAAGTTGTTTCATATGCAGGGAGGAACGAATATGAGATTTTTATGGGAAATGACAGGAAAAATATTTGGAGCGGAAGCACAGGACGGAACATTTTTATCAGCAAATGTATTGCTGTGGAGTGTTACAACATTTATAGTTGGAATGTTCTTCTGCACGGCAATCGGAAAAATTGCATTGATTGACTGTATAGCAAATGTAATGTGTGTTGCTGTTTATGCCGGAGTGATCGGCGGAGTGATCGGTGGATTTTTATTCCTGATACACAGACATAACGGGAAACAGTTATAAGAGTTAAAAATTATAGAGGTTTAATAGAAGATATTTTGAATTACATCAAAAGATATAAAGAAAAGGCATGTTCTGACATGAAATTTTAAGAACTTGCCTTTTCTTTTTAATTATTATATACCTACAAAAACCGTTCGGAACAGAATTTGTAGATATGTCTACTTATTATTCTTCAGAATCCTCATCATAGTCCACTTTCTCCGGCAGATACACATGAACTTTCTCAATACGGTTTTTATCCAGAGATTCTACAACCAGTCGAATACCATCGGATGTTGTGACAGAATCGCCAAGTTCCGGAAGCCGGTCCAGATGCTCGATGATAAATCCACCGAGGGAATCATATTCTTCGGATTCCAGATTCAGTTCCAGACGGTCATTGAAGTCGTCCAGGTTGACAGAACCTTCTACCAGATATTCTTTGTCAGAAATTTTGTGAACAAAATCTTCTTCATTCTCGTCATATTCGTCATGAATTTCACCGACAATTTCTTCCAGGATATCTTCCAGTGTGATCAAACCGGAAGTTTCACCATATTCATCCAGAACAATTGCGATGTTAAAGGATGTCTGACGCATCTCCACAAGAAGCTCGGAAATATTCTTATACTCATAAGTAAAATAAGCTTCTCGCATAATATCCCGGATATGGAATTCTTTTGTGTTTCCGTAATCGTAAAGCAACAAGTCTTTCATGTTAATCGTACCAATCACATTGTCAGTCGTATCTTCATAAATCGGCAGCCTTGTGAATTTATCTTCGCGGAAAATGTCAATCAATTCTTCATATGTGCAGTTTACATCTGCAAATGTTACGTGAACGCGGGGAACCATAACATCTTTAGCTTTTGCATCTCCGAGATCTACCACATTGTAGATCATTTCTTTCTCTTCGGATTCGATAACGCCGTCTTCATGGCTGACATTTACGATAGTACGAAGTTCATTCTCGGTCATGGCGCGTTTGTGGTCATTCGGATCTACGCGCAAAATGAAAAGAACAACGTTGGTCAGACCATTGATAATGAAGACGAACGGTGTCATGATCTTCATAAATATATGGATGATTGGTGCGTATACCAGAGATACCTTCTCAGCGTGGATGGTAGCCATTGTCTTCGGTGTAATCTCACCGAAAAGCAGAATCGCTACAGTTAAAATTCCGCTGGCGATTGCGACCATGGAGCCTCCGAGACTGTAAGCCAGAGTTGTGGTCAGCGATGCGGCAGAAAGGTTCACGATGTTGTTACCGATCAGTATAGCGGTTAGCATCTTAGAAGAATCATCCGTAATTTTTAATACAGTTTTTGCGTTTTTGTTGCCTTCATCGGCAAGGTTGCGGATTCGAATTCGGTTTACTGTTGTAAGTGCAGTCTCTGCAGAAGAAAAGAAAGCAGATAGTGCTAACAGTACAATCAGTACAATAAATAGTATAGTATCATTCGAGTCCAATGATAAATCACTCCTTTTTGATAATTATGTAATTAAGAGTAATATACAGCATTTACGGAGATTTTGCAAGAAGAAAGGAAGTATCGGGGAACGTAAATGAGACAAGGTGCCTAAAGTGTATCGGTAAACATTGAACTTGTGGCTTTTTTATTGTATGATAAGAATATTCTTTGCGGTGCTTAGAATAACTTTCAGTATAGGAGCAGATTTTTATGAATCAGAACTTTTATGATAAATTGAACAATGTGATAGCAAAGGATAGCATTTTGCTCGATGAGCCGATGAGCCGTCACACTACATTTCGTGTGGGCGGACCGGCAGATTTCTTCGTGACACCAAAGGCGAAGGAAGAAGTAAGAGATGTGATCCGTATCTGTAAAGAAGCAGGAATGCCGTATTATATTATAGGAAATGGAAGTAATCTTCTTGTGTCTGATGCAGGATACCGCGGTGTGATCGTTCAGATTTATAAGGAAATGAATGAAGTGAAGGTAGAAGGTGATCTTGTAAAGGCACAGGCTGGAGCATTGCTTTCAGGAATCGCGGCTAAAGCGCTGGGGGCAGAGCTTTCAGGTTTTGAATTTGCTTCCGGAATTCCGGGGACAATCGGAGGTGCCTGTGTGATGAATGCAGGAGCCTACGGCGGAGAGATGAAGGATGTACTGGAATCTGTGACAGTGCTTACAGGTGAAGGTAAGATTATAGAACTGGGCCGTAATGAACTGGAGCTTGGATACCGCACTAGTGTGATTGCAAAGAAAGGTTATATTGTGCTTGGGGCGGTGTTGAAGCTTGAGCGCGGAGACGGAGAGAAGATCAAAACTTATATGGATGAGCTGAAGGAGAAGCGTGTGACGAAACAGCCGTTGGAATATCCAAGTGCCGGAAGTACGTTTAAGCGTCCGGAAGGATATTTTGCAGGAAAACTGATTGAGGATGCCGGACTTCGGGGATTTCAGGTCGGAGGAGCACAGGTGTCCGAAAAGCACTGTGGTTTTGTGATCAACCGGGATCATGCGACGGCAGCAGATATTATGGAACTGATGAGACAGGTACAGATCCGCGTGAAGGAGAATTCCGGCGTGGATCTGGAACCGGAAGTGAAGAGATTAGGGGACGAATAAGATGAGACTTGTAATTGTGACTGGAATGTCCGGTGCCGGAAAAAGTACAGCACTTAAGATGCTGGAAGATATGGGATATTTTTGTGTGGATAATCTGCCGGTCCCATTGATTCCGAAATTTGCAGAACTTCTGGCGGTGCCGGGTACGGAGATGAATAAAGCAGCTCTTGGAGTAGATATCCGGAGCGGACAGAGCTTTCAGGAGCTTGCGAATGTACTGAAAGTTCTGGATGAAGGCGGCTGCCAGTATGAGATCCTTTATCTGGAATCCAGCGATGATGTACTTGTAAAGAGATATAAAGAGACGAGACGTTTTCATCCGCTGGCAGGTAGTGACGGACGTGTGGAAGATGGCCTGAAGAGAGAACGAGAACTTCTTGGATTCCTGAAGAAAAAAGCGGATTATCTTGTAGATACCAGTCATATGCTTACAAGAGAACTGAAAGCAGAGCTGAACAAGATATTTGTCCAGAACAAGGAATATAAGAACCTTTACATTACGGTATTGTCATTTGGCTTTAAGTATGGAATTCCGAATGATGCAGATCTGGTGTTTGATGTACGTTTTCTGCCAAATCCATATTATATAGAAGAGTTACGTCCTATGAGTGGAAATGATCAGCCGGTCAGAGACTATGTGATGAATAACGACACAGCAAAACAGTTCTTGACAAAGCTTACGGATATGGTAGAATTTCTCATACCGAATTACATTTCCGAGGGAAAGACACAGCTTGTGATCGGAATTGGATGTACGGGAGGAAAGCATCGTTCCGTTACACTGGCAAATGAATTGTATGAGGCGCTGAAAAAAACAGACAGCTATGGAGTTCGCATTGAGCACCGTGATATCGGAAAAGATGCGATCACGAAGGCAAAATAGGTGAGTATCATGTCGTTTTCGGGGAAAATAAAAGAAGAACTCGCAGAGCATGTCGCGAAAGCACGGCATTGTAATCTGGCAGAACTGACTGCGATTTTACATATGTGCGGGGAATTTGAAGAAGATAAAAATGGTATATGTACGATTAGATTCCGATCAGAAAATTATCTGGTAGCGAGAAAGTGCTTTACATTAATGTCAAAAACATTTAATATAGAAGCTGACATCGTAGTCCGAAAGAATATGACGAATGGAAGTACAAGTTATTTTATGCGTTGGGCAGGGGAGGAACTGTTGGCGGTAAAGAATGCACTTGTGCAGGCCGTATGCTGTAAGCGTGCTTATATCAGGGGGGCATTCATTGCAGCAGGATCGATGAGTGATCCGAGCAAGTCTTATCATTTTGAGATTGTGTGTGGGGAACTTGCACAGGCAGAGTATGTGAGAGATATGATCAACAGCTTTGACCTGGATGCTAAGATCGTAACGCGTAAGAAGACATTTGTCGTATACTTGAAAGAAGGATCCCAGATTGTGGATGTCCTGAACATTATGGAAGCGCACATCGCCCTCATGGAACTTGAGAATGTCCGCATTCTGAAGGAGATGCGCAACTCAGTGAATCGAAAAGTTAATTGTGAGACAGCGAATATCAACAAGACCGTATCGGCGGCCGTAAGGCAGATGGAAGATATTGTGTATGTCAGAGATACAGTTGGCTTGGATTATTTACCGGAAGGATTAAGAGACGTTGCCCTTACACGGCTTGAGAATCCGGATGCAACTCTGAAAGAGCTGGGGAGTCTTATGGCAGACCCGGTTGGAAAATCAGGGGTGAATCACCGGCTGAGAAAGATTAGCGAGATAGCAGATAAGTTAAGGGGTTAGTTTAAGGAGGATTTATATGATTAAGAAACCTGTTACACTTCAGTCAGACCTGGACATGGAGTCCAGACCAATCGCACATCTTGTGCAGGAGGCAAGTCAGTATGACAGTACGGTGTACATTGAGATGGACAACATGAAGATTAATGCCAAAAGTATTATGGGGATGATGGCATTACAGTCACACCAGCCGGGAAAAGGAACCAACCTTACTCTCATTGCTGAGGGAGACGACGAGGAGCAGGCTGTAAGTGGAGTGGAATCATTTCTGCTTGCACAGTAATCAATAACATACATAGATAATTGAGGAATCGAAAGAGGGCATCTCACATGCCCTCTTTTTGGAATATATTGTAAAACCATGGAGGAAATGTCAGATGAAAAAACTTTTATTTGTATACAATCCACGTGCAGGAAAAGAGATGCTAAAGCCAAGATTGTCAGATGTTCTTGATATCTTTGTGAAAGCGGGATATGAAGTGACAGTGCATCCGACACAGGCATACAGGGACGCTTATTATCAAATCAAGGAATACGAAGTTGGCAAATATGATCTGATTGCGTGTAGCGGTGGAGATGGAACGATTGACGAGGTTGCGACTGGAATGATGAAGCGCCGTGAGATGGGAAAAGATGTTGTTCCGGTAGGATATATTCCGGCAGGAACGACGAATGATTTTGCCAAGAGTCTGCACATTCCGAGAAAACCCCTTGCGGCAGCAGACAATGCGGTGAAGGGAGTTCCATTTCCGTGCGACATTGGAAAGTTCAATGACAGCGTATTTGTTTATATTGCAGCATTTGGAATTTTTACAGATGTGTCCTACGAGACAGATCAGGCAGTGAAAAATGTACTTGGTCATATGGCGTATATATTGGAAGGTGCAAAGAGAATCTTTAACATTCCTTCCTATAAAATTAAGGTGGAGCATGACGGGGAAGTTATCGAGGACGAATTTATCTTCGGTATGGTGACGAATTCTCGTTCCGTTGGCGGCTTTTCTAATATGGTCGGGAAAAATATAGTATTTGACGACGGACTGTTTGAAGTGACACTGATCAAGACCCCGAAGAATCCAATTGCTTTGCAGGAGATTATTGCAGCACTCCTGATCGAGCAGGTGGATACAAAGCATATGTACACATTTAAGACAAAAAAAATTACCTTTGATTCTGTTGAAGAGATTCCGTGGACACTGGATGGAGAGTTCGGCGGAGAACAGGATTATGTGGAAATCGAGAATGTTCAGAAGGCAATGGAGATTATGGTTCCGGAGAATCATGTACTGGAGCTGAGCGAGCAGAAAAATAAAATAGAAAGAGATTAAATAAGTGGAGACTAGAGAAAAATTTTCATCAAGACTGGGATTTATATTAATGTCCGCAGGCTGTGCAATTGGTCTGGGAAATGTATGGAGATTCCCGTATATCACAGGAGTGTACGGAGGAGGAGCATTTGTGCTTCTGTATCTGTTCTTTCTTTTGATTTTAGGACTTCCGATCATTGTTATGGAGTTCGCGGTTGGCCGTGGAAGCCAGAAGAGTATTGCAAAGTCTTTCAATGAACTGGAACCAAAAGGAAGTAAATGGCACATTTACCGCTATTTCGGAATTGCAGGTAATTATCTGCTGATGATGTTCTATACGACAATCGGCGGCTGGATGCTCGCATATTTCGTAAAGATGGTAAAAGGAGATTTCGTAGGAGCTGACACAAAGCAGGTGGAGGCGATTTTTGGAGAACTGACTTCTAACAGAAATGAAATGCTGTTCTGGATGATTTTGATTTCCGTGCTGGGGCTTATAGTGTGTTCTATGGGACTTCAAAATGGTGTCGAAAAAATGACAAAATTCATGATGTCCAGTTTGTTTGTAATTATGTTAATATTGGTCGTTCGTGCAACGACACTGGATGGTGCGATAGACGGATTGAAGTTCTATCTGCTTCCGGATTTTGGTAAGATGGCCGAAAATGGATTTAAAGAAGCGGTGTTTGCGGCAATGGGGCAATCATTCTTTACTTTAAGTGTCGGAATTGGTGCACTGGCAATCTTTGGAAGTTATATTGGAAAAGAGAGAAGATTGACTGGAGAGGCAATCAGCATCACCGTTCTGGATACGGTTGTAGCGCTTGTTGCAGGTCTGATCATATTTCCATCCTGTTTTGCATTTGATGTAAACCCGGGTCAGGGACCAGGACTTGTATTTGTGACACTGCCAAATGTATTCCGTGAGATGGCTGGCGGAAGAATCTGGGGAGCTCTGTTCTTCCTGTTCATGTCGTTTGCAGCATTTTCCACGATCATCGCAGTGTTCCAGAATATTATCCAATTCGCAAGAGATATGTGGGGGATTTCTTTGAAGAAATCTGTTCTTATTAATGGAGTTCTGCTGATTCTTCTTGCAGTGCCTTGTGTGCTTGGAATGACAGACTGGGCAGGATTCTCTATAGGTGGAAAGAATATTATGGATATCGAGGATTTCCTTGTAAGTAATAACCTTCTGCCGATTGGATCACTGGTATATCTTTTGTTCTGTATGACAAGATATGGCTGGGGATGGGATAATTTCATAAAAGAAGCAAATACCGGATCCGGAGTGAAATTCCCGACACATAAAGCCATCCGGTTTTACCTGACATTTATCCTGCCGCTGATCGTGCTGTTTATTTTCGTGCAGGGGTATTGGGGGTTGATTGCAGGATAGGACATAAAAAACGTAGTTTTAGATTACGATGTCGTACAAACAATGGTTTTGCGCCGACCGAAACGGAGTGTAGACTTGCAGAGGTGCGCAGTAGAAGTATGTCATGCAATTGCATGACGCGCACCTCGCAGCAA